>ERZ1370068.8072-contig-6952_pt1 | contig 51884 bp, 62 predicted proteins | sample MGYA00561227_ERZ1370068 | MGnify/ENA primary metagenome ERZ1370068 (study PRJEB38410, sample SAMEA6850437) | metagenome | study: Metagenomic assessment of the ecological functions of the soil: analysis of the soil microbiota associated with the... | reverse complement strand
AGCTACGTATTGCTCCGCAGATCTCCCGCATCGTGCGCGCGTGAGGTGCTCCTCACTGCGCGAGGAAGCCTCGTGGCGAGCGCGCGCGGCCCCTAGGCGCGCCCTGACCGGCGCATCATCTTCCGCGAGCTGTTGCCGAACACGCTGCCGCCCGTCATCGCCATGGTGGCGCTGCTCGGCTCCTGCGGCATCCCTGACCGAGGCCTCGCTCAGCTTTCTCGGGGCGGGTGATCCGAACGTGGTCAGCTCCTCGGCCAGATGCTGACGAACGGCCTGGAGAGCGCGACCACCGCGCGGTGGGTGCCGGCGTTCCCGGGCGCGGCCATCTTCACCCTCGTCGTGCTCTTTGAACGCGCTGGGCGACGGGCTCAACACCGCGCTGAACCCGCGCCTGGGGTTGAAGCGGCGCGTCATGGTGTAACGCAGATGCGGGAAGGGGGCTCGTGAGATTCTCGATCGCCGTCAACATGGACGTGCCGGCGCCTGGACGTTTCGATGGAGAAGGTGGCCGCGGAGGCGCTGGAGATGGTCGTCGCGGCGGAGCGGCTCGGCTTCGACGTCGCGTGGGCCGCCGAGCATCACACGATCGAGTACACGATCGCGCCGAACCCGCTGATTATCGTCATGCACTGGGCCGCGCACGCGCGAAGGATGCGCCTCGGCACCGCCGTGATCACGGCGCCGTACTGGACGGTCGCCCGCTTCCTGATCAACGACTCGCTAGTTCGCGCTGCCTCGACGAAGGTACTAGAACTTTGGTCCAATTGCCGGCACTGGCCAAGTAGAGCCATAGTGCGCCGGGCATCGTAAAGAATGTCTGTCGCACGAAAAGGAGACAGTGCGCCAGAGTCCTGCCTGAGGTTTCCAGTGATTTACCCCAAGCAACGACAACTGTTGGACAAAGGAGAACGGATGAGCAAGCGTACTGTTCGGAAAGTATTGTCGCCGTTGGTATCGCCATGATTGCCGTGCCCGCCTGGGTAACCGGCGCGAATGCTGCGGGGGCCGTGAACATCTCAACCTGTCAGACTCGAACATAGCGAACACCGCTCCGCTGCTGACCGCCAACTACGAGCTGCGGCACTGCCTCGTCGTGGCCAACAATCGGATCACGGTCGATCTCCAGGGCCATAGCATTACCGGCGACTGCGGCGGCGGCAGCTTGTCGGACGGGGCCGCGGTGGGTGACGAGGACGTCGCCCGAGACGCTACCACAGTGAGAAACGGTCGGTGTCTGGCTTCTTTTCGGCGTTGGCCTAGCCTCCAGCACCAACAGTCAAGTGCTGAACGTCACTCGCCTCCGACAACGTTTTCGCATCGTTGTCGGCAGCAGAGGCCTCGTGAAGTCCTGCTCGGCGACGAACAACGGCGTCGGTATCGCCGTCAACGACCACGGTCAGGGTCGAGCAGTGTGTGGCGTCCTTCAACGTCGCCAGCGGCATTGTAGCCTTCTGGATCACCGCCTCATCACCAGAACACCGCCAACAGCAATGGCGAAGAGGGCATTGCGATCTTCGGCGGGTTCTGCACGGCACTTCAACACCGCCAATAACAACGACGCAGACGCGACGGCATCGACGTCGGCGGGGATGGCCGCGGGGCAGCGGCAACCTCGTCAGCCACAACACCGCGACCGGCAACGGCGACATCGACTACGACATCCTATGCCCCAGCACCGTGACCTTCAACAAGCGTCCGGAGTTTGGGTTCCTGACTCCTACTTTTTCGACCCACCTGGCGGCGCCCTGCCCGCCAGGCCTCGAACAACCAGAAAGTGAGATCGCATCAGGCCTGATGCCCCGGGCAGGGTTCAAGCCCCGCCTCGGGCTCACTGCCTCCCCCACCGCAGAATAGTGGTAAACCGCCCCGCGAGCCAGCAAAGTAATATTGCCGGCGGCCTCGACCACCGCCGGAGACGGTCAGTTCGAGGAGAAGGCGCGTCCCTAGGCCGCCTTCACGCTGTCCCGGTCCTATGTCCCGGCCCATGGGGTGGGTCATTGAGCAGCGGATTCGCTCCGAGTAGGTTGAGGCCCGACGGGGCACCGGGTTGGAGCTGTGCCCCGTCGCGTGGCAGAGACGTTGCCCTACGGCCCCCTTAGCGCCCTGCGGTGGCGGTCGCTCCCGTCCGTGGCCCCCGTCCCCGAGACGTAACCTGCCAGATTCGGTCGCTGGCAGGCTCATGGCCTGATGGCACAGCGGAACGGGGCCGGAGAGGCAGTTGCGGCCAGCCGCCAAGCAGCTAAGGTCATGAGGAAGGCCGCGGGGACGGTACCGCTGCTTGAGGCGTTCGAGGCCGTAGGCGGCCGAGGATCAGCGCGATCACAGTCGCCACGTAGGCTAGGCCGAATCGCGGGAAAGGTGAGCCGGGGGCCAGATCGGGTCTTACGGCGTAGCGAATGAGAATCAGATGCAGGAGGTACATGGCCAGGGAGGACTCTCCCAGGGCCCGCAGTGGATCGAGCGCTCGCGCGCCTGACCAGCAGTCCGCCACGAACAAGCTCAGGACGAGGCCGACCGCCGTGATCACGTAGCCCGTGGTCGGCGGATAGAAACGTCTCACCCGAGCTGACCGGGCGAGAAGAGGACCGGGGAAGAGACACCAGGTCCCGACGCCGACGGCCAGCACCATGGCGCCCAGCACCGTGAGGCCCGGCTGCGAGAAACCTCGCGTCGAGCGGACACGTCCCAGGCACGCGCCGAGCAGCGAGAAGCCGAGCCAAGGGAAGATAGGGAACCAGCCGTCGACCAGCCAATGGTGGAGGATGTTGGTCTGGTCGGGCACGACCGACGTTGACCGCCAGAGATCGATCTCCGTCGGATAGGACGTGTACCCGAGCGCCGACCGGAAGCAGCGGCGTCACGACGAAGATGGTGATGGGAACGCCCCACCGGACGAGCGGCGGCCGAGGGTTCAGAGGAGTCGAGCCGCGGGCAGCGACAGCCCGATCAGGTAGAGAACGTCGACCGCGGTGAACGGCAGGATACGCCAGATGGTGAGGTCGATCAGAGCCCCGAGGGCAAAGCAGCGTCGCCCGCGCGCGGCGAAGTAGCGGGCCGTGCCGGCGCCAGGTCAGCGACACCATCATGCCGCTCAGAAGGATGAAGGTGGGCGCAGCAAAGGAACCGTAAAGACGGAACCAGAAGGGATGAGGCTCGGGCAGCACGAGCGAGGCCAGGTTCGCGGCGACCATGGTGGCGATGGCGAGCCCACGCAAAGCGTCGACGGTCGAGTCACGAGCGGTGTTACCACCGCTTCCCGATCCCGCCATCGTCGGTGTGATGCGGGTGGCGACGGTGCTCCGCCGCCAAAGTTCTTCCGGAGCGACCCAAGTCCCAGCCGAAGTGGCGTCGACCGTTGGTCCAACGACCTTGGACCATAGACAGCCCTCCGCCCGCGCGCCATACCGCGATCGCGAATGGGCAACAGCTGGCGCCGCTGGCCCACTGACCCCTCGGAAGGACGACACGGTCGGCCACGAGTCCACGAGTCGGAGGTCCGTCGTGAGCCAGGACGTGCAGGACCGCCGATCACGGTGATCCGCGAGTTATGGTTCACGGACTGCACGCTCACGGCCATCGGCGGGCGTCTCGGCATGCTTCGCCACGCGGTCGCGAAGCTGGCGAAGCAGGTAGGCCTACCGCCCCGCCACTCGTCACACGGGCCCCATGCCCAAGCCTCAGCCTCGTCCCCCGGAGCGGCGGAAGGAGTCCGCAGAAGGGCGCCCCGACATCGGAGCAGATCGCTCGAGGTCGTCACGGCCAAGCTCAAGAGCCCGTGGGCCTGGCGGACAAGGCGGAGATCACCCTGAGCCTCGTGCTGCCGCGGGCCGTGATTGAGCGGCTGGTGGGCGCGCGCATCGTCGTGCGCACGGTGTTAGCGCACCAGCACGAACTCCTTGGAGCAGTCACGGCACCAATACTCGCACCGCACCTCTCTGCTGTTCGCGGAGACACGCCCAAGTGCCGTGACGAGGACGCTCCGGCAGTGAGGGCAGATGCTCTCGCGGGTTGTCTTGGAGGCCAGGCCGGAGTCTGACATGGCGGGCTTGGTGTCCATGCGGACCAGCCTAGAATCGACCCTGCTTCCGAGACGACTAAATAATTGCACCTTGGTCCAAGTCCTGCGCGCGGAGCCGGTGCCCCTAACTCCCCCGGCTGCCGGTTACCGCTAGAGCACCTGCGGATCGTCACTCCAATACCGCCCCGGTGCAGCGCCTGGAACGCGGCCTGCTGCACCGCGCCCCACGGCGTCGCCTGCCACCCGGAGCCCTGCACGATGGAGTGCTCGCGGCCTGTCACGAAGACCGATGCGCCCCAAGCGGTCGCGGTAGCGCGTGAGCGAAGGATCGCGATCCTGGCGCGCCAGCCCGTGCGCGATGAGGCCGATGCCGTGCCAGGTGTCTACGGCGGAGCAGGAGACCCCCAACTCGCCGCGCCGGTCCCGCCGAAGCACTCTGCCGTCCGACACGGCTGGCGAGACGGCTCTGCACGTGATAGCCTTCACCTCGGCCTCTCGGGTTGACGCTCGCTGAGCGCTAAGACTCGGGTGAGATCTGGCTTTAACGCCTGGTCGTCACCGACAGGATGCACCTGTGGAAAAGACGCTCTCTGTCTCCCCTCGTGGTGGACCACACTCGCTGACGGCGGCTTGCTGCACAACCATCACAAACCCCGGCTTGCGGGCTACGAACTAGGAGGTTCGGAATGAAGATCGTCGTCATCGGCGGCACCGGCCTGATCGGCTCGAAGACCGTCGCCATTCTGCGCCAGGGCGGCCACGAGGTCGTCGCCGCCTCGCCCAATACCGGCGTCAACACCATCACCGGCGAGGGCCTCAAAGAGGCCATGGCCGGCACGCAGGTGGTGATCGACCTCGCCAATTCGCCCTCATTTGAAGACAAGGCGGTGCTGGAATTCTTCGAGACCTCCGGCCGCAACCTTCTCGCGGCGGAGGCCGCAGCCGGCGTCCGGCACCATGTCGCGCTCTCCATCGTCGGAACCGACCGGACGCCCGACAATGGCTATTTCCGCGCCAAGGTCGCCCAAGAGAAACTGATCGAGACCTCCGGCATCCCCTACACCATCATCCGCTCGACCCAGTTCCTGGAATTCCTCGGCGGCATCGCCGCTTCAAGTGCGGATGGAAACATGGTCAGGCTTTCGCCCGGCCTGTTCCAGCCCATCGCGGCGGACGACGTTGCTGCCATCGTCGCCGATGTGGCGCTCGCGGCGCCGCGAAGCGGCATCGTCGAGATCGCCGGCCCGGAACGAGCACCGTTCAACGAAATCGTCGCCCGCTATCTGAAGGCGGTCGGCGACCCGCGTGAGGTCGTGAGTGACCCCGAGGCCCGATACTTCGGCGGCCGGGTCGAGGAGCGCTCGCTCGTGCCGTTGGGCGAAGCGCGCCTCGGCCGCATCGGTCTCGACGAATGGCTCCGCCGCTCACAGGCAAGAGCCTGATCCTGCATCCGAGGTACGCCCAGGGATCTCACCCGCGTGGCGCGAGCCGGCTGGCAGGTCCTCGGCACTTCGCGCAAACCTTCCAGACGGAGAACCCAGAGGCACCGCAATACGTACGCTTCTGAGGTTTTACTTGGAGCGACGCGGGAGGACTCGGCGAAGGGAATATGGCGACGCGGGCGGACGGGCTGGAAACCATGTGGTGCCGGAGAAGAGAGATGGGAAGGATCCTGCCCAACGGTGTCGGCGCTGACGCAATCGGTGCGGTAAATCGCGAAATGCCCGAGCGGGGCATTGCACCCGGGGTCTCGGGCGACGAACGAAAGAGGTGACTATGACGACCACACTCGTTGCGTTGGTTCTGCTATGCCTCATGACCGGCACGGCGATGGCTCAGCAGCCTAAGGTCACGTCGCTCATGTCGAAAGATCTTCCGGAGAATCCCTGGCAAGGAACTTCTGATGATCACAGTAGAGCATGCGCCCGGCGGGTCGAGCCCTATCCACCGACACAATGCACATGCGATTGCTTTACGTACTGGAGGGCTCCGTTGTGATGCAGGTGAAGGGTGGAAAACAGGTAACGCTGACACCAGGACAGACCTTCTATGAAGGCCCCGACGATGTTCATGTCGTTGACCGGAACGCAAGCAGTACCCAGCCGGCGAAATTCCTGGTGTTCTTGATCAAGGACAAGGGCGCTCCGGCGCTCGTGCCAGTAGAAAAGTGACTGTTCGCTGAACAAAGCGGGGGTTAGGTGGGCACCTATCGTCTCCGCACCGGCCTGACCGTCGGCGGACCGTCTGCCTGAGAGGACGCAAGCGTGCGCGCGACCGATCGCCAGAGGCTCGAGCCCTCCGTCGATGGTCTCCAGTGTCTTGTCAGACGCGCGCGGAGTCCCCTGTTCTTTTCGGTCATCACCATGCTCACCCTCGTCGTTCTGCTCGCCTGACGTCACCTTCCCGATGCCGCGATTCTCGGTATCTACAGTGCAGAGGACGGGGACGACGTCAGTCTTGACGAGGCCCTTCGCCCGACGAGTACTCCTCCATTGCGAGTGCCGGACGCCCGGACGCCGCTCTTGGGGGACTGTTGGTCAGCTCGTGTGGCTCGGACGCTGATGACCGTTCGAGACCGGGCGCCGCCGGCAGAGGCGCTACCGGACGCATCACGATTCCCGCGCCTCCGTCGGTCCCCCTCAACTCGACGTGCCCGCCCGCGTGGGTAGCCACCCATCCTGTCGTAGCTTCCTTCACCAAGCCCCTGCGTCAATTCAGAAGCTCAGAGACGGGCTCGCATTGACGCAAGAGGGATCTGGCCTCGTGATCGGTGGGCAGAACTCGGTTCCGCAGAGCTGGCGGAAGATCGCCTCTCGCTCGCCCCCGCACATTGATGGCGGCGCAAAGCGCGCGGCGAGGAGTTATTCACCGAATCATAGAGGAGGGGCGACGAATGAACGAGGCAAAACTGCATGAGTTCATGGGCAAGGTCGTGACGGATATGGGCGGCGCCTGGATGATGGCCATGGTCCTGATCGGCGACGAGCTGGGGCTCTACAAGGCGATGGCCGACGGCAAGCCGATCGACTGCGGAGGCGCTCGCCGACGCGGTGCGGTTGCCATCCGCGTCTGGTGCGCGAGTGGCTCGACGCCAACGCCGCCTCGGGGTACCTCGAGGTCGCCGACGGCGCCTACCGACTGCCGCCGGAGCAAGCGATGGCCCTCGCGAACGAAGACTCCCCGGTGTTCGTGGCGCCTGGACAGAGCGTCGTCGCGTCGTGCTTCATCGATCTCGACAAGGTGCTCGAGGCTTTCAGAGGCAGCGGCGCGTTTCCCTGGGGCGCGCATCATCACCGGATGTTCCACGGCGTCGAGAAGTTCTTCCGCCCGGGCTACCAGGCGAATCTCACGACGGCATGGCTGCCAGCCCTCGACGGAGTGGTCGACAAGCTCAAGCGTGGCGCCAAGGTGGCGGACGTCGGTTGCGGCCATGGCGCGTCCATCCATCGTCATGGCGAAGGCCTATCCAAACTCGCGGTTCGTGGGCATCGACTTCCACGCGCCCTCGGTCGAGACCGCGCGCAAGCGCGCTGCCGACGCCGGGCTCGGCGCTCGCGTCAGCTTCACCACGGCGACGGCGCAGGCGTACACCGAGCGGGACTTCGATCTGATCTGCTTCTTCGATTGCCTGCACGACATGGGCGATCCAGTCGGGGCCGCCCGGCACGCGCGACAAGCGTTGAAGGATGACGGCACGGTGCTCCTGGTGGAGCCGTTCGCAGGCAACAATCTCGCCGAGAACTCGACGCCGGTCGGACGCTTGTACTACGCAGCGTCCACCATGGTCTGCACGCCGAACTCCCTTTCGCAGGAGGTTGGCCTCGCGCTCGGGGCCCAGGCCGGTGAAGCACGGCTCGCGCGGGTATTCGCGGAGGCGGGCTTCACGCGGTTCCGGCGGGCGACGGAGACGCCGTTCAACCTGATACTGGAAGCGAGGAAATAGGTCATCGAGCGAACCTGGCCACGGGCCTCGCTTGCAGGGACCAAGGGATGCGTGCCGAATCGATCGCGGACCTAAAGCGGGCGATCGAGATAAGAACCCGACCCGGCGAGTGCGCGAGGTCGAGAACTCATAGACCGAGCCCAGAAGGCGCTCGGCACTTCGATCAGAAACTGAGCCTGCCGTTCCGACGGGCGCTGTTCCCGCGTGCGGGGCAGCTCCGCCGTACACGCCTCCGCGACGTGTCCACGCCGCAGCGTGAGGCTCACCCGCTCCCACGGACATCATGCAGCGTGCACGCAGAGATGGTCGGCATAAGACGTGGGCATGCCGTGGCCATCCCCCGTTCTCCTGTTGCGCGGAGAGTGGGATAGCAGATACACTTCTGCGATAAACGGGGGCAGCACCACCGCCTGAAAGGAGAATGCATCAATGAAGGTACACAAACCCGACGAAATTCCTGCTCAACCCGTCAACGCTCCCTTGTTCACGGGTGGTCCCGTGACGCGGCAAACGCTGCTGACGCCCGAAGCAAGCAACTATTTCAATTTGGGCATCGTGAACTTCAGCCCCGGTGCGCGAAACAAAATGCACACCCATAGTAGTGATCAGGTTCTATTTGTGACCGCTGGCAAGGGCATCATCGCGACAGAAACGGAACAGCAGATCATCACGCCAGGCGATGTCGTTCATATTCCCTCGGAAGAGAAGCATTGGCATGGAGCCACGCACGACTCGGCGTTCTCCCACATCGCGTTGACGGCAAAGGGTAGTACGACCACGCAAGTAGAAGAGTAAGTCATTGGCCCGCGAGTTGCGCTCGGCGACTCGCCTTCCACGAGGACCGCACGTAATGTCCGGGCTGACGTCGAATCCCTGAACGGGGTTTGAAGCGGCGCCTGGATCAGCAGCGGCTCTTGCGCGGGAGCCGGGAGTTCCGCATGTCAAAACAGTGCGGATTCGGATGACGAAGTCCGCGACTCGTCGCCTCATTCTCGTTCTCTGCGTCTTGGCGGTGAGCGGCGCTGGGGTGAGTTCAGCGAGCGGGGAGCCGCCAAGATTTTTGACGGTGGCTCCGGGCATAGCACACGCGACCTTCCAGGTGCGCCCGGCAGGACGCTGAGCCGTTTTCAGGCCACGCTTTCAAGATCGATCTCGACGTGGCAGAACTCCGTCTGGTTCCCGCTGGAGGACCCTCGACGCGGCGCACCGTAGAAGAGATTGTCGCGCCCTATCCCTGCTGTCGTCGCCATCAATGCGAGCTTCTTCGACAAGGATGGGCGGGCAATGGGCCTTGCTGTCGACGAGGGACGACTCATAGCCGGTGAGCAAGCGGCAGAGCTGGGGCGCCCTCGTGGTCGATGACACGAAAGGCGCGGATCGTGCTGGGCGCCGAAATCACCGACCATCTTGCACATCGCCTCGTTGTCCAGGGCATCCCCCGTCTCGTCGTCGGTGGAAAGGTCCAGCAGCTAAAGCCCCAGCTCGCCGAGCGGACCGCGGTCTGCGCCGAGGGAAGTGTCATCGTCCTCGTCGTTTCGACGAAGGCCGAGACTACAGCCTTCGCACGCTTCCTTGCGGACCCGCCCGAGAAGGGTGGACTCGGGTGCCGGGATCGCCCTCAACCTCGACGGGGGTCCGTCGACACAGCTCGTGGTGAAGCTCCCCGCACTGGCGCTGTCGCTGCCAGGCGGGTGGGGCGTGCCAAACGCACTGGTCGTTGCTCCCGGCAAGAGGTAGCCGAGGTCCCGCACGAACAGAGCTTCGCCTTCGCGAATCAATGGGGATGCTCGAGCTGCAACGCGGCTTCGATCAGTTGGCGGCTCACGTGGTCGGCCGGTAGCGGCAAGACATATCCAACCTCAGGAGGATCGTGCCGGGCAAGGCGCCCGATTCCGACGACGGCCCTCGTAGCTAAGCTCTTGAGTTTACTGTCGAGCGAGCCTGGCACGGCATATGCCAGCGATCAGGGCCTGGAACACTCTCGGTGGAGGAGGAACGACGCCATGCTGGGGAATAGTTCCGGGATCATGCACCGAGGACGAACGTGGGTCTGGGCTACCCGCCCCTCCCAGCGGGCTGGTCGCGGCTCGGCTGGTACCGGCTCACGTCCTGCGACGCTCGACGATGCTGCCATTGCCGTGTGCTTCCTGGCGGTCATCGGGGTGGTCGTTTTCGGGGGCTTGCTCATGCTCTTCTCCTGGGTCACCGCGGGGCTGCCGCCGAGCGCTCTGACGACGTGCCCTGTTGGGATGGAGAGCTGCGTGGCGCCCGTCCCGGCCGAGAATTCGGCTGGCTGGGTCGAAGCCCCACGGGTCGACGAACCGACGGTGACACCTTGACCGATCAAGGAGCGCCCCACAATCATCTGCATTTCGTATGAGGATGCGCCTGGCGCGAGCCTTCGGTAGGCATCGCGCGGCACTGGTCCACAGCGAGCGCAGGGAGGGAGCCATGACGGTGCAGACGGTGCGGCAGAATCATCGACGAACCGACGAGCCCCCAGATCCTATTCTCGGATCCGAGGCTGGCAGTGCAGGAAGATTGTATCGTGTGCCTCATCTGCGGGGCGCGATTCCGACAGCTCACCAACACGCACCTTCGCGGCCACGGCACCGGCGTGGCCGAGTACCGGGCGCGGTTCGGCTATAACCGCCGGCGGGCCCTCATGTGCCGGGCGCTTCGCCGCCTCTACATGGAGCGGGCGGTCCGCGCGGGCTTGGCCGACCGGATTCTCCGCCGGCCCATTGTCGAGACGCCCGAGCTGCGACGCCTGGGAGGCGCGCGGTCCATCGCCCTCGAGGAGCAGCTCAGGCGGCGCGAGGCGCAGCGACAGACTTCGGCGCGGCGCCTGGCGAGGAAGGGCCGCGCGTCGCACCCCGCACCATGATGTCGCCGAGCGATTCCGCCTGCACTTGCGTGTGCTGCTACTGCGCTTCCACAGCATGACACGTGGAGATTCCAGGCAGCAATCCAGCACGGCAAACCGAGGACTTGCGGGCACGGCAAGAGGGTGCCGGTCGATCTGCGGGACACGGGGCAGGGCGACGGGCTTGATCGCTGCCCCGAGTGCGCTGCGCTCGACTGAGAGTCCTCTTGCGCAACGCCCGTGGCGAAGGCGGCGCCAGCCGGCGACACGGACGACGCGCCCGGCCTCCGTGGCGCCTCTTGCACCGCCGGTGGCCACGTGCGAGGATCGGCGGCGAACGCCCGGGGCTGCCTCGAGTGGGCCGTCAGGGGCGACCAAATCCAATCGCGGGAGGGACACCGTGGCCGCACAGAAACCTGAAGATTGCGACTACCTGATCGCCGAGTACATCAACTCCGGCAATGTCCAGGCAGCGGTCGATCTCTACGAACCGACTGCGACGTTCGTGGCCGAGCCAGGCAAGCCCGTGAGCGGGCACGCGGCGATCCGTGAGGTGATGGCCGGATTCGTCGCCAGCAAGCCGCGAATCGAGATGAAGGTCCCGATCGTCGTCCAAAGCGGCGACCTGGCGCTGACCGTCTCCGAATACACGATTACGAGCACGGGACCCGACGGCAAGCAGATCTCCAGTTCCGCTCGTGGGACGGAGGTAGTGCGCCGGCAGGCCGACGGCACGTGGCGGTTTGTCATCGACAATCCGACCGGCACGGCATAGCCGCAGCTCGCGCGCGGCAACGCACCACCCGGGACGGCGTAGCGCGTGAGGCCTCACGCCGCCCTCTGGATCGCGGCGTTTAATCGTCGGATCGTGTGGCAAACGAAGATCGCCATGGGGGCGCCATGACCGGGCAGGCCGGCACGCAAAGGATCCACGGCTACTGCAGCCTGTGCATCGCACGCTGCGGTACCGTGGCGACGGTGGTGGACGGGCGTTTCACCCGGCTCGATCCCGATCCCTCGCACCCGACCGGGCAGGCGATCTGCGCCAAGGGACGGGCGGCGCCGGAGCTGGTCTATCACAAGGACCGCCTGACCCGGCCGCTGCGGCGCACGCGGCCCAAAGGCGATGCCGATCCGGGCTGGGTGGAGATTTCCTGGGACGAGGCGCTGGACGCGACCGCCGCGGCCATGCGGCGCATCGCCGACCGGCACGGGCCCCAGGCGGTCGCGTTCAGCCAGTCCTCCCCCTCCACCACCGCGATCGCGGATTCCGCGGTGTTCGTGCGCCGGCTGATGAATGCCTTCGGCACGCCGAACATGGTCTGGGCGCTGGACCTGTGCGGCTGGGGCGCGGCTTCGCCACGCGCTACGCCTTCGGCGTCGGCAGCGTCGCCACCGGCAGCGCCGGCGGCGCGATGGCGGATATCGAGAACAGCGGCTGCCTGATCCTGTGGGGCTACAACCCCTCCTTCTCCCGCCTGACCCATGCCACCGCGACGGTGGCGGCGCTGAAGCGCGGCATGAAGCTGATCGTGATCGACCCGCGCCGTGCCGGCCTGGCGAACAAGGCGGATATCTGGCTGCGTGTGCGGCCCGGCACGGATGGGGCGCTGGCGCTGGGGCTGGCCAATATCATGATCCAGCGCGGTTGGTACGACCGCGATTTCATCCGCGACTGGAGCAACGGGCCGCATCTGGTGCGCGCCGATACCGGCGCCCTGCTGCGCGAACACGACCTGTCCCCGTCCGGTGACCCGAAACGCCTCGTCGCCTGGGACACGAACGCGGCCCGCCCGGTTGCGTACGACCCCGCCACCGGCCGCTATGACGGCCCCGGCGAGCACCTCGCCCTGGATGGCGAATACCGTCTGACCAGCCCGACCGGAACGCTGACTTGCCGCCCGGTCTTCGACCACTATGCCGCGCTGTGCCGCCAGTACTCGCCGGAAATGGTGGCGGCGACCTGCTGGATTCCCGCCGCCCAGCTGGAGGAAACCGCGCGCCTCATCTGGCATGCTCGCCCCGTCTCCTACTACGCCTGGAGCGGGCATGAGCATCACGCCAACACCACCGAAACCGCGCGCGCGATGGCGCTGCTCTACGCGCTGACCGGCAGTTTCGACGCCGCCGGCGGCAATGTGCTGTTCCCCGCGGTACCCTCCGCCCCGATCACCGGGGAGGACCTGCCCGCCGCGAAGCACCTTGCCCCCGCGATCGGCGTCGCGGATCGGCCGCTCGGTCCGGCGCGGTGGAACAACGTCTCCGCCCAGGATTTCTACCGCGCGGTGCTGGACGGCACGCCCTACCCCATGCGCGGCCTGATCGGGTTCGGGTCCAACACTGCTGCTGGCCTTCTCCGACCCGGTGCGGGGCGGCAGGCGCTGGCGGCGCTGGACTTCTATGCCCATGTCGATCTGTTTATGAACCCCACCGCCCAGTTGGCCGATATCGTGCTGCCGGTCGCATCATCCTTCGAGCGCGAGGCGCTGAAGATCGGCTTCGAGATCAGCCCGGAGGCGCAATCCCTCGTGCAGTTCCGCCCGGCCGTGGTGCCGCCGCCCGGGCAGGCGCGGCCCGACACCGACATCATCTTCGATCTCGCCAAGCGGCTCGGCCTCGGGGACCAATTCTGGGACGGCGATATCGAGGCCGCCTATCGCCACCAGCTGGGGCCGAGCGGCGTGAGCCTGGAACAGCTGCGCGCCCGGCCGGAAGGCATGCGCGTGGCGCTGCACACGCGCCACGCCAAGCACGCGGAGGCGGATGCGCACGGCCATCCGCGCGGCTTCCCAACCCCGTCGCGCAAGGTCGAGTTCTGGTCCGAGACGTTTCGTGAGGCCGGCTATGCGCGCGCTGCCCGGCTTCGTCGAGCCGCCAATCGGGCCCCAGGCTCGGCCCGACCTGGCGGCGCGCTACCCGCTGGTGCTGACCTGTGCCAAGCCGACCCTGTTCTGCCAGACCCAGCACCGCGCCTTGCCCAGCCTGCGCAAGCGCGCGATGGACCCGGAGGTGGAACTGCACCCGCACGCCGCCGCCGCGCGCGGCATCGCCGCCGGGGACTGGGTGCGTGTGGAAACCCCGGCCGGCGGCATGCGCGCGCGGGCGCATCTGAACGGCGATCTCGATCCCCGCGTCGTCGTGGGCGAGCATGGCTGGTGGCAGGCGCTGCGACGAACTCGGCGCGCCCGGCTACGACCCGTTCAGCCCGGACGGCGCGAATTTCAACCTCACTGTCGATCCCGCCGCGCGCGATCCGATCAGCGGCACCACCTCCCACCGCGCCAATCTGTGCGAGGTGCGGCGGGTGCCAGCGATCTGACTCGGCTGATGTGATGGCGCGGGGTCACGGGGTGGCCCTGGGCGCGGCCAGTGCATCGAAGACCACGCCCACCTCGCCGCGCTCGTCGCCGACAAGCGAGTCCCGTCAGAGAGTCGTCAGGCTCAGGCGGCGCTCCGCTCCACGGGGCGTGGCCCCTCACCCCGATCTTCCGATGGCGGATGCTTGAAGAAGCTTCCCGTGAACACGACCGAGTTGGGAAACACGACGATGCGGCCCGTCGGGCGGAGCGGCTGGCCATCCAGCTCGCGTAGGCGTATACGCACGAGCCCGATGTCGAGCACCTCGCCCTGTACGTAGCCGAAGGGCCCCTGCAGGCTCACCCGGTCGCCCACCCGGATGCCGTTGGGCGCCACCATCGAGAAGTAGCCCGCCAGGGCCAGGATCACGTTCTGAAGTGCGAAGGCGATGCCCGCCGCGGCGAAGCCCAGCCCTGTCACCAGGGCGGTGAGCTCGCTCGCGAAGTGGAATACAAGCACGAGCGCCATGGCCGTCACCACAACGAAATTGCGGGCCATGAGAAGGAGGCGACGGATGTGGGCATCGTGCACGTAGCGCACCGTGGCCATGCGCCAGATCATGCCCCCGACGAGGATTGCGGCCAGGGCGATGACGACGCCGATGAGCCCGATCCCCAGAGTCTGGAGGACTTGCCATCGGTCGCGATCGACTGCGCCCTTCCAGCCCTGGAGATCTCCGGCGAACCGATGCACGAGAGCCGATTCTTCACGCAGGGACAGGAGCACCGCGCCCATCTGCTTGTTTCGCTCGAGCAGGTCACGGAACTGCCGCTGACCGTCGACCAGCGACCCGCCGGGAGAAGGATCGGCCGTCAGCGCGCGGAGCTGGTCCATAACCGAATGCAGATTTGCCCGGGCGGTTTGCAGATCGTTCCCGATGCTCCGCTCGAGCGCGTTCGTGCGCTCGCGCAGCTGATCCAGGCTGCTACGCGCATGGTAAATCCCGATCAAGCGCTGGACCGAGCCCCAGCTGCCACCCGTTGCGCCACTCGACGGGGCGTGCCTGGCGGCGACGAGGCGTTCGTCGAACGCAATTCCGGCACCGATTCCTGCAGCGCCTGGATCTGACGCCCGAGATCCGCATCGGTATCGGGCGACGATACGTTCGACTCTTCCAGTCTCGTCAGGAAGTCGAGGCGCGCGCGATCCAGGTCCAACCGGTTCGTGGCCGCCGCGAGGTCGTCCTGCACGGCCGCTCGCCGCGCGGCCGGCGCGGTTCGGAGGACCTGCCGAAGCCGCTCGACCTCCCGCTGATCGGCCTGGATTGCGGCATTCACCTCTGCGCGCTTCCCGGCCAGCGGTCCTGCTTCCAGTGCGTTGAGCCGCCGGGGCGGGGCCGCTCGCGGCAGCCAGGACGGTGGCCTGAGCCCGGGCCGTTTGGAACGCGCGCCGGAGTAGGGCGAGCGCTGTCTCCTCATCCTCTCGCTCTCGCGCGAAGACTGTGCCCACGGCGCGCATCGCCACGCGCGCCTCCGATACCACGCCAGAGTCTGATTCAGTGAGGCGATCACGCGATCGGGTGTGATTGAATGCTCGGAATCTGGCGCTGCCTCGGGCGCGGCAGCCATCGCGCCGGTAACGAAGAGAAGGCTGGCGACCAAGGCTGTCAGCAAGATCCGTACACGTGTGATAGGTAGCTTCATCTGGAGTCCCCGGGGTTTAAGGATTCAAGTCTGGTGAGCGGAGCCGCCATCATTGACGAGTTGCAACAGATGAGCCGCATATCTCATGCCTGTATGGGAAATGTTTGAATTTTCGTTGCATGCACAATCGGAAGGCGACAGATCAGAACGATCTGCCGGGTAGAGGCTTCCATATCGGCGGTATTTCCGAACCCCGCGTCCTGGACGCGGGCGCGCGATGAATCGGGCGGGCTTGACCGCTAAAGGCTCTACACCAGCGCGTTCATGAGCGCCATGAGCCGGGCGGCTGGTCGCGCGCCGGCGCTACGTGGTTCGCGATGTAGGCGTCTTGGCGGCTCTAGCCTGCCGCCTGTCCCTGCTCGCGGGTATCATGGTCGCCCGCCGGCCGGCGCAACGCCTGCATCACTCGCACGATCGCCGCGTCCAGCAACTCGACGCCGAGGTCAATCTCCGAGTCGGTCACCGTGAGCGGCGGCGCGATGCGCATCGTGCCACCTGAGGCGCCGGCGCGCACGATGTTGGCAGAGAGGCCGAGCTTTAGAGCCACGTCGGTCACCGCGTCCGAGAGCGCCGCCGCGGGTTGGCTGCCGGCGGCAGTGAACTCTAAACCCAGCAGCAGGCCGCGCCCGCGTGACGTCGCCGATGCAGGCATGGCGCTGCTGCAACTGGCGCAGGCCGGCCGCCAGGCGCGCGCCCGCCGCCTCGGCCTTCGCCGCCAGGCGGTCGCGCAGCACGATCTCCAGCACCTTCAGCCCGACCGCGGCAGGCAGCGGGTCGTTGACGTGGGTGGTGTAGAAGAGGAACCCGCGGGTCTCGGCCTCGCGGGCGATGGCGTCGGTGGTCATTACCGCCGACAAGGGCAACCCGGCGCCCAGCGTCTTCGATAACGTCAGGATGTCTGGCACCACGCTGTCGCGCTCGAAGGCGAACATCAGGCCGGTGCGCCCGATCCCGGTCTGCGCCTCGTCGAGGATGAGCAGCATGTCGCGCGCACGGCAATGAGCCTTGAGCGCTGCCAGGTAGCCCAGAGGCAGTTCCAGCACGCCGCCACTGCTCAGGATCGGCTCGGCGATGAAGGCGGCGAGGTTGCCGGTACACTGGCGGTCCAGCAGGTCGAAGCCGTCGTCCAGTTCCTGCCGCCAGCCGACACCGGGAAAGCGGGGGCGGTAGGCGTTCGGCGCCGGAATCGCGAAGGAGCCGGGCGCCAACGGCCCGATCCCGCGGCGCCCGGCCTTGTAGGTTGCCGCCGCCGCGCCGCCGGTCATGCCGTGCCAGGACTGGGCGAAGCCGACGATCTCCCACTTGCCGGTGACGAGCTTGGCCAGGCGGATCGCCGCCTCGTTCGCCTCGCCGCCGGTCGACAGCAGCACCACGCGTGGCAGGTCTGGCACCAGCTGCGCCAAGGCTTCGGCCAGATCGACCACCGGCGCCGACAGCATGGAGGAGAACAGGTGATCCAGCCGCCCGACGGCCTCGCGCACCGTTGCGACGATCTCGGGATGGCAATGGCCAAGAATGGCGCTCATCTGTCCGGAGGTGAAATCGAGCACGCGGTGGCCCGCGGCGTCGTAGAGGAAGGCGCCCTCGGCCCTGACTGGCACGAACGGCACGAAGTCGCCGCCGTAGCGCAGCAGATGCCGCCGCGCGCGGCTCCAGAACGCCTGATCGGTTGCACGGGTCACGTCATTCATTGTGGGCTCCTGGCTGCCCTGACTGCGGGAGCCTCTGCGGGTTGGTGACCTCAGGCACCGGTCTTCCCGACGGCGCCGCGAGCCTGTAAGTACCGCGCTACGAGCCAACACGATAGGGCCCAAACAAGGCCAGCGCACCAGCCGGCCAGTACGTCAGTTGGATAGTGGACTCCGAGATACACGCGGCTACTCCCAATCATGAACGTCGCGAACAGAGCGACGGTGAGCAAATACAGTTTGGTCCGGCGCTGTGCCGCAAAGCGGGCGAGCAATGCTCCCAACGTGAGATACAAGATGGCGGCCAATAGAGAGTGCCCGCTCGGGAAGCTGGGAGAAGTCACCGCCACGAGGTGGGGGACCAGATCGGGTCGCTGCCTGCCGAAGAGCTGCTTCATGCCCGCGCTGAGCAGGCCCCCACCGGCCGTTGCCACTCCTACCAGCCACATCGCGCCATATTTGCGCTCGAGTGCCAGGTATCCGATGGCGAAGAGCGTGACCGCGACCAACATGGTACGGCCGCCAAGGGCTGTGATGTCCTGGGCCGCTTCGAGGAGCCACGACGGCCCTATCGGGCTCTGTGGGTGACCCGGCACTCTGAGAAGGTGGAGGAGCCACGCGTCGAAGTGTGCCAGTTCTCCCTCGCCGAGCTCCTCCGCAATCTTGATGAAGCCGAAGAGCGCCAGCAGGATGCCCAATGCGGCCACGAGCACGGCGGCCTCCTGCCGGCCAAGCCACCGTGCCCCGGTCAGAACGGCGTCGCGAGTCGTCTGCGTGGCCCGCCGCAAGCGGCGGCTGTGGCCCCGACGCTGTGAATGACCATGGACCGAATCGGCCATCGGCTACGCTCCAGGTCGAAGGGTCAGTCTGAATGTGCTGTCGGTTTGTCCAACCTCGGCCCGCCATCATGCGCGCCGCGCTGATCCAGTGTAGTCCGAAGCGCCCCGCGCTGCGCGTGTTCAAGGTGCCGCACCCAGCTCCGGCGTGATCCCCCATCAGTTCGGAGGTGTTCTCGAATGCTTCATCGGCGCGAGGAGGCTTCGAGGGCGTGCGCGAGGGCGGGGAGGAGCGTAGTCACTCGAGAAAGCCCCCGTGATGTTCCCACCCGGCTGCGCAAAGCTGCGGGCGAACCCAGCGATGCGATCCTCTGGACCGGCCCAGCCGCTTCTCTCGCGCCGGCTCGCGCGTAGATCCTTCATCGCGTGGGCAGGAGCTACCCGGCCCCCTGATCGCCAATATCGAAGAATCAGCGACTTGGCCCAGGCATACAAATTGCCGTCTCCTATGCCCACAGCTGCAATGGAGCGCGTGCTGCGATGACAGAGACGAGGACATTCAATGCCGGCGACGTCATGTTTCGCCAAGGCGATTCGGCGAGTGGCGAAGCCTATCTCGTGCACGAGGGGACGGTCGAGGTGCGCAGAACCGAGGACGGTGAGGACCGTATCTTGCGCACGCTGGGCAAGGGCGATCTCTTGGGGGAAGTCGCCCTCTTTCGGTCCGCTCCGCACTCGGCGACCGCGGTCGCAATCGAGCCCGTCACCCTGCTCGTGATCACGGAGGATCGCCTGGAGAATATGGTCCGAACAAATCCGGAGTTGGCCCTGGCGCTTATCCGGCAGCTCGCCAGGATGGCAGCGGGCGAGGGGAGATAGGGGTCCGGCGTGTAGATCTTCCAATGCGCCTGTAGAGAACTTACACGGGAGCGTCCGGTCCCGTTCGGAGAATCAGCTACTTGCCCTGGGCATATGGATTGCTTTCCGTTTCAGCCAGGGGGCATGCATGTGCCGCGTGCAAGTCAAGCAGCCGGTCTGATGGCGACCCGACGGACCCGTGTCGATCGAGAACCCCGATCCCGTGTCCGCGCGCCAAGATGGCGGCCGGGAGAACCTCAGCCCGCTGTTCTGCGCGAAATACGACTGAACCCGTTCGCGCTCTACCCGTCGAGCCTTGAGGATGCGCTCCGCGATTTCCTCGCGGAAGGACCCCGCCCGAGCAAGGCCCGGGCCGGCAAGGGCCACCAGAAGCACAGCGGACCACGAGGAAGCCGGACGCGGCGAAGCCGAAAAGGAAGCGCAAGCAATTAGCCGCGTCGCGGTCTGAATCGTTGGGCTCACACGGCCACCGCGTCATGGCGGAGCCCTGGACGGCGCCGCGCTTCTTCGACACTCTCGCGCTCCTCGCTGACCTACCGCGCCGCGCCGGCATGCTGGACGACGTCCGCCATCGTCGCCTCGAACTGCGCGAAGGTGACCGGCTTGCGCACGAAGCGCAGCCCCGTCTCGAGCGGCCCGCCGCTCGTCGTCCGGCCCAGCGAACGCGCTGATCATCACGATCGGCGTCGCGCAGCCCCGCGCCCGGATGGCCGCGGCCACCTCAAGGCCCGTCAATCCCGGCATGAGGAAGTCGGTGAGCACGATCTGGTGGACCGAGCGGGTCGAAGCGCGCCAGACCCTCGCGCCCATCCGCCGCCAGGTCCGCCTCATGCCCCAGCAGCTCGAGGAACTCGGCGAACACGTCCCGGAGGAGCGGTTCATCATCGATCACGAGCACCTTCACTTCGTCGTTGCTCCCGTGCGTGTGAAGGTCGCCTCCGTGGGCGACAACGTGGCCAGAATGGCGGGCGCGGTCAGCGCCAACCCGTTGGGTCGCCGCGCTTGCCCGAATCGCGCGTCACGATGACGCGCTCGCCGGACGGGCTGCCGGTGCGCCGGGTGCCCACCGCCGGTTCGGAGGGCGCCTTGGGCTCTGAACGCGGATCGGGCCGGAAGACGGGCGCTCGGCTCGCGTCCGTACGCCTGGCGCTCAACGACCCAAAGGTAGTAACAGGCGACGTGAACCTGGACCTGGCATCCCCTCGCGTCAAGAATCGCCATCAGCATCTGGGCTCTGGTCACGGTCCCCTCGCACCCGTCGCAGGGCTCCCCGTTGCCCTGGCGGCTTCTGATGTTCGGGAAGGGGTCGTGCGGCAACCGGCCGTCGGCGAGCTTTTCCTGAATCAGGAGACGAAGGATGGGCTGGTCCATGATGGCCTCGCGGAGTGTGCAGATTCGACACGCCAGATTCACCGGGGTCTCGGCGCCAGCGGCGCCAACCCGACAAGGCCGAGGTGCAGGCGAAATCATTGTGCGGTTGTCAACTCTGAAGCGCCTAGTGGACTTAGGTCCACTATGATCCGGTTTACGGGCGTGAGTCGCTCCCCGCCGGTATCCTGTCGCGGCGGCAGGAGCCGCCGGCCGGGCGCGCGTATCTGCTATCGTCAGGCATGGCTCGAATCCTCCTGATCGAGGACAACGACGCCCTCCGCGCCACGCTGGCGGAGCTTCTCGCGGTGGCTGGGCACACCGTGGTTGAAGCGGGCAATGGGCGGGACGGACTCGACCTCTTTGGGCAGGCTGGTGCGGACCTGGTCATCACGGACCTTGTGATGCCTGAGATCGAAGGGCTCGAGGTGGTGCGGCAGCTTCGGAACGCCCATTTGCCCGTGAACGTCATCGCCATATCCGGGGGTGGGCGGGCGAGCGCCGCGGTCTACCTCGAGGCGGCCAGGCTGTTGGGCGCGGCGAGGGTGCTCCACAAACCGTTTACGGCCGCGGTGCTGCTCGCGGCGATTGACGAGCTGCTGCCGGGCGACGTCTAAAGCCGCTGTCGGAGGACCGTGAGACTACTTGCCCAAGCCCCGGGGCCAGTGACCGCCGGCCGCAACCTCCAACGCGCGGCCAGTACCGCCGCGTAGTCCCTGCACGGCTCGCGCTCGAAGGCCGGTGCTCGGGCGGTGCTGCTGAGCCAGGACGCGCAGAACTCCTCCAGCGCCAGCTCGAATCACTAACTCAGGGGACGCGGAGCTTGCCGGACGGGCTGATGGCGCGCTTCGCGACCATGGCCGGATCTCCGGGCGGGCGTCGGGGGCTCTGAACGCGGATCGGGCAGGAAGACGGGCGCTCGGCCCGTGTCCGGGCGCCTGGCGCTCTACGTCCCAGACGTGGAAGCATGCGACGTGAAACTGGACCCCGCATCCCTTCGCGTCGAGTCCCTCCATCGCCATCTCGGCTTTGGTCACGGTCTGCCCGCAGCCATCGCACGTCTCCCGCTGCCCGAGCCGCCCCAGATTCGCGGGACGGGGGTGTGTGGCAAGCGGCCGTCGGCGAGCTTTTCCCGAATCAGGAGACGAAGGATCGGCTGGTCCATTTGATGGCCTCCCGGGTGTTCAGGTTCGATACGCCAGATTCACCGGGGTCTCGGCGCCACCGGCGCCAACCCGACAAGGCCGAGGTGCAGGCGAGGGAATTGTGCGGCTGCCACCCTCACGGGCCTAGTGGACGTTGGTCCACCATGGCCCCGCGGGCGACGGCCGAGCCAAACTGAGACACGATCCGGCGGCGCTCAGGCGATCGCGTTCCGCACGACCCAGAACGCGGTCGCGCACGCCTCGCACCGGTGCTCAACCTTGATCAGCCCGCAGATCGCGGTGACGTGGCTCACGGGCGTGATCCGCTGGCTCGCGCAGGAGGGACAGCGGCGCTCGCGGGTCTCAGGCAGCTCGGGCTCGGGCGCGCCCCGCGCGCGGCATCCTGGCACCATAGCGCGGCGAACAGGACGCCGATGGGCTCAACGCAGTGCACGGCCGGCCAGCGGCCAGCGACGATGCCCGGCTCGAGCGGGATGGATATCTCGACGACAGCGCCGACGCGCCGGCCGCGGTCGCCGGGCTGCATGCCGCCGACCCTCCCATGCGCTACCGGTGCCAGATCAGCCACGCGAGTCCGACCGTCGGGAGGAGGATCGCGACGCGCGTGGCCACCGCCAGCGCGTGAAGTACCCCTTTGATGTGCATTGCGGTCCTTTCAGGTCTTGCAGTCGAGACTCACCCGTCGGGTGTCGCCGCATAGAGGAGCAATTGCGGTGCCACCCGCGTTCGCGAACGTTTTCGATCCCTTGGCGGGACAGTCGGGCTGACGAGTGACGGAAACCGGCTCCGGGTGCGCCTGGGACGCGGGCGCTCCACACTCACCGGGGCAGCCGACAAAGGCCGAGATCACGCTGCGCCTGGTGCTGCCGCGGGCCGTGCTCGAGTGACCGGGGGCACGGGCGATCCGAGAGGAGCGAAGGCTCGCGGCGAACATGCCCGTTGCACGCAGTAAGCACACATTTCAGTTTGAATCGAGCGACCGTATCCGCTAGTTCGCCGACTGGTTCCCCCGGGCTCGCACAACATAGCGGGTTGTCATTCCCGGTCGCCACGTGTCATCATCGGCACGGCGACACGTACAAGGCCTGGGTCGCAGTTGGATTCCTGCTCCGCGCACCACTCATCGCCGATGGCGACCACAACCTGATGGATATCTTCACCGAGGAGGGCTAGACCATGACGACGATCGCGCATCGGCATCGCCCGGCCAAGATGAGCGACAGCCCCTTCCTCGGCTGCGTTGCCCTGGCCGGGCAGTGCTCGCCCGCGAGTCACGGCAGAATCACGCGCGTGCAGACATGCACGTGTGGAGCAACGCGCCGCGTGAACAGCGATGGGCTCTATGCGGAGGAGCGCGGCCCCTGGACGAAGGACGGCTAGACCAGACCACCGACCCATTGCGGCGGCCGTTGCGTCGCGCCACCTTCCGTTGCCCGCTGTGCCGGGACGCGGGCCGTGCGATCACTCTCGTGGCCGAGCTCGACACCACGTCGCCCGTCGTCATCGTGGCGGACCTCCAAGGCTGCCCGCATGCCGATACCTTCGGCGAGGTTGACGCGCTCACGCTCGATCAGACGTGGGCCCTGATCGACGCGGCGCTCACGGCCTACGAGCGGCGCGGTGGCCGCGGCCGTCGTTGACAGGACGTGGACGCGATCAGGCGGTCTGGTTATTGCGCTTGGCGGCGCGATCGCCGAGGCGCGTGAGCCACGAGGGCGACAGAGCGGACACGCTGTCCTCGCCCTTCAGTCGAATACCTCCCTCGTTACCCTGTGCCGACGGCAGGCAGCGGTTCACGAGGCCGAGAAGCTCGGCGGTGAATCCGGGGAAGAGCCCGTGCGCGAGCGCGCCCACCTTTGCGGGCAGGGACAGCACGCGCCCGGCCTCTCCCGCGCTGAGGGCCTCGACGATCTCGCGGGCGGCGCGCTCGACGTCCATGGAGAGGCCGGGGAGACTGTCGCTGATGCTGAACCACGCGTACTCCGCGCGATGGCGGCCCTTGAAGAAGGCGTGGCGCGGGCTGCCGGTCCGCATCAGGCCCGGGCAGATCGTCGTGACCAGGATCCCGTCGCGCGCCAGCTCCGCGCGAAGGCCCTCCGAGAGACCGACCAGCGCGAACTTGCTCGGCGCTGTAGGGCAGGAGATGGGGCATGGCGATCATGCCCCCGATCGACGCGATATTCACGATGCGCCCCGTGCGGCGCCGGCGCATCTCCGGGAGCACCGCCCGGATCGCGTGGAGCGGGCCCCAGAAGTTCGTGTCCATCGCGTCGGCGAAGTCCTGGACCTCCATGGCCTCGACGGGACCGACGGTGATGAGGCCCGCATTGTTGACGAGCGCATCGATTGGCCCGAGGCGCGCGCTCACTTCCTTCACCAGCAGGTCGACGTCGTCCTTGACCCGCATGTCGCAGCGAAGGGCGACCACGAGGCCGTGACGCTCGAGCTCGCACCGCGCGCGGTCCAGGGTGGCCTCGTCGCGCCCGCAGATCGCGACCCGCGCGCCTGCCCGGGCAAGCTCGCGCGCGATGCTGAGCCCGAGCCCGCGCGAGCCGCCGGTGACGAGGACGGTGCGGCCGCGCAGGTCCCATCGGCGCGCCCGCTGGACGAGCGCGTAGCCGATGGTCGCGAGCGCGGCGGCGGTGCCAACGCGGGCGAGCAGGCGGGTCGACGCGGTCATCGCCTCGGGTCCAGAGGGACCTTGGTGCGGTCGTCGGTCTCGATAGTCGCGTCGTCGCCTCATTGGCGCGAACCGTTGTGCATCTGACGCGTCGGGTCTGACATGTCGTGCATCTGACGTGCCACGGGTTCGCTCGCGCCACGGCACGCGTATCGAGTTGATTGGATGGCGATTGAGTAGCCTTCGACGAGGAACAATCTTCCAAATCCCACCAGATGACCGGAAGAAAGTACGCCAGCGGCCGACGGCCCAATGTCATTTGAGGGCTTGCCGGGACGACAGGCTGCCGTTCCCGGCTGCACGACTCTTGCATTGCACGGGGCAACGAAGACCCGCAAGACAGCAGGAGGTGGAGCATGGATCGCGATTTCGTGTATTGCCCGGGATGCGCTCGATACTCGATCGTGGAGTTCAAGCCGGAGCTGATGGGCTGGGAGTGCGAGGATTGCACCTATACGCAACCGATGGACGAGGAGCCGGTATGGATGGCATCCGCGACGCTGGAATCCTAGCCCTCGCCGTCGTAGCCGCTGCGTGTCTCGCCGTCCACTTTCTCGGCGTGGCGCACCCGGCGGGCGCGGTCGTCGACTTCATCTACCCGCTGTTTCCGCGGCTCTGACGTCGTCATCATGCGCAAGTCCGTGGTCGCGTCCTCGGAGCGCGCATCGGGGCCACGACACGCTCGCTGCAGGTGATGCTCGCTGGTTCGACCTCGAAGAGCTGGCGCAGATCGAAGTCACCTCCGAGGATCCGAAGCACCCCGTGGAGGGAGCGCTCGTCATCGGAGACGAGCGGGGCTGGCGCGCCGGGCAGGCCGGCCCTCAGACGATCCGTATCTTGTTTGATCGCCCGGTGCCGGTACGGCGGATGACCCTGTCGTTCATCGAGCCCGAGGTGACGCGCACTCAGGAATTCGTCATCCGGTGGTCGGCGGACGGCGGGCGCTCGCTCAGGGACGTCGTCCGGCAGCAATGGAACTTCGCTCCGACCGGATCGGCCCGGGAGGCCGAGGACTATCGCGTCGACGCTGTCCGACGTCACGGTCCTCGAGCTCACCATTGTCCCCGACATATCGGGCGGCGCCGCGCGCGCGTCGTTGGCGCAGTGGCGTATTGCCTGAGAACCCATCATCAGGAGGAATGACGATGCCGCCTGCCTATCGGCTACCCGAGTTGCCGTACGACTACGTCGGCGCTCGAGCCGCACATCTCCGGCCGCATCATGGAGCTTCATCACGACAAGCACCACGCGACCTACGTCGAAGGCGCCAACAAGACGCTCGAGCAGCTCGACGAGGCGCGTGACAAGGCCGACTTCACCCGACTGGCCGCGCTCGAGAAGGCGCTGGCCTTCAACCTGTCGGGACACATCCTCCACTCCTTGTTCTGGCAGAACATGATGCCGAAGGGTGGGGGCAAGCCGGAGGGCGAGCTGGCCGAGGTGCTCCAGCGCGATTTCGGCGGATTCGACTCGTTCAAGAAGCAGCTCAGCCAGGTTGCCGCGACCATCATGGGATCGGGCTGGGCGGCGCTGGTCTGGGAGCCGCTCGGCGGTCGTCTCTTGACCACGCAGATCTACGATCACCAGTCGAATCTGAGCCAGGGGGCATTCCTCTCCTCGTGATCGATGCCTGGGAGCACGCGTACTACCTGCAGTACGAGAACCGGAAGGCGGAGTTCTTCGAGGCGGTGTGGAAGGTGTGGAACTGGAAGGACGTCGCACAGCGCTTCCGCGACGCTCGGAAGGTCAACGTGGACATCCGCAACGCCGCCTAACCATTGAAAGGAGGTCGAGCGATGCTGAGAACGGCCAGTCATCTCAAGGGCACGAGCATTGCCGCCACGGACGGTGAGATCGGCAGTGTTCAGGACCTCTACTTCGACGATCATAGCTGGACCATCCGATACCTCGTGGTCGATACCGGCACCTGGCTGCCCGGGCGCCAGGTCTTGATCTCGCCTCGGTCCATCATGGCCGGCACGGACGAGGCGAAGATTCCCGTGTCGTTGACCAAGAGCCAGGTCGAGAACAGCCCGTCCACCGACGTGGACAAGCCGGTCGAGCGCCAGTACGAGGAGGAATACTCCCAGTACTACGGATACCCCTACTACTGGACCGGCCCGTATCGCTGGGGCGCCACGCCGTATCCGGGCGAGGGTGTCCTCGCGGTGCCCGAGGCGGCGGTCGCGATGCCGCCACGCGGCGGCGGCGATCCGAGCCTCCGGAGCACCCGGAACGTCACGGGGTACTACATCGAGGCGACGGACGGCGACATCGGCCACGTCGATGACTTCATCGTCGACACCACGGCGTGGGCGATCCGCTACATGCTCGTCGACACGCGGAACTGGTGGCCGGGCAAGAAGGTGCTGGTGTCGCCCGAATGGATCAACGAGGTGAGCTGGCCCGACTCCCGCGTGTACGTCGACATGAGCAAGGAAGCCATCAAGAGCGCGCCGGAGTACGATCCGAATCAGCCCGTGGCGCGCGACTACGAGACGCGGCTCTTCGGGCATCACAATCGCCGGGTGTACTGGGACTAGCGGATCCGGGACTCAGCGGATCCTGGGCTGAGTGTAGAGCGCGGGGCTGACGGGCCGTACAGGCCCGCCGGCCCCGCGGCATTTGCGCGATCGCCTCGGCGGGCCAGGTGGTGTCTCGCTCGCGGATGGCTGAAATCGTCACAGCATTGGCATTGCGGTCACGCCCTCTCGCGGGCATGCTGGCGGCATGTCGCGCTCGAGGACGGGCAAAGCGATCCGTGAGGCTGGTTCCCGCCGCCGGGCCGCTCCGCATCGCGGTGCTGGCAATTCCGGAAGCTCTGGGGGCAAGGAGACTCGCATGAACATCGCCATTCCGATCTTCGAAGGGATCACCGCGCTCGACGCCATCGGGCCCTATGAAGTCCTCTCGCGGCTGCCCGGGGCGCGCGTGCGCTTCGTGGCCATCGAGGCCGGGCCGTACAAGACCGACAACCGCCAGCTCACCATGATGGCGGACGAGCCGCTCTCGGCGGTGCCGCATCCGGAGATCGTCATGGTCCCGGGCGGCTTCGGCACGCGGGCATTGCTCACCCCCAATCCGCTCCTCGACTGGATCCGAGAGGCGCATGCCACGAGCCAGTGGACGACCTCGGTGTGCACGGGCTCGCTCGTGCTCGCGGCGGCGGGCCTGCTCCGCGGCCTCCAGGCCACGACCCACTGGGCGGCCATGGATCAGCTCGCCGCGCTCGGCGCGACGCCCACCTCGCGCCGCGTGGTCGAGCAGGGCAAGATCATCACCGCGGCCGGCGTGTCCTCGGGCATCGACATGGCGCTGCACCTGGCGGCGCGCATCGCCGGCGAGGACTTCGCGCAGGGGATCCAGCTCGGCATCGAGTACGATCCCGAGCCGCCGTTTTCCTCCGGCTCGCCCGACAAGGCGCCTGCCCACGTGCTGGCGCAGGTCCGCGAGCGCATGAAGAGTCGAATGGAAGCGGCCCGGTAGGGTGTACTCACGCGCGTTACGCGTGCACGGCGGTCGAAAGAGACGCCGTACCTCCGCCAGATGGGCCCTCCTCATCGCTCTGGCCTGGCGCGACGCGCGGCCACCTGACGAGCAGGAGGTGACATCATGATGAGCATCGGTGCCCGAATCAGAACAATGGTGCGGAGCGGTCTCCTCGTCGCGCTTGCGCTGGGCGTGACGGCCGGCGCGGTCGCGGCGGGCGAGCGGCATGCCGGGAGCGTGGTCGCCGTCGACGCCGCCGGCGGCGGGTTGGTCCTCGATGAATTCGGCGTCGCGGGAGTGCGGCGGACGGTCAAGATGAGCGTCGCGCCCAACGCCGAAGTCCTGATCTCCGAGCGCGAAGAGCCCGTCAGCAATTTCTACCGGCCGTTCAAGGACACGGCGATCAGCTTGGCCGAGGTCCGGCCCGGCGATTTCGTCGTCGTCGACGTCGGTGAAAAGCCGGGTATGGCCGACCGGGTAGTCGTGACACACCGCAACGCGGGATCGTAACGAATATCCACGGCGCGCGACGGGGTCGGCTCTGCCGGCGACCCGTCGCGCGACCCGTCAGCTCTTGCTCCGCGGGAAGCGCTCCCAGTCGGTGAGGCTTTGCCAGGTCACGGGCGCCCGAGCCCGCATGGCCAGTGGCTGGGCGGGCTCGGCATAGCCGAGGCAGACGAACAGCTCCGGGCTCAGCCGCTCCGGTAGGTTCAGGATCGCGCGCACCGCCGCCTGGCTGAACGAGGTGACGATGCCGGATCCGAGCCCCAGCGAGTGCGCGGCGAGCAGGATGGTCTGCGCCGCGGTGCCCACGTCGACGGACAATCCCTTGAGATTCGTTCGCATCCCGAAGGAGACGACGCGCTCGCGGTCGATGCAGATCAGCACCGCCGCCGTCGGCCGCTGGAACATGCCGGGCGAGACCATGCGCAGGAGGCGGAGCGTGAGCGGGTTCTCGATGGCCACGAAGCGCTGCAGGCGACGGTTCCCCGCGCTCGGCGCCCAGCGCGCCGCATCGAGCACCTGCTCGAGCAGCGCCCGCTCCACGGGTCGGTCCGTCAGGTTGCGCGCGACGCGGCGGCTGCGGATCGTGTCGAGGACGGGGTTGCTCATTTCGCGTCGGAGTCGAGTCCGAAGTGGCGCGCCAGGTGCTCGGCGACCGCGCGGCACACGAGGTCGAGATCGGCGGCGTAGCGCGCCGGGTCCGCCGTCCGGAACGCGGCGTCGGGCATGTGCTGGAGCGGGCCCGCGAGAAACGCGCGGGTCTCGGGTGTGGCGCGCTCGGCGATGAAGCCGGCGAGCCGCCCGACGGCGGCCAGCATGCGGAGCGGCGCGTACTCCGCCGACTCGTCGAGCTGGGTGCGGGCGGCGGTGACGAGGAGCGCGATGATCTCGAGCGCCTCGTCTTCCGAGAGAACAAGCGGACTGGCCATGGCTAGGGCTGTCGGAGACCAGCTAGAGCGATGAGAAGGGTCCAGCTGCGAGGCGGCGCCCGAGGCAGCCGGCGAGGCGTACTCAGGATGGGCGAGCCAGCCGGAGGCGAGGCGAGCGATACGAAATCAGGCGAGCGTGAGCGAGCCACGTTGAGCCGGCTGTCGAGGGCGCCAACGAAGCAGATGGGCCCTTCTCATCGCTCTAGCGGCGCTTCGATGACGCCGGCGCCGAGCAGGCCGGCGATGCGGTCCGCATCGTAGCCGAGGACGCCGCTCAGGACCTCGCGCGTGTGCTCGCCCACGCGGTACGCCGCGGGGCCGCGCGGGTGCACCGGCTCACCGTCGATGTGGTACGGGCTCGCGGTGATCTGCACGGCCCCCGCCACGGGATGCGGCACCGAGGGGAAGAACGCGCGCTCGGCCAGGTGCGGCGCCGCGATCAGCTCTGCCGGGCGCAGGACGGGCGCGCAGGGAATGCGCGCCTCGCTCAGCACGGCGAGGGCTTCCTCCACCGTCTTGAAGCGGGCCACCCACTCGCCGATGATCTCGCGGAGCTGCCGGCCGTTCTTCCGCCGGACGTCGCCCGTCTTGAACCGCGGATCGTCGGCCAGTTCGGGTCGGCCCATCAACGCGAGGAGTCGCGGCCAGAGCTGCAGCGACCCGGTGATCTGAAACGCGACGTACCGGCCGCCGATCTCGTAGACGAGCAGGCCGGGCCGCGGGTTGCCGTGCTCCGCGCCGCCATTGAGCACGGAGGCGAAGGTGATGCTGTCGGCCCCGACCAGGGCCTCGAGCATCGAGACGTCGAGGAAGGCGCCGCGGCCGGTGCGCCCCCGGCGCAAGAGGGCGGCCAGGATGGCGGTGGCGGCGTGGTTGGCGGCGAGGACGTCGGCGGCCTGGAGATTCGAGGCCGCGGGGCGCGGACTCATCGCCCTGCTCGAGGTACATGAGGCCGGAGATGGCATTGATGATGTGGGCGAAGGCCGGCCGGAGCCGCCACGGGCCGGTCTGGCCGAAGCCCGAGATGGAGCAGTAGATGATGTCGGGCTTGACGGCGCGCACCGCCTCGTAGTCGCAGCCGAGCCGGCCGACGACGCCCGGCATGAAGTTCTCGACGAAGACGTCGGCCCGGCGGGCGAGGTCGAGCAGGACCTCGCGGCCCCGCGGGCTCGTGAGATCGAGGCCCACGCTCTGCTTGCCCGCGTTCACCCGCGTGAAGTACGTGCTCTGGTCGTCGCGGCCCGGCTCGAGCTGATGCGGGCCCCGGCGCATCTCGTCGCCCTCGCCCGGACGCTCCACCTTGATGACGCGGGCGCCGAGGTCGGCGAGGAGGCGCGTGCAATAGGGACCGGCGAGCACGCGGGTGAGATCGAGGATGACCAGGCCGTCGAGCGGCAGCGAGTCGTCGCGCATCGGCGCAGTATAGCAACGGGAGTTGGTGTATGGTCCGGAGACATGGCCATCGCCCCCGCCGATCTGGCGCTGCTCGAATCGATCGAGCGGCGCGTCCTCTGGCTCAGCACCCTCATGGTGCACCACGCCAATCAGGTACGGCCCAATCCCGACGGCACGAAGGTCGGTGGCCACCAGGCGTCGTCCTCCTCGGTGGTGAGCCTGCTGACCGCGCTCTACTTCCATGCGCTGGACCACGGTGACGTCGTCGCCGTGAAGGCCCACGGCTCGCCGGCCTTCTATGCCATCGAGTACCTGCGCGGCCGGCTCGACCGCGCGGCGCTCGAGGGGCTGCGCACCTTCGGCGGGCTGCAGGCCTATCCGAGCCGGCGCAAGAATCCGGAGGTGGTGGATCTCTCCACCGGCTCGATGGGGCTCGGCGCCGTCATGGCCGCGTTCAGCGCCCTCGCCACGCGCTATCTCGCCGATCACGGCGGCGTCGCGCACCCGCGGCGCTTCGTCGCCATGCTCGGCGACGCGGAGCTCGACGAGGGCAACGTGTGGGAGGCGCTCCTCGAGGACTCGCTCGCCGAGCTGGGCAATCTCCTGTGGATCGTGGACATGAATCGGCAGAGCCTCGACCGCGTCGTCCCCGATGCGCGGCGGGGCCAGCTCCGCTCGTGGTTCGCCGCCGCGGGCTGGCACGTCATCGAGCTGCGCTGGGGCTCGCGGCTTCACGCGACCTTCGCCCGGCCCGGCGGCGAGCGTCTCCGGGCGCGGCTCGAGGCCATGTCCAATGCCGAGTACCACGCGCTCATCCGCCTGCCCGCGGGCGCGGTGCGAAAGGCGCTCGTCACCGCGCGCGACGGCGAGCCGGACGTGGCCCTCGACCGGTTCCTCGCGGACAGCTCGGACGAGGCGCTTCAGGCGCTGGTCGCCGACGTGGGCGGCCATGACCTCGTCGCCATCACCGAGGCCTATGCGGAGGCGGAGCGGCACCGGGCCGGGCCGAGCGTGATCCTGGCCGACACGATCAAGGGGTGGGGCCTGCCGCTGGCGGGCGACCAGATGAACCACGGAGCGCTCCTGACCCAGACCCAGCTCCACGAGCTGCGGGACCGGCTCGGGATCGCGGCCGGACGACGAGTGGGCCGGCTTCCCCGCGGGCAGCGCCGAGGCGGCGGTGATCGCGCGGGCGCCCGTCTTCGCGCCGCCCGCCGCGCCCGCCGCGTCCCCGACGTCGTCGATCACCTGGACGAGTCGTATCCGCCGCAGAGCTCGAGCCAGGAGGCCTTTGGCCGCGCGCTGGCCAGGCTCGGCCGCCTGCCCGTCGGCGATCGCATCGTCACGCTCTCCGCCGACGTGGCGGTGACCACGCACCTCGCGGCGTGGATCAATCGCAAGGGCGTCTACGTTCCGCGCGTCAAGCCCGGGGCCGTCGAGAGCGCGTCGCAGGCCGTCGTGTGGAAGGAATCGACGTCCGGCCAGCACGTCGAGCTGGGCATCGCGGAGCACAACCTGTTCCTGGCCCTGGGCGCCTTCGGCCTCGCGCGCGAACTGTCCGGCACGACGCTCTTGCCCATCGGCACGCTCTACGATCCGTTCGTCACGCGCGGCCTCGACGCGCTCTACCACGCGCTGTACGCGGGCGCCCGGTTCATCGTGGCGGCGACGCCGTCGGGCGTGAGCCTCTCGCCCGAGGGTGGCGCGCACCAGTCGGTGATCACGCCGGGCATCGGGGTCGCGCTCCCCGCGATCCGCTACTTCGAGCCCGCCTTCGCCCAGGAGGTCGAATGGATCCTGCTCGACGGGCTCGCGCGGCTCCTCGACCGCGAGCACGGCGAGAGCCTGTACCTTCGGCTGTCGACCAAGCCGGTGGATCAAGCGCTGGCGCCGCCGCCGTCGCCCGACGCTGCGCGCGGCGGTGCTCCGCGGCGGCTATCGGCTGATCGACGCGCGCGGCGAGCCGGGCTGGGATCCGGAGGACAATGCGGTCCACATCTTCGCCGCGGGCGTCATGGTGCCGGAGGCGGTCGCCGCCGCGCGCGAGCTGCAGGCGCGCGGCGTGCTCGCCAATGTCTTCGTCGTGACGAGCCCGGATCTGCTCTACCGCGGGCTGCGCGAGCCGCGGCCCTATCTCGAATCGCTCGTGACCGCCGAGGAGGAAGGCGTGCCCGTCGTCTCGGTGCTCGACGGTCACTCCCATGCGCTCGCGTTCATCGGCGGGGCGCTGGGCGTGCCGCAGCTCGCCCTCGGCGTGGACCACTTCGGTCAGTCGGGCGCGCGCGGCGATCTCTATCGTCACTATGGAATCGACGCCGCCGCAATGGCGCAAGCCGTCTACAGTTTCTTGCCGACCCGTCGCAACTGAGGTAGCATTCCGCTACCACCAAGCAACTCCAACGAAGGAGTCCGCCCCATGGATCATCGTCTCCGTCACCTCGCCGAGCAGCTCGATGCCGGCCTCATCGCCCGCCGTGAATTCCTGCGCAAGGCCGCCGTCATCACCGGTGGCACGGCGGCCGGGCTCGGCGTGCTCGGCAGGATGGCGCATGCCCAGTCGGGCACCAAGCTGAGAGTCTGGCTCTTCAAGAGCTTCGTCACCGCCAGCAATGACGTCCTCGCCAAGCAGGTCGAGGCGTGGGGCACGGAGCGGAAGGTCCAGGTCGACATGGACTGGGCCACCTTCGGCGATCGCGAGCAGAAGTTCGTCGCCGCCATCGAGGCCGGGAATCCGCCGGACATCGGCGAGATGAACTACCTCGGGCCCACCCGGTACAAGGCCGCCCTCCGCGACGTCTCGAAGCTCGCCAAGGACATCGCCTCCGCGCGCGGCGGCATCCTGCCCTTTGCCGAGCGGGCCACGAACGTCGGCGGGCAGTTCTACGGCGTCGCCCGGCTGACCTTCCCCGGCGGGTTCTTCGTCCGGAAGGATCTGCTCGACGCCAAGGGCGTCAAGCTGCCCAAGACCTATGATCCGGACGTCGTCGAGATGGCCAAGAAGTGCCAGGATCCTGCCAAGGACATCTGGGGCTTCGGCCAGACGCTGAACCGCTCGGACGACGGCAACGGCTTCATGCAACAATATCCTCCTGGGACTACGGCGGGGGCGTCTGGGACAAGGACGGCAAGCCCGCGCTGGGCACGTCCTTCCTGAAGCAGAACCTGGCGGCGCTGCAGTTCTCCGTCGACACGATCCAGAAGCACAAGATCCAGCCGCCGGGCGTCATGTCCTGGACCGACGTGCACAACAACGAGGCCTTCATCGCCGGCAAGCTGGTCAGCACCAACAACGGCGCCAGCCTCTACTACGGCCTGGTGTCGAAGAAGAACCCGATCGCCGAGAAGACGCTCGGTGATCCAGACGCCGGGTGGGCCGGCCGGATCGTTCGTGCTCGCCGGCGCGTACAACATGGGCATCTTCAAGCAGACGAAGAACGCCGAGCTGTGCGAGGACCTCATCCGCTGGATCGAGGACGAGAAGCGCTTCGACGAGTTCCGGAACGCGTCCATCGGCCAGGCGGGCCCGGTCTACAAGGCGCGGGCCGAGAACCCGTACTGGAAGTCGGACCCGAACTTCGAGGGCATGATGCAGAACATCCTGCGAGGCGTGTGGATCGGCTATCCGGGCCCGGTGACGGCGGCGGCGGTCGAGGTGCAGGCCCAGTACATCCTGTGCGACATGGCCGGCCGGGTGGTCGTGGGCGGCCTCTCTCCGGAGGCGGCGCTGAAGGAAGCGCACGCGCGAGTCGAGGAGATCTACAAGATTCGCAGCCGGGCCTAGCCCGCGCGACTGCGGCCAGAAGCCGGAGCCGAGTCGATGGCGACCACGGCAGCGCGCATCCCCGCCAAGGGTACGGCCGTCGAGAGGAGCCCGGGGCCGCACCGGGTCGGGCTCCGACGTTGGCTCGGGCCGGACTATCGCATGGGCTTCCTCTTCACCCTGCCCATCGTCGCGCTCGTCCTGGCGCTGGTAGCCTATCCCGTTCTGCTACGCGCTCTACCTCAGCATGACCCAGAAATACGTGGGCATGCCGCCGGTCTTCGTCGGCTTCGACAACTACGTGAAGCTGACCTTCGACGGGTTCTTCCAGCGCGCCGTCTACAATAGCTTCATCTTCACCGGCGGCTCCGTCCTCATCAAGCTGGTGCTGGGCATGGGCATGGCGCTCGTGCTCACCTCGGCCATCCGCTTCCGGAGCTTCTGGACGGGCGTCCTGCTCATCCCGTGGGTGGCGCCCACCGTGGTCTCCGCGCTGAACTTCCTGTGGATCTACGACTACAGCCTCGGCGTCCTGAACTATCTGCTCGTCAAGGTCTTCGGCATCCTGCCCCAGGGCGTGGGCTGGCTGAGCGAGCCGGGCACGGCCATGGCCTCGGTGATCGGCGTCAACGTGTGGCGCGGGTTCCCGTTCTTCGGGATCAGCTTCCTCGCCGGCATGAAGGCGATTCCTGCCGAGACCTACGAGGCGGCCTCGGTGGACGGCGCGAACGTGCTCCAGCGCTTCCGCCACGTCACGCTTCCGGGCATCCGCAACATCCTCATCATCGTGATCCTGTTGTCGACCATCTGGACCTTCAACGACTTCGCCATCGTCTACATCCTGACCAAGGGCGGGCCGGGCGGGGCGACCTCGGTGCTGCCCGTCTTCACCTACGAGATGGCCTTCGGCGCCCAGCGGCTGGGCGAGGCGGTCGCGGCGGCGCTCTACATGTTGCCGCCGCTGGCCTTCGTCATCATCGTCCTCTCCACGCACATGCGCCGGGGCAAGAAGCAGTGAGCGTCCCGGTGCTGGGGCGCCCGGTGCTGGGCCGGAGGATGCAGAGCAAGGCGGCGACGGAGCGGCTGCAGTCGGCGCTGTCCTACGCCATCCTGCTCACCTTCCTTCTCTTCGTCATCTTCCCGTTCTACTGGATGACGGTCACGTCGTTCAAGAGCGAGGAGCAGATGCGCAGCCTCGTGTCGATGTTCTGGCCGAGCCCCTTCGCGACCGAGAACTACTCCCACCTCCTCGGGAAGACCGACTTCGTCGCCTGGTTCAAGAACAGCGTGATCGTCTCCGTCAGCAGCACGCTCCTGGCCACGGCCATCGGCACCATCGGCGCCTATGCGCTCGCGCGCCTGCGCTTCCTCGGGCGGGCGTTCATGGCGAGCGCCGTCCTCATCACCTACCTCGTGCCGCCGTCGATCCTCTTCATCCCGCTGTATGCCCAGATCCGGAACCTCGGCCTGGCCGACAGCCTGACCGGCCTCATCGCGGCCTACCCGAGCTTCACGGTGCCCTTCGTGACCTGGCTGCTCATGGGCTACTTCGAGTCGATTCCGGAGGAGCTCGAGGAAGCGGCGATGATCGACGGGGCCACGCGCTTCGGCGCCTTCTACCGGATCGTGCTGCCACTGGCCGCCCCCGGCCTGCTCGCCGCCGGGCTCTACGCCTTCACCCAGGCGTGGAACGAGTTCCTGTACGCCCTCGTGTTCATCACCGACGTGAAGCTGCGCACGCTGCCCGTGGGGCTGTCGAGCTTCATCACCGGGGACGTCTATGGCTGGGGCTACCTCATGGCGGGGGCGGTGCTGACCACGCTGCCCGTCATCGCCGCGTACATCTACCTGCAGAAGTACATGGTCGAGGGGCTCACCGCGGGGGCGTCAAGGGGTAGTCGCGCGCCCGCTACTTCGTGCCGGGGACGGTGACCGGGCGGTCGCGGTGCAAGAGGACCCAGTCCGCGTTTTCGGCCAGGGCCTCGATGCCGAGCTCCTGAACCAGCGCGCGCCCCCGGGCGTCGTTTCCCTCGTCGCTCATTTGGCCGGTGTGCCCGTCTTCTCCACGCGATAGCCGAGAGCGAGGATCGCCGTGAGCGTGCCGATCGCGGTGTCGCGGTCTGCCTGCTTTTCCGACTCGGGAAGCGCCTCGTACGGGACCAGGGACGGGTGCTCCTTCTCGCGTCGCTGCGCTCGGGGCCCCAGCGCCAGCCCTGGGCGAAGCGAGGCGCGCCCACACGTCGTGGGCGTTCCGCGCCAGGACCTCGGTCAGCTCGCGCAGGTCGTCGGACAGCGCGACGGCGCTGGCGTCGATCGGCTCGGGCCGATAGCTCATGACCTGCCGAGGTCAGCGTGTGCGCGTGAGGAGCTTCGCGTAGGTCGCCTCGTCGAAGCCCACGACGAGCGTGCGGCCCGCGCGCAGCGTGGGCGCGCGCAGGTTTCCCGTGGGTCCGAGGAGCAGCGCGAGCAGCTCGGCGCGGGCGGGCTTCGCCGACTTCACGTCCACGTGCACGACCTTCTTGCCCTTGGCGACGTACAGATCGTCCACGCCCTCGAGGACGCGCAAGGCGGCGTCACCCTTGATCGTCGCCTTCTTGGCATCTGCTTGCGCGGTCACGCCCACCTTGTGCTTCGCAAGGAACCCTTGCGTCTTGGCGCAGGTCATTCAGCCGTTCCGGTGATAGCTCCAGTCGACGGTGGCCATCGCGTGCTCCTCGTGGTGTGCGTCGTTATCCAGGCCCTCGGTTGTGTCCTTACGTCAGTGCGTGTACTTCCGCGCGTACTGGCCGACGCACGCCGCTTCGAGCTCGGCCGCGTCCTCCCAGCGCCCGCGGAAGCGCTCGACCGACAGCGGCGCGAGATCCGGATCGCTCTTGCCGTCGACGATCAGGTCGGCGAGCGCGCGGCCCGCCGCGGGCGAGAGGCTGAGCCCGCCCACGCAGCACCCCGAGGCGACGTAGAGGCCGTCGAGGCCGGGCACACGCCCCAGGATCGGCCGGCCATCGGGCGTCATCGTGGGAGCGCCGCCGCGGTGCACCGCCACGCGCGCGGTGCGCAGCACCGGGAAGTGCTCGATCACCTCGTCGACGAGCGCGCGGAGCACCCCGAGGTCGAGATCGAGCTGGGCGATGTCGAAGCCCGGCGGCCATGCCCCGGCGTCGATCACGCGTGGCCGGTCCTCGTAGCCGCCGAAGAGCAGCCCGCCCTGCTCGTGGCGGACGTAGACGCTCGCCTCGAGGAGGCGCACCACGGGCTGCAGCGGCTCGACGCCCGGGATGGGCTCGGTGATGAAGAGCTGGTGGCGCACCGGGACGAGCGGCAGCGCGATGCCCGCGGCCGCCGCCACGCGCGCCGTCCACGCGCCCGCGGCGTCCACGACGACGGGCGCGCTGATGTCGCCCCTCGGCGTGGCCACGCCGACGACCCGCCCGTCCACCTGCAGGAGCTCGCGCGCCGGCGTGAAGGGCATCATCCGCGCGCCCAGCTCGGTGGCGCGCGCGATGAAGCCGGAGGCGACCTTGGCGGGATCGAGCCAGCCGTCGCTCGGCACGTAGCCGATGGCGCGCGCCCGGCCCGGCTTGAAGTGGGGCGCGAGCTGCTCGGCCCGGGCGGGCGAGACGAGCTCCGCCTCGATGTCGAGCTTCCTCGCGGTGTCGAGCCCCTGGAAGAGGCGCGCCTCGCCGGCCTCGGTATAGGCCGCCTTGAGGCTGCCGGAGCGGTGAAAGCCCACCGACCGGCCCATGGTCGATTCGAAGTGCGCGAGCGCCTCGCAGGCCTCATCGCGAAGCCGCGCCATCACCGGCATGTTGTCGGCCTTGCTCGTGAGTCCGGCCGCCCGCGGCGAGGTCTGAGACCCGAGCGCGTGCTGGTCGAGCAGCACCACGTCGGCGCCGCGCCTCGCCAGGTGATAGGCGGTGGACGCCCCGAAGGCGCCCGAGCCGATGACGACCACGCCGGCGGTCTGGGCGGGCATCGGTCAGAGCCTGGTCGAGCCCGCGGTGTCCGCGTCCACGACGGGCCGCGCGCCGCGCAGGAAGTCGAAGTCCACGCCCTCGTCGGCCTGGAGCACGTGGTCGAGGAACATGCGCGTGTAGCCGCTCGTCGCCGCGGGCGGCCGCGGGGTCCAGGCGGCACGGCGGCGCGCCAGCTCCTCGTCGCTCACGTGCAGCGTCAGCCTTCGGTTCGGCACGTCGAGCTCGATGAGGTCGCCGTTCTCGACGAGGGCGAGCGGGCCGCCGATCGCCGACTCGGGCGCCACGTGCAGGATCACGGTGCCGTAGGACGTGCCGCTCATCCGCGCGTCCGAGATGCGCACCATGTCCTTCACGCCCGCCTTGAGGAGCCGCGCCGGGATGGGCGCCGCTCCCCACTCGGGCATGCCCGGGCCGCCCTTGGGCCCGGCGTTCTTGAGCACGAGCACGGAGGTCTCCTCGAGCGGGATGGAGGGGTCGTCGATGCGCTGGGCGATCTCCTCGTAGTCGTCGAAGACCACGGCGCGGCCTCGGTGCGTCAGGAGATGCTGGGAGGCCGCCGACTGCTTGAGCACGGCGCCCCCGGGGCAGAGATTGCCGAAGAGGACGACGGTGCCGCCCTCGGATGCCAGCGGCAGCGAGAGCGGCCGGATGACGTCGGGGTTGTGGCAGGGCGCGTCGCCGACGTTTTCGCCCAGCGTCTTGCCGTTCACCGTGCGGGCGTCGGCGTGGAGCAGAGGAAGCAGCTCGCGGAGGACGGCGGGCAGACCGCCCGCGTAGTAGAAGTCCTCCATCAGGTACTTGCCCGACGGCCGCACGTTGACGAGGAGCGGCGTCGAGCGCGACAGCTCGTCGAAGCGGGAGAGCGGCAGCGGGACGCCGGTGCGCCCGGCGATGGCGATGAGGTGCACGATGGCATTGGTGCTGCCGCCGATCGCCATGTCGGCGCGGATCGCATTGTCGAAGGCCGCCGCGGTGAAGAGCTGAAGCGGGCGCGGGCCGCGCTCGAGCGCCATCTCGACGGCGCGCCGCCCGCTCATCTCGGCGAGCACGAGCCGCCGCGAGTCCGACGCGGGGATGGCGGCATTGCCGGGCAGCGTGATGCCGAGCGTCTCCGCCATCGCCGCCATGGTCGACGCCGTGCCCATCACCATGCAGTGGCCGGCCGAGCGCGAGAGGCAGGACTCGACCTCGGCGATCTCCTCGTCGGAGATATTGTCGGCGCGCCGCTCCGCCCAGATCTTGCGCGCGTCCGTGCCCGAGCCGATCTCGCGGTCGCGCCACATGCCGCGCAGCATCGGGCCCCCGTGACCATGATGGCGGGCACGTCGGCGGAGGCGGCGCCCATCAGCATGGCCGGCGTCGTCTTGTCGCAGCCCGAGAGCAGCACCACCGCGTCGAGGGGGTAGGCGCGGATCTGCTCCTCCACCTCCATCGCCATGAGGTTGCGGAAGAGCATGGTGGTCGGGCGCATCAGGATCTCGCCGAGCGACATCACCGGGAACTCGAGCGGGAAGCCGCCCGCGCTCCACACGCCGCGCTTGACCGCCTCGGCGAGCTGGCGGAGGTGGGCATTGCAGTTGTTCAGCTCGGACCACGAGTTGGCGATGCCGATCACGGGCCGCCCGTCGAAGACCAGGTCGCTGAAGCCCTCGGCCTTCAGATAGCCGCGGTTCATCAGGCCGTCGAGGGTCTTGGGACCGAACCAGTTCCGGCTGCGCAGCGGTGTCGTCATGGCATTCTCCGGGGCGGTCTCATGGGGCGATTCCGGGAGTGTACCAGAGCCTTCGTGGCCGGTGTCATTGAGCGCCAAACCGACCCATTACTGGCCGCGCCTCGGCGCGCCGGTATAGAGTGGTGGCCATGGATCAGCGGCTGAGCCGCCAGCGAGTGAGTCCAGCGAGGCTCGGGCGGACCGTGGGGCTGCTCGCCGCGACCGCCTGGCTGCTGGCCGCGTGCACCACGCTGACGCCCGCCCAGCTGCAGAGCGATGCCGAGGTGCGCGGCTTCGCCGACCGCACCGCGCGCGCCTATGGCCTGCCCGCCATCCACGTCCTGGTGAGCCACAATCCGCAAGATCCGCCGGGCAGCTATGGCCGCGGGTTCTTCTCGGTGAGCTCGATCACGCTGATGTCGACCTTCCGTGATGCCATCGTCGCCCACGAGCTGGCCCACTACGTCCTCGCGCACGACGCGCCTTTGCCGGGCGACAGCGCCGAGGAGATGAGCCGCGCCTACCAGGAGCGCGAGCTGGACGCCAATGCCAAGTCCGTCGAGATCCTGGAGCGCGTGGGCGGGATGAGTGAGGAGCGCGCGCTCAAGACCGTCTACGCCTATCTGCTCGGCGTGCACTGGGCTCTCGAGCGCTACCCGCGCCTGAACCTGTCCGGGCACAAGCCGCCCTGCGAGGAGATCGCGGACCTGCTCGCCCGCTTCCCGGACCAGCGTGCCTGGACCGCGTCCCTCGAATGCGCGGCAGCCGGCCCGCGGGGTGCGGCGGGCGGGTGAGGGCTCGGCGGCAAGCGTGGACATGCCTGTCGGGCCGTGGTACAAATACGTGTTCTCATTGGGGCTCGTGGTGCAGCCTGGTTAGCACACTGGACTGTCAATCCAGAGGCCGCGGGTTCAATTCCCGTCGAGCCCGCCAAAAAATCAAGCGGTTGCCAGGAGTGGGGCCTGGTCACGAGGCCCCACTCTCCGCGTCCTGTTCAGCCGGTGCTCACCTTCCGTCCGCTGCTTGCGATACGAGTTCTTCACGGCAATCTTTTCCGTCCCGGAAGGTGAAGAGGCCGCAGCCGGTGACCCCGGGTGAACGGTCCGCTGCGGCGCCGCGCCGTGTGATACTGCCGGTGGCCCAATCCATCCATGGGGGACAAGATCGCCACGCGCGGCCGCTGGGTCTACGAGCTCCCATCCGCGACCGTTTCATCGATTGACCTGCCTTGGGACAGGCGCCAATCCGGGTCGGCATTGATTCGCACGGTGCCGAGGCCGACGGCGAGGGAACGCCACCTATACCCGGAACCTGATCTCGGCCTTGTACGCGGAGGAGGGCGACCACTCGTTCGCGCTCTTCGCGGCGGACCCCGCCCACCCCTTCTACCGCGGGTTGCCGCCGCGGCCCCGCTCGCGGGCGGTCGGCGTGAGCCAGGGGGCCGGTATCCTGCGCGTCGCGCTGACGCTCGGGCGCGCGGCCGCACGGGCGCGCGTGGATTGCCTGCACGTGCAGTACGCGGGCCCGCTCGGCTGGCGGCGCCCGCTGGTGGTCACCGTCCACGATCTGGGCTTCCTGCACCTGCCGGCGTCGTTCCCCGCCGCCCTCCGGCTCGCGCTGCGCGTGCTCGTTCCGCGGAGCATCGCGCGCGCCTCGCGAGTGATCACGTGCTCGGAGTTCGTCCGCCGCGACATCGAGGCGCGGTACGGCGTGGCGGCCGGCAAGGTGGCCGTCATTCCGCTGGGCGCCGCCGCGGGCTTTCGCCCGCGGCCGCCCGAGGAGACAGCCGGCGTGCTCGCGCGCTACGGCCTGGTACCCGGCTTCCTGTTCGCGCTGGGCCGGCTCAACCGGCGAAAGAACCTGGAGCGGCTGCTCCTGGCCTATGGGCGGCTCCGGGAGGCCGGCGTCTCGGACGCTCCGCTCGTGATCGGAGGCAAGCCCGACTACGGCGTGGACGAGGTGCTGAGGCGGGCGCAGGCTGTCCCCGGACAGTCGCGCCGTGCGCTTCATGGGACTCATCCCCGACGCGGACCTGCCCCACTTCTATGGCGGCGCCGCGTGCTTCGTCTACCCGTCGCTCTTCGAGGGCTTTGGGCTGCCGCTGATCGAGGCCATGGCGTGCGGCACGCCCGTGGTGAGCTCGGATCGCTCGGCCATGCCGGAGGTGGTCGATGCGGCGGGGCTGCTCGTCGATCCCGAGAACGTCGACGCCATCGCCGACGCCATCGGGCGCGTGCTGAGCGACGCCGACCTCGCCCGCGACCTCGGCCGGCGCGGCCTCGAGCGGAGCCGCCGCTACTCCTGGGCCGAGACGGCCAGCCGCACCCTCGCGGTCTATCGCGAAGCTGTCCATCAACCGCGGTAGGCTCCGACGGCTTGTATGTAACAATGAGCGGCATGCCGGGAGACAAGCCGGGGCTTCGCGTCGCCCTGCTCGGCACGCGCGGCGTGCCCGCGAGCTACAGCGGCTTCGAGACGTGCGCGGAGGAGCTCGGCGCGCGCCTCGCCGCCCGCGGGCACGCGGTGACCGTGTACTGCCGGGTGCCGCACATCTCTCACCCGGGCCGCGACTACCGCGGCATGAGGCTCGTCAAGCTGCCGACCATCCGGCAGAAGCACCTCGACACCATCGCCCACAGCTTCCTGTCGTCCATCCACGCGCTGTTCATGGGCTACGACGTGGCGCTCTACTTCAACGTGGGCAATGGCCTGGTGAGCTGGATCCCCGGCTCGGCGGACAGCGGGTCGTCCTGAACGTCGACGGCCTCGACTGGAAGCGGAAGAAGTGGGGGCGCTTCGCGCGGTGGTTCATCCGCACCTCCGAGCGCTGGGCGACCCGATGCGCCCACCGCGTGGTGACCGACTCGCGCCGCGTGCAGCAGTACTACCTCACGCGCTACGGGGCGGATTCGGCCTACATCGCCTACGGCGCGGAAGCGGTGGCGGCGCCGCCCGGGCCGCATCTGGCGCGCCATGGTCTCGAGCCCGGGCGGTACGTGCTCTTCGTGGGCCGCCTCGTGCCCGAGAACTGCGCGCATCACCTGGTCGAGGCCTTCGACGGCCTCGTCACGGACCTGAAGTGCGTGATCGTGGGGGACGCGCCGTACGCCGAGTCCTACATCCGCTCGCTGCGCGCGACCACCGATCCCCGCGTCGTCTTCACCGGCTACGTGTTCGGCGAGGGGTACCGCGAGCTGCTCTCGAGCGCCTACTGCTTCGTCGAGACCTCGGAGGTGGGGGCACCCACCCGGCGCTCCTCGAGGCGATGGGGGCGGGCGCCGCCGTCCTCGTCAACGACACGCCCGAGAACCTCGAGACCATCGGCGATGCCGGCCAGAGCTATGACGGCGGGATCGGCGCCCCGAGCCTCCGGGCGGCGCTCGAGCGCCTCCTGAAGGATCCCGCTCTCGCCGCGGCGCTGGGGCGGCGGGCGGTGGAGCGCGTGCGTGTCCACTACTCGTGGGATCGCGTCACGGACGCCTACGAGCGGCTCTTTTACGAGCTGCGGGAGGAGACCCGATGACGCTCGGCAAGCGCCGGGCGGAGTGGGTCCTGCGCCTCCTCGCCGCCGACGTCGTCGCGCTGCTCGTCGCGTTCCTGGTGGCGTATCGCCTCCGCGCGGCGCTCGACGGTCCGATCGGCCGCCCCGCCGCCCCGCTCGGGTACTACCTCTGGCTCCTCGGCCTCATCGTGCCGATGTGGGTCGGCCTGCTCGCGGCCTCCGGCGCCTACGGCATGGGCTGGACGACCCGCTCGCGGTTCTGGCTCGCCCTCCGGGTGAGCGTGGTCGGGCTGCTCGCCCTCACCGCCGGCCTCTTCCTCGGCAAGGCGGAGGAGGTCAACCGCAGCGTGCTCCTCCTGTTCTCCGGCGTGAGCGCCGTCGCCCTCTGGACGGAGCGCGGCCTCGTCCTCGGGTGGCTGCGCCACTCGGGCCGGCGCGAGCGCTGGTCGCGCGTCGCCCTCGTGGTGGGCACGGGAGACCGCGCCCGCGGCCTCGTCACCGCTCTCATGCGCTACCCGGAGGCGGGCTGGGTCGTGCGCGGCTGCCTGAGCATGGACCCGACGGACCCCACCCGCACGGTGCTCGACACCCCGGTGATCGGGAGCCTGGGCGACCTGCCCGAGCTGTTGCAGGGCGACCTGGTCGTCGACGAGGTCTTCTTCGCCGTGCCCCGGAGCGCCTCGAGGTGCTCACCGACGCCCTCGAGACGTGCGAGAGCCTCGGCGTCGACGCGCGCGTCCTCGTCGACCTGTACCGCCCCGCCCAGGCCCATCCCTTCGTCGAGGAGCTGTTCGGCCTGCCGTTCTACGGCTTCTCCCCGACGCTCACGCGCCAGGGTGTGCTCGGGGCCAAGCGGGTCCTCGACGTCGCCGGGGCCGCCGTCCTCCTCGCCGTCCTCCTTCCGTTCCTGATTGGAATCGGCGCCATCATCAGGCTGACGTCGCGCGGCCCCGTGATTTTCCGCCAGGAGCGCTCGGGATTCCACGGGCGGCGCTTCGAGATGTACAAGTTCCGCACCATGATCCAGGGGGCGGAGGAGCTGCAAGATCAGGTCGCGCATCTCAACGAGATGGCGGGTCCCGTCTTCAAGATCACCGGCGACCCCCGGCTGACGGCGGTGGGTCGCTTTCTTCGCCGGACCAGCCTCGACGAGCTGCCCCAGCTCGTGAACGTCGTCAGGGGCGAGATGAGCTTGGTGGGACCGCGGCCCTTGCCCGTCTACGAGGCGAGCCGCATCAAGGGCGCTCAGCGGCGCCGCCTGGCGATGCGGCCGGGCATGACCGGGCTCTGGCAGGTGAGCGGGCGAAACAGCGTGGACTTCGACGGCTGGATGCAGCTCGACCTGCTCTACGTCGACCGCTGGTCATTCGGCCTCGACCTGCGCATCCTGCTCCGCACGATTCCGGTCGTCCTGCGCGGCGAAGGCGCGTCCTGAGCCTGGCCCGCTCCACGGCGACAGGGCGGCGCCTTCGGCGACGCGAGGCTCGCGTGCGCGGCGAGGTCACTGCCGCCGCGGCTCTCGATCCGCCCGCGGCGTGGTCGCCGCGCTCCCTCGTCTTCGTCGGCCTCGGCTCCGTGCTGCTCGGCGTGCCGGTCGCCGTGCTCGGTACCGCGGCGGGCCCGTATGACGATCCGAAAGCGTGGGCGCTTCCCATCCTGGTCGCGCTGACCGGGCTCGCATGGCTCATCCAGCGCCGCGAGCGTCCGTCGACGGCGCCCCCGATCGCTCGGGACGCTGGCTGTGGGGATCGTCGCCGCCTACTTCCTCTGGTGGATCGTGACGACGCTCACGTCGCTCTCCCCGTGGCAAAGCCTCCTGGGCAACTTCGGCCGCGGCCTCGGGCTCCTGACGTTCGGCTCGGCGATCCTGCTCTTCCCCTGGTCCGGTCGGAGTGCCGGTCGCCGCGCGCGGTCCGGGCCCTCATCGACGCGGCGCTGCTCGGAAGCGCGCCGGTCTGTGTCCTCGCTCTCGGACAGGCGCTCGGGTGGGACCCGCTGCCCAAGGCGTGGGATCCCGCCGTGGCAAGGCTGACCGTGCGCTCGACGTTCGGCCAGCACATCTTTCTCGGCAGCTACCTCGCGGCGCTGATCCCGATCGCCGCGGCGCGGCTCGAATGGGGCCTCCGCGAGCGGGAGCCGTCCCGACCCGACGGGGACTCGCAGTTCCGGTCGACGACGATCGGGGCTCGTGGCCGCTGCCTGGGTCAGCGGGAGCCATCGGGCTCGTCGCCCTCGGGTCGCGGTGGGATCTCGCCTGGTGGCTGCTCGTCCCCTGGGGCGTCATCGGGGCCGGCGGCTTGGCACTCGTCCTCGCGCGCTCCGGCGCGACACCGCTCCTTCCCGTTCCGGTCGTGGCGGGGCTCCTCGCGACCCAGGTGATCGTCGTCGTCCTGTGCCAGGCGCGCGGCGCCTTCTTCGGGATGCTGGCCGGCCTGAGCGTCACCGCATTTGCCCTCCTCGCGCGGCGCCGTGCCTGGCGAGCGCTGGCATCGGTCGCGGCGGTCCTCGTCGCCGTCGCGCTCTTCCTCGTGCTGTTGAACGTGCCCACCTCGCCCCTGGCTGCCCTCCGCGCGAAGCCGCTGCTCAGCCGTCTGAGCCATCTCGCCGACGTGCGTCCGGCGAACCCCGGTTGGTTCCGCCTCCAGGTCTGGAGGGGGACGCTCGACGGCTGGCGTCGCCAGCTTGGAGGCGAGGCACTGATTCCCGGCCTTCCGCCGCACGTGAGGAGCCTCGTGGGCTACGGGCTCGAGACGCAGCTCCTGACTCTGGATCGGCTCGCCCTTCCCAACCTGGGCGTTCTGCGGGTCGCGGGGCGAGGGCTGGACTGGCCGATACCTCGCCGATCGCGCCCACAACATCGTCCTCGATCACCTCCTCACGAGCGGTCTCATCGGCGTCGGGCTCTGGGCCCTCGTGACCGGGGCACTCCTCGTGATCGGGGTCGCCCGCGCGCGCCGCCACGGCCCCCGGCGAGATGGCCGTCCGCGTCGGGGCGATCGGCGCCCTCGTCGCGCATCTCGTCGAAGAGCAGGTCGGTATCGTGACGCCTGTGCCGCTCGCCCTCTTCTGGGTTGCCGGTGCGCTCTGCACCATGCCCGCGTGGTCGGAGCACGAAGATCAACCGGCGGCGGGGCGCGCCCGGCGTGGTGGATCGTCGCGCCGGTGGCCGTTGCACTCGTCGCCGTGCCGGTTGTCTGGCTCGAGACGCGCTGGCTGCTCGCCTCGATCGCGTACGCGGAGGGCACGCGGAGCAGCGTTGCCGGTCGGACGGCGGAGGCCTACCAGCGTTTCCAGCGGGCCCGCGCCCTCGTCCCGTGGCTCCCACTGCCCGCGGAGGCGACCGCGTACACCGGGCTCCGGCTGGCGGCCGCCCAGACCGATCCGGCGCGCCGGCTCGCGCTCTTGCGCGAAGCCGACGCCGCCCTCGCGGGCGTCCGGCGCCCGGCGGCCATGGGAGGGGGTACTGGACGCTGAGCGCGCAGGTGGCGTTTGCCCGCGTGAGGGCAGGGGAGCGGAGTGAGCTCGAGGCGAGCCTCGAGGCGTTCGAGCATGCCGCGCGGCTCCGCCCGGGAGACGGGCAGTTGCTGAGCCAGTGGGCGTGGGCGCTGCTCGAGGCGCGAGACCCCGCGCGCGCCCGAGCCGTGGCCGAGAAGGCCACGGCCCAGTCGCAGCGCCGCGGATCTCTGGCTGGCCTGGGCGGTGCTCGCCCGCGCGGCGAGAGATCTCGGCGATGAGGCGGCAGCGCAGCGCGCCGCCGGGCTGGCGTCGAGCCTGGCCCCACCCGAGGCGCGGCGGTTCCTCGAATCCCTGGGGCTGACACCGAGGCTAGACCCTCGACGGACGGCCCTCCGCCTGCCCGCCTGTCGATCTTTTTGTTGACTGACCGCGCACTTGACTCTGTAGCATTGGGCCGGTTGGTTCGGCCGGTGCCTCGCGCACCACCCTCGGGTCACCAGTGAGGAGTCCGCATTGAAGACCACAATGATTTCAGTCGGTTTTACTGATACTGCTCGGTGCGACGGGTTCGGGCGTTTCCGCGCAGCCGGGCGGCCCGGGCGCGGAGCGATTCGTTCTGACCGGGATGGTGGTCTGGAGCGGCAACGAAGGCGTGGCGTGGCTCAGGAACCGGATCTCACCCGGAACGAGATCGTCACCGTCCGGATCGGAGAGAGCGTGGGTCCGTGGAAGCTGACGCGGTTCCTCGACAATGGCGTCGAGCTGGATGGGCCCGCCGGGAAGGTTCTCGTCCCCTCCACAACGCGGGTGCAGGCGGAACGGCGGTGGCGGCCGGTGCGCCGGCCGGTCCCGTCCAGCGGCCGCGTCCGACTGCGAGCCCTCCCTCGGAACGATGCCTCGCGCGTCGCCACCCCGCCGGCCCCGGTCAGCCCGGCTCCCGGATACGCGTGGAGTCCAACCGTCCCGCGCCGAACGCCGGCGCGCTCGGCGAGGCGCTGAACAAGGCGCGGGCGGCGAGAGCGCAGCGGCAGGCCGGGAATGCGCAGGACCAGCCCCGCGAGGCGGCGCCCGCCGGCAGCCAGGCTGTGCGTGGTCCGAGCACCCCGTCCGGCGCCACGTCTTCCGACGGCGCGAGTGGTGCTGGGGCGGGTCGGACGAATCAGGTGATCCAGTTCCCCGTCGGCGGCGGAAAGCAAGGCTTCAGGGAGCTTTTCGGCCACCGATGAGGCTGGCCGCGTCAGGTTCCTTCCGGTGTGAAGGCAGGCATGAGCCCCGGACTCGAGTTCTTTTGCTCCGCCACGTGCCATGGGTCACCGATCAGCCGCCGGCAGCTTCTGGCCGGGAGCGCGGCGCTGCTGGCGACGGTGCTGGGCCAGCCGGGCCTCGGCCGCGCCGGCGACGACGGCGCGGCGATCGTTCGCCAGTACGCCTCGCTGCCCGACGATCCGTGGGCAGTCTGCCATGGCCTCCGCGCCATGGGTCGCGACTTCACGGTGAAGGGCGGGCAGAGCGCGGTGGACTTCCTGCTCGAGACTCACCTCGTGTCGGTGCCCGCCAACGGCAAGACCGTGCTCGCCTTCCCGTCTCAGGTGGAAGTGCATCCCAACATGTTCCTCAAGACCATGCTGGAAGCGGGCGTGCCCCTGAACTATGCGTTCACGCATCAGGGCAGCCGGCGCTCGCTCCGTGACGTGCTGGATGGCGCGCGCGCCCTGTTCCGGCCGGCAAAGGTGACCGGGTCGCCCAATATGCTGCCGTGGAGCGTGATCGCCTTCTCGCGCACCACGCCCCCGCCCAAGCGACGGTGGACGAACGCCTGGGAAGAGCCCGTGGACCTGGACCCGGTCGTGGAAGCCTCGCTGGAGTTGTTCGAGCAGGCCTCCCTCCCGTTGATGCAGGCCATGCGCGAGGGCAGACCGGAGGCGGCGAAGGCGCCCGTGCACTCGTTCACCTGTGCCGGCATGCATATGCTCTACGCGCTCCTGACGGCCCTGCACACCGGATACGCGGGACAGGACCGGCGAGAGAGAACGCAGCGGCAGGTCGACCTCCTGGTCTGGCGCTTGACGGCGGACCTCGCGCTCATCGAGCGATTCTACAAGGAGCGCGCCGCGGAAAACGGAGCGTACTGGTTCGAGCTGGACGCCAAGGTCAAGATCCTCGGACATGCCGAGGAGTGCCTGGCCTTCGGGGTGCGACATGCGGGTAGTCACGCTCACGCCGGCGCAGCAGGCGCAGCGGAAGGCGGCGACCGCCACGCTGCAGGCGACTGCTCGGCGACATGGAGGAGAGGAACATGAAGGAGGCCCACGCCGTGAACCCGGAGCTCTTCAGGCAGCTCGTGGGCGATGCCTGCCACGCGCGCCACGGCCTGACCCTCACATGAGGGTGCAGGGGCTCGCGGCCGGGTTCGCCCTGCTCCTGACCGTCCTTGCGGGGTTCCGGGATGTGCGGACGCCCCAGCGCGCCGTCAGCACCGCCCCGGAATCGGCGGAGGGAGCCGTCTGCCGCCTCCGACGTCGAGCGTCTTCGCGAGAGGGCGGCCGCCTTCTGGGCCGCGCGCGTGGCCGGTGACCCGAACGCGCAATGGGAGCTCCTGGAGCCCCGCGGACGCGGTCGACTGACGCCCCTCGAGTACGTGCCGGGGCCGGGCGCGCTGAAATACCTGGCGTATCAGGTCGAGAACGCGACCGTGGACGGTTACTTCGCCGATGTGAGCGTCCGGATCCTGGTCCAGCCCATCCTCCCGGCCGCGCGGAAAGCGAAGATCGGTCCGTCGGGCACGGTGGTGAAGGATCGGTGGGTCCGGATCGGGGGAACCTGGTACCGCAGCCTCGAGCAGGAGGGGTCTTAGTCGGTGAAAACAGAGCTAGATCCCCGGTTTTTTTCTTGACACTCCAACGGCATTCCTCCTATCCTGGGCGAAGTTTTTGCGCTCCCTCTCTGTTGAGGGGCGCTACTCTCGTCTCCCAGTTGACGCGTCATCCGGCGAGGGGGTGGTGATCCAACGAGGGACAGAGAGTCGAGCACAGTCGGCGAGTCTAGAGGCTGGTGGCTTATCCCAGCACAGTGGCGAGCGGCGGTTGACGTACCACATCTCACATTCAGCGTAACGGAGGGAGCGAAGTAATGAGGAAACTCATGGTGGGGTTGATGATGGTGGTAGGTCTCCTGGCGGTGACGCCGCCGGCCATGGCCCAGTCCTTGGTGGTTCCCGGGTCGTCGGATCCCGTGGGCCTGATCACTTCAGGTGCCGTGCTTCCGTTCCTGGGAGAGGGGTTGGCTGTGGCACGGGGTTGTCGTTCCTGGAGCTCTTGCTCCGGTGGACTCCACGACCGTGCACATGTTCCTCTTCGACGCCAACTGCGTGCGCAACGGCCCGTCGATCAACGTCGAGTTGACACGCGAACGACGTTGCGCTCTTCCGTATCGACAACATCGGCGACCGCCCATCGGCCTGGTCACCGCGGCGCAGAGCCGACACTGCAGGGTTTACGCTCCTTCCGTGGCAGCCGGCAAAGGCCGAGGCGATTGCGGCCCGGACCCTGTGGGCCAATTCGAACGGCAACTTCGTCCGCGTGATCGATCCGATCGCCTTGGCGAACCTCGACGACATCGTCCCCACCGGGCACCGGTGGGTGGCATCCGATGAGGACAGCCGCGGCCTTCTTCGCTCCGTTCGAGGGCGGCGGTCTGCACACGACGATGTACTTCGTGTGTCCGAACGCGAACATCCAGCGTCATGTGCCGAGCAACGGAGGGGCCCTCAGCCCGTCGCAACGGATTCCCCATAATCTTCCCGAATCTTCAGGCCGTGGGTGCGAACACGCCGTTGCGGGTTCGCGTTTACGACGATGACGAGGCGCTGCTTCGCGACGTGACAAGCACCTGCAGCTGCCTGACCATCAGGAAAGTCACCGACCTGGACCTGGTGTACGCGTCGGCTGCCGAAGCACCCGATGGGACGTACACGGAGGTCGAGGCAGCTGCCACCGTGACTGACGACACCAGCGGTATGCGACCACGATCGTCAGTTGACCAGCTCCTCGTTCCGAATACGCCGAATATAGGAAATAGCTGCCCAGGCGCGCCGCTGGGCTGCAGCTTTGCAGCAGGAACGTGCGTTGGTCAGTTCCACCAGATCACGCCCGCGGTCACGGCGACCGTTCCCTTCTCCTTCGTCGCGTATCGGTCGATCACGGTGCCGGGCTTCGACGTCTTCAACCGCGTGCGCGGGCGGCTCGATCTGCCAGATCCGTGGAGCTGATCCGGCTACCGGCCTCCTGGCTGACTGCACGGTCACTACCGGCGGCAGATAGTCTCGGCTTAGCCTGGTAGTAGTCCCCAACGGGCGGCGGGTCACCCCCGCCGCCCGTTCCTTGTCCACTAACGACGTAACGACATGACGTCGTGCGAGTGAAGTGGTACGCTTCTCGCGGTCGGGATCGAAAGAGCTCCTGCCCATACTCTCAGCTCGCAATGGAGGATGGCGATGAGGTTACTCGGATGTTCGGGACAGTCTCTGAATGTGCTGGTGGGGGCGGGGGCCATGCTCCTGCTCGCGGGCAGCAGCCATCTCTCGGCCCAGCCGACCATTCCGAACTCCGGATCGGGATTCCCTGGATTTTCCGGGTCGCCGAACGATCAGGTGAGGCCTCGACTCGTCCTCGGCCCCAAGGGGAGGTGCTCCGCCTCTGGCAACGGAAGGGGGATGAGCGGGCGGGCGGCGGAGCGGTAACGCTCGAGGCGTCATCAGGCGACACCTGGCAGACGATGGTGG
>ERZ1370068.7013-contig-5957_pt1 | contig 51910 bp, 96 predicted proteins | sample MGYA00561227_ERZ1370068 | MGnify/ENA primary metagenome ERZ1370068 (study PRJEB38410, sample SAMEA6850437) | metagenome | study: Metagenomic assessment of the ecological functions of the soil: analysis of the soil microbiota associated with the... | reverse complement strand
GTGCTCATTTCCCTCTCCGAATTGATCGCGGGCAAGATCGCCAAGCCAGCGGCCCCGAGTACCTCTCCTGAACGCCCACGGCATTGCCGTGGGGCTGTTGTTTCACGCCGTCCCCATATTCTTCGAGCTGGCCGGCCATACTGGGCCGCCCGCAATGAAATCCCTTCAACATCGAAGCGCAGACATTCCTCCGGATGGCAAACTCGACCATTCAGCCCAGATGCCGCCGCCCAAGCCTATATAATAAGTGGGCTGCAGCCCAGGCATCGCCTGGCACCCAAGCCCTGCCTGAAGTGCCGACACACTCTCCCCGCGATTGCGCTTATGATGTGTCCAGGGCCTTCCGAGGACCAGCTTCATTCGTCGCGAGGTGCTGAGTTCAGCGCCATGCAGCACCGGCCGACTCCGGAGCTGGCGGTGGGGGCGTGCCTGATTCCGCATGATCCTGCCTTCGTCGATCGCGCCTGGATATTCAGGCCTACGATCAGATCTCTGGGGCCGAACGTGAGCCACTACGATCTGCCGATCCCGCCGAATCGCTGAGGACTTTACCGCGATCCGCGCACGAACGTGGCAGCTCTTTGTTGAAGCACCAACCGAGAGGGAGCGCGGGGTCCATGCCGAGCGAGGAGAGGAAAGTCTCGCGTTCCTGCAGCGGGTCTACGCCGGGCACGACATCGTTCATTTGCGGCAGCTCGCCCGCATCCGGCAGGCCACCGGATGACTTCAAGTCAGCCACCACGCTTGCAAAGGCGGAGAAGCTGGCGCTGCGCGACGCCGGCATGAAATTCCCTGGAAGCGACCGAGGATCTCCCCTGGGGTCACCGGGCCCTGAAGGTGAAGGGAAAGGCTTTCATCTTTTTATCGCGCTGGAGGGAGACGAGCTGAGCATGTCGGTCAAGCTCCCCCAGCCCCGCACAGCGTAGCGCTGACTCCTTCCTTTCGCCTCTCCTACGGCTTACGGCCCGGCCAGGCTGGCGAGCGGCTGGGTTACCGCGCGCGCTCCAGCGCTCGGAGCGGATTCCGCTGGCACTTCTTTGCGTTCCTGGATGAAGAGAGCCATCAGGCGGTGGCTCCGGAAGAGCTCCGGCCGCCTTGCTGGCAGGCGGAGCGCCGGTGAGGCGAACCGGGGCGGACGGGTCGGGCGCGGCAGAAGCGAAGATTCTCGCCTGATGGATGCCGGCCTCGTCGCAGGTCGCCGCCCGGGGCGTTCTTCCTGGGGATGCGTCATGCCACCGATGCCGACCATGTCATTGCGGTTGCCACGATCGCCAGCGCGGCAACGCCCTACCCTGAGAAGGCGGCATTGATCGGCGCGGCGGTGTGGGGGTTGGGTCACACTCTCACCATTCTCGTTGTGGGCGGCGGCATCATCCTGTTTGGGCCGGGTCATTCCGGCCTCGGGTCGTGGCTCTCCATGGAGTTTTCGGTCGGCTTGATGCTGATCATCCTTGACTCCTCGCGAATCTGACCGGAGCTGCGGCAGTGGATGAGCGACCGCGCGCCGTGTCCGACGCGAGTGCCGGTGCTCACCCATTCGCATCCCCACAGCCACGGAGACTACGTTCACAGCCATCACCACGGCCACGATCCGGAGCGGGCATCCGCACCGCGCTGATCGGACCCCGGTGGCGTGGCTCGATGGTCATCTCGGCCAGTCGGGCATTTACCAGGTCATCCGTCCGCTCGTCGTAGGAATCGTGCACGGGCTGGCGCGGCTCTGCCGCTGTCGCGCTGCTGGTCCTGACCACGATCCGGAATCCGCAATGGTCGATGGTCTACCTGCTGATCTTTGGATTGGGCACTTTGGCCGGGCATGATGCTTCTGACCCAACTGATTGCTGTCCCCTTCGCCATCACCTCGCAGCGGTCCGGCCGGTTCCACGGCCGTCTCCGGATCGCCCTCTGGGACTGCTCCAGCCTCGCCTTCGGGTGCTTCGTTGCCTATCAAACGGGCGTCGCAAGCGGCCTCTTGAGCGGAAACCCGCAGTGGACGCCGCGCTGATTCCTTCTCTCTCGCCGCGAGGATCATCCTGAAAACTCACTCTCGATGTCGACCGGTTGGTGAGCGAGGGCAAGATCACCCAGGAAGAGTGTGGCGACTCAGCGAGCTGGCATCGTAGGAGACCGGCTCCCAGGGGCTTAACCTCCTCATTGGCTTCGGTGTGCTGGCGACGACTGGCGGCGCCCTGGCACTCCTTCCGCTCAGCAGTCCGCCTCCATTGCCTGGGTGCCGCCCTGGAGGCCGCCGGAATTACGCTGTCGGCGCGATACCAGCGCGATTGGGGCACTCTCGGCCTGATCCCTCCTCCTGGTCGGAGCCCTGACCGTCTCCGGTGGCATCCTGATCTATACCGATGGCAGGCTTGAAGGCTACCTCGCGGTCACCGCCATCTGTGCCGTAGTGGGAATCGTTGCGCGGAGCGGAATGCTGGTCGCGATGGCGGTGGTCGGCCTTTCCGCCTCGTCTTGGCGCCGCCACCAACTATTACCACGCCAGCTACGAGCTGGTGATCCGCCAACCGGCGCTGACCGTGGTGGGCGTTCACCGTGCTCGCCCTCGCGACGTATCGCCTGGCGCTCAGGCTGCCCCCGGAGACCGAACGCCTCGCCGTCATCGCGTCGAGGACCTCGCTGATCCTGGTGAATTTCGGTTTCTGGGTAGGTTCGCTCTGGGGAGACTCCCTTTGGTTCGCACCCGCCGAGCTGGTCGCTGCGAAGCGGCGAACTGATTCCAGACTGGGTATTCGCCGTGTTGTGGGCCGTAGCGTTGATCGGCACCGGCATCTGGGCAGTCCGGCAAAACCGCCGCTGGGTCGTCAACACGGTCGCCGTCTTCGGCGCATTCCATTTCTACACTCAGTACTTCGAGCGGATGGGCGCATCACCCGCCACCCTGGTAGTAGTGGTGGTGTGATCGCGCTGGGATTCGCGGTCGGCCTGGCTCGCTACAACCGCACCATAAGCTGCTCTACCCGAGGCTGTCGCTTCGTGACCGCGACCGGCGCTCCATCACGACCCCGGCAATCCTCGACGAGATGGTCGCACGCTCGGCGGACTGCGACAGGACACGCAGCGACAATGGGGGACCCTGACAGCCGGCGAGATGGTCTGCCACATCGCCGACTGCAGTACGAGCATCCTCGGCCGTTCGGACAGCAACCGCCCCGCCAAACACCGTCCCATCCTCAAGTGGCTGGCACTCTATACCCCATCCCCTGGACTCGGGGAAGGAGGACGCCCGCCTCGGTCGATCCCCGACGGGCGGGCACCCGACCCGGGAATTCGAATCGGATCGAAGGCGAGCGATTGATGGGCTGCGGAGCCTGGCGGCCGCTCCCGACGGAGCCTTTCCGACGAATCACGCGGTGTTCGGCACCATGACGCCACGGGACTGGCGTCATTGGGCCTGCCGGCACACCGACCTATCATCTGAAACAGTTCGGCTCAGTGATACCGCTAGCACGCTTACCCTGACATGAGGAAGAAGTTGTGACCGAAGATTCGCAACTAAAGTTCCGCTCGTTCGCTCATGCGGCGCTTCGCATCGCGGCGGGACTCGTCTATTTCACCCACGGTTCCGCCAAACTGTTTCGGCTGCAGGTTTCGGTGGATTCGGACCCAACCACGGCACCGCCGACCTCTCGACTCGCTTCGGAGGCGGCGGGAATCATCGAGAACCGTGTGCGGATTGGGGTTGATTCTGGGACTCTTCACTCGTCCGCTGGCGTTCATCGCATCGGGAGAAATGGCGGTCGCCTACCTTCTGGATCCACATGGGGCGGCGAGGGATATCTGGTGGTGGCAAGAATGGCGGTGAGATGGTGATGCCTCTTCTCGTTCATCTGGCTGCTGTTCGCGGCCTGGGGTCCCGGACCCGGCCAAGCGTCAGATCAGTGGCTCGCCGGGCGAAAGCCCTGATCGCTCCCTGATTCAGCCTGAGCGGTGGAGGAACCGTGGATCTCGACACTCGGGTGAAGCCTCGTGATCTACTGGAACACGCGGCCGAACGAGGGCAGCCTCCCGGTATCGACGAGGTGGCCAAACACGTAGGAGAATCGGCTGACCAGGTTCGGGAGTCGTCATGGGAGACTGGCTCGGAACCGCCTGCTGGTACTGGAGCCGGACGGCGAAACCATCCGCATGGCGCCGCCGTTCTCCGGAGTACCCACTCAACATCAGGTGACGGCCGCAGGGGTGAGTTACTACGCGAATTGCGCCTGGGACGCCTTCGGCATTCCGCCGCGCTCAATCGTCCGGCGGAGGTGGTCTCCCGTTGCGAACAGTCGAAAGAAACACTGCCGCCTCACGGTCTGGGCTCGATGGGCCCGAGCCTTCAGTGACTGGTTGTTCCATTGTGAGGTGCCGGCCGCGAAGTGGTGGCAGGACATCGTCTTCACCTGAAGCAGCATGCTCTTCTTCCGGTCGGAAGAGCTCATCGACCAGTGGTGCTCGAGCCGAGCGACGCCGCGCCGAGCCTTCGGTGCGAATGGACCAGTTGTGGCAAATGGCGGTGACCTGGTACTCCAGCCGCCTCCGCGCAGAATCTCGACGACCGCGCGCCAACCGAGATACGGAGCATCTTCGAAGGCATCGGCCTGCACGGCGACTTCTGGGACCCGCAGGCAGACACCTTCGGATAACCAGCGATGCTTGTCGCCTTGTCGCCCGCTCCCTGACGCCTGGCCCCTGACACCTCACGCCACGCATTCACCATGCCCACCTGACCACCCTCCTCTCCCGCCAGGCCCTGCTCGTCGGCGCTCTCACCGTCGCTTTTCTCGATGGTCTCGATGCGGTGATCTTCTTCGGCCTCCGCGGTGTCAAGCCGATGCGGATCTTCCAGAGCATCGCCTCGGGGCTGCTCGGAAAGGCCGCCTTTGAGGGTGGCGTGGGCACCGCGGTGCTTGGCACTCATCCTTCACGTGTTCATCGCCTCCTCGATCGTCACCACCTTCTACCTCGTAAGCCGCCGCTTTCGGCGCTGGCCCAGCGACCCTTTCTGTATGGGCCACTCTACGGCCTGCTGGTCTATCTCATCATGACCCGATCGTGCTGCCGCATCTCGGCGGTGGCGTCGCAGCACCGTTCCTTCCGTCACTCATCAATGGTGTGCTGATCCACCTGGTGGGTGTGGGGTTGCCCAGCGCTCTGGCCGCGCGCGCCGCCACCGCCCGGACCTTCGTAGCCGGGTGACACTCCGAAACGTGAGAGCTGACGGATACGGACCCGGCGGTCCGTTGCCTCAGGAGCCGAGGCTATTAGTTTGCGCGGACAGGCTCTTGAAGGATGTGGCACATGAAGCGTTGCGCGGTATTGGGTTCCGGCGAAGTCGGCCAGACCCTGAGCAAAGGACTGAAGAAGCACGGCTACGAAGTCAGAATCGGCAGCCGGACGCCCGCCAAACTTGGCGACTTCAGCAAAAGCACCGGCATCCCTGCCGGAACATTCGAAGAAATTTCCGCCTGGGCTGACACTCTCGTACTGGCCGTATCGGGGAGCAGCGCCATGGCGGCCTGGAACTAGAGCAGGTCGTCCCAACCTCAAGGGGAAGCTGGTGATGGATGCCACCAACCCCATCACCGACGATCCTCCCCCAGGACGGCGTCCTCAAGTATTTCACGACCCTCTACTTCATCACTCGATGGAGCAGCTCCAGGCGGCCTATCCCGACGCCCGGTTCGTGAAGGTAGTTCAACAGCGTCGACTCCGACCTGATGGTCAATCCGGTTCTAAAGGGCGGGAAGCCGACGATGTTCTACTGCGGGAAACGACCCGCCGCGAAGGCCGAGGTCGCCAGGCTGCTCGACCAGTTCGGCTGGGAGAAGGAAGCACATGGGCACCGCGGTCGGAGCGCGCGCCGTCGAGATTCTGGCCCAGATCTGGTGCATGCCGGGTTTCCTGCGGAACGATTGGACCCATGCCTTCGCCCTGATGCGGCCGTGACTCTGGGTTCGGTTGCACCTCGCGGCGGCCTGATCCACCCAACCTGGCATGCCCCTCATGTCCCTTGGTTCGCAGATCGTCCACCTCGCTTCTCCTCGCAATACCGGTCGCGTGCATCGCCTGGACGGTGACTCCACGAAGAGGTATTCCGGGAACCGCGGGAATGGTGCGTGCCTGAACAAGAGCAACGATTGTCGCCATCTCTGGCAGCGCAAGTTTTCTTCCTGTTCACCTGCGAGTACTGCGCTTAGCCACTGACGTCGCGATCGCGGTGCTCTTCGTCACTCGGTTCACCATGCTGTATGACGATTGGCGCGGTTACGTGATCGCCGGACTTTTCGCTGGTCTGGGTGGCGAATGTGTACATGAGCTCATGTTCTGGCCGGCTCCGCCTCTCGACATCCGCCATGAACGCGTCAGCATCGAAGCCAAGGAGGCCGGAAGTAGAAAACCAGACCAAGTAGATTGCTGGCTCTCCTGTACAACCGTTGTCCCCGAGGGATTGCCCATGGCCCGCCAGGTCGCCTCCGTGATCTGGAGCGCTCTTCATCCTGTTCCCTTTCGCGGCCAGTCAGCTCGGCCGCATGCGCACACCACCGTCGCTCGCCTACCAGCTTCTCAACCTGGTTGGCGGCAGTAATGCTCACCGTGGTCGCGGTGCTGGAGCGCGCAATACGGCTTCGTCCTGCTCGAAGGAACCTGGGCACTCGTCAGTCTCATCGGCCTTGCGTGCGTCACTGCGGGCTCTCCGCCTGACGCTTGCTGCCAACAGTACGCCGCCACCATGTTTGAAACCGGCGATCACTGATGTACGACCGAAACGCCCGGCGCGCGGAGGCGCAGCATGTTCGGCCCCAAGGGACCCTTCTGTCAGAGTTGCCGGGATGCCCTCAGCAAAGATCCGGATAGGGGCGGGACCGAGGCGAGCCGGTGCCAGAGCGCCGAGTATTGTCAGCCACTTGCTACCGGGCGGGTCAATTCACCAGAACCCGACATCACCGCCTCTCAGATGGTCGCCAAGGTAGAGGGGAAGCTCAGGGAAATGCACTTTCCCGGCTTTCTGGCCCGGCGCTTCGCGCGAGACATACCTTCGCTTCGCCGGTGGCAGTCCGGAGTAACCGCAGGTACCTAATAGTCCCTTTGGTTGGTGCAGTCCTGTGATTCGAAAACTCGCTTCGGGCCAGTACCGGCTCTATTCCCGGAAGCAGGGATCCTCGAACCGGCGCGACGGCGGAACCTCGGCACTTTCAAAACTGCGAGCAGCAGCGGAACGCCACGAGCGAGCGATACAGTACTTCAAGCGGCGCGGCTGAAGTATGGTGCGCGGCTCCTGCTTGTTCCTGTTGGCCTGTCGGCGCAGACCCTGGCGGCCCAGGGCTCCGACTCGCTGTCACCCGGATAGTGTTCCGCCTGAAGGATCTTCCTCTGCTGGTCGGCTCAGCCACTTGTTCGATGGGCGGATGATCCTCAGCTCTCACCGTGATCCTCGACACGCGCCATCGTACTCGGATCCGAGTGGATGAGGCCGAACGAGTGCCTCCAGCATCCTCTGCATCGGATTCCTGGATTCTGATCGGTCTGCACGACCCGCACCCCGAGTTGCTGGCGGGAGTGACCCCACCTCCGCAAGTAACTCTGCGACCAGCCACTGAATGTGCTTCGACCGGGAGCCGACTCATTTCGATCGCCGGGCTGGGGATCGGAGCGGACCAGCAGACCGCCAAGGCATATTTGGGTCCTCGCCTGCGGCGACTTCTGCGGCACCGGCACCCAGTGGTTCGTCGAGCTGCGCCGCCGAGGGTTCCCGCTGGGCCATCAGCGTCGTTCGATGGTTCGGCACCAACTAACCTCCACCGGATGACCATGGTCGCCCGAATCGACGAACGGCTGCGGACTCTCACAATCGAACTTCCCAACCCAGCAAGCTCCGGCGCGAATTACGTCCCCTTCGTGCGCACCGGGAACCTCGTCTTTTGACCGGCCAGCTGTCACAGTGGAATGGAGAGCGGCGCTTCATCGGCAAGCTGGGCCGGGAATTCGGAATCGCCGAAGGGCAACAGGCGGCCCGGCTCTGCGCCCTCAATCTGATTGCCCAACTCCGAGAAGCCCTCGATGGAGACCTGGACCGGGTCGTTCGCTGCGTCCGGGTGGCCGGGTTCGTCAACTCTGAACCGGCATTCCTCTCACATTCCCAGGTCATCAACGGCGCCTCCGACCTGTTCGTGGAAGTGTTCGAGAAGCCGGGCGCCACTCCCGCATGGCGGTCGGGGTGAGTGCGCTGCCGTATGACGTTGCCGTCGAAGTCGAGGCCGTGTTCGAGGTGCGCTGAAGGCGCGGTCGCTTACCCTTTCCCCACGCGGCATATGCTCCCATCCGATCCTTTGTCTCCCGAGTCGCTCACCTTCTGGATTCGAGTTGGCACTGCAGTCCTCTGTGGTGGCGTGATCGGCATCGAGCGCCAGTCGCGCGGCAAAGTGGCCGGGGTGCGCACCAGCATTCTCATCACCTGGGGACGGCGGTATTCGTGATGCTCGGTGCCCGCTCCATACGGAGGGCTCGGACCCCACCCGAGTGCTCGGGCAGGTGGTCACCGGGATCGGATTCCTGGGGCCGGCGTAATTCTGGCCCGGGAAGGCCGAATTCTGGGGTAACGACCGCGTCGGTCATCTGGGTCCTCGCCGGTCTTGGCTCCCTCATCGGGGTTGGGCATCTCGGCGCTGCGGTCGCCCTGACCATTGTCACCCTGGTCATTCTGGTCGGAGTCGAGAAAGGCGAGACCGCCTGGGAACGACGCCAGGGACACCGGGTGTCGCGGGAGCTGGAAGGGATCGAGGTCGAGTAGAGTGACGCTGGACGCCGGCACACTGTCTCACCGTCGGCAAGTTCGGAGTCCTTGCCGGATGGTTCGGCTTCGGCGCCGGTGTATTGCTACGGCGACGAGGCCCGTCGCCGGCGACCGCGCGCGGGACCGGGGGTCTCTGGCCGGCATCCTGATCCAGGCAGCAGGGTTTGCCACGGTCTGGGGACCTCGGCGGCCTGACGGGACACCGATTGTCCCTATGTCACTTGTGACATGGGTGTTACTCACCGGCTTCGCCATAGGCTTAGCATTGGGATCGGCTTGGCTCGGTGCCGCGTCGATTCGCACCCTGGGAAGCAATGGAGCCTTCAGGCTCGCATCACTCAAGACCACGACCTGATCACAACCGGACCTTATCGCTTCGTGCGGCACCCGATTTACACGGCGATGCTCGGCCTGCTCCTCGCGACCGGTCTCGCCTTCTCCCGGCCGCTTGGGCTGGGGGCGGGTTTGCTGACTTTCCTGGCTGGGACGGCACTTCGAATCCGGGTTGAAGAACGGCTCTTGAGAGCGACCTTCGGAGAAACCTACGACGCATATGCCCGTCAGGTCCCTGCCGTGGTGCCCCGGGTAGGCGGGTTCTGAACGGTTGGTAGGTCCCTTATGTGCCCTCGGAAGCCGGATGGAGGCGGAAACGCGAGTTTGGTTGTATCTTGGAACTGTGGGACGTCGGGGTAATGGCACCAAACCTTAGACAAGCGGAGCTCTTTGTTTGCGACGTGGGGTGGCTCGAGTAAGACCTGAGCCCAGGTACCTCGGCACGTGGTTGGCGCTTGAAGCTGGATCTTCAGGACACGTGCTCTGCAGGATTGCCGCGCCGGCGTTTAGATCTAGACCTACCGATCTAGCCGGGTTTCCCACTCAGAATAGTGTGTTCATCCAGCCACGGCCCGAGCGTCCCCTCGTCGTCGTGGGCTCAAACGCAGTGCCTCAAGTCAAGCGTCATCGTGTTGGCCGACCCGGGATCCGGGTCTACTGATCATCCTCTCGATTGTCAGGAGGGAGCAGCATGATGTCAGACGACCAGCCAGTCGTATGCGTGGTGGACGACGACGCCGAAGTGCGCCGCGCACTCGAGCGCCTGTTGCGGTCGACCGGCTATGCCGCCTGGGCCTTCCCCTCGGCGAAGGCCTTCATCGAGTCCGGACGGGGCCAACACCCCGGTTGCCTGGTGCTCGACGTCCGGATGCCGGAGCTTTCGGGCCTTGACCTGCAGCAGGCGCTGGATGAAGCCGGTTGCCACATGCCGATCATCTTCATCACCGGTTATGGCGATGTGCCGACCGCGGTGCGGGCGATTCGGCGGGGAGCGGTGGACATGCTCATCAAGCCGGTCGACGAGCGACAGCTCTTCGCGGCGGTGGGCCGTGCCCTGCAGATCGATCGCGCCGAACAGGCGATGCGCGCCGAACAGGCCGAGCTCGGCCGGCGCTACGCTCGTCTGACGCCACGAGAGCGGCAGGTCTTCGCGCTTGTGGTAGCCGGATTGCTCAACAAACAAGTGGCCGCGAAGCTCGGCACCAGCGAACGCACGGTGAAGGTTCACCGCGCCAGAGTCATGCGGAAGTTGGGAGTCGAATCGTTCGCCGAACTGGTGCGACTGGGCACGCAACTCGGAATCGGTCCCGCTCCGGTGGCTCGATTTCCCAGCCCGAGTTACAGCGGCGCGAGCAGGCTTCCCAAGGTCCAATGGCAGACATGCGCGTCGGGAGTAATTCCTGATGCCATGGATCGCGCCACTGGACGCCCGCGGGCGAACCCCTGATCGCAGTAGTAGACGACGACGAAGAAGTTCGGCGTGCGCTCGGCAGGCTGCTGCGATCTGCCGGCTTCGCCGTTCTTCCCTTCGAGACCGCCGAACAATTCCTCGCCAACGATCCCGGCCACACCGATTGCCTCGTAGCAGATGTATGTCTTCCGGGAATGAGCGGCACCGACCTCGAGGACCATCTCGCCCGCTCTGCGCCCAGCCTTCCAGTAGTCCTGATTACCGCGCTGGATGATGCCAGCACCACCGAACGGTTGAAGCGGTCCAGGGCTGTCACGGTGCTGCAGAAGCCGTTTGCCGATCACGCCTTGTTCGACGCCATCGAACGGGGATTGGCCTCGAGCCAGGCCGGCAGCCAAGTCGAACCCCTGAGTTGAGCCGGACGCACCCTCACCTCCACAAACCCCGTGTAGCCGCCGCCACACGATCTGATCCCGCCTCCGTCCACTCCGCATATCCGACGAGAAGGCCCGGCGATAGCGGAAGACTTAGTTCACCAAACTCGCCACGGCGACCCAGAACCCGGTCGCCGACCAATCTTCAATCTGAAATCTTCAATCTGATAATTTATCCGACGCCTTTCACCGCCGGCGGCGCCCAGCGGCCATCAATGACCTCCGGGCGAGGGGAATAGAGTCGCATCGTTATTCCGAGCGAGCCTCTCGGTGGCGAGGGCAGCCAGTTCCGCTCCTGGTCCTTCCCCGGATTCTCCGGCTGAATGTGCAGGTCGAGCGACCCGTCGTGGTTGTACTTGAGATCATCCCGGTCGCCGATCGCGAAGCGATTGATCGAATTGTGGACCTGAAAGCCGTTCTGGTCATACAGGGTCAGCGACCAGAAGGCATCGACTGGAGGGAGATCCTTCTTGTCGAAGTGGACCAGGTATCGATTGCTGCCATCGATGGGTTTCCCGTCGCTGTCGGTGAGCAACAACGGACAAACCGCGTCTTCCGGCAGGTTGGCGCCGAGACCGCCCATCGCGATGATGGCGCGCTGCAGGTAGTTGGTGCCGTACACTCCCATCGTTGTCGTGTTGATCTGCCAGCCATTGACCAGGCGCCCCATCGCCGGGCCTGCCGCCTCGCATGGCCTTGAATCCATCCGCCGCTCCCTGCTCGAGAGCCCGACGGATTGCTGGATCCGCCTTCTCGGTATCGAAGCTTCTTCCCACGGCCAATCCGAGGCGCTTCATCCGGGCAATGATCGGCTGATCGGTGAAGTGGGGTGGATTGATCTTCAGCAGCTCGGCCGCGTAGGAGAAGAACTGTAGCGGCGGCATCTTCCTTATCTGCTCGAGCGGCGGCGTCACCATGTCCACCGTAGGATCTATCGAGCCGTTGAGCGGGTGCCGTTCTCTCCCCACTGCGAAAGCGGCGTGATGACGAAGCCGTCCTGGACCGCCTTCACCGCCGGGTAGTCTTCCGGGCCGTTGGTCTGGGTCCGCCCAATCATCCAGACAAATGGCGTCGGCGAGGTGATGCGCTCCAGGTCACCGGCCAGCTGGCGGGTCCAGCCCGGCCCGACGATCGCCCAGTGGCCGGGACAGGTTCCGGTCGTGCGCTTCCCCGGGACCGCGAACACGTCGGTCCACATGTCGAGCATCGCCAGCAGATAGTACCGGCCTTGAGCATCCGGGGCGGAGATCACCATCGGCTCCCGGCTCACGTCGAGCCAGGCGGTGGAATACAGGGTATCGAAATTCGGCCGAACAACGCGAAAGTCCCCGTCGGGGAAGGTCCGGATGTGGGCGAAGGTGTTCATCGGACCACGACCCGGCACCCGGCCGGACTCGATGTTGGTGAGCTGTCGGCGCGTCAAATCCATCGTGACCAGAGGGTACAGGTAGGTGTACGCCTCTTGAGCAATGGTGCCCAGCTCGTCCGCCATGCTACCCTCGTTCATGTCGCTCTTGGTCTGGCCGTTCCGCACGAGCGTCCGCTCACGCTGGCGCTCAGTGCGTCGGCGTAGCGAAAGGGAGGAAACGCTGCCTTGCTTGATTTGGGAGGACCGGCTGCCGCGTTACCCACTCATTGCGCGTCCGCTCTTCGGCCTGTTCCAAGATATGGCACGGTCGTACCAATAGAAGATTACCCTTTAGTCGTACCCTCCCTCCCCTTGGTAGCATTCCCTTGACCCCGATTGCAGGGGACGTAGACTGAACAGGCCAGCCCCGGCTCTGGATTGAGGTTCATGACTGCATCGAGTGCGCTCACCTGCATCTTCCGTCCCGCCCGGAGATCCACCCCTTTCCCGACATGGTGTGGATCCCAGGCGGGACTTTCCGCATGGGTTCCCAAGATCATTACCCTGAGGAGCGTCCGGTCCACCGCGTGACGGTTGCCGGGTTCTGGATGCGACCGCTACCCGACCACCAACGGGCGGTTCGAAAAATTCGTTGCCGCAACCGGGCATCCAGACTTTCGCGGAGATTCCCCCTGATCCCGCCACTACCCGGGCGCCAAGCCGGAAATGCTCTCACGCCGGCTCGCTCGTCTTCACCAAGCCGCCTGGGAGAGTGGACCTGCGAGACTGACACCAACTGGTGGCAGTTCATGAAGGCGGCGGACTGGCGCCATCCCTATGGGCCGGAGAATCAGCATCGCTGGACCGGACTATCCGGTGGTCCACGTGGCCTACACCGACGCCGAAGCCTTCGCTGCGTGGGAGCGGAAGCAGCTTCCGACGGAAGCCGAATGGGAGTTCGCGGCCCCGGGGCGGACTGGACGAGGCCGCCTACCTGGGGCGAGGAGTTCCTCCCGGCGGGAGATTCATGGCCAACACCTGGCAGGGCGAATTCCCTGGCGCAACCTGGTCGAGGACGGCTTCGAGAGCACCTCGCCGGTCGGGTCCTTCCCGGCCAACGGCTACGGGCTCTACGACATAGTCGGCAACGCTCTGGGAGTGGACCACCGACTGGTACGTGCCTCGCCATCCGGGAGATGCGCCCAAAGCCTGCTGCATTCCCCTGAACCCGAGAGGGCCGCGCGAGGAGGAGAGCTACGACCTCGGCCAGCCCAAGATCCGCATCCCCGCAAGGTGCTGAAAGGGGGATCCCATCTCTGCGCGCCCAACTATTGTCGCCGCTACCGGCCTGCGGCGGCTATCCCGAACCGATCGACACCTCCACCTGTCACGTCGGCTTCCGCTGCATCGTCCAGGGCGCCTCAATCGGACTGGATCGCGCTGCGCGGATGATCTCCGCCGCGGGCTCACCTCGGTCGTCTTTGTGATTAAACAGCGTGGGCTATAGGCCGTTAGCTGTTAGCTGTCGGTAGATGCCACCTTGCGGACCGTAACAGCTAACAGCTACCAGCTAATTGCTAACGGCTAACCCTATGGAGGAGGAACATCGGGGGTGACCGTGGCGTTGGGCTGGAGGGTCGTGGGGTCGGTGCTGATGGTGTTGCCGCCCACGAGAGGCACCGCCTCGAAGCGCACCGTGCCGGCCCCGATCGTCAGCGCGGGGGTCAGCGAGAACTTGGTGGTCTGATTGTTGGGAGCAAGCCCAAGCCGGATCCGCTGACCGGTACGGACGAGATAGATATCCACGTCAGCGGATGAGCGATTGATCACTTCCAGGTGCGGCTCCGACCCCTGATCCGGGCTCGGGGACTTTCTGAGAACTCCCAGACGCGCAGGCGGCCAGAGTGACGGCCAGCAGGGCTGCGCGAGTAAGTTTGTGGGTCAAGTACGGCATGACTCAGCTCCAGTCGGTTGTGAAGACCCCTGAATCTAGTGGGGAAATCCGGCTCCATGCTCATGTTCAACACTTTGAAATCAGCAATCTTCTAATCTGAAGTCTTCAATCTGAAATTCCCTGGCCCCTTCTCCACCCAACGCGGAGCATGCCCATGGTGGTTCTCCAGGCAATTCCCGCCGGCGATCTCGATGCCTACCAGCTGCTGCTGCGCCAGAATTCGAGAAGCCAGAACCTGGTCCTGGGCCAACAAGAAGAAGACCCGCTTGCGCCATGCCCAGCGTCCCAAAGGTGGCTACATCGAGGTGAGCCGGGCGAACGGCGTCTTGATCGCTCACATTCGCCCCAAGACCCACAGCGACCTGTTCTACCTGGCCGAAAAAGTTCACCGGCCGCCTGCTGGCGTGGTTCGAGGGACAGCTCTCGCGGTCAACCTGCAGTTCGTGCCGGAGCCCCCACCAAGGAAACGGCGCCGGCGGCGCTGACCGGCGGCGGCTGGCCGTACCGCACAACTGGCCACTTTCCGAGCACGGCGCACGGGGCGCCGCATCGATTCGGAGGGTTATGGCCAAGTGTGACGTTTGCGGCAACGACTACCACCTTTCGTTCCAGGTGGTCGCGGCCGGCAGCACCCATACATTCGACAGTTTCGAGTGCGCCATCCACATGCTGGCGCCGGCCTGCCACCACTGCGGATGCAGGATCATCGGCCACGGGATCGAGGCCAAGGGCATTTTCTACTGTTGTGCCAGCTGCGCCCGGCATGAGGGAGTTACCGCGGTTGCGGACCACGCCTGAACCGGGGCAGATCGAGCCGGTCAACCTCGCCGACGGGCTGCACACCCATGGGCTCAAGTTCGATGTCGTACTGAGAGACGGCGCCCGGTCTGGCCAGTCTCTGTCAGGTAGGGCCGCTCGTGACGCTGGATAGCATCGCACCACGACAGCCCCACCTTCAATCCGTTCCGGCCCGCGCTGCCGTCAGGTGCACGTGGCAGTGCGTCGGCCGAAACGGTCTCGCAGTGCACACACAGGAGGTGATCCGATGACCACGCAGAGCCTGATCCTCTTCCTCGTAATTGGGTGCCTTGCCGGTTTCCTGGCCGGAAAGATCATGAAAGGTTCGGGTTCGGATTGGTTGGGGACCTGGTTGTCGGTGTTCTCGGCGCCTTCATCGGCGGGTGGGTGTTCAGCCTCCTCGGCATCGCCGCGGGAGGAATTATCGGCGCCCTGATTACCGCCCTGGTCGGGGCGTTGCTCCTGCTGTATCTGGTCGGCTCGTCAAGAAGGGGTAGCCGTACACCGTACCGGTCTATCCAGTGAGCCTGCTCGACCATTGGATGCCGGTTTACGACGTGAGCGCGAGTTACGATATCACCGTTCGGGCTTCACCCGAGGCGGTCTATCGCGCATTGTGGAAGCCGACTTCCGTCGCGACCCGCTGATTCGCGCCCTGCTTACCCTGCGGTCACTGCCGGGTCTGATCCTGCATCCGCGCGCCACCAGGCGCCGGATGCAACACCGGCGGGACCGAGGGGTGGAAGGGCTACGAGGCATGCTCGGTGGCGACGGATTCGTGCTGCTGGCCGAGTCTCCCGGTGAGGAACTGGTGCTCGGAGTGACGGGACGGTTCTGGACTCCTTCCGCCAAGCTGGTGCCCAGCTCGGCGGCCACCTTCTCGAGGCTCTACCGCCCAACCTGGCCCGGGAGTCTGGAGTTTCCGGCTGGACCCGGCGGGGGCCTCGACTCGCCTCACCACCGAAACACGGGTCCGCTGTGACGACGAGGCGAGTCGGAGAGCCTTCAAGCGCTACTGGTTCATCATCGGGGCGCGCGAGCGGCCTGATCCGTAAGGTGATGCTGCGTCGAATCAAACGCGCGGCGGAAGTTGGGAAGGGCGAAATGATCTGCCGCATCTGGCATGGCTGGACCACGCCGGCGAATGCCGACGCCTACGAAGCGTTGCTTCGCAGCGAGATTTTCCAGGGGAATCGTGGAACGAAACCTCCGCGGATTTCACGGCATCGAGCTGCTCCAGGCGTCCGAGCGACGAGGAGGTGGAGTTCGTGACCTGATGATGGTTCCGATTCGATCGACGCACGTACAGGGTTTGCCGGCGCGGATTAGCAGTGGCGGTCGTGCCGCCCAAGGCCAGGAGCTTCTGCTCCGGTTCGACCAGCGCTCGGCCCATTACGAGATTCGAGGAGGCCGGAAAACCAGGCCCCGGGCGAGCCTGTGGCGTAGACCCGCCTGGCACGGCACATTACTGGAGGAGAATGATTCAGGAGGGCTCATGAGACCGTCGCTCCTCACCTATACGGCACCCGGTGCAGGGCGCCGCGTTGCGCTGGGTACCTTCAGCACGACCTTCAAGGTCCTCAGCGAAGCGAGTCGCGGATCCGTCGCGCTCGTGGAACACGCTGGGCCCCGGATTGCTCGGCGCTCCGCTGCATCGCCATTCGCGGGAGGACGAGATTTCCTACGTGCTGGAAGGCGCACCTCACCGTGCAGCAGGAACCAAGATCGAGCTGGCCGGTCCCGGAGGCTGCATTCACAAGCCCAAGGGAGTCTTCCACGCCTTCTGGAACTCGGGCAGCGAACCGGTCGGTTTCTTGAAGTGATAGCTCCGGGCGGATTCGAACACTTCTGATAGAGCTGGGCCCGCTCGCAACACACCACAACAGCCTGGACCTCGTCGCCCTTGCCAGTCTGGCGCGGGGGCTGCAGGAGTCGAGTTCGACCTGGCCTCGGTGGACCACCCTGCTGGCTCCGCGCCAGCCGTGCTCTCCCCGGGTGACCGCGCCTGGCCCCGACTCATAACCGATCAGCATGGGCTGCAAGGTCGAACCCGCGATCGGGTGCCCGGCCCCGGCCCTGCACCCGCTCTCGGACCTGCCCGCGCTGCGGCACCGCTTCGTCACTCGGAATCTCTGCGCGTTCCCTGCACCCCGGGTACCGCTTAGTCAACCACTTCGTTGACAAGGACGCCAAGGTGCGCGTGCTGGTCCAACCATCTCCGGAAGTTGGTTCGCGGTTGCAGGACCGGTCACCGTCTACGCTCAGAAGACGCGCGTATCGTATTTCAAGGCCGGGTGCGCTTCGCCCGGGGCCATGCCGCGTAAGCCAGTGGTTGGACGCTGGACTCCTGGCTCAAGCGGCGGATAACCCACCCTTCGCTTACCCTGAGTCGAGATTTCGGTCGCCTGGGCTACGGACTGCATTTCCTGTTTCACCGAAATGGAGCAAATGGACCAGGCCTTGTTCTCCCCTCGCGCATGAGGCGTATGCGATCAGCCAGCAACAGGAGATCGCGCCGGCCCTGAGCAGCCGGCAGAGTGAGCAGTGCACTGATTCGTGCAGGTCTGACTCGTACCCCGGGAGCCTCATGGGTGGTCGTCTGTTCCGTCTTGCCATATATGCAGCGTTTGTGTCGGCTCCTGTTGCTTGGTGCCTCATGGGCTGCGGCCTATTTCGCGGTCGGCTCGATGCTGGGCGCACCGCCACCAAGATGGGCGACCAGAAAACGGTACTGGCTCTGACGCGGCGCCGAAGCAGATCAGGGGTAATCCGCCGGCCTGGATTTTCAGTTTCGGACCCACGGTGATTCCGGGAGCCGCAACGGGCGGTGATTTACGTGAGTCTCTACCGGGAAGGTGCTTCGCACCGAGCCGCCTGATCTGGCCAGGCGAGTGGACGCGTTCCAGATCCACTAAGCCCATCTGCTTTCCTGATCCATCATGGCACAGGTCGATCTGCTGATCACGCACGATCGCGCCGAAGGCTGGTCGCGCCTGGCATGGTGGCGTCACTCCAGTCGGCGCGGTGCGCGGTATCAGTGCGAGGCAGGCGCATTGGCGACCTGCACCGAGAATGCACTCGATCTGGGAACTCACTCTGCACATTGCGTACTGGAAGTACGCAGTGCGCCGTCACGTGGATCCCACACACGGAGGCCGGCTTCCCCGCTCGCCCTCCAACTGGCCCGCCCCGCCCGATCGTCCCGATGAAGGGTCCTGGACGGCCGATCGCCTGCTGCTCAAGGCGGAACACGAGGCCTTTGCCGAAGCCCTGCGCCGATTCCCTGAGGGACGGCTGAATCGCCGGCCACCCGCCATCCGGAGATGGAGCTACGGCGACCTGATCGCCGGTATGCTGGCGCACGATGCGTATCACACGGGGCAGATCCAGTTGCTCAGGCGGCTCTGGAGCCACGGTTAGAAGGTGTCAGGTATCAAGGTGCCAGGTGTCAGGGAACAGCGACCAGATCTATAACCCTGATCCCTGACACCTGACCCCTGACCCCATACCGACCCTGACTGACATCTCACGCTCCACCTCCCACCTCATCTTGCGGCCCGCCGTACCCCAGCCGACTATAGGGAGACTTGCAAGGAGGCTCGCATGCCAACTGTTCGGGACATCCTGCTGCGCAAAGGCCGTGAGGTAATCTCTGTACCGACGTCAACCACGGTGCAGGAGGCCGCGCATCTCATGAATCAACGCAGTATCGGAGGAGTTGTCGTAATGGAAGGCGGGCATCTGGTGGGGATCTTCACCGAGCGCGACATCATGCGCCGAGTCGTCGCAGAGGAGCGGGACCCGGCCAGCACCCAGGTTGGCGACCTCATGACTCGTGTCGTGGTCACCTGTAGCCTCGATACCAGCATCGAGGAGTGCGGCAGCATCATGACTTCGCGCCGTATCCGGCACCTGCCCGTGACGGGACCCGATGGGCTGTGCGGCGTCATCACCAGCGGGGACGTGCTGGCATTCCAGGTCGCGGAGCAGCAGGCGACAATCGCGCAGCTCAACAGTTACGTCTTCGACGTGCGGTAGTGGAGATCCGCCTCGCGGAGCCGTCGGAGGCGGGAGCGGCGGTCGCCATCCTGAACGCCTGTGGCGTCGAGATGCGCGACCGCCATGGCGTGCCTGACTGGTTGTTGCCGAGCATACCAGGAACCATTGCGGCGGACGCGACGGCGGCACGCCTCTTCGTGGTGACCGAGGGCGGCGAGATCATCGGGACCTTCTCACTGTGCGACATCCCCGATGAGCTATTACGCCCCAATTCAGTGGGAGGAGCCCTCAGGATCCGCGGTGTACCTCCACCGGTTCGCTATCTCGAAGAAGGTGCAGAGCAAGGGAATCGGAGCGTGGTGCCTGACCCACATGGAGGAGCTGGTGAGACGGCGGGGACGGCGGTGGATCCGGCTGGACGCAACCCTGGTGGACCCCAAAGTCCGGGCGTTCTATGAGAGGGCCGGGTTTCAGGCCGAGGCGTCACCTATATACCAGTGCCGCTTCCCGATCACCTCGCGGTCGCGGTGATGTGTTACGAGAAGCGGCTCGATCGACGTGCCGGAGAGATCGCTAATTCTTAGTTTTGGCCTTCATCGAGAGCGTAACCGCGGCACCAGCCTGGATTCCCTGAACCCGGATCTCGTACTCTCCGTCGGCGCGCGGCTTGACCAGAAAGGTTATTGAGCCACTCGCGCTGGGCAGGCCCATCATGTCCTTCCGGATATCCGGCTTCTGGGTTCCGGGGTCCCGCGGCTTGAAGCTGAGGACCACACCGGGTTGTTGAGCTCCGCCGAGTAGGTCACGCCCCCTTCAACTGGACGCGGATGAATTCGACGGGATTGGTGAACGTGTAGCTGAACGCTTCGGCCGGCGCTGCGCGGCTGAGCGGAAGCTGAGCTCGCGGAATCGGCCTTTGCCGAATCGGCCTGGGCCGTTGCGGCAGCAGGCAGAGAAGCGCGGCGAGCAGGAGAATGGGAGTACGCATGCCCCTACGCTATCCCTCCAGACTCATCCGCGCAAGAGCCGAGATCACCTCCTCCTCGACATTCCGGTCGTCCACACCTACAATGCGCCATAACCCGCCTCAGGAGCGGCATGATGGACGCAGACGGCTCACCGGGTCATCCTGCAGATCGGACAAATCGCCCTGACGGCGCGGGATGTTCCCCGGGCCATCGCTTTCTACCGCGACGTGCTGGGACTCCAAGTTTCTGTTCCAGGCTGGACAACTGGGATTCTTGGAGTGCGGTGGCGTCCGGCTGATGCTGTCGGCTCCGGAGCAACCGGCCTTTGCCCACCCGAGCTCGATCCTCTATTTCAAAGTGAACGACATCCGGTCGAGCCATCGGGCGCTCGAGCAACGCGGGGTTCGATTCACCAGCGACCCACATGCAGTGGCGAAACTCCCCGATCACGAGCTGTGGATGGCATTCTTCCAGGACAGCGAGGACAACATTCTCGCGATCATGAGCGAGGTGCGCGGGTGATTCGTCGCGCCAGCCTGATTCTCACCGCGCTGGTCATCGCCTTCCGGTCCGGGTGCCGCGCAGCACGGCAACGTGTCGCTCGGCGCCATCATCGGCTATTCAGGGCAAGTCTCACCGGCAGCGATGCGGGGAGGGCTCACCAGTCGCGCGGCGACACTGGCCGGCGCCTTCGTTCGGATACCTGCAGCGAGCTGGTTTGCGGTCGAGCCCGAGCTGCTCTTCGCCCGTAAAGCGGGTGAGACCGCGGCACTCCCGGCGGGGGCGGGACGCTTGATTTCGAATTCGTGTACCTGGAGACGCCGATCCTGGCTCGCTTTCGAGGGCCCCGCCTGGGCAAGTATGTCCGACCCTTTGCATTCGGCGGTCCTGCCGCGGCGTTTTTGATCGGTTGTGATGTGCAGGCCATCGGAACCGCTGGGCGGTCAGCGGCAGGCCTGCGACGCTTCATCCGTGCCGAGCATAGATGCCACCGCGGTCGTCGGTGGAGGATTCGAGTTCGGAGTAGGAAACAGTGTGCTGGGAATCGAGGCCCGCTACTCTCTCGGGCTCCGCGGCATCACCGAACAAAACCTGGATATCGGAACTCGTTGTGGGGTATCCTGGCCGAGATTCCCTTCTGATGCGAATCGCCTATCTCTGGACCTGCCCCAACAGTCTCCTCGGTGTGGGCTGCGCGCTTCGTGGCCCGCACCACGGGTGGCGAAGTCGCGATCCATGACGGAGTGCTCGAGGCATGGGGAGGCGCGCTTTCGAGCATTCTGCCCCGGTTGCCCGCAGCGACCGGCGTCATGGCGATTACCCTCGGCCATGTCGTGCTGGCGACCAGCCAAACCAGAGATGGAAAAGACCAGAGCTCACGAACGGGTTCACGTCCGCCAGTACGAGCGCTGGGGACCGTTCCTTCATCCCCGCCTACTTGGCTGCGAGCGGCCTGGCATTCCTGCAAGGACGCGATCCCTATCACGACAACCACTTCGAACGAGAGGCGTTCGCCCATGCCTGAAGGTTTGCGTCCGATAATGTTGGCGGCGGCAGTCGCACTGTTACCGACTCCACACATCCATGCCCAGGCGGCACCACGACTGGATCAGGTTTCCTGGCTCACCGGCTGCTGGGAGGCCACGAATGGCCCTCGTACCATAGAGGAGCGATGGATGGCGCCGAGGGGCGGGAGCATGATCGGTGTGGGCCGGACCGTCAGAGACAACACGCTACGCGACTATGAGCTGGTCTTGCTCACCGAGAAGGACGGTGCGCCTCGCATATGAGGCGCATCCGGCAGGTCAGGCGACCAACACCTTCATGTCGAGCCTGGTCGCCGATACGGCCGTCATTTTCGAGGATCCCAAGCACGACTTTCCGCAGCGGGTTGGCTATGTCCGCCGAGGCCCCGATTCGCTGGTGGCCTGGATTGACGGGGTCGCATCCGGAGCCAGCCGGCGTGCGGAATTCCCTTATCGTCGAGTAGCCTGCGACTGATGAGTTCGATCGATCCTCTGCTCGGCGTTGGACTGGGACTGGGGTTGGCGGCTGCGTGCGGCTTCCGGGTATTCGTGCCGCTCTTCGCGATCAGCCTCGGTGCGCTGACCGGCCACATCCCGCTCTCGCACGGCTTCGCCTGGATCGGGACAATACCTGCCGCGATCGCCTTCGGCACCGCGACCACTGCTCGAGATCGCTGCCTACTACATCCCCTGGTTCGATCACCTGCTCGATACCATTGCGACCCCAGCCGCGGTCGTGGCCGGCATGGTCGCCAGCGCATCGGTCATGGTGGATCTTCCGCCAGTCCTCAAGTGGGGTGTGGCGCTGATCGGAGGCGGGGCGCAGCCGGGCTGCTGCAGGGTGCGACCGTACTGCTCCGGCTCAAGTCGCTCGCCGCGACCGGAGGCGCCGCCAACGCCCTCGTGTCCACCGTGGAGCTTTCGGTGCGACCGGCACCGTCATTCTCGCGATCGTGCTGCCCTTCGTGTGCCTGGCGCTCGCGATCTTTTTCTGCTTCTGGGTGTTCCGCAAGGCGGAGCCACATCGTCTTCGGCCGGAAGGCGGCGGAGGCCGCAGCCTCGGATGGAACTTGAGGAACGCTGGAAGGGGGCCTGGTTCAATCTGGGCTCCGGCCATCCCGAGCCCCGGGTACTGGCCGAGCTACTTGGCCGTTACTCGGAGCCGCACCGCGCTTACCACAACGTGGAGCACCTGAAGGACTGCTTTCGGCGGTTCGACGACGTGCATGGCCTGGCCCGGTATCCGGCCGAGGTGCTCCTGGCGCTCTGGTTTCACGACGCGATCTACGACACCCGCGCGAGTGACAATGAAGAAGAGAGCGCGCGTTGGGCGAGAGATGTCGTGGTATCATCCGGTGGGCCGCCTACCTCTGCCAGCCGAATCCATGACCTGATCCTCGCGACCCGCCACGACAGCAGTTCGATCCGGGGTGATGCTGCCCTCGTCGCAGACATCGATCTCACCATCCTCGGCGCGCCGCCCGAACGCTTCCAGGTCTACGACCGGCAGATCCGCCAGGAGTATGCCTGGGTACCGGAACCGGATTTCCGGGAGACCCGGCTACGGATCCTCGAAGGGTTCCTCGCCCGGCCGGCGATCTACCTGACCGGCCCGTTCCGCCGGAAATACGAGACGCAGGCGCGCCAGAACCTGGAGACCGCCGTGGCGGAGCTTCGCGAGAATTCCTACTGAGCCCAGCGAACCATGCCCCCTGCCCCTCACTCGGGTGCTGGAGACCGCGCTCTATTCGGATGACCTGGAGCGAGCGAAGCTATTCTATTCCGGACTGATGGGACTCAAAGTGCTCGACGAGGGGAGCAGGCTGGTATCGCTCGATGCGGGCCAAGGGACCGTGCCTCGCTGCTCTTTCATCGCGGCGCCACCACCAGCGGGGCGGAGACACCTTCAGGCTGGATCCCTCCCCATGATGGCCACGGCCCGATTCACGTCGCCTTTGCGATCGGGCGGGACGATCTTCCGGCGTGGGAGAAGACGCTCGCCGAGCATGGCATCGCGATCGAAAGCCGAGTGCGCTGGAGCCGAGGAGGAGAAAGCATTTACTTTCGCGACCCCGATGGTCATTCGGTGGAACTGGCGACACCGGGTGTCTGGGCAACCTATTGACCGATTTCGCAGGAGCAGTCGCCATGCCGCAGTCCAACACCGCCTTCATGGGCCTCCGTACCGCCAAGTACTCCGCTCCTCGACATTGCCGCCGCGAAGGCGTGGTATTCGAAGGTGCTGGAGAGCAAGCCGTACTTCGATGAGCCCTTCTATGTCGGATTCAATGTGGGTGGCTTCGAGCTGGGTATCACACCCGAGGCCGATGCGCCGAAGGAACGACCCGAGGCGGGGATTGCATACTGGGGCGTCGCCGACGCCGAAGGCCGCGTATCGCAGGCTGATCTCACTCGGGGCGACCGACTTCGAGAAGGTGGCCGACGTAGGCGGCGAGCATCAAGATCGGCGCCGTGCGTGACCCATTCGGCAATATCCTCGGCGTGATCCAGAATCCCCATTTCAAGATCGAGTAGTTGGACTATGTCTCTCACCCTCACTTCCAAGGCCTTTTCCAATCAGAGCAGTATCCCCGCTCAATACACCTGCGAGGGCAAGAACGTGAGCCCGCCGCTCTCCTGGAGCGGTGTTCCCGGAGATACCAGGAGCCTGGCTCTCATCGTAGACGATCCAGACGCTCCCGATCCCGCTGCGCCCAGGACGATCTGGACCCACTGGGTGCTGTACAATCTCCCGGCGAGTGACGGCACGCTGCCCGAAGGAGCCAAGGCGGCCGATCTGCCTCAGGGAACTCGCGAGGGGACCAACGACTGGAAACGAACCGGCTATGGCGGGCCCTGCCCACCGATCGGCCGGCATCGCTACTACTTCCGGCTCTTCGCCCTCGACCTCGTTTTACCCGACCTCGGCCAGCCGACCCGTACCAAACTGCTCGCCAGCATGGAAGGTCACGTGGTGGTGAGCTGCGAGCTGATGGGGACGTATCAGAAGGGAAGAGGTAATTGATAATTGATAATTGGTAATTGGTAGTTGGCAATTACAGTTGCAATTACCAATTGCCACATTCCCACTCTCCCCGCTCTTGCCAAATCCCTCGCGGCCCACTGATTATCCGCGCTGCCTTCCGTTCCCCGACTACCGAGGACAACCATGCGCAATCTCGTCACTGAGTTCATCGGCACGTTCTTCCTCGTGTTCACCGTCTGCCTGACCGTGACCGGTGAAGTCCCCATGGCACCGCTCGCGATCGGTTGCTCGCTGATGGTCATGGTATACATGGGAGGCCACATCTCCGGCGGGCACTACAACCCGGCGGTGTCCCTCGCGCTGCTGCTCCGAGGGAAGATGCCGGGGAAGGACTTCATCCCCTACGTGGTGGCCCAGGTGCTCGGTGCAATCGTCGCCGCGTATCTCTCCTCGGTGATCTTCGGACGTACGATCCCGATCGCTCCCTCGGCGAACGCAAGCGTGGTGGCGGCGCTCCTGGTCGAGATTCTCTTCACCTTCGCCCTGGCGCTCGTCGTGCTCAACGTCGCGACCCATCCCGACGTGAAGGGCAATTCGTTCTACGGCCTGGCCATTGGATTTACCATCGTGGTCGCCGCGTTTGCCGGCGGAGGCATTTCCGGTGGCGCGTTCAATCCCGCCGTAGGAACCGGCATAACCGTGGTTCACGCGTTGCTCGGCGGAGGGTCCTTCGCGAGCTGGTGGCTGTACCTGGTGGGGCCGTTCGTGGGAGGGGCGTTGGCGGCGGTCGTCTACAAGATTCAAAGCACCGGTACCTAGCACTGAGTACCGAGTACCGAGTACCAGTACCGAGCCGTAAGCCCTAAACCATAAGCTCTGCGCTCTGGCTATGGCTTATGGCTTACGGCCTTAGCTAACAGCTAACGGCTAATAGCTAACGACTACTACGCGGCAGGCACATCACCATCACATTGCGCCCGGCCTCCTGGACATAGTCCAGCTTTCCGCCGTGGGCAGTCGCGATCCAGCGAACCACTGAGAGACCAATCCCCGGCTCGAGTCGTCCTCGGATCCGCGATGGAGGAGATTTTCCGAGATCGGCGGGCCGGCGCTCGTCACCCGCAGACAGGCGGTGCTGTCGTGTTCGGTCACGGCAATGTCCACCGGCTCGCTCGCGGCGCCGTGCCGGCAGGCGTTCTCCACCAGCTCCACGGCCGCTTCCCGTAGCAGAGAACCGTCTCCCCAGAACCTCCACACTCGCCATCGGCCCCGAGCGAGATCTTACGTCCCAGCGCATGGGCCCGTCCCCGCATGAGATCGGCGGCTTCGATCGCGACGGCGTCCAGCTCAACCGCCTCCGGGCGCGCCAGGGCTTCACCGGCCTCGGCCCGCGCGAGGAGAAAGAGTTCATCCACCCGCCGGCTCATCTGCTGAGAGGCCAGATTCACGCGATCCAGTGCCGCGCGGAGCGCTCCGGACTCCGGGGACGATCGATCGCCAGGTCGCTCTCGCCCCGGATCAGGGTCAGCGGAGTGCGAAGCTGGTGGGCGGCCTGAGCGAGAAATTTCCGGGTCTGCCGCTGTGAGCCGGCGAGCCGGTCGAGGAGGAGTTGACCTGCTGTGCCAGGTGATCCAGCTCATCGGGCGGCTCGGCGATCGGCAGCCGGCGCTCGAGTACACCAGGTTGAATACTCTCGAGCTCGTCCGAGAGCGACTGAAACGGGGCCAGCGCCCGCTGAGCAAGGAAATATCCCGCCGGCAGCGAAATCACCAGCACTAACGGAACGCTGAGGAGGAGGAGCCACGCTAACGTCTCCAGCTGTGACTTCAACTCGGCTGTCGAAGCCACGGCCACCACCACGAAGCCGGAGTCACCGGTTTCCCGCGCCGCCGCCATGCGGGCACTCCCCTCAGTTTTGAGAGGCAGCTCGAGAATCCGTTCCGGAGGAGGCAGCGAGTCTAGTGGAGGTACGGCGGCGAGCAGTCCCTTGGGACCGCGCTTCCCGATCATGCTCACCGTCGGGCGAGAGAAGATGACCAGGGCCTCGTGTCCGGGGGCCACTCCGACAGCGCTTCCTTCGCCGCTTCGTCGAGGGTGAAGTGCTGTCTGATCTCCCGCTTCCCGCCTGACCGCCAGTCGCAAGCCGCGAGCGGCGGTCAACACCTCGACGCTCAGCTGGCGGTCGGCAACCCGGCGAAGGGCGGTAAAGAGCCCGAGGTCGAGCACGGCCAAGCCGAGGAGGATGGCCAGTGCAAACCAGCCAGCCAGCCGAAGCCGGAGCCGGCTCACGAAACATCGGCTGCTGGGGTATCCGTCAGGACGTAGCCCGCGCCGCGGACCGTGTGGATGAGAGGGGCGAAGCCAGGTGCATCGACCTTGCGGCGCAACCGCGCGATGAGAACCTCGACCACATTCCCCACCGGATCGAAGTTGTCGTCCCAGACGTGTTCAGGATACGGGAGCGGGTCTGAACCCGCCGGGGATGGCGAAGCAGGTGCTCGAGGAGCGCGTACTCCCGGTGAGTCAGGCTCAGCACCCTCTCTCCTCGACGAGCAACCCGCTCGGCGGGGACCAGCTCAAGTCGGCGAAGCGGAGCTGCACATCGAGGGCAGGCTTGGGGCGCCGCGCCAGCGCCGCAGCCGGGCAAGCAGCTCTTCGACCGCGAACGGCTTGGCGAGATAATCATCCGCGCCTGCGTCGAGTCCGGTGACGCGATCGGCCAGAGCGTCGCGCGCGGTGAGCATCAGAATCGGAGTGGTGCCGCCTCGGGCCCGAAAAGAGCGGCAGACGGAGAACCCATCTTCTCCGGGGAGCCCGATATCCAGAATGACGAGGTCGTATTCGTTGACCGCGAGCAAGGTGAGTGCTGCTGCTCCGGTCACGGCGAGGTCGGCGGCCCAGGCCGCTTCCTGAAGTACCCGGACCAGGAACTCGCCCAGGGCGGGATCATCCTCGACGACAAGAAGGCGCATGAAGAAAGTATAGTAGACGGGTTGGATGACAGCGATATGACGGTTATCCTACTCCCAGCCGCGGAACCGCAACCCGATCCCCGAGACACAGATGACGAAGCCCTTGGTCGGCATCGTGATGGGCAGCGATTCGGACTGGGATACCATGCAGCACGCCGCAACCCAACTCGAGGGTTTCGGCGTCCCCACGAGCGAAAAGTCGTCTCGGCGCACCGCACCCCGGACCTGCTCTACCGCTACGCGGAGGAGGCCGCCGGCCGGGGGCTGCAATGCATCATAGCTGGAGCTGGCGGCGCTGCACACCTGCCAGGAATGCTCGCCGCGAAAACCACGCTCCCGGTGCTGGGGGTCCCGGTCGCCTCGAAGCACCTCAACGGGCTGGACTCGCTGCTCTCGATCGTGCAGATGCCGGGCGGAATTCCGGTTGCGACGTTTGCCATCGGAGAAGCCGGAGCCAAGAACGCCGGCCTCTTCGCCGTCGCGATCCTCGCCCGCCAGGACCCCGCACTCGCCTCCCAGGCTCGATCAGTTCCGCGCCTCCCCAGACTGAGAAGGTGATGGGGCTCAAGCTTCCGGAGCCCAAGTGATTTCTCCCGGGGCCACCCTCGGACTGCTCGGGGGCGGCCAACTGGGAAGGATGTTCACGGTCGCGGCTACGCCGAATGGGATATGAAGTAATCGTCCTTGATCCAGATCAATCTCAGCCCCGCGGGAACTCTCGCCAACCGGCACATCCAGGCTGCTTATCAGGACGAGACGGCGCTGAGGCAACTGGGAGAAGTGGCGGCTGCCGTCACGACCGAATTCGAAAACGTTCCCGCAGCGAGTCTCGAATATCTGCGACGCTTTTGCCCGGTGCGCCCTGGGCCCGAGGCAGTGGCACTGACTCAGGATCGGGTCACCGAGAAGACCTTTGCGCGGAAGCATGGTCTCCTCACCGCCGGGTTCTACGCCATTTCTTCCGAGAGCGACCTTGCAGCGGCCTACACCTCGGTCGGCCCCCTGCCCTGCTCAAGACCAGCCGTTTGGGGTACGATGGGAAAGGGCAGGCTCCGGTAAACGGCCTGGAAGAGCTGCGCCGATGGTTTGCCGAGTTCGGGAATCAGCCGTGCATCCTGGAGCGGCGGGTGAAACTCGATACCGAGGTCTCCGTCGTGCTGGCGCGTGGCGAAGACGGGGCGACAGTGACTTTCCCCGTCGCCGAGAACCGCCATGTCGCTGGTATCCTGGAGACCAGCGTCGTCCCGGCGCGCATTGATCCTTCGTTGAGCAAGAAGGCGCAGGAAATGGCCGCGAGCCTGGCGCAGTGCGATGGGATATGTGGGGACGATGGCCGTCGAGTTCTTCGTGAGCGACGGCGAGCTGCTGGTGAACGAGATGGCCCCGCGCCCCCACAACAGCGGTCATTATACCCTTGATGCCTGCGTGACCGATCAGTTCGAGGAGCAGGTGCGTGCACTGGCGGGCCTGCCGCTCGGAGAACCGACCTTGCTCTCTCCTGTCGCGATGGTCAATCTGCTGGGAGACCTGTGGGCCCGGGGCGAGCCGCGCTGGGGCCGCGCCCTCGCGGATCCCCGCGTGAAGCTGCATCTCTACGGGAAGAAGGAACCCCGTCCCGGTCGCAAGATGGGGCACCTGACGGTCCTCGCAGCTTCGCCAGGAGAGGCCTTGGAGGCAGCGCAGGCGGCGAAGGGAAGGCTGAAGAACTAAGTACCGAGTACCGGGTACCGAGTACCTGAGTGGCAGAAGACTGAAGCAGCGATCACCCTGTACACGAACCAGAGGATTCTATGCCGTTTCTAGCGTTGACCGCCCTGTCCGTCCTGTCCGTCCTGCCTGCCCCACCTGGACGGATCGATCCGCACCACTGTCCTGCATCACCATGAACACCGAAAAGCTACCTCTGGCCACTCGGAAGAGTCCGCTCGATTCGCTCAGCTTCAAGGTGGGCTCCTCGGACGTAAAAGTCTGCTATGGCCGGCCTTCACTGCGCGGCCGCCACATGCTGGGCGGAGACGATGTGCCGTATGGGAAGCTCTGGCGCACCGGTGCCAACGAGCCGACCATGATTCACACCAGCGGACCGCTGGTTGTGGCGGGACATCAAGGTTCCCGCGGGCTCCTACTCGTTGTATACCGTGCCAACTGCCAGTGAGTGGGAAGTGATCGTGAACAAGTCGATCACCCAGTGGGGCGAGGAGCACACCTACACCGACGCGGTCAAGGCCCAGGAACTCGGCCGCGGCAAGGTGAAGCCCGAGGCGCTGAAGACCCCGGTCGAGCTGTTCACCGTTACATCGGAACCGGGGTTCCTGGTGTTGGAGTGGGAGACGACGAGGGTGAAGATTCCGGTGACGGCGGGGAGCTGAGGGTGGGATTGCAGATTGAAGATTGATGATTGCAGATTGGTGTAGATGCCGAGGCGGACATCGTCCTTCAATCGGCAATCAGCAATCTGCCATCTGCAATTCACAGATCTGTAGTCCACCTCAAACCGAAACCCCTCCTTGTTCGCCTGGTAGCTTCCCTTACCCTTGATCCCCTTCAGCTCTCCGGTTCCGGAGTGCTCGACGATCTGCAGGGCCGAGCTGGCGGTTCCCTGTTCGAAGCTCCCGGTATCCTGCATCACGAAACTTCCTGACTTCCCTCCCACTGCACCGTTGAAGCGCACCAGGCCTACGTACTCGGCGGCGGCCTTGTGCTGGTCCTGGGCGTCGAAGTGGCTGTAGAACATCAGGTATTCGACCGCGGCCTTCGCCCTTGATCTCGCCGTCCAGGGCGTACTCGACCGAGGCCCGGGTCATTTTCATCTCGGAGGAGATATCGTCGTACGGCTTCTCCTCCCACTTTTTCACGGTATAGGTTGCAGACGCTTTCATGTGACGCTCCCGTTCGGAAAATCCGGCGCTCTTAGAAGGTAGCCCTCAGTTCCCGGTTCCCCGTCTCCCGCTTTTTCACTCAAGGGCCCCAACCCCAAGCAGCCCCGCCGGCAACAGCACCAGCGTGATTACCGTGGACAGAGTCAGGCCCCTGATCACTGCAATGGCGAGCGGCTGCTGAAGCTCGGCACCGGAGCCGATGCCGAACGCGAGAGGGAGCAGACCGGCCAGGGTGCAGAGTGTCGTCATCAGGATCGGCCGGAGACGTAGCCGGCCGGCCTCCCGAAGCGCCTCCTCTGGCGTGGCCTCCGGTCTGTCGGATCCTCTGGGCCGCGTCAAACAGGATAATTCCGTTCTTCACGATGAGTCCTACCAGCAGGATCAGCCCCATGAAGCTCGACACATTGAACGGCATTCCCGTGATGACCAGCGCGAGTAGTGCGCCCGTGAGTCCGAGGGACGCGGCCACCAGGATGGCAAGCGGACCCCGGAACTGGCCGAACTGCCCCACCATGACCAGCAGCACGGTCCCGATCGCGAGGAACAGCACGACCAGGAGCTGACGGAACGATTCACGCTGCCCGACGTACTGGCCACCGTATTCGAGCGAAACCCCGGGAGGAAGTGCCAATCCGGCAAGCTCGTTGCCGGATAGTACGCATCACGTGTCCCAGGTTCGAGGTTTCCGGATCCACCGCACCGGTGACCATCACCATCGGCCTGAGGTTTTCCCGCCACAGCTCGCTCACATCGGCGCTGTCCGCCACCGTGCCGAGGCTGCCGAGGGGAGCCCAGCCATTGGGACCGATGATGGGAAGGGTTCGGGCGACGGCGGGATTGAATCGGACGCTGTCGGCCACCCGCACCCGAATCGGCACCAGCCGGTCCGGCTCGCGTACCGCACCGGCTTCCTCTCCGAATAGTGCGGCGTGTACCTGGGCGACGCGCGTCTGCCGGTGTGAGTCCCAGCCGGCTCACTCGAACCGGGTCGAGATCGACGCGAATCGAAGGGATGTCTCCCGTTACGCCGTCGAACAGATCTTCGAGACCCGGCACGCTTTCGATTGCTCCAGCGACTTTGCGGCCCGCCGCTTCGGCGACCCGCACCTCCGGATGGAACAGCTTGATCTCCACTGGATTCTGGGGCCCCGGTCAGGTCTCCCAGGAGATCCTGAGTGATCTGGAGAAACTCCACCCGCACCGCGGGCACCTCGGTCTCGATCCGGGTGCGCAACCGGTCGATCACCCGGTAAACCGAGGCACGGTCTCTCCTGGGTCGCAATTGCACCGTCATATCGCCCGTGTTGGGCGCGGTAGCGAAGAATCCCAGCTCGAAACCGGTGCGTCGCGTGAACCGCTCCACGTCGGAATCCTCCTTGAGGATCCCTTCGATGCGTTGGAGCTGCCGGTCGGTCTCGGCCAGCGAGCTGCCGGTCGGCGTCCAGTAGTCGAGGATGAAGCCTCCCTCGTCCATCTGGGGGAGGAAATCCGGTGCCCACCACTTGCCAGAGACCGAATGCGAGGACCACGAGTAATCCTGCGGCCGCCAGAACGAGGCCGGGCCGCTGCAACGCCGCCCCAGCCCGGTTGACGTACCAGTTCTCCAGCCGGGCAATCCGTGGTGTCGTCGACCCGGGTGCGCGCAGCCTTTCCCGAGCGGAGTTGCCGTTCGACCCACTGGGTGGTGAGGAGCGGGATGAGGAGAACGGCCAGCGCGAGCGAGAGCAGGACGGCAACGGTGAGCGCCAACGCGAACGATCGGAAGAACTGGCCGACTACACCCTCGAGCAGCGCGAGGGGCGCGAACACGACCACAGTGGTCAACGTCGAGCCTGCGACCGGCGCCAGGATCTCATCCGTGGCCTGCTGGATCACCTGCGCCGGCGGATCGTCTCCCCGTTGTACGAGACGACGCTCGATGTTCTCGACGACCACCACGGCATCATCTATGATGAGCCCTACCGCCACGGCGAGACCGCCCAGGGACATGAGATTGAGCGAATCACCGAAGAGGCGAAGACCAGCGAAGGTTCCGAGGATGGTGAGGGGCAGCGTCAGGGCAGCGGCGATAGTGACGACCGGCTGATGGAGAAAGAGCAGCAGCACAATCACCGCGAGGACACCGCCCACAATCATCGCGTCCCGTACGTTGCCAATGGATGAGCGGACCAGCTCGCCCTGATTGTAGACCGACTCGAGCTTCACGTTGGCGGGGAGGATCATGGCGGAGCGAGTCGGCCATGGCGATGACGGCACGTTCTACTCGGAGAATATTTCCCGCCGGCTGCCGGGAGACGTTGATCAGGGCCGCCGGTTGTCCATTTCCCGTTGCGAGCAGGAACTGATCTTCGCGCCCCGTACCGGACGGTGCCCAGGTCGGACACCCGCACCGGGTAGTCGCGGTCCCGTCTTACCACGAGCGCGCCCACCGCATCGGCGCGTCGCCGCGAGACCGGAAACGATCACGCTGAGCTGCGCGATACTCCCGATCCACCCGACCCGTCGCCTCGACCACGTTGGCGTCGAGGATCCGGTCCGCCACTTCCTTGGCACCGATATGGTGGCTCACCAGGCGCGCCGGGTCGAGCACGACTGAGACTTCGCGAACCAGCCCTCCTGCACCTCGACCTCTCCCACATCCGGAAGCCGCGCGAGTCGAGGCCGAATGGTGTACTGCGCCAAGATCACGAAGCAGAATGGGATCCCCACCAGTCAGCTCGAACTGCATCATCGGGAAGACCGATGGGGTGAGCCGCTCGGCGAAAATGTGAACGCCGGGAGGCAACTCGGGCTGGAGTACGGCGAGGCGGCCCTGCACCTGCTGCAGGGCGAACTGCATATCGGCGCCGGGGCGGAAGTCGAGACTCAGCTCCGTCGCCCCGCGCACGGTACGGCTCTGAATCCGCCGGAGATCGATGACGCCCGACAGGTCCTCTTCGAGCGGGCGGGTGACTGCCACGACCATGTCCCGCGGTTCGAAGGTGCCGACCCGGGCGATGATCGACGATGCGCGGGAAGATGGCCTCGGGATAGGTGCCGGCGGGGAGGGTGACGAGAGAATACACCCCGCCGAGTGCGAGGAGGACGACCGCGAGATAAACCGCAGCCCGGTGCCGGGCCGCGAATCCGGCCACACTCATTGAGGTACGGTGGGGACCACCCGCATCCCGTCGGAGAGTCCGTAGGCTCCTGTCGTGGCGACCCGATCCCCGGCCTGGATATCGCCGGAAACCTCGGCGCGTCCATTCTGCCGCACCCCGACGGTGACGGGGTGAGCGTGAGCCACCGAATCGGCGCCCACCACGAACACCGACATCACATCGCCGACCAATACGAGCGCGGAGTCTGGGATCACGAGCACCCTGTCTTTTCGGCCAAGGTTGACCCGTGCTGATGCTCCAGCGCCGGGAAGCAGGCCAGGGCCCGCGCGAGCAATGCGGATCACGACCGCGCCGGCGTTGGATGAGCTGTCCACAGCGGGAGCGGTCGCATGCACCCTGCCCTCCTGTCCCTCAGTGGAGCCCTCGGGGTGACCAACGCCGAGTTGCCCGGTCTTGAGTCGGGCCAATTGATCGGCCGTTGCCTGGGCGACGAAATCCAGAGAGCCACCCCGAATCACCTCGACCAATTCCGCTCCAGCTGAGACTCGTTCGCCGGGATGCACCAGAACCCGCTGAACGCCCGCCATCGAGCGGGCTCCTTACCTGAGCCTGATCCAGCAGCCGCTCCGCCGCTTCGGCCGCGGAACGGGCGCTCGTCGCCTGGGCCGCAGCCTCATCCACCTGCTTGCGAGAGGTGATTCCCTTGGAGAAGAGATCTTCTTGCCGGGCGGCTTCATGTTCGGCGTTTGTTGCGGTGGCGACCAGCGCCTTCGCATTGGCCGCGAGGTCGGGTGCGTCGAGCTCTATGAGGAGTTCTCCCTGGCGGACGCGTTCTCCGATCTGCACCGCGACCGTCGCGCACCATGGCATCTGCCGGTGCCGAGAGCAGCGCCGAACCGCCCGGGAGCGGCATGAGACGGCCGGTGAGCGTGATGACCTGCGAGATCGTATCCTGCGCCACGGTGCCGATCCCTACCGGCACCAGCGGAGATGGTTCGGCCCCGTCGTCGGCTTTCTTGCCGCAGGCCGCAACCGTGGCCACGATTGCGAGACCAATTTGCCACCTCATCGGGCAACCCCGGCCAGGCGATTCCATTCGGCTACCGCCTCCTGAAACGAGAGAAGCTCATCCACCGTGCTGGCACTGATTTCCCGCTCGGCGCGCAGCGCCTCGATCACAGGCAGGATTCCGGTCTCGCCAGCCTGGTAGGCGAGAGTCGCCTGTTGCCGCAAGCGACCGGCGGCAGGGAAAGGGAGTCTCGAGAGAGACGAGCCCGCTCGGCAGCTTCGGCAAGGCGCACTTCGGCAGTGGCGAGAGACGCTCTGGCGGTGAGACGCGCTTCCCGGGCGCCGGCGGCAGCCGCATCGGCTTCAGAGAGTGCGGCTGCAGAATTGCCGCCGCCCTTATTCCATAGCGGGATGGGGAGAGAGACGCCGATCAGACCCAGAGTTTCTCCCGGGCTGCCGGGATCAGACCATTCCGCCCCGGCGACAACGCTCGGCATCGGTATCCAGGCCCGTTTGGTCGCCCGAACGCCGCAGCGTGGCGGCGGTGGATTCCGCTGTCGCCCGCTGAATGCCCGGGATCAGCGCCTCGGTCGGAGCCTCACGAGGCCCAGCCTCATCCAGCCCGTCATCGAGCCCGGCGATAGGCACCGGGGCACGACTCACTTCCATCAGCCCCAGGGTGCGACTGAATTCGGCCCCCGCTATCGTCTCGACCTCGCGCGCCCGGGAGAGATTGAGCCGCACCCGTTGTGCTTCGAGGAGCGCCGCATCGGCCTCGAAACGGGAGATGTCTCCGCTCTTGAAGCGGTGTTCCGCCATGCCGGCGAGCGTATCGGCCGTGGCGGCCTGGGCTACCACGAGCGCGTGGAGCTGCCGGGCTGCCACCAGGGCGTAGAAGGCACGCCGTACCTCCGCCGCGAGATCGGCTTCGAGCTGGGCCGAGTCGGCGAGGGCTCCGGTGATCGAGGCATTGGCTGCGTCCCGCGAGGGGCCGCGGGTGAGGAGCCAGTCGAACGACTGGTCGAACGTCAAATGCTGGCGCGGAGTATCTTCGGTGTATTCGTAGTTGCCATTCGGATTGGGAATCGTTCCCGCTTGGCGGAACCCCGCGCGCGCCGCCGCGACACGCGCGGTTGCGGTCATGACCTGCCCACGCGCGGTGCGCGCCTGGCTCAAAGCCTGGGCCAGAGTGAGGGAATCGGGGATTGGCGCCTGAATCAGAAGCGAGCCTGCGGCGAGCAGAAAGAGCATCAGGCCTCGCTTCCCCGGCAATGCACAAACTCGCCTCCAATAGTGGAGGCGAGTGGTCGGACGATGGCGATGCCAGGTCCCGCTAGGAGGAGTGGGTGCACGTGTACTTCAATGTAGCGGATCGGATGACGAGGGGATGACGGAAGCAAAGCTAGGAACAGAAAGGAGACGGGAACGAGGAAGATCCTGCGGTCTCCCCTTCTCCCGTTCTCCTTTCTCGCTTGGACAGTGGAGGCGGAGGGAATCGAACCCTCGTCCGAGTCAGCTTCCAGAACCACATCTACGTGCGTAGGCACTTCTTCTTTCCGTCGTCACGGGCCGGTGAAGCACCGACCTGCCCGCAACCTATCTCCTGAGATCTCACGCTCCGTGGTGGAGCACCACGGCGCGCCAGCCTGGATTTTCGTCCAGCGGTCAGCGCCCCGGGCGGGCTCTGCTCACTGGTGGTGCGATAAGCGAGTCTAGCTCAGCTTATGCAGCCAGCGCCAATTCAGAGTTGGCAATTGAATGTTTCCAAGCGGTTTAACCAGGAACCTGGACCTGGGCACGCAGCAATTCCTTCTTCAAACCCGTCGAAACCAGTCGCCCCCGGGTGATCACAAATCTAACCTGATCAACCGCTTAGGCCAATCCGGCCGGGCTGGGATCGAGCCTTCGCGCCAGCTCCACGCGGTTCCGCCCGTCCCGCTTGGCGATCATGAGCGCCGCATCCGCCTGGGCCGGCAGGTTGCCGATGCTGCGCGAGGTATCCGGCACCGCCGCAACACCGAACGACGCGCTGAGGGGCCACTGCCGGCCCTGCCAATCCCACGGAGTAGTCCCCAGCTTGATCCTGATTCGATCGGCGATCCGAGCCCCGTACGCCAGGGTCGCGCCCGGCAGCCACACGGCGAATTCCTCTCCTCGATCCTCGCGGCGGTGTCGGCGCCGCGGATCTGGTCGCTCAAGAGCCGGGAAAAGTGTACCAAAGCCGCGTCACCCGCTGGATGGCCGAGCGCGTCGTTAAGCGTCTTGAACTTGTCGATGTCGCAGTAGATGAGACTGGCCTGCTGCACACCCATCCGTCCCATCAGGTCTTCCAGGGCTCGCCGGTTCTTGAGCCCCGTGAGTGGATCAGACATAGCGGTTACGTCCTTGGCCTCGAATTCGAGCGCCCGCACAATCCGCGGTCCCGCGTTCCGCATCGCCTCTTGCACCTCCGCGATAACGGGGCCTACCGGGGCCGAGTCGTCTTCCGGCCAGAAGGCGACGGCACCGACCACCTCTCCCGACAACTCTTCCCGCTCCGAATCGGAAGAATCAGTGCCGGGGTAAAGCGCGAGCGCCGGTCGGGGACGATGCCACCCAGTGGATCCGCGATCGTCGAGAGCTGGCGGACTTCTCCCTGGCCACCTGATCGAGCGGGCTGCCCGCAACGGCAGTGGTTTCGAGCAGCCGGCGATCCGCACGGCCCGAAACGCCCATCACCTTGACGGCATCTCCGGTCACGACAGCCACGATCACTTCGGCATCGAGAATCCGTTCCAGCTGATAGGCCAGCCGGAGCGCGATGCTGCCGAGCGACTCGATGGGCCGCTCGCTCTCGGCTTCGATGCGAGCCAGGATCGGACGGCGGGCCGCTCCCTCCAGCAGCTGCAGCAGATCTTCACCTGCGAGATCGAGGCTCGGCTGTGGGGCGCCGGCGGGAAGGAGAACTCCGGCGACAACTCCTCCTGCTGAACCGAAGAGCAGGGTCCCCGCCTCGAGTCGCTCGGCGCCGCTGGTTCCCTGCTCTACCGCCTGGGTGAGTCGCTGCTCCACCACGGCCACGTGGGCCGGAGAAAGGGTCTTTTCCGAAATGGCGTGATGCCAGACGGTCGCCTCGCCGGGCCGGGCCCGCTCCGATATCCAGACGCCCTTGGCGCCATGCGCCCGCCGCAACCAGTCGAGGCCCGGCTCGGGCAACAGCGAAGGGTCGGTGCCGGGTCCGATCCCACTCCCGGAGCGCTTCATGAAGCGGAGGAGAACAGCGGCCGCGACCGCACCGCCAGCGAACCAGCCCAGATTGCCACCGGACATCGCGAGCGACATCACAACCACCCCTTTCTCCGGAACCACACGAAGATCCCGAGAGCAATGAGAACCATGAGCCCCCAGACCATGGGGTAACCCCAGGTCTTATCGAGCTCCGGCATGAAGTGGAAATTCATGCCGTAGATCCCGACCACAAACGTGAGCGGCAGGAAGAACGCCGAGAAGATGCGTGAGGACCCGCATCACCTCATTGCCGCGATGCGAGGCGAGAGAAAGCTGCATATGGAGCAGGTTGTTCACGTCCTCGAGCAGCTCGTCGGCGTAGAAGTGCATGCTTTCGGCATTCTCCCGCAGATCCTGAAACAAGGTCGAACCACGCTCCGCTCCGGCCGCCAGCCGGGTTGTCGTGGCAAGCATCTTCCAAAGCATGCGTTTGGCCAGCGTCACCCGCCGCTTCAGCAAGTAGATCTCGCGGAGAATGAGGGTGACCTTCTGGGTCCGGAACAACCCGGCCTCGAACTTGTCCATCCCCGCTTCGGCTTCCTCCAGCGGCTTCTCGTAAGTCTCGATCGCCTCGTTCATGATATCGACCAGCAATTCCGGCATCGGCTGGGCGGGCGGGGTGGGAGCCGAGTACTTGGCCGACCACGCGGCCTGGAGCTTTTGGAGATACTCCTGCTCTTTGCGGTGAATGGTGATCAGGAACTCCGGGCCGAAGAAGATGGCCACCTTCCTGGTCAGCGCCTGGATGCTCACCGCTCCGGGACCCGCTTTCTCGTCGATGGCCCGCAGGATGACGAAGCTGGTGCCATCGTAGCGCTCGAACTTCGGCAAATGCTCCGGATCCATACAGTCTGCCACGGCGGTCGGGTAGAGCCCGTAGCGCCGAACGATCTCCTCGAGGTCAGCCTTCGTGGGCTCGACCAGGTCCAGCCAGGAGAACTTGGGATTCTCGGTTGCGAAGACGGTCCGGAGCATGTCAGGCTGACGGCGGGCGCTTGCTCAGAATGCGGCTCGCCGCGACCGCCGCGCCGAATCCATTGTCGATGTTGACGACCGTGACGCCCGCGGCGCAGGAGTTCAGCATCGCGAGGAGTGCAGCCAGACCCCCGAAGGACGCGCCATAGCCGACGCTGGTCGGCACCGCGATCACCGGCACCGATACCATCCCGCCCACGACGCTCGGCAATGCGCCTTCCATTCCGGCGACGACGATCACCGCATCAGCCTGGGCAAGCCGGCGGCTCTGGTTCAGGAGGCGGTGAATGCCGGCGACACCGATGTCGGTAAGCCGTCCAACGCAGAGCCCGAATGCCGTCGCGGTCGCCGCAGCTTCCTCGGCAACGGGGAGATCGCTGGTTCCCGCCGACACGATGAGCAGGTCTCCGGTGCCCGGGAGATACCGCAGCGGGAGACGGGAGGTAGACGGTCCGCCCCAGCGGATTCCACTGCAGCTCGGGGAATCGCGCCTCGAGAGCGACGGCCTGTTCCGGAGTCGCGCGAGTTCCCAGGAATCCGCCGCTGGCCGCGACCAATCGTTCGGCGATGGCCCCGACCTGCTCGACGGTTTTCCCCTCGCAGAAGATGACTTCAGGATGCCCCTGCCGCAGGCTGCGATGATGATCGAGCTGGGCGAAAGGAAGCTGCTCCGTAGGAAAGTGCCGCAACCGGTCGAGTGCTGCGGCGGCATCCAGGCGCCCAGCGGCCACATCGCCCAACAGCCGCTCGAGCTGGTCGCGAGTCACGCCACCTGAGCGATCGGGCCGAGGTAGGATGCGAAGATTTCCTCGGCCTCGGCCATGGTTTCCACCTGGAAGAGCCGTGCGCGGAGATCGCTCGCACCGTGCAGCCCCTTGGTGTACCACCCAAAGTGCTTGCGGAATTCGATGACCGTCTTGCGGCTGTCGCCCTGGAGCCGGATTGCAAGGCGGGCGTGCTGCAGCGCCACCCGGAACCGCTCGGCGGCGTCGGGTGCAAGTGGTCGAGGCTTTCCTGCCAGCAACGCCTGGGCATCGCGGAAGAGCCAGGGATTTCCAAAGGCTCCCCGACCGATCATGATGCCGGCGCATCCGGTGTGCTGCAGCATCCGAACGACATCGTCTGGCGGTCTGGATATCTCCGTTGCCGATGACGGGGATGTCGAGTGCCTCCGTCACCTCGGCAATTTCATCCCAATCAGCGCGCCCACCGAACATCTGGGTCCTGGTGCGGGCATGCAGGGTGAACGCGCGCGCGCCGGCGTCCTGCATGCGTAGGGCGATGCCGACCGGATCGCGCAGCTCGTCGTTCCAGCCGCTCCGGGTCTTGACCGTCACCGGCAGGTGTGTTGCGCCAATGCACGCGCGGACGATCCGCTCCACCAGATCCATGTCGCGGAGACAACCCGATCCGCCGTTCCGCTGCACCACCTTCTTCACCGGGCAACCAAAATTGATGTCCACGAATTCGGGCTTGTAATGCTCGGTGATGAGCGCCGTCGCCTCCGCCATCGCCTGCGGATCGGAGCCGTAGATCTGGATGCCGATCGGACGCTCACACTCTTCGAAATCAGCGCCCTCCAGGGTGCGACGAATCCGCCGGCGGATGGCCTCCGAGCTCAGGAACTCGGACAGCACGACATCGGCGCCCATCCCGCGGCAGATCTGGCGGAACGGCGCTTCCGATACCCCGGCCATGGGGGCCAGGAGGAGCGGAATGCTGTGCTCGGACGGATAGGGAACTGCTTCATGGCCAATAAGATACGACAAGAACAGGGAGGGGAAAAGTGAGCCGACTGGAGGGGGCGGCGGCATGGACTTCCGCTTAATCTCGGGCTGGTTTGACAGTGCGCCAGAGGGCGATGTAGCTTCTTTGCCTCCATGCGCTTACGTGAATTCTTCACTCCGGAGAGCGTGCGGCTCGACCTGAGCGGTACCACCCGGGAGATATCCTGAACGAATTGGTGGACCTGCTGAAGCTCGACGAGCGCTCGGCGGCGACACTGGTCAAGATCCTGTCCCGGCGTGAAGAGCTGGGATCAACCGGGGTCGGACGAGGGATCGCCATTCCTCACGGGCGCTCGCTCGTGGTGAACAATGTCCGCCTCGCGTACGGCCATCATCCCGTCGGGGTTGCCTACGACGCGATCGACGGCCTCGCCGGTACATCACTTCTTCCTGATCGTTGCCCCGCCTATCGAAGTGAGCAACCAATACCTGCCCATCCTGGGCAAGATCGCCCAGTTCGCCAAGGATCCCGATGTCCCGGAACGGCTGGCGAAACTGCAGACGGCCGAGGGGTTTTTTGAGATGCTGGAGGAGAAGGGAGTGTGAGGGATTGAAGATTGAAGATTTCAGAAAGATTGGCATTGATTTTGACAAGACTCTTTCAATCATCGAAATCTTCAATCTGAAATCTCCTAGCTTCCGCTCATTCCCATTCGATGGTGGCAGGCGGCTTCGAGCTCACGTCATACACTACCCTGTTCACCCCTTCCACTTCGTTGGCGATGCGGCTCGAGATGCGGCTCAGGACTTCGGGCGGGAAGGAGAACCAGTCGGCCGTCATGCCATCTCGGCTGGTGACGGCGCGAAGGGCGACGACCTGATCGTAGCTGCGACCGTCGCCCTGGACTCCTACCGACCGGATGGGAAGCAGTACCGCGAAGGCCTGCCAGATTTCCTCATAGAGGCCCGCGGCACGCGATTTCCTCGATGTAGATGTGATCGGCACGGCGCAGAATCTCGAGGTTGCGCCGGCGTGATCTCGCCCACCACCCGGATGGCGAGTCCGGGCCCCGGGAACGGATGCCGGCCCACCATTTCATCCGGCAGTCCCAGCTCCCGACCCACCTGACGCACCTCGTCCTTGAACAACTCGCGCAGTGGTTCAATCAGCTTGAAGGAAGCTTCTCGGAAGTCCGCCCACGTTGTGATGGGTCTTGATCGTGACCGACGGCCCGCCCAGTGGGGACATGGACTCGATCACGTCGGGATAGAGCGTCCCCTGCACCAGGTAGGCGACGCCGGATCCAACCTTCTTCGCTTCCGCTTCGAAGACGTCGATGAAACGGTGCCCGATCTTCTTGCGCTTGAGCTCGGGATCGGTGATACCGTCGAGGTCCGCGAGGAACTGGGCCCCGGCGTCCACTACCCGGAGATCGATCCCCAGGTGGCGGCGGAAGGTGTTCTCGACCTGGTCACGCTCATGCAGCCGGAGCAGGCCGTGGTCCACGAAGATGCAGGTGAGCCGGTCGCCGACCGCGCGATGGACCAGCACCGCGGCTACCGAGGAATCCACCCCGCCCGACAGGCCGCAAATCACCCGCTGATCGGGCTTCACCAGCTCGCGGATCCGGGCGATCTCTCCTTCGATGAAGTTACCCGGCGTCCAATCCGGAACGCAGCCGCAGACCTCGAAGAGGAAGTTGTGCAGGATCTCTCCGCCTCGCGGAGTGTGCGCGACTTCCGGGTGGAACTGCACGCCATATAGCGGCTTCGTGGTATGCTCGAATCCCGCAACCGGCGCATTGGCGCTCGACGCGGTAACCCGGTAACCCGGAGGAGCCGTATCCACGTGGTCCCCGTGGCTCATCCAGACCGGGGTTTCCTCCCCGTCGCCGAAGCCATGGAACAGCTTCCCGCCCTTGATCTCGATCATCGCCCGGCCGTATTCCCGGCGGGCCGCCCGTTCAACCTTCCGCCTGAGAGATGGGCCAGCAGCTGCATAGCCGTAGCAGAGGCCGAGCACCGGCGTGCCCAGCTCGAGCAGGGCCGGCTCGGCGGTGGGGACGTTGTCGCCGTACACCGAATTCGGCCCGCCCGAAAGAATGATCCCCTTGGGCTTCCACTCACGAATCCACTCCACCGTGCGAGATGGCGGATGGATTTCGCAGTAGACCCTGGCCTCCCGCACCCTCCGCGCGATGAGCTGGGTGTACTGGGAACCGAAGTCGATGATGAGGATGCCGGCGTGGTGGGTCATTCTGCGTATTTGAAAAAAGTACCGAGTACCGAGTACCGGTGCCGGTACTGCAGAGGTGACATCTGAAGCACCATTGTTTCTGCGATTCGTGGCGAGCGGCAGCCAGCAACTCTCGGATGCCGCGACTCGGTACTCGGTACTCGGTACTCGGTACTCGGTACTATTCCCATTCCGGCTCCGCCCTCTCTCCGGCAAACAACTCCTCCACTCTCTCACGGTCTCGTACCACCCCCACCGACCCTGATCGACCATGACCTCGGCCGCACGAGCCCGTGCGTTGTAGTTGGAGCTCATGACGAATCCGTAGGCTCCGGCACTCAGCACCGCGAGCCGCTCACCAGCGGCCAGGCCCGGCAGCTCCCGGTCCAGCGCCAGGAAGTCACCGGTTTCACAGACCGGGCCAACCACGTCCACCAGCCCTCCCGGCCTGCCTTTGGTCTCCAGCTCAACCATTTCGTGGTACGCCTGGTAGTGGCTCGGGCGCACCAGATCGTTCATGCCGGCGTCCACCAGGACCAGCTCCTTCCCACCCGAATGCTTACGTGACAGCACGGTGGTGAGCAGGACGCCCGCGCTGCCGACTAGGAAGCGCCCGGGCTCCAGCACGATGGTGAGACCGGTCTGCTCGGCCACGGGCAGTATGGCCTGCACCAACCGGTCCGGAGTGAGCGGCGTCTCGTCGCGATACCGGATGCCGAGGCCGCCCCCATGTCGAGGGTGCGAAGGGTATCGACACCGGCGTCCCGCACCCGGCCCACCAGCTCGGTGAGGCGTTCGAGCCCCTGCCGGTAGGGTTTGGCATCCAGGATCTGGCTGCCGATGTGCATGGCGATGCTGTCCAGCTGAAGCCATGCGTCGGCATGGACGGCCAACGCCAGGTCGACCACCTGATCGAACGGCACTCCGAACTTGATGCCGCCCTGTCCCGTCGCGATGTAGGGATGCGTATCGGCCGAGACCTCCGGGTTCACCCGGATGCCGACGACAACCTTTCGCCTCTGCCTCGCCGCGATGCCGCTGAGCGCGTGAAGCTCGTCGGCCGATTCGAGATGGATGTGGCCGAGACCGGCCTCTACCGCGGCGTCGAGTTCCCTGAGAGACTTGCCGACGCCGCTGAACACGATCCGTTCGGCCGGGAACCCGGCGGCGAGGGCCCGCAGCATCTCACCGCCCGAGACGATGTCGGCGCCGGCGCCGAGGTCACGTAGCACCCGCAGCACGCGCGAGGTTGCTGTTGGCCTTCACTGCGAAACAGACCCGGTGCTTCACGCCGGCGAGCGCCCGTGTCCAAGGTGCGAAACTGTCGCCGGATCACTTCAGCGTTGTAGACGAAAGTCGGGGTGCCGGCCTTCTCCGCGATTTCGCTCAGACGGACTCCGCCCAGCAGCAGCGAATGGCTCTCGCGGGTGAGCCCCGCATCGGCGAACAGCGCGCTCGGTATCCACGAGCGCACGGTCCCACTTTCCCGCTTTTCGCGGGTCCGGCTTCAGTACGCTTTCGCCCATACGGCCTCCGCTACCGCGGGACGGTTGCACCACATGCACCTGGTCGGCGCCTTGGGAGAGCGGAACTCCTCGTCCGGCAGGCACCGGATCGTCGCCTTCGTCTGCTCCTTGATGTCGGCCTCACACGCGGTGTCGCCGCACCAGCCGCGCGTAAGCGAATCCGCCGTCTCGAGCGATGAACTCCAGGAACGCCTCCTTGCTTCAACGCCGCGGACGCTGTTCTGCTCCCGGCGAGTGCGGGCCGCATCCAGCAGATCCTGCTGCATGGCGTCAATCTCGATCCTGAGGGAATGCGCCAGTCCGTTGGTGGCGAAGGGCGTCTTCTTCCCACCGGTTCGCCGCGGCCAGCATGACGTGCCCTGCCGCCACATCGCGCGGACCGATCTCCAGGCGCAGCGGGACTCCCCTGCCCTCCCACTCGTAATACTTGGCGCCGGGCTTCATGCCGTCCCGCGCATCGAGATGCACCCGGATCCCGCCGGTCTTGAGCTCGCGATACACCTGCTGGGCGGCGTCCAGCACCGTGGTCCGCTCCTCGTCCGACTTGTAGATCGGCACGATGACGGCCTGGTACTGCGCCAGCCGAGGCGGCGTGATGATGCCGGCATCGTCCCCGTGGGTCATGACCAGCGCGCCGACGAGCCGAGTCGACACTCCCCACGAGGTGTTCCACACGTAGTCGAGCCCGCCCTTGTCGTTCTGGTAGGTGACCTCGAACGCCTTGGCGAAATTCTGCCCCAGGTTGTGGAGGTGCCCGCCTGCAGCGCCTTGTTGTCCTGCATCAGCGCTTCGATACAGTAGGTGCGGAGCGCCCCGGCGAAACGCTCGCTGTCGGTCTTCAGGCCCGTGATCACCGGCATCGCCATCCACTCCTCCGCGAACCGGCGGTAGGTCTCGAGGATGGTGAGCGTGAACTCCTCGGCTTCCGCCTCGGAGACGTGAGCCGTGTGTCCCTCCTGCCAGAGAAACTCCGCGGTACGCAGGAACAACCGGGTGCGCATCTCCCAGCGGACCACGTTGCACCACTGGTTCATGAGCATCGGCAGATCGCGGTAGCTCTGAATCCACTTGGCGTACATCGAGTAGATGATGGTCTCCGAGGTGGGCCGGATGAGCGAGGGGCTCGTCCAGCTCCTTCCCGCCGCCATGCGTGACCACCGCCAGCTCAGGCGCGAACCCCTCCACGTGCTCGGCTTCCTTGCGAGAAGAAGCTCATCGGAATGAAGAGCGGGAAATAGGCGTTCTGAACCCCATGCTCCTTGAACATCTCGTCCAGGGCGCGCTGCATCTGCTCCCAGATGGCGTAGCCATTGGGACGGATGACCATGCATCCGCGCACCGGGCTGTAGTCGGCCAGCTGGGCTCGCATGATGACTTCGTTGTACCAGGCGCTGAAGTCGGTGGCGCGGGGAGTTAGGGCCTTATCGTCTGCCATTCTGTGAATTTCAGATTGAAGATTTCAGATTGAAGATTGACCTCAATCTCATGCATTGAGACGGCGTTTGAGTTCGTTGACCGCGGACGACGCCGCGATCGGTACCTGCTCCTTCGTCCGAAGATCCTTGATGACTACTTCCCTTTGGCCCGGTCGTCCGGGCCGATCAGGACCGCGAACCTGGCATCCCGGGCGTCGGCGAGCTTCAGCTGCTTCCCGATCGGCTGGAGGCTCAGCACGAACTCGACGCGAATTCCGCCATCGCGCAACTCGTGAGCGAGGCGAAGGACGTGGGGAGATCTTGTTCGGCGATCCCCGCGACGAGCACGTCGATCGGCGCCGGCAACGGTGGCGCAAGTCCCCGATCCTTGAGCAGCTCGCCCGGAACCACGTCTCCCATTCCGAATCCCACCGCCGGCAGGTCTGCGCCGCCGAGGGAGCTGAGCAGGTTGTCGTAGCGCCCACCACCACAGATCGCCCGCAGTTCCGCGCTTGGCATCAAACAGCTCGAAGACCGTGCCGGTGTAATAGGCAGATCCCCGGACGATCGTCAGGTCGAAGTCGAGGAATTCCTCGAGGTCCCATGCTGTGCAACGCGGCGATGGTCTGGCCAGCTGGTTCCCCGCCGCGATCGCGCCAGCATGCGAACCCTTCGCCTGCAGGAATTGCTCCAGGTCCGCACATTCTTGCAGCGATTCGAGCTGGTCGAGTACGCCGGCGTCCATGCCATCCGCGATCGACCTGGCGTGCGGAGCTCGGCATAGTCCCGGCGTCCGAAGCTTGTCGAGCGCCTGATACGCGAGCGGCAACTGCGCAGCCGGGAACCTTGAGGTCCTGCAGCAACGCGTTGAGCACCCGGCGGTCCGATAGCCTCACCCGCACATCCTGCGGCCCCAGTCCGAAGGCCCGCATGATATCAACGGCCAGCGCGATGATTTCCGCATCGCCCAGGGGCCCTGGCTCGCCGATCAGGTCGCAGTTGAGCTGGAAGTGCTCACGCAACCGGCCGCGCTGCTGCCGTTCGTAGCGGAAGAGCTGAGGGATCGAATACCAGCGGATCGGCTTGCGGAGCCCGTTGGCCCGGGCCGCGACGACTCGCGCCAGAGTCAGGGTCATCTCCGGCCGGAGGCGCGACCTCCGCTCTCCCTTGTCTACGAAGTTGTAGAGCTGACCCACGATCTCGGCGCCGCTCTTCGCCGTGTACAACTCCAGCGGTTCGAGCGGTGGTCCATCCCACTCCTCAAAACCATAACGCGCCGCAACGGCGCGCCAGGTATTGAACAGAGTGGGCCCGGAAGGCGAAGTCGGCTGGATAAAAGTCCCGAAACCCGGCAGGGCCTTGGGTTGCATAGGGGCGGAAAGATAGGACGGTCGCGGTCGATTGTCGATTGCAGATTGCCGATTGCCGATTGCAAATTGATCCGGAGGCAGAGTGCCTGAGCTCCGGAGGCTGGGCAAGATCGGCAATCTGCAATCCAACAATCTTCAATCGCAGTTCAAGGTTCCATCCCGATCGCCCCCATCATCCCCAACCGTGTGGAACGAACCGGTGACCAGTACGGTCCCGGCGCCTTCCTGCACCTGGGCCAGTGCCTCACCAAAATCGGGAACCAGGCTCCATTGAGGCCTTGGGTGGCGGCCGGTTGGGGTCGCTTGAGCCAGCGTCGCAGCCATTCGATGTCCCAGCCCCTTCCTGCCGCAGTCGGGGCGATGGTCGGGATGCCACGATCGATCACCGAATCCGAGCCGCACCAGCATCTCCGGCCAGAGCCTTGTCGCCGAGAATGGAGACGAGGGCATGAATCGGACGCGGCAAACGAGCATCCTCGACCGCGGCGACCAGCGACCGCATCCCGTCGGGGTTGTGCGCGACGTCGAACAGCCATTTGCCGCGCCGATCAAACCTCCCCGGCACCCGCGCCCGGGCGTAATCCGCGCTCTATGGCCGCTCCGCTCGGGCCGATAGCGGAGTGGAAGTGCCATCGAGGATGCCGTGGGCGACCGCGGCATTGCGGCGCTGATGCGGCCCCTCCAGCCCCAGCGCGCCCCTTCCAGCAGGTAATCCGGCGGCAGGACCCGAATGTCCGCCCGGCTCGTCCCGCGCCGCCTTGATCGCCGATTTTCGTAAGACCTCCACCAACCGCGGTCTCGTCTCCCCGATCACGAAGGGCACCCCGGCTTAGCGATCCCGGCCTTCTCGATCGCGATCTTCTCCAGCGTGTCGCCCAGGTACTTTCATGTGGTCCCGCTCGATCTTGGTTACCGCACTGACCATCGGCATCAGGATGTTGGTGCTGTCGAGCCGGCCGCCGAGTCCCACTTCGGCGACCACGATCTCGGCGCCCCGCGCGGCAAAGTCGGCAAAGGCGATCGCCGTCGTCGCCTCCGAAGAAGGTGGCCTTCCGCTTTCCGGATAATCCGTTCCAGGTGTCCGGTCCACATGGCAACCGCCGCCTCGGAAATCGGCACTCCGTCGACTTGAACGCGTTCCCGGAACGAAACCAGATGGGGTGAGGTGTAGAGTCCAACCCGATGACCGGCCTCGCGCAGGCACCTCGGCCACCAGCGTGCTGACGCTTCCCTTCCCGTTGGTCCCCCCGATGTGCACCGAGACGAAAACCCGGTGCGGATGGCCCAGCTCGTGCAGCAGCGGCACGGGTGTTGTCCAGCCCGAGATTTGATCGTCGTGGTGCGGGGAAAAAGAAATTCCAGCGCCTCGGCGTAACTCGACGCGGTTGGCCCGCCGGTTCTCGGCGGAGCGGACGGTGTGTAGGTTTGATGGCGAGTCATCAAGCCGACCAATGTACCCGCCACCGGCGACCCGAACCATGGGCCGATACAGCTTCGTTCCCGACCCGTTTGTAGCCGAATTGCGGCGGATTCCCGGATTCCGGGAGCTCACCGAGGGCTACACCCTCTGCCCCGAGTGCGAGAGGTGCGAGCGGAGCGTGGTCTACCTCTCGCCCAGGGAGCTGCGCCGGGAGCAGTGGAGAGCGGCCGGCGGGTGTATGGGAAGGGCGGCGGCTCACGCCTCAACCGTCAGGGCTGCCGCTGTCCGTTCTATCTGGGTCCCAGTCAGGGCTGCGCGGCATGCGAGGATCGCCCGCTCATCTGCAATCTCTTCCCGCTCGACATCATCGAGCGCGAGGAGAACGGTCGAGTACTGGTGGGTGCTATTCGGCAGCGTGCGAGGGAGTAGCGCGGGGCAAGCTTGCCGGGCGAATCGAAGAGGCGCGGGAACTGGCCGGGAAATCGATCGCCGGATGCCCGACGATTTGAAGCAGGCGTTCATGGCGGATGCGGGCGCAGGCCTTGTTCGAGCCGGTTTCTCATGTGAGCATCCGATTCATTTTCTGGATTCCAGCTAACGCTCCATCAGCCTTAAGCCGTAAGCCATAGGCCGTAAATGCAAAAGCCTCGAGGCGGCAATCCACGCTTGGAGGCTTGCGAGCTCCCGGCTTATGGCAATGCTTAACCTGAGACCAAGACCATACTACTCCGCTCTACTCCGCCGGCTCCTCGTGCGGCCTCTGCCCCGCATGTGTCGAAGCAGGCGGGCCGTGATCTCCCGGAGCGACGCCCGCGGGATGACGTCGTCGATCTGCCCCTTCTCCAGCAGGAACTCGGCGGTCTGGAATCCCTCGGGGAGGTCCTGCCCGATGGTCTGCTTGATGACCCGCTGACCGGCGAACCCTATCACCGCGCCGGAGGCTCCGCCAGAAATGACGTCGCCCTGCATCGCGAGATGAGGCGGAGACTCCGCCCGTCGTGGGATTGGTAAGGATGCTGACGTAGGGGATCGACAACTGGTAGAGCTGGGCGATCGCGGCCGAGGTCTTCGCCATCTGCATGAGCGAAAAAGACCACTCGCTGCATCGAGCGCCGCCCGAGGTAGAGACCAGAATGAGCGGAATGCGTTTCTCAGCGGAGCGCCGGGCCAGCCGGGTGATCTTTCTCCCCGACCACGGAGCCCATTCAGACCGCCCATGAAGGCGAAGTTCACTGACAGCCGAGGTTGAGCGGGTTGTCATTTGCGAAGCGCGTGCCGGGCGCGCCAGCAACGTCGGCAGCTGACCGGGCGGCGCTGCTGTTGGCCGCCTTGAGACGGTCAGGGTAATGCCCGAAACCGGCGGATCACTCCAAACGAAGGACGCGCGAGAAACTCCGCGCCAACTTCCCGTCGTCGGTCCAGAAGCTCCAGGCACACAGTACTCCTCCGCCATCAACCGGCGGTGGTAAGCCCACCGCGCAGACGAACGGCCCGACGTTCGTTTCTCCTGGAGTTTGCTCTATGTGGCCGCAGGCGTCACCATTTTCCAGGCGGCATCCGCCGGAATCGGCAGCGGCGCTCCCTGGTGGACTATGAAGCTTCTTCTCCTTCCACTAAACCACGCCATGCCCAGGCATGCGGACCTGTGGGGGATAGGGAAGTTCTTCAGGGCAGCATCCTTATCCACTGAATCTGTTGCTTTGCTTTATGACAACGCCACCTACGCCTAACTTCTAACAATTTACTACACATCGAGCATAAGCCGCCAATCTGGCGTCCCAGGCTGGCGCCCCGGAAGCACAGTCCAAGACTGATGGAAGCCAGCAGGAAGGATCCGCCATAGGAGAAGAGGGCGGGATCGGGATGGGCATCAGGTTGACTGTATCATCACGTTCTGGGAACAAACAGGTGCCGAAGAGGCGGTCGGCGGAAGACCACCAGGCTGGAAAAAGGGATCCGCTTTCGCTGGCGAACGATCGGAGCAGGACGAGGAAGAAAATCAGAACAAGACCAGCGCGGCCAGAACCGGGGATACAGTTCATAGAGCACGAGAAGATAGGAAATCGCTCAGATTGTTTCGGGCGGGAACGGGAGCGGACTTCTAAGGAGTTATTCGAGGAACCCGTTGCCGAACACCGACCGCCGGAACCGGTGAACCTGCGCCCGGACTGAATGGCGATAGCCCGCCTTCTGCGGGATCAACCACTCGGGATTGAAACGTGAGGCGGTTCTGCTGGTAGGGCTCGAGTCGCCGCCAGATGGGAATGCTGAGCCTGAGCGCTGTTCTACCTTGTTGAGCACCGCCTGACATTTCTTCGGCGACATACGGACGCTTAAATGATCATCAGGGTGATCGGATAGCATCCGGGCGACTGGTCCAGATAGTGAAGGCGAGGAGCAGGCTCATACGGGAGGCCTTGGCTTGAACAGCGACGATGAGGCGCCATTTGTTACAGCATCATGAACAGGTTCTTTGAACACGCCTGGAACTCCCGATCAGGCTGCTTGAGGTCATGAGCGCTGGTACCCGACGCAAGGAGGCATGGGCTGGGTTTCCCGCAGGCTAAGCGGAGCACTCACGGCGACTCCGGGAATGCTGGAGCTGCATGGATACGACGGCTATCTTGGCCAGCTCAGCCGGGCTTTGTCCCGAGCAGCATGCGCCGTCGCGTGCAGATCCAGCTCTTGCTGCTCGCGGCGAGTGCCCGCTCCGCGCCCGATATTAGAGGTGACGGCGAGCAGGTACAGGCGAGAAGATGTGAAGTGGCGACGCGCGGCTGTTCAGAGCAGCTGGGCGGCGAGCCCGGAACGCCAGTGCCGCGGAACACTCCGCCCCAGCCAGATCTTCACCGCTTCCACGGGGCCCTTGGCAGCCAGGACCGGCGCGACAGTCCTGCCGGAGAATCGAAGCATCAGGAGACCGAACCTTTGAGCACAGCACGGTCGATAGAAGCGGGCGATCCTGGGTCCTGACTTCTCCATTTAGAGCTGGCGGAGGTGTAACCACTCTGGGCTGGAGTGAATCGAGCTGGGCTTCTACCGGCGCTGGCCGCCGCCTTCGACTGCGGGAACGCCCGAGTCCTCGGGAGCGATAGTCGAATGTTAGGCTTGGCCCAGTGGAGTCGGACCCAACAGCAGGTAGCGGCTGATCGAAACAAAAGCGTTTTAGCGCACTGCTTATTGGTTCCATGCTCGCCGAACTCAGAAGGTAGCGCCGACAGGCGATTTTCCGGTTTCTCAGCAGGGCAAAGCCCGATGAACCAGCCATGGTCCTTTCCGTGGGGATTCTGGGCGGTTCCGGTTTTCCTGCGATCTGGAGATCAGCCCGCCGGCTCCGGGCGACCGTGCCTCGCTCCCACCACAGCGATCAGCATGGGGCGCGGGAGCCTGGTCTGGGTGAGTCCCAATCGAAGGTTGCGCGCCGAATCGGGATGCACCAGATGATCATCAGCAAACACGGCAACAA
>ERZ1370068.10851-contig-9512_pt1 | contig 51918 bp, 70 predicted proteins | sample MGYA00561227_ERZ1370068 | MGnify/ENA primary metagenome ERZ1370068 (study PRJEB38410, sample SAMEA6850437) | metagenome | study: Metagenomic assessment of the ecological functions of the soil: analysis of the soil microbiota associated with the... | reverse complement strand
GATGACCGGCGCGCAACCCGAACGCGGTGCACTACGCGCACCTGACCTACGACAAGGTGCTCAACGACAAACTCAACGTGATGGACGCGACCGCAATCGTCATGTGCCGCGACAATCACCTGCCGCTGCGCGTGTTCAATCTGAACAACTCCGGGGATTCACCCGCATCGTGCGCGGCGAGAAGTTGGCACGGTCGTCACCTCTCGAGTGAACGCCGGCTGCATCGAGGAGGTAACACCCATGCTCGAAGAACTCAAGAAGGATGCGCGCGAGCGCATAGGCAAAGATGCGTAGTCAACTTTCCAGACCGGATCTGAAAAGCTGCGCACCGGACGCGCCCACCAAGCCTGGTCGAGCACCTGAAGGTCGACTACTACGGCTCGGAGGTGCCGCTGCAACAGGTGGCGAACATCGCCGTGGAAGACGGCCGCACGCTCGTGATCTCCCCTGGGAGAAGAGCGTCGTGCCGGCGATCGAGAAGGCGATCTTCAAGTCCGACCTCGGACTACCCCGATGACCGCGGGCACCGTGCATCCGCATCCCGATGCCGCCGCTGACCGAGGCAGCGTCGGCGCGACATCACCAGGTGCTCAGGCACGACGCGGAGAACGCCCGCGTTGCCGTGCGCAACGTGCGCCGCGACGTCATGAACCGACATCAAGGACCTGCTCAAGGAGAAGCTCGTGTCGCAGGACGACGAGCGCCGCGCCGAAACCGAGGTGCAGAAGCTCACCGACAAGCGTGGCGGACGTGGATGCCGCTGCTGGCCGCGCGAAGGAAAGAGGGTCATGCAGGTTTGATGGCCGCGGCGACCCTGAAGCGCCGCCGCGCCACGTGGCGCATCACGATGGACGGCAATGGCCGCTGGGCTGCCGCCACGCGGTCTGACGCGCGGCCGGTCTACAAGGCAGGGCTGGCTCCCGGTGCGCGATGTGCATCCGTGAGTGCTCGCAGCGCGGGGTCGAGGCCCTCACGCTGTTCGCGTTCTCGAGCGAGAACTGGCGCCGTCCCGCGCCGCCGAGGTCGCGCAGCCTGCATGAGGCTGTTCTATCGAGGCGCCTCGATCGGGAGATCTCCAGAGCTGCAGGCGAAGAATGTGCGCGTGCGCTTTATTGGCGCACGGCGCAGCCTGTCGGTGCGACTGCAATCCCCTCGCCGGGGCGCCGAGGACGCGCACACCGCCGCCAACGACGGCCTGCAGCTGCAGGTCGGCGGTGAGCTACGGCGGGCGCTGGGACATCGTGCAGGCCGCACAGAATCTGGCGCGCGTGCTGCGCCAGCCAGCGCTGCGTCCGGAGGAGATCAGCGAGCTCCGCGGGGCGCCAGCGCTGGCTGGCCCATGGATCTGCCCGAGGCGGACCTGCTGATTCGCACCGGTGGCGAGCAGCGCGTCGGCAACTTCTCCTGCTCTGGGATCTGGCGGTCAATGCGGAGCTGTATTTCACCCGCGCCTGTGGCCGGAATTCGTAGCTGTGCGGACCTGGAGGCGGCGCTCGCCTTTTTGCCAGCCGCGAACGGCGCTTCGACGCAGCGCCGCGCCGCGCACCTCGTGAGCGAGACCTTGCGCAAACGGGTGCTGACAGCAGTGGTGCTGGTCGTGGCGCTGCTGCGTCGTGCTGCTGGCGCTGCCAGCGGGTGGCGACGGTGCGTCGTGATCACCACGATCGCTGCTCGGCGCCTGGGAGTGGTCCGCGTGTTCCTGCAGCTGCCGAGCCCCGCCTTGCGTGCCGCCTGCGCGGCGCCCTCGTCGGGCTGCTGCTGTTCGGTGCCTGGTCGTTTTCGGTGACCTCGGCTGGCGCGATGATCGGTGATGCTGATCGCGCTCGCCTGGTGGCTCATCGCCTTGCTGTGGATCGCGCTGGCGCCGCGACGCGGTGACGGACTGCGTCGGCCGGCTCGCCGGGTCCTGGCGCTCGTGTGCCCGCCTGGCTCGCCCTGATCCGCATGCGGGTGGTACTGCCGGATGGCGCGCAGTGGGTGCTGTTCGCGCTGGTGCTCGTGTGGGTCCGCCGACATCGGGGCCTATTTCTGCGGCTGGCGCTTCGGGCGCGTGCGCCTTCGCCCCGCGCGGGTGTCGCCGGCCAAGACCTGGGAAGGCGTGTTCGGCGTCATGCTGCTGAGTGCGCTGGTCGCGATCGCCGGCGCCGCCTGGTTTCTCACCTGCCGGTCGGCATCGGTCCTGCCCTGTGCCGCTGGTGGGCTTCTCGATCATCGGTGACCTGACCGAGTCTGTTGAAACGCTACGGCGGGTGTGAAAGAGACAGTGGCACGCTGCTTCCGGGATCACGGCGGGGTGATGGATCGTATCGACAGCATCAGCGCGGCTGCCCCGGCACTGTTCCTCGGACTGACTTACCTTGGGGTGGCAAAATGATCGGGGTCGCGCGTACTCGGCTCCACCGGCTCAGTCGGCAGAGCACCGCTTGATGTCCGCGAGACATCCGGAGCGCTTCCGGCTGGTGGCGATCGCGGCGAACACCAACGCCGCAAAGCTGGCGCGCCAGGTGCTCGCCTTTCCGCCCACCGTACGCTGCGCTCGCCGATGCGTCCGCGGCGGCGGAACTTACGCGCGCTGCTGGGCAGCCAGGCACCCGGCACCCGTGTGTGCCGGCGGCCCGGCGCGCTCGAGGATCTGTCGGGCTGCCCGAGGTGCACTGCGTCGATGGCGGCCGTCTGTCGGGGCTGCGGGGCTGCGTTCCACGCCTCGCCGCAGCCGGTCCGGCAAGCGCCTGCTGCTCGCTAACAAGGAATCCCTGCGATCCTGGGGACCCGCTGCTCGCCGCGGTCAGTGCTGCCGGGCGCGATGCTGCCGCCGATCGACAGCGAGCACAACGCCATCTTCCAGTGCCTGCCGCCGGGCACTCCGGGCCGGGCGTGACCCCACCGGGCCTCGAGCAAGCGCTGCTGCTCACCGCCTCCGGCGGACCCGTTCCCGCGATACGCGCGCGGCGCCCGAGAGCGGCACCCCGGAGGCCGCCGTGCGCGCATCCGAACCTGGGTGATGGGTCGCAAGATCTCGGTGGATTCCGCCACCGCTCATGAACAAGGGACTGGAGATTTATCGAGGCCTGCCTGCTCTTCGGCGCTCAGGTCCAGCAGGTGTAGGAGATCGTGGTGCACATCCGCAGGCATCGTGCATTCCCTGGTCGAGTACATCGACGGCTCGGTGCTGGCGCAGCTCGGGCTCCGGACATGCGCACCCCGATCGCCCACGCCCTGGCGCCGGCGAGCGCATCGCTCCGGTTGAATTTCCTCGACCTGCTCAGGCCGGGCGGCCTCGATTTCCGGGCCCCCGATCCCCGAACGTTCCGCTGCCGGCGCTGGCGCAGGCCGCCGCGCGCCGGCGCCGGTCGGTCATCCGGTGCTGCTCGAACGCCGCCAACGAGGTGGCGGTTGAGGCTCTTCCTGGAACGCCGATTGAACTTTCCCGGCATTGCGGCGGTCATTGAAGCCGTGGTGCAGCGTCGGCAACGGGGGCGTGATCGGCGGGCTGGAGGACGTTCTGGCGGCCGACGCGAAGGCAGAGTGCGCGCACGTGAGCGGATCCTCGGCATGACAGAAATGCATCGGTGAAGGGCGCTCACGCATGAATGTGCTGAAGACAGTCTCATCACTGGTTCGTGGTCGCCGTAGGCCTGCTGGTCACGGTGCACGAGTTCGGCCACTTCTGGGTCGCGCGGCGCCTGGGCTTCCAGGTGCTGCGCTTCTCGGTGGGCTTTGGCAAGCCGCTCTACAAACGCGTCGGCCGGCGCCGACCAGGTCGAGTACGTGCATCGGCTCGCTGCCGCTTGGCGGGCTACGTCAAGATGCTGGACGAGCGCGAAGCGTCGGTCCCGACCGCCGAGCTGCCGCGCTCCTTCACGCGCCGTCCTTCCTGGCGGCGCATCGCCGTGCTGCTCGCCGGCCCCGTCTTCAATATCGGTCTTCGCGGTGCTGCTGCTGTGGGGCATGACGTGGGCCAACGGCATCACGGAACTGCGTCCGCGGTCGGTGAGGTGACACCGGGCTCACTCGCGGCCAGCGCGGGCCTGCAAGTCCGGGGATGAGATCCGCACGCTCGACGGCGCCGCGGTGCAGGGCCAGCGCGATGTCGTCTTTGGGCTGCTGGAAGCCATGGAGTTCCGGCGGTGAGGTGACACCGGGGTACGCGGCAGCGCCGGTGATAACCGCTCCGCGACCATCAGGTCCCGGACGCCGCGCAGCGCCGTCACCTGACCGAGCCCGCCGGAGCTGTTCAAGGGTCTCGGCTTTGATTTCTGGCTGCCCATGCCCTGCGGTCCTCGGCCACGTGCTGCCCCAACGGCGCGGCGGCGCGCGCCGGGCTCGCCCCGGGGACCGCATCGTCGCCATTGACGGGTGCCGATGAGCGACTGGCACGCCATGGTGCGCCTACATCAGCCCGCGGCCGGGCGCGCATCTGACGATCGACTACCGCCGCGGCACGGCTGCTGCACGCAGCACGCAGCTGGAGGTGGGGAGCGACGAGTCGCACGGCCAGCGCGTCGGGCGCATCGGAGGTGGAGTCGAGCGCCAGCGGAAAAATTCCCGACAGCATGCTGCTGCATCGCGACCTGGGTCCCGTCGCCTCCCTCGGGACACGCCAGCACCGAAGCCTGGAACATGACGGTGCTGCAGGCGCGGCTCTTCTGGCGCATGGTGATCGGCAAGGTGTCGGTGAAGAATCTGAGCGGCCCGCTGTCGATTGCCGAGTTTGCGGGCGAGTCCGCCCACGCGGGCGCGGCTTCCTTCCTGAGTCTTCTGGTCCTTCTGTCCCTGTCACTCGGGTTCCTGAATCTTGCTGCCGATCCCGATCCTGGACGGCGGTCAGATCCTCTTTCAGGTGGTGGAGTGGCTGAAGGGCAGCCCGCTTCGGAACGGGCACAGGCCTTCCGGGCAGCAGTTGGGCATCGTTCTGCTCATCGTTCTGATGGGTGTCGCGCTATACAACGACATTGCGCGCCAGTTCAGTTGATCGTGCCACTAGGGGTCGCCGCAGCGGCCTGCCAGTAGTCACCGGCAGATGCAAGTCTTCCGGTTCCTAGATAGTGCAGTGCATAAGATTTGAAGAAGCGCCGCGGTGCGCCAAGCGAGAGATATCCGGTGATGGGAGCATGAAAACGCGTATTGCCCTTGCAGGAGTGTGGCGCTCGCCCCGTGGTGCGCGTTCGCACTGGCACAGACGACGACGGCGTTGCCGGCGGGATTTCACCGTCGGCGACATTCGCGTCGAGGGCCTGCAGCGCGCGTCTCCGAGGGCACCGTCTACAACTACCTGCCGGTGAACATCGGCGATCATCTCAACCCGCAGCGCGTACGCGAGGCGATCAAGGCGCTGTACGCCACCGGTTTCTTCCGCGACGTGCAGATGCGCCGTGAGGGCAACACGCTGGTCGTCGTGGTGCTGCGAGCGCCCCTCGATCCGAGAGTTTCGAAATCACCGGCAACAAAGACATCAAGACCGAGGATCTGCAGAAATCGCTGCGCGGTGTCGGCCTTGCCACCGGCAAGACAGCTCGACCGCTCGGTGCTCGAGGACGTGACTCAGTACCTCACCGACCAGTACTTCGCCCGCGGCAAGTGCGGCGTGCGCATCGACACCAAGGTAGAGGAAGAGTCGGGCAACCGCGTGAAGATCAAGATCGACATCAAGGAGGGCACGCGCGCCAAAGATCCGCAAGATCAACATCGTCGGTCAACACCAAGTTCAAGGACAAGGCGATCCTTGACACCCTGGAGCTGAAGACCCCCAACTGGCTCTCCTGGTACAAGCAGGACGATCGCTACGCGCGCGAGTCGCTGCAGGGCGATCTGAGAAGATCCGCAACTACTACATGGATCGTGGTTACGCGAACTTCCAGCTCGACTCGGCCCAGGTGGCGATTGCGCCGGAGAAGGAAGACATCTTCATCACGGTCAACGTCGGAGCCCGGCGAGGTTTACAAGGTCTCGCCAGATCAAGCTCGCCGGCACCTTCGTGGTGCCGCAGGCGGAGCTGGAGCCGCTTCCTCCTCATCCATCCGGGCGAGACCTTCAACCGCAAGCTCATCACGTCCACCCAGGAACTGATGCAGAACCGCATGGGGACGCGATGGCTACGCCTTTGCCAAGGTCGAGCCGGTGCCGACCGCGGACAACGCCAATCACACCGTGGCGCTCACCTTCTTTGTCGACCCGGGCAACCGCGTCTACGTGCACAGCATCAGTTTCACCGGCTCCAACCGCATCAATGACGAGGTGTTGCGGCGCGAGATGCGCCAACTCGAGGGCGGCTGGCTGTCCAATACCTCGCTCGAGCGCTCCAAGCAGCGCCTGCAGCGTCTGCCTTACATCAAGTCGGTGGAGTTTCGAAACCACCCCGGTGGCCGGCGCGCCCGGACCTGGTGGACGTGAACTTCAAGATCGAGGAGGGGCCGGCGTCGCAGCTCTCCGGCGGCATCGGCTATTCCGGAGACCTACAAGCTGATGCTCAATGGCAGCTATGCCGACTCGGACTTCCTGGGCACCGGGCAGCGCGTGGCCGTGAGCCTCAACGGCGGCGCGTTCAGCAAGATCTACAGCCTGCAGTGGACCAACCCGTATACCAACGTCGATAACCTGCAGCGCACCGTCTCCGCTGACCTATAGCGACGTGACCCAGTTCGTGTCCTCGTCCTCGAACTTCTCCTCGCAGACCCTGAGCCTCGGTCCGACCTGGGCCTGCCCGATCACGGAATTCGATGTACTTCCGCTTCGGCGGCTCCTTCAACAGCTCGCAGCTGCTCACCAACTCCCCAGGGCAGCGCGCTGCAGGCGCAGCAGTGGGTGCGCAGCAACGGCAACCCGTACGCGCGAGCTGGCGCGCGATGACGCAGACCGGTAACATCTTACCGTGTTCTACGGCACGAACTTCAAAACCTTCGAGGCGCCTGGGTCGGCTGGGACTGGGATACGCGCAACCGCACGGCTGTTCGCCGACCGCGGCATGCGCACCTCGCTGTCACTGTCCAGCACCGTCCCCGGCAGCGGCGTTGCAGTACTACATCGCCAACCTGCAGTTCGTGAAGTACGTGCCGCTGTGGAAGCCACTTCACGCTGTCCTTCTTCGAGGGCGTCGACTATGGGGCGCCGCTGGGCAGCACCACCGCGATCCCGCCGTACCGCAACTTCTTCGGCGGCGGACCGGACAACGTGCGCGCCTTCCGCGAGAGCTTCCTCGGACCGAAGGATCAGTTCGGCAATCCCTACGGCGGCAACTTCCGCATCACCAGCCAGAACGAGCTGATCTTCCCGATGCCCGCCAAGTTCGCCCAGACCGCCCGCGTGAGCGCGTTCTTCGACATGGGCAACGTGTTCGAGACGAGCAGCAAGCTCACCTTCTACGGTCCGAACGGCATCACCCCGGTCGACTACAACTTCCATGGGTTCTCGGACCTCAGGCGCTCGGTGGGTATCGCCGTGCAATGGTTGGCACCCCTGGGTCTGTTCCGGTTCAGCTTCGGCATCCCCCTGAACTCGAAGCCGGGTAACGGCTACACGACCTGGGGCGACCAGACGGAAGGCTTCCAGTTCTCCGTGGGCAATGCCTTCCTAAGGGCCTGAACTGCAAAGAAACGAGCCGGCGGGGCGTGTTCTACGCGATACTAGGGGTTTGGGCCGGCCCGAAGGGGTGGGGCGCTCCCACAATCGATTACAACGAGGTAGGTAAGTCCGTGATGCGTTTGATCAGCAGCAAGGTGGCGGTTTGGGCGTTGGCGGCGGGGGTGGCTTTCACGCTGCCGGCCTGGGCCGAACCGAAGATCGGTGTCAGTAGACGCACAGCGTCTGCTCGAGGAATCCCGCAGGGCAAGGCGATGCTCGAGTCGATGCGCTCGGAGTTTGCGCCGCGTGAGCGCTACGCTTGCAGGCGCGGCAGCAGACGCTCAAGTCCAAGCAGGACAAGCTGCAGAAGGACAGCGCCACCATGAGCGAGGATCAGCGCCAGCGTGCGGAGAAGGAGCTGCGCGATGGCGCGCGCGACTTCGAGCGCGCCCGCCAGGAAGTTCAGGATGACATCAGCGCGCGGCGCAACGAGGAGATGTCGCGCCTGCAGCGTACGCTCGGTGAAGAGGTGCGCACCTACGCCAAGGCACAGAACTTCGACATGGTGCTGACGGCCGAAGTCGTGATCTACGCCACGCCCACTTACGACGTCACCCCGATGGTGCTCGCCGCCATGCAGGCGCACGGCGCCTCGTCCAGCCAAGCCCTCGGCGACGCCCGCGCGGCGCCGGCCAAGCCATCGAAGTAAGCGCCGCGCGGCTTTCTCAAGGCGGCGGCGCAGGTCTCGCAGCCATGGCGGTATCGCTCGGAGAACTCGCGGTGCGTTTCGGCTGTGAACTGCGCGGCGACCCGGACACGCAGGTCGAGCGCGTGGCGACGCTCGGCAACGCCGACGCCCGCTCGCTGAGCTTCCTCGCCAATCCACGCTACCGCGCGCAGCTCATCGACACGCGCGCCGCTGCCGTGGTGCTTGAATGCGGCGGCGGCGGATGCCTGCCCCGACGGCGGTGCTGGTGGCCTCCAACCCCTACGCAACCTATGCGCGCATCGCTGACGTGCTCTATCCGCGCCCCTCGCGCACCGGGGTGCACGCGAGCGCGCGTAGTGGCCCAGAGCGCGCACATCGATCCCACCGCGCAGGTGGCGGCGCTCGCGGTCATCGGCGAGCACGTGGTCATCGGGCCGCGCACCTTCGTCGGTCCCCACAGCATCCTCGATGCCGGGGTGGTGCTCGAGGCAGACGTGCGGCTGGTGGCGCGCGTGACGCTGGGCCCGAACGTGCAGATCGGTGCGCGCACCGTGCTGCAGCCGGGCGCGGTGGTCGGCGCGGAGGGGTTCGGCTTCGCCCCCGAGACGCGGCGCGTGGCTCAAGGTGCCGCAGGTTGGCACCGTGCGCGTCGGCGCGGATGTCGAGATCGGCGCCAACACCACCATCGATCGCGGCGCCATCGAGGACACGGTGATCGAGGAGGGCGTCAAAGCTCGACAATCTCATCATGATCGGCCACAACGTGCGCATCGGTGCGCATACCGTCATCGCTGCCTGCACCGGGATCTCCAGGCAGCACCGCGATCGGCAAGCGCTGCATGATCGGCGGCCACTGCGGTTATCGCCGGCCACCTCCAGCATCGCCGACGATGTTGTCATCACCGGCTACTCGATGATCAGCCGCTCGATCGAACAGGCAGGGTATACTCCAGCGGCATACCGTCTGGAAGAAGCCACGCGTGGCGCCGCTGGTGGCGCGTTTCAAACGCCTCGGTCTGCTGGCGGGGCGCGTGCGCAATCTTGAACAGGCCGCCGGCCTGAAAACCCACCAGGAGCAGGACCAGGACGATGACTGAAGGCCATTCAACTCGACATGCAGGCCATCCTCGAGCGCTTGCCGCACCGCTACCCCTTTCTGCTGGTCGACCGGGTGCTCGAACTGCACCCGGGCAAGAGCATCCGCGCGCTGAAGAACGTTACCTGCAACGAGCCGTTCTTCCCCGGGCACTTCCCGGCCGCCCCGTCATGCCGGGCGTCATGATCATCGAGGCGCTGGCGCAGGCCGCCGGCATCCTGTGCTTCGTGACCGGCAACGTGATCCCCGATCACACCACGCGGTTTTACTTCGTCGGCATCGACAAGGCGCGCTTTCGCAAGCCGGTGGTGCCGGGCGACCAGCTGGTGCTGACCGCGCAGCTGGGCGCTCGCTACGCGGCATCTGGCGCTTCTCCACCGCCGCGCTCGTCGGTGAGCACGAGGTGGCGCACGCGGAGATGATGGTGGCGCCGGAGACCTCGAAGTGATCGATCCGCGCGGCCGCTCGTCTCACCCCAGGCGCAGCTGGCGCCGGACGTGAGCGTCGGGGCCCTTCAGCGTCATCGGCCCGGATGTGAGCATCGGGGCGCGCACCGTGATCGAGGCCGCACGTCGTGATCGGCGGACCGACGACCATCGGCGCCGAGAACCATATCTTCCCGTTTGCCTCCATCGGCAGCGCTCCCCAGGACAAGAAGTACCGCGGCGAACCGCACCCGCCTTGAGATCGGCGACCGCAACGTGTTCCGCGAGAACTGCACCGTGAACCGCGGCACCACGCACGATCGCGGCGTCACGCGCGTCGGCAACGACAATCTCTTCACTGGCCTATGCCCACGTCGCCCACGATTGCACGGTCGGGGACCAGACGGTGTTGGCCAACTGCGCCGCCCTTGGCGGCCACGTCAGATCGGCGACTGGGTGATCCTGGGCGGGCTCACGGCGGTCCATCAGTTCACCAAGATCGGCGCCCACGCCTTTCTCGCCGGCGGCGCCATCGTCGCGCGCGACGTGCCGCCGTACGTGATGGTGGCGGGCAATCCGGCCGTGCCGCACTCGGTGAACTCTGAGGGCCTGAAGCGGCGCGGCTTCAGCGAGCAGCAGATCCGCAACGTCCGTGACGCCTACCGCGTCCTCTACCGCGCGGACCTGAAACTCACCGAGGCACTGGCAAAGCTCGAGTCGAGCGCCGAACAGCACCCCGAGGTCCGCGCCGTTCGTCGATTTCATTCAGCGCCTCCACCCGCAGCCTGGTGCGATGAACGCCGCCGCCGGCGCAGCTGAGACCGCGGGTGCGCTGCGGGTCGGAGTCGTCGCCGGCGAACATTCCGGGGACCAGCTCGGAGCCGCGCTCATCGCAGCACTGCGCGAGCGCGTGCCGCAGCTCAGCTGCTTTGGCAGTTGCGGGGCCGAAGATGCATCGCCGCGGGCTGCGAATCCTGGGCGCCGCCGCCGAGGAGCTGGCGGTCATGGGGCTCGCGGAGGTGCTCGAGGCACCTGCCGCGCTCTGCTGCGACTGCGGGCGAGCCTGCGCGAGCGCTTTCGCGCGGCGCGCCCGGATGTCTTCATCGGCATCGACGCGCCGGAGTTCAACCTGCGCCTGGCACGCCAACTGAACACAGGCCGGTACTGCCACCGTGCAGTACGTGAGTCCTCAGGTGTGGGCCTGGCGGCAGGGGCGGGTGCGCACCATCGGCGCCGCCTGCGACCTCGTGCTGTGCCTGCTGCCTTCGGAGACCGAGTTTTACGCCGCGCATGCGGGTGCGGGCCGTGAGTTCGTCGGCCACCCGCTGGCGGATCAGATTCCACTGCAGCCCGATCGCCGGCGCCGCGCGCCAGCGCTCTCGGCTACTGCCGCCGCGCGGCATCGGTGATCCGCGCTGCTGCCGGGCAGCCGGCTGGCGGAGGTCTCCCGCCTGGCGACCCCCTTCATCGCCGGCGGCCGCGCGCCTGGCACAGCTGCGGCCCGACTGGCGCTATGTGGCTCACCATGGCCTCGCGCCGCCACTCGTGAGGCGTTCGCGGAGGCAAATCGCCCAAGTGCCCGGCGCGCCGGCGATTCAGGTTCTCGGACGGGCAGGCGCAGCAGGCGCTGGCGGCCGCCGATGCGGTGCTCGTGGCCTCCGGCACGGCGCGACGCTGGAGACGCTACTGACGGGCCGCCCGATGGTGGTCGCGTACCGGGTGAGCGCGCTGACGGCGTTTCTGGTGCGCACCATGGGGCTGGTCAAGGTGCGATACTTTTCGCCAGCCGAACCTGCTCGCCGGACGCCGTCTGGTGCCGGAATTCTTCAGGAGCAGGTGAGCGGCCCGGCGCTGCGCGGACGCTGCTGCTCACGCAACTCGAGGAACCGGCCAACGTGCAGCAACTGCAGCGCAGAATTCACGGCGATTCACCGCACGCTGCGCCGGGGCGGCGCCGGCGCGCGGCGCGATGCCGATTCTCGAATGCCTCGGCCGCAGTCCTGCGGCCGCGGCCGCCGATGCCGATGCGCGCGCCGCCGGGCTGTAATGCCGGCACGCGTCGCGGGCGTCGATGAGGCCGGCCGCGGCCCGCTCGCAGGGCCGGTGGTAGCGGCGGCCGTGATCCTGGATCCGCGGCGCCGCATCCGCAGGTCTTGCCGATTCAAGGCCTTGCTCGGCGCTCGAGCGGGCGCGGCTGGCACCCTGATCCGCGCGCGCGCGCTGGCGTGGGCGGTCGGCTGGGGCCGACCGCGACGAGATCGACGGCCTCAACATCTTCCAGGCGACGATGCTGGCGATGCGCCGCGCGCTGCTGGCACTGCCGGTAGCCCCGACCCACGTGCGGGTCGACGGCAATCGCTGCCCGTGCATCGCCGACCTGCCGCTCGGGTGCACACTGGAGGACCACATCATCGCGGGGATGCCGCGTGAGCGCCATCAGCGCCGCTTCGATCCTCGCCAAGACGTGTCGTGATGCCATGATGGAGGCGCTGGATGCGTGCTATCCGGGCTTTGAACTCGCGGTGCACAAGGGCTACGGCACGCCAGCGCACCTGGCCGGCGCTGCGCGGCCGCGCACCCTCCCGCAGCACCGCCGCTCCTTCAGCCCCGTGAGGTGCCGCTGCGAGGAGGAGAGGATTTCGTGACAGAGCAGGCGTTCGAGAATTAATACCGCGCCGATGTCACCACGGCTTCATCCACCTGCGCCTGCACACTGAGTACTCCCTCAGCGACAGCGTGGTGCGCATTCCGGAACTGGTGGCCGCGACCGCCTCCGCCGGCATGCCGGCCGTGGCGGTGACCGACCAGAACAACCTCTTCGCGATGGTGAAGTTCTATCGCGAGGCACTCAAGCGCGGGCGTGAAGCCGCTGGTCGGGGTTGATCTGCTGGTGCGCGGGAGGGCGAACGCCAGGCGCCCACCCGCCTCACGCTGCTGTGCCAGTCGCCGGGCGGCTACCGCAACCTCGCCCGCCTCGTCAGCCGCGCCTATCTCGAGGGCCAGGAGCGCGGCACGCCGCGCATCGAGCGCAGCTGGCTGAACGTGCGAGAACCTCGCCGGCCTGATCGCGCTCTCCGGTGCCGCCGAGGGCGACGTCGGCCGCGCGCTGATCCACGGGCCGCGAGCACGACGCCGAACGCGCGCTCGAGGCGTGGCTGGCGCTGTTTCGCCGAGCGCTACTACCTCGAGCTGCAGCGCCTGGGCCGCGCCGGTCGAAGAGCCGTACATCGCCGGCGCGGTGACGCTGGCGGCCAAGCGCGGCGTGCCGGTCGTTGCGACCAACGACGTGCGCTTCCTGCAGCGGCCGAGGAGTTTGATTCGCACGAGGCGCGCGTCTGCATTCACGATGGCGCGCTGCTCGCCGACCCGGCCGGCGTCGCGCCGCTACTCGCGTCAGCAGTACCTGCGCACCCCGCGAGAGATGGCCGCGCTGTTCGCCGACATTCCCGAGGCGCTGGCGAACTCGGTGGAGATCGCGCGCCGCTGCAGCCTGCACGCTGAAGCTCGGCGAGATGCGCCTGCCGCAACTATCCCGGTGCCCGGCGGGGCTCACCACCGAGACAGTATCCGCGCGCACCGAGGCGGCGCGCGGGCTGCGACGAGCGCTTCGGCGGCGCACCGCGCCAGCCGGAGCGGCACCGCGAGCGGCTGACGAGTCGAGCTCGACGTCATCTGCCAGATGGGCTTCGCGGGCTACTTCCTCATCGTCGCCGACTTCATCCGCTGGGCGCGCGAGCAACGGCGTGCCGGTGGGGCCGGGCCGCGGCTCGGGCGCCGGCTCGCTGGTGGCCTACGCGCTCGGCATCACCGACCTCGATCCGCTCGCGCTACGACCTGCTGTTCGAGCGCTTCCTGAATCCGGAGCGCGTGTCGATGCCCGACTTCGACATCGACTTCTGCATGGACGGGCGCGACCGCGTCATCGAGTACGTGCGCGCAGAAGTACGGCCGCGAGCGCGTCTCGCAGATCATCACCTACGGCACCATGGCCGCGAAGGCGGTGGTGCGCGACGTCGGCCGCGTGCTCGGCATGAGCTACGGCTACGTCGACCGCATCGCGAAGCTCATTCCCTTCGAGCTCGGCATCACGCTCGACGACGCGCTCGAGAAGGAGCCGGAGCTCAAGCAGCTCTACCAGGACGACGAGGAGGTGCAAGAACCTCATCGACCTGGCGCGCGTCGCTCGAGGGCTCGACGCGCAACGCCGGCATGCACGCCGGCGGCGTGGTCATCGCGCCCTCGGTAGCTCACCGACTTCGCGCCGCTGTACTGCGATGACGAGCGGCGGCAGCGTCGTCACGCAGTTCGACAAGGACGACGTCGAGGCGGCGGGCCTGGTGAAGTTCGACTTCCTGGGCCTGCGCACGCTCACGGTCATCGATCGGGCCGTCGCGCATCATCAACGCGCGCGCGCGCCGCAGCGGCGAGCGCCGCGCTCGACATCGCGCGCGCTGCCGATGGACGACGCAGCCGACCTACGCGCTGCTGCAAGTCCGCCGCACCACGGCGGTGTTCCAGCTCGAATCGCGCGGCATGAAGGACCTGATCCGGCGCCTGCAGCCGGATCGCTTCGAAGACATCGTCGCGCTGGTGGCGCTGTTCCGCCCCGGGCCGCTGCAGTCGGGCATGGTCGGACGACTTCATCGACCGCAAGCACAGTCGCAGACGCACGCGCGCCGATCGACTACCTGCATCCGCGATCCTGGAGCCGGTCGCTCGCGCCCACCTACGGCGTGATCCTCTACCAGGAACAGGTGATGCAGATCGCGCAGGTGCTCGCCGGCTACACGCTCGGCGGCGCCGACCTGCTGCGCCGCGCGATGGGCAAGAAAAGCCCGAGGAGATGGCGCAGCAGCGCTCGGTCTTCGTCGACGGCGCCGTGGCGCGCGATGTGCCGCGAGCGCAGGCGCGCGTCACATCTTCGACCTGATGGAGAAGTTCGCGGGCTACGGCTTCAACAAGTCGCACTCGGCCGCGTACGCGCTGCTCTCCTACCAGACCGGCGTACCTGAAGGCGCACTACCCGGCGCAGTTCATGGCGGCAGTGCTGTCGGCCGACATGGACCACACCGACAAGGTGGTCACGCTCATCAAGGAATGCACGCGACAGTGGGACTGAACGTCCTGCCGCCGGACGTGAACGCCTCGCGCTACGAATTCACCGCCTGCGGCGAGCGCAGCGATCCGCTACGGCCTGGGCGCGGTGCGCGGGCGTGGGCGCACGGCGCGGTCGAGGCGCTCGTCAAGGAGCGCGCAGGCGCGCGGTGCGTTCGCGGCGCTCGAGGACCTGTGCCAGCCGGCTCGACCTGCAGAAGGTCAACCGGCGCGTGCTCGAAGCGCTGATCTGCGCAGCGGCAGCCTCGATGGGCTCGGCGCCAATCGCGCGACGCTCATGCTGGATCAGCTTGGCGGGGCCATGCAGCTCGGTGACCAGAACAGCCAGCGCCACGAGGCCGGACAGAACGACCTGTTCGGCCTGAGCGCGGAGCGCGCGCCAGCGCGCCCGCGCAGCTGCGCGTCGCGCGCGCCGCTGCCGGAATGGAGCGAGGCGGTGCGCCTGACCGGCGAGCGCGAGACACTCGGCCTGTACCTCACCGGGCATCCGCTCGGCGCGCTTCGAACCGGGCCTGCGCGCGCTTCGTCTCGCATCGCATCGGCGATCTCGTCGGCGACCGGCCGGTCGGGAGCTGCGAGCCGGGACGCTTCGGCGGCGGCAAGCCCGTGACGGTCGCCGGGCTCGTCGATGAGCTGCAGAAGCGCGGGCCGCGCGTCATCCTCACCCTCGATGACCGCACCGGGCGCATCGAGGTGACGCTGTTCGAGGAGCAGTTCCAGCAACACCGCGATCTCCTCGCCAAGGACGCGCTGGTGCTGGTCGAGGGCATGTTGCGCTTCGATGAGTTCAGCGACGCCTGGCGCTCGCGGCGCCAGCAGGATCCGAGCGAGCTCGAGCAAGGCTGCGCGAGCAGGAAGCGCCGGCGGCTGGTGATCAAGTGCACGCACGGTAAGGTGCCGGCGCTGGCACTTGAGCGGGCTCGCCGCCATCGCTGGCGCCGTGGCGCGGCGGTCCGTGCCCGGTCGCCGTTGCAGTATCTGCGGCACGCAGGCCGCGCGGCGCGCTCACGCTCGGTCGCGAATGGAAGTGTGCGCGCCAGCCGTGAACTGCTCGAGCAGCTGGAGGCCCTGGTGGGCCGTGGCTCGAGTCGCAGGTCCTGCTACGGCGCGCCGAGCGCCAGCGCCTAGGGCGCCTCATTCGCCGACGGCCAGCTGAGTTACGGGTAATCCTCGCGCCCATGGCAGTCGCATTTCTCGGATTTCGAACAGCCGATCGCCGAGCTCGAAGCCAAGATCGAAGAGCTGCAGCACGTGCGCATCGGACTCCGAGGTCAACATCCAGGAAGAGATCAGCCGCCTGCAGGCCAAGAGCCGCCAGCTCACGGTCGAGCATTTTCCGCCAATCTCACGCCCTGGCAGATCACGCAGCTCGCGCGCCACCCGCATCGCCCCTACACGCTCGACTACATCAACGCCATCGCCACCGAGTTCCACGAGCTGCACGGCGATCGCATGTATCGCCGACGATCGGCGCGATCGTCGGCGGCGTGGCGCGCATCGACGAGCCGCGCCGTCATGCTGCATCGGTCACCAGAAGGGGCGCGACACCAAGGAGCGCGTGCGCCGCAACTACGGCATGCCCGAAGCCCGAGGGCTACCGCAAGGCGCTGCGCCTGATGCGTCTCGCCGAGCGCTTCCGCGTTGCCGCTCGTCACGCTCATCGACACGCCGGGCGCGTACCCGGGCGTCGGCGCCGAGGAGCGCGGCCAGAGCGAAGCCATCGCGCGCAACCTGTTCGAGATGTCGGTGCTGCGCATCCCGATCATCACCGTGGTCATCGGCGAGGGCGGCTCCGGCGGCGCGCTGGCCATCGGCGTGTGCGACCGGCTGCTGATGCTGCAGTACAGCACCTACTCGGTCATCTCGCCCGAAGGCTGCGCGTCGATCCTCTGGAAGAGCCAGGACAAGAAGGAAGTGGCTGCGGAAGCCATGAACCTCACCGCCGACCGGCTGCTGAAGCTCGGGCTGGTCGGACGAGGTCATCGCAGGAACCACTCGGCGGCGCGCACCGCGATCCAGCCGCGGTGGCCGCGAGCCTCAAGTCGGCCCTGGTGCGCTACCTCGATGAGCTGGACGCGATCCGCGTGATCAGCTGCGCGCGGCGCGCGCGGACAAGATCGCCGGCTTCGGCGTATTTGCCGAGAACGCAGCCTAGCCGTGGCCCGCGCGGCGGCGCGGCTGAACGCGCGAGTTCGGCCCCGCTTCTCTCAGCGCCCGCCTGGCGCAGCTCCTGCCGCAGTTCCCGCACCTGGCGGTGTGTGTCGCCTTCAGCGGCGGGGTGGACTCCACCGCGCTGCTGGCAGCGCTCGCGCGCTTGCACAAGCCGGCACTGCGCTTGCGGGCGCTGCACGTCGATCATCAGCTGCGGCCCGATTCGCGGCTCTGGAGCGCGCATTGCCGGCGCACGGCGCGCGCGCTCGGTGTGCGTATCCAGGTCTGCCGCATCCGGCGTGCCGCGCGCGCGCGGGGAGTCGCTCGAGGCAGCCGCGCGGCGGGCGCGTTACGCGGCGCTGGCGGCCGCGCTGCGCGCGGGCGAGGTGCTGCTGACCGCCCACCATGAGGATGATCAGCTCCGAGACCGTGCTGCTGCAGCTGCTGCGCGACGCCGGCCTGGCGGGCCTCCGCCGCCATGCCGGCGGTGGCGAGCTTTGCGGTGACGGTGCTGGTGCGGCCGCTGCTTTCGGTCGCGCACCGGCAACTCCTCGACTGGGTGAGCGCCCGGGCCGAGGCTGGGTCGAGGATGACAGCAATGCGCAGGAGCAGCTCGACCGCAACTATCTGCGCCAACAACGTTCTGCCCCGGCTGCGTGCGCGCTGGCCGGCGGCGGCCGCCACGGTGGCGCGCAGCGCCCGGCATGCGGCGGAGGCGCAGCGGCTGCTCGGATGGACTGGCCGAGCACGATGCCGCGCAGGCGGCCGTCGGCAGCTGGCCTCTCGGTCAGGTCCTGCGCCGCCTGTCGCCAGACGGCGACGCAACGCGCTCAGGTACTGGATTGCGGCCGCGGGCCTGCTCGCCCCTCCAGCCGGCAGCTCGAGCAGCTGGTGGTCCGCTGCTGGACGCACGGCGTGATGCAACCCGCGTCGCCTGGCCGGGCGCACGCGTGTGGCGTGAGGCGGACCTGGTCGCACCTGCACGGCACGCCCGCTCACCGCAGCGGCCAGGCAGGAGGCGCCACGCCCGACGCCCGCTCACCTGGCGCTGGGCGCTGCGGCGGCCCCTGAGGCCTCGGCGGGCGCGGCGCCCTGATGCTCGGGCGGCGGCCCGCGGCCCGCCTCAGCCTCGCCGCGCTGCCGCCGGTGCTGACGGTGCGGCAGCGCCGCGGCGGCGAAGCGCCTGCGTCCGGTCCCGGGAGCGGCCACCGCCGCACGCTCAAGGAGCTTATTGCAGGAGCGCGCGTACCGCTCGAAGAGCGGAGCACGCCTGCCATTGATCTTCGCAGGCGAGACGCTGCTCGCGGTGGGGAGCGGTGGCTGGATGCCACGGTGCAAGGCGCACGCGGGCACCGCGCGTCGCGGGCGGCTGGTGTGGCGCGCCGCCGGCTGAGGCGCACACCGAAGATTCGGCGCGGGGCGGTCGGGCTTGTGCTAACCTGCTGGGCCCGTCGTCGCTCGCGCCGAATCGTGGCAGCGACCTCACACGACGGGAACCCCAAGAGTCTAATTATGACGCGCTTTGTATTCGTCACCGGTGGCGTCGTTTCCTCGCTTGGGCAAGGGCATCGCCGCCGCCTCGCTGGGCGCGATTCCTCGAGGCGCGCGGCCTGAAGGTCGCGATGGTGAAGCTCGATCCGTACATCAACGTCGATCCGGGCACCATGAGTCCGTTCCAGCACGGCGAGGTGTTCGTCACCAGCGACGGCACCGAGACCGACCTCGATCTCGGCCACTACGAGCGCTTCGTGCGCACCGATCACCGGCCGCAACAGCAATTTCACCACCGGGCGGATCTACGAGCGCGTCATCGCCAAGGAGCGCCGCGGCGATTACCTCGGCGCCACGGTGCAGGTCATCCCGCACATCACCGACGAGATCAAGCGCAGCATCACGCTGCGGCGCGGGCGACGCCGACGTGTGCATGGTCGAAATCGGCGGCACGGTCGGCGACATCGAATCGCTGCCCTTCCTCGAGGCGATCCGCCAGCTGGGCGTCGAGCTGGGCCGCAACAACGTGCGTCTACATGCACCTGACGCTGGTGCCGATCGTCGGCGGCTCGGGCGAGATCAAGACCAAGCCGACGCAGCACTCGGTGAAGGAGCTGCGCGGCATCGGCATCCAGCCGGACGTGCTGCTGTGCCGCTGCAAGCACCGCTCCCGGAGGAGCAGCGCCGCAAGATCGCGCTGTTCACCAACGTCGAGGAGCGCGCCGTCATCTCCGCCGTCGACGCCGACGACATCTACAAGATCCCGATGCTGCTGCACGAGCAGGCGCTCGATGACATCGTCGTGCGACAAGCTGCGCCTCGACGTGCCGCCCGACCGACCTGCACCGAGTGGCGCCAGGTCGTCACCGGCCAAGGCGAATCCGGACGGCCAGGTCGACATCGCCATGGTCGGCAAGTACGTGCAGATCCGCGACTCGTACCTGTCCTTGCACGAAGCGCTGATGCACGCGGGCCTCAAGAGCCGCACGCGGGTCAACATCCATTACATCGAGTCCACCGATATCGAGCAGCACGGCACGCACGCGCTCGCGGGCATGGACGCCGATCCTGGTGCCCGGCGGCTTCGGCGAGCGCGGCATCGAGGGCAAGATCCAGGCGGTGCGCTTCGCGCGCGAGCACGGCATACCCTACCTTGGCATCTGCCTCGGCATGCAGGTGGCGATCGTCGAGTACGGCCGCCACGTGCAGGGTCTGCACGACGCCAACAGCACCGAGTTCAACCGCGCCACGCCGCACCCGGTGATCGCGCTCATCTCCGAGTGGCAGGATCAGGCGGCACGGCGCGCAGACGCGCGATGACAGCCTCGGACATGGGCGGCACCATGCGCCTGGGCGCGCAGGAGGTCCTGCTCGGCGCCGGCACGCGGCGCGCGCGACATCTTCGGGCGCGACGTCATCATGGAGCGCCATCGCCACCGCTACGAGTTCAACAACAACTACCTCGAGCGCTATCGCAGCGCTCGGGCATGCGCTTCTCAGGCTTCTCGCGCGACGGCCTGGTGGAAGTCATCGAGCTGCCAAACCACCCGTGGTTCGTCGCGACCCAGTTCCACCCGGAGTTCACCTCCACCCCGCGCGACGGCCACCCGCTCTTCACCGGCTTCATCCGCGCGGCCGCCCACGGGCCTCGCAGTTGCCGCGCGGCAGAGCAGCTAAAGCCGCCCGGGCCGTCCCGACGCGCTCGTGCGCTCACCATGAAACTCACCGGACACGAAATCGGCGGCCAGCAGCCGTTCTTCCTGATCGCCGGACCCTGCGTGATCGAGAGCGCCGCCGCTGAGCCAGGAAGTCGCCGGCAAGCTCAAGCGAGATCACGGGCGAGCTCGGGATCCCGTACATCTTCAAGGCCTCGTACGACAAGGCCAACCGCTCGTCGCGCGCGACGCTTCCGCGGCCCGGGCATCGACGCGGGCCTCAAGGTCCTGCCGAGCGTGCGCGCGCCATCGGCGTGCCGGTGCTCACCGACGTGCACGAGGACACGCCGCTCGCCGAGGTCGCCGCGCGTGGTGGACGTGCTGCAGACGCCGGCGTTCCTGTGCCGCCAGACCAACTTCATCGTCAACGTCGCCTCCCAGGGCAAGCCGGTCAACATCAAGAAGGGCCAGTTCCTGTCGCCCTGGGAGATGAAGAACGTCGTCGACAAGGCGCGCTCCACCGGCAACGAGCAGATCATGGTGTGCGAGCGCGGGCTTCAGCCTTCGGCTACAACAACCTGGTCTCCGACATGCGCTCGCTCGCGATCATGCGCGACACCGGCTGCCCGGTGGTGTTCGATGCCACGCACTCGGTGCAGCTGCCGGGCGGCAGGGGCACCGCCTCGCGGCGGCCAGCGCGAGTTCGTGCCGGTGCTGGCGCGCGCGGCAGTCGCCGCCGGCATCGCCGGCATCTTCATGGAGACGCACCCGCACCCGGAGCAGGCGCTCTCGGACGGCCCCAATGCCTGGCCGCTCGCGCGCATGGAACCGCTGCTGAGCACCGCTCGGTCAGCTCGACCGCACCGTGAAAGGCGTGCCGTACGAAGAATCCCGCTGACAAGGACTTAAGAGCCCTGATGAGCAAGATCGTCGACATCCGCGGTCGCGAGATCATCGACTCGCGCGGCAATCCGACCGTGGAGGCCGACGTCGTACTCGACTCCGGCGTCGTCGGCCGCGCCGCGGTGCCCTCGGGCGCCTCGACCGGCACGCGCGAGGCGGTCGAGCTGCGCGACGGCGACACGAAGCGTTACGGCGGCAAGGGTGTGCTCACGGCCGTCGAGCACGTGAACACGGTGCTCAGGAAGGCGTTGCTCGGGCGCGGATCGCGCGCGACCAGGCGGCACTCGACCGCAAGCATGATCGAGCTCGATGGCACCGAGAACAAGGGCACGCCTCGGCGCGAACGCGCATCGCTCGGCGTGTCGCTCGCCAACGCGCACGCCGCGGCGCAAGCGACGCGCAGCGAGCCGCTGTTACCGTCACCTCGGCGGCTGGTCGGTGGCAAGCGCGAGCCGGTGATGCCGGTGCCGATGATGAACATCGTCAACGGCGGCGCGCATGCCGACAACAGCCTCGACGTCCAGGAGTTCATGATCCTGCCCGTCGGCGCGCCGAGCTTCTCGCGAGGCGCTGCGCGTACGGCGCGGAGGTCTTCCACACGCTGAAGAAGACTCCTGCACGAGCGCGGGCTCGTCCACCGCGGTGGGTGACGAGGGCGGGTTCGCCCCGGACCTGGCCGTCCAACGAGGCGGCGCTCGAGACTCATCCTCGAGGCCATCGAGACGGCCGGCTACCAGCCGGGCAGGACATCTACCTCGGGCCTCGACGTCGCCAGCATCGAGTTCTTCAAGGACGGCGACTACGACGCTCGCAGTCCGAGAAGCGCACGTTTCACGGCGGCGAGTTCGCCGACTACCTCGCGGACCTGGCCGCCCGCTACCCGATCATCACCGATCGAGGACGGCATGAGCGAGGCGGACTGGGACGGCTGGGCGACGCCTCACGCGCGCACTCGGCGGCAAGATCGCAGCTGGTGGGCGACGACCTGTTCGTGACCAACACCAAGATCCTCAGCGCGACGGCATCGCGCGCGGCATCGCCAACGCCATCCTGATCAAGCCCAACCAGATCGGCACGCTCACCGAGACGCTCGCCGCCATCGACATGGCCGACCGAGGCGCAGCTACGCCGTCGGTGGTCTCGCATCGCTCGGGCGAGACCGAGGACTGCAACCATCGCCGACATCGCGCGTCGCGACGCCGGCGACGCAGATCAAGACCGGCTCGCTGTCGCGCTCGGACCGCATCGCCAAGTACAACCAGCTGCTGCGCATCGAGGCGGAGCTCGGCAAGGTGGCGCTACGCCGGCCGCGAGGCCTTCCCGGTCAAGATCTAAGCGACGCTGAAGGCGCGGCCGCGCCGTCGCCGCAGCGCCGACGGGGAGGCGCCGAAGAGGCGCACGAACGCCCGCGCCGCATGCGCCCGGGTCGTTGAAGCCGCAGCGGCGCGCCACTCCTGCACCGAGCGTGCATCGCTGTCGAGCAGCGCCCGGGCGGCCTCGGCCCGCAGGCGTTCTACCGCCTTGGCCGGCGTGACACCGTTCGCGCGTGAAATGCGCGGGCGAAGTGCCGCGGGCTCATGCACGCGCGCCCCGCGAGCTCCCCGACTGAGAGCGGCCCCGCAAGGTGGGTGCGTGCGTACTCGAGCAGCGGCGCAAAGCGCCCGCCGGCGCTCCGGCATCGCCAGCAGCGCCGGGAACCGCGACTGTCCTCCCGGGCGGCGGTGGTACACCACCAAAGAGCCGTGCGGTGAGGCGCGCGACCGCCTGCCGAGGTCCTCCTCGATCAGCGCGAGCGATGTGATCGATCCTGGCCGTGATCCCCGCCGAGGTCCAATAGCGCCCCGCGCGCACGAAGATGCGGTGAACGGCCGAGTGTCACCTGCGTGGAAGGCGCGGGCGGAATCGCTGCGTGGCACTCCAGTGCGTCGTCGCGGTAGGTCCCGTCAAGAAGCCTGGCGGCGGCGAGCACGAACGATCCCGAGCACACGCTCAGACGCGCCGTGCCTGCGCAGCGCAGGCACGCACGAACCGCAGGGTGCGTTCGCAGCGCCAGGCGGCCCGGGTACCGTCACCGCCGGCGACGATGAGCTGTATCGATGCCGGCGGCGCGCGGCAGACCGCCGGCGTTGACGCTGGCCCCGCTGGACTGCGCACCGCTCCCGGCGTGCGCGGCGATGACCTTGAGCTCATACGCCCCGGCGCGAGGCGCCCGGCGATCTCGAAGGCCGACAGCGGGCCGGCGGCATCCAGGATCTGGGAAATCGGGGAAGATCAGGAAGGCGATGCGGCGTGGCATGCAGTGCTCGTGGTTGGCGGTAAAAGAGGGAAAACGTCATTTCCGCCAAAGCATAGATCAGCGATAGTGCGCGCAACAGCCCCTCGGAACCGCCACCGCAGCCAGGAATCCCCTCATGAGCGCCGCTGAATTCCCCGTCGTCTTCGCCCTGTTTCCGCGCCTCACGCAGCTGGACTTTACCGGGCCGCTGGAGGTGCTCACGCGCCTGCCGGGAGCGCGCGTGGTGCTCGCTTCCACGAGCGGCGGCCCATTGAGTACCGATGGCGGTCTGGTGTTCGCCGACGTGCGTCCGCTCGCGCAGGTGAGCGAGTGCGCGCTGCTGTGCGTGCCCGGCGGTTTCGGCACCAGCGAGGCGATGCAGGACGCCGCGTACCTTGAGGCACTGGCGCCGCCTCGGCGGCGGGGCGCGCTACGTCACCTCCGTGTGTACCGGGTCACTGCTGCTGGGCGCCGCCGGCCTGCTGCACGGCAAGCGCGCCGCCTGCCACTGGGCATTCCGCGACCTGCTGTCCTGCTTCGGCGCGATTCCGGACAGCGCGCGCGTCGTGCGCGACGGCAACATCATTACCGGCGGCGGCGTGACCGCCGGCATCGACATGGCGTTGACCGTGATGGCGGAAATCGCCGGGCGCGAGTTCGCCGAGGCCGTGCAGCTGGCTCCTCGAGTACGCACCCGAACCGCCCTTTGACAGCGGTCGCCCCGAGTGCGCGCGTGCCGAGGTGCGGGCGGGCGTGCAGCAGCGCTTCGATACGCTGTGGCCCGAGCGCTTGGCGGCGGCCCAGCGCGCCGCCGCAGAACTCGAGCGTGCCCGGCAGCTGCGCAGCGGCTGAAAGGCGTCGCGCCGGCCGCACTCGTCTGATAACCTCTGTGGCCCATGAAGTGGCTCGCCGCCGCGATGGCGGTCGTCGTAATCCTGCTGCAATACCGCGTGTGGTTCTCCGAGGACGGAGTCCGCGGCGTGGCACGCCTCAAGCACGCCGTGGCGCTGCAGGCGGCGCAGAACGAGCAGCTCAGCGAACGCAACAAGCAGCTCGGCGCCGAGGTGCGCGATCTTAAGACCGGCATGGACGCACTCGAAGAACGTGCCCGCAGCGACCTGGGGATGATCGCGCGCAACGAGACGTTCTACCAGGTCGTGCCGGCCCACCCGAGCGATACGCCCCAGGCACCGACGCGCACCGCCGCGGCCCGCTAGGGGCGGCCCACCATCGTGATGCGTTACTGGCTCGTCATGCCCGCCGCCGGGGCCGGGCGCCGCTTCGGCAGCGAGCTCCCCAAGCAGTACGCCGCGCTTGCCGGGCGCACCGTCATCGAGTGGTCGCTGGCGCCTCTTTCTCGAGGATGCGCGCTGCGCGCGCATCGTCGTGGCCGTCGCGGCCGAGGACCGCCACTGGACCCGCCTGCCGGTGGCGGCGCGCATGCGCGCCACCACCGGCGGCGGCCAGCGCAGCCAGTCAGTGCGCAGCGGGCTCGCAGCCCTGGCAGGGAGGCGAGCGCGGCGGACTGGGTGCTGGTGCACGACGCCGCACGCCCGTGCCTGGCCGCCGCGGATCTCGAGCGTCTGCTGTCGCAGGCTGCCGCGCATGCCGTGGGCGGCCTGCTGGCGGTGCCGGTGGCGGATACCCTCAAGCGCGCGCAGCCGGCGTCCCCGAGGAAGCACCGCCTGTGGCGGCCACGCAGGAGCGCGCGGGACTGTGGCGGGCGCTCACGCCACAGATGTTCCGCTACGGCGCGTTGTGCGCGGCGCTCGATGCGGCGCACGCCGCGCAGCGCTTTCCGAGCGATGAGGCGCAGGCGCTGGAGTGGACGGGCGCCGCGCCACTGCTGATCGAGGGCGACGCGGGTAACCTGAAGGTCACGACCGCTGCCGATCTGGTGCTGGCGGCGGCCATCCTCGGCGCGCGGGTGAGGCAGATGAAGGAACCATTATGAGAGTCGGATCCGGGTTCGACGTGCACGCCTTCGGGCCGGGGACTTCATCATGCTCGGCGGGTGCGCGTGCCGCACCCGCGCGGCGTGATTGCGCACTCCGACGGCGACGTGCTGCTGCACGCCTTGTGCGACGCGCTGCTCGGGGCGGCGGGGCTTGGCGACATCGGCCAGCACTTCAAGGACCTGATCCGCAGTGGCGCGGCGCCGACAGCGCCGGTTTCGTCACGCACGTGCTCGCGCTGCTGGGCGCGCGCGGTTTGAGCGTCGTGAACGCCGACCTCACGCTCCTGGCCCAGGCGCCCGCGGCTCGCCCCGCACCGCGACGCCGTCCGTCAGCGTATCGCGCAGCTGCTGTCGCTTCCGCTCGAGGCGCGTCAATATCAAGGCCACCACCACCGAAGGCCTGGGGTTTCTCGGCCGCGCGGAGGGTATAGGGGCGCAGGCCGTCGTGTTGCTCCGTGAAGGCGCCGTTGCCGGCAGCTGAGCTCGAGGCACGCACGGCGGCGCTCGCGCCCCCGCGCGCGCACGGCACCCCTCGCGCATGGCGCGGCTGCGTGCGCACCCGGAGGATTTCCTGGTCGAGGAGGGAGCTCGGGTTCGCACCGGCCGGCACGGGCGCGCACGTGCTCGTGAAAGTGCGCAAGGTCAACGCCAACACGCAGTGGGTGGCGCGCGAACTCGCGCGCTTCGCCGGCTGCCGTCCCGAGGAGGTCGGTTACGCCGGTCTCAAGGATCGCCGCGCCGTGGCCACCCAGTGGCTGTCGCTGCCGCGGCCGCGCGCCGCGGTCGACTGGCTTGCCGCACGCCGGGTCGGACTACGAGGTGCTCGAGGCTCCACCCGCACACGCGCAAGCTGCCGCGCGGTGCGCTCACCGGCAATCGCTTCGCGATCCGCCTGCGACCGGCGCAGCTGCCGGCCGCGGCGCTGGCCGCGCTGCTGCGCCCGCGCCTGCAGACCATCAGCCGCTGCGGGGTACCCAATTATTTTGGTCCGCAGCGCTTCGGGCGCGCGGGCGCCAATCTGGAGCGCGCGGACGAGGACCTGCGCCGCATGCGTCCTCCCGAGCGCGGCTTCATCCTGTCCGCCGCGCGCAGCGCCATGCTTCAACGCGGTGCTCGCGGCGCGCGGCCGCGGGCAGCTGGGAGCAGCTCCTGGCTGGGGACCTTGCCAACCTCGACGGGCGCGGCAGCTACTTTGCCGTGGACACCCCGGATGAGACGCCCAGCGCGCGCGCCGCACGCCTGGAAATTCACCCCACCGGGCCGCTGTGGGGCGCCGGAGCACTGCCGAGCAGCCGCGCAGGTGGCGCAACTGGAGGCCAGCGTGGCGGCCCGCCTGCCGCAACTGTGCGCGGTGTGTGTGGGCGCCTCCATGCACCAGGAGCGCCGCAGCCTGCGCCTCGCGGTGCACGATCTGCGCCTGGAGGAGGAGCCGGAAGCCGTGCTGCTGCATTTTCGACTCGGCCGCGGCAGCTTCGCGACGGCGGTGCTGCGGGAGCTGGTCGAGCCGCCGGATGACCTCGCCGACCTGTAGCCCTCAGCGGCCCTCGAGCAGCACGTACACCGCGCCCGTGCCGCCATCGACCTGGCGTGCCGAGACAAACGCCAGCACGGCGCCGCTGCGGCGCAGGACCTGCACTCACCGCCGCTTTGAGCACCGGGCCGCGCGGACCGGAGCGCAGTCCTTGCCGTGAACCACGCGCACGCAGCGCACCCTGGATTCCAACGCCTCAATGAGGAACTGGCGCAGCGCCTGCTTCGCCTCCGCCACCGTGAGCCCGTGCAGGTCGATCTCGCGTTGCACGCGGTACTCGCCCCGCCGCAGGCGCCGCACGACCATCGGCTGGATCTCGGGCCGGTAGTAGACGAGTTCATCCCCGGCGGCGAGTCCCGGGTCGCTGTCGCGCGCATCCAGGCTCTCACGCAGCACGGCGGCGCGATCGGCGCGGGTGAAGCGGGCCGCGGGCGCGCCCTGGGGCGCGCCGGTGCGGGAGGTGCGGGCCCCGAGCGGCTTGACGCCGCGCACCGCATCGCGGAACAGCCGCGCCTCCTCCGAGGGCGGGTCCGGGTCTTCCTCGTCGGGTCCGACCGTCACGCGGTCTCCGGTAGGATGTTAAACGCGTTCTCCAGACCCAGTATAGTCACGACATGTGACTTAAGTCCCTGAAAGACCTGGTGGGTTATCACAAGCTAACCTTGAGGGAGGTTTCAGGTGGACGCGATTCTGATCTTCGAGATGCACAGGAAATGATCTCCCTCGCCCGTGGGGCGTAAGGCCGCGCGTAAGGCCGCAGATCGGATCCTCCATGCCGCGCCGCTGGTGCTCTGGCGCAAGCTGGTGCCGAAGACAGAACTGGGTATCTGCTACCACGTGGTATCAGATGGTCCCGGTCCCCCACATAAAGCACTACCGCTTCCTCGACACAGATACGTTCGAGTCAGATCCTAGATTACCTACGTCGTCGTTTCGAATTCGTTACTTACGCAGAGCTCACTCGGCGCCGAACCTCGGCGATCCGGGCCCGGGGCAGCTCTGTCATTCTCACGTTTGACGACGGCTTTGCCGAGTGCGCAACCGTAGTCGCGCCGCTTCTGCGACGGCGCGGCTTGCGCTGCGTGTTCTTCGTAATTACCGATCTGATCGACAATCAGGTGCTTTTCCGCGAGAGCGCGGCATCGCTTTGTATCGAGGCGATAATTCGGATGCCGTTCGACCAGGTCGAATCGATTATGGCTGAGTTCGGACTCGGCGCGCTATTGCGACCGAGTCCGGGTGCCTCCCTGTCGGAGCCAACAACAACGCGTCCGTTCGGACTCGCCGATCTTGACCCGAATCTGGACTCTAGGCTCTTGCCGCTTCGCTGCGCTGGTTGTTGCAACTGCCCGCGAGCGAGGAGTCGCTGGCGGGGCGCCTGCTTGCGCGCCTCGGTATCGACTCTCGGAGCTACCTACAGCAAGTAAAACCCTACCTCACCACCGAACAGATACGCCAGTTACACGCGGACGGCTTTACGATCGGCGCGCACAGTTGCAGCCATCGCCGGCTCCAAGATCTTCCGCGGGCGGACGCCGAGCATGAAATCGTCGAATCCTGCCGCAAGGTTCGCGATGTCACGGGTCAGCTGAGCGTTCCCTTTGCCTTTCCCTATTTCGGTGGCGGGTTGGACAGAGCCTGGCTGGCTGGGCTTCGTGAGCAGCATGACTGCATGGGATTGTTCTTCGACACGAACGGAGTGTGTGAGGACGAGACCCTTCGTGGTGCAGCGAGTCTTCGGTGAGCGCTTCACCCGTGACCGCAGTTTGGATGCCATTCTTCGGCGGGCCTGGGCTGACCCGGCAGCGTGGCGGCGGCGCGACCAGCCTAGTGGATACGCGACATCCGCGAGGGCTGCTGCCAATTATGAATTTGCGCCCCTCTTGAGCGTTTCGATCACGCGCGGCTACCTGAGGCGCAGGGCTTGCAGAAGCTTGCGAAGGAGATTCTTGGGACCGCGGGGGAACTCTGCAATCGCCTCAGCCGACTCGTAGCCGATGTGCCTGGAGACGGCCGAAAGCACCGCCGGGTAGGTCGGCGCGATATTCGGGTCGAGTTTTCGGGCTTTGCCAAGGTATTTACGAAATGCGGTCCGGTCTATCCGGAAGAGTTCTCTTGCCCAAAAAGAGCTGGAGGTCAGGATGTCCTGTCGATCTCGGACCGACAACCCCGCCTCGTCTAATGACTTGTAGTCGAGGCCTTTCAGTATCAGATCGATCCAACCCAGGGCGACCGGTATCGTGTGGTAGCGTGCCTTGACGTCGCCTATGTAGGGCTTGTCGCGATGCTGTCGCCATAAATAGAGCGGCGATGCCGACGGCACGCATTCAAGCCGGCCGGCTTTGGCAATACGGAAAGTCACCTCTTCACACTCCCAGAATCGCAGGCCCTCATCCCAGCCACCTATCTGCTCGAGCGCGGATCGGCGGGTGAGTCCAGCCGATTGCAGCACACGATCAGGTCCGACCAGACACATGATCGGCGCTCGCCCTGCATATCGGGTTGAGCCATTTCACCCACGAGGGTCACCCGGCCGTCATCGATGTGGCACTGGGACCAGGGCGAATAGACCGCAGACACGTCCGCTGCAACTCGAGCGCAGTGTGCCGCCTGCATCTCGAACTTTGAGGGCGCTATGAAATCGTCACTGTCGAGGAACTGAACCCACGTACCCTTTGCCGCTTTGAGCCCACGGTTTCGGGCTGCGCTTGGGCCCTTGTTTTTGCGGCGTTCAATGATTTGCCAGGGGTTCTTGAAGCTCTTCGCCAGCTTATTGCGCACGACCGATACCGTGTCGTCTTGCGAACCGTCATCCGAAACGATGAGTTCAAAATGCGGGTACGTTTGAGCTGCCAGGTTGTCGATTGTGCAGCTAACCCATTTGGCCGCGTTATACGTCGGCATGATGACGCTGATCAGGTCCATGGCATCTTGCCGCTACTGGATCAACTCCAAACCGTCGTCGAGAACGATGTGTTTCAAAATGTAAGTGGGAATGGACACGTCTATTTCTTGCGCGACTGCCTATCGGCTCTCGAGCTCTCCGAATATCAGGGTTTGGGTGGCGCCAGACCGAAGGCTGGCTATTGCCGCGCAGGTAGTGACGGGCCACTTCGTCTTTGCTGGGAAGGGCCGGGTCGCTCAGGGGTGGGGGCGCTGTCTCACTGTAGCCGCGTCGGAGCTTGAACGGATCCATGCCAATGCGACGGGCGATCGCCTCGAGAAAGGAAAATGGATCCTTACACAGCTGCTCGTAAGAGATGGACATCGGGACAACGCCGCGTCTTGCGAAGAACACGCGCCAGCCCCGATCCTGATCCGCGAGGTCATCCAGGGCCCGGTCGACCGCTCCAGGGTCGAAGAAATTGGGGTTTGCGGCCGGAGTCGTGGTGACCGAGTCGTCGATTCCCCACCGACCCGTCAATTGGCCAAAGTGCTCCGACACCGCCTGTTTCAGGATGTCTTCGCGGTAAAGTTGGATGAACAGTGTGTTCTCGAGCGAGGCATCGCCGATGGAATTGTTTAGCGTCCTGCGGAAATCCCTGAAATGTACCTTTGCGGCGAAGACGCCGCCCTGACATCGGCGTGCCAGTAGGAAACCTCAGATATTTGCCCAGGAAAGCCAGCTCCGCCGCCCGTCCTCGCCGATGGCGGAACAAGAGGCGATCCTTCCAACCGTGCGGCGACCATGTGAGCCCACGGATGTCGCTTTCGAGTCCGAGCCGCGGCGCCATCTGACGCATGACGATAGGATTGAAATACTCGTGAGGAATGCCCAGGCCGGCATTGATCATGTAACGGCATAGAAGATAGCTGCCGCTTCGAGGCGTCGAACAGATGAAGATCTTCTTGGGTTGGCCGGCAGATTCCGGCTGATCAAGGAGTTCGCTGCTTATCTGAAGCTCGGTATAGCGCAAGGGCTCGACCCAACAAGGTGATGATCCGCATCGGCGGCAACCCCATGTTTTTAGCACGTTTGTAGCCTGACATTAATTACCTGGATCTGATGGTGCGACGGCCATCACATTGCCACACCTAACTAAGCGCCCATCGAATCTGCGGTGCTCGATGCACTCAGGATGCATTTCCGTCACCGCTCGCCCTTGAAGTGTTACGTCGGTATCGCAGCCTCCTGCTTCGTCCCAGTACCATCCATCGGTCACGATAGAAGGGCCTGACGGCTCTCGTTGGCAATCATTCGCTGCTACCCACTCGGAGCTTCTCATTGGGTGGATGCCTCAGGTTCTTGATCCCCGCCGACTCAAACCTCCGGTCTCACGCCGCCCAGGTGAGTGTGGGTGGCGCGCCCGGATCGAGATTGGAACCGTTGCTGCGCGTTGCGCAGTCGAGCCGCCTGGCGCACTCGCGAGGTTCGATCTGAGCGAATCGCGGGTGCGATAAACTGAGTCCGCACGGGTCGATCCCGAGCGGAGCTTGTTTTGGTCTCTTAACCCTACCAAGACCCCACGATTGCAAGCGCATGATTCTACTAGTGGCGCCCGAGACCCAGTATAGTCACGTGCACTCTCTGCGGCTCATCTCTACCCGCCACGTGAAGATCCTGGTCAGCAACGACGACGGCTATCGCGCCGAGGGCATCCACCGTTTGCGCGCGGCACTCGCTACGCTCGCCGAGATCACGGTGGTGGCCCCGGACCGCAACCGCAGCGGCGCCAGCAACTCCCTTACCCTCGATGTCCCGCTGCGCGTGTTCGAGGCCGAGCCGGGCGTGTTCTTCGTTCCGGGCACGCCGACGGACTGCGTGCACCTGGCGATCTCGGGACTGTTCGACTTCGAGCACGACATGGTGGTCTCGGGCGTTAACGACGGCCCGAATCTGGGCGACGACGTGCTGTACTCGGGCACGGTGGCGGCAGCGGTTGAGGGCCGCTTCCTGGGACTGCCGACGATCGCGGTGTCGCTGTGTACCACGCACGCCGGCGGCGGCTACTTTGAGACCGGCGCTGAAGTGGCGCGCGTGCTGGTGGCCCAGCTGCTGAAACATCCGCTGCAGCAGGCCCTGATACTGAATGTGAACGTCCCCAACGTGCCGTACGAGAGCTGCGTGGCTACCGCGCCAGTCGTCTGGGCTATCGCCACCGCTCCGCGCCCGTCATGCGCGCGCAGGACCCGCGCGGGCGTCCGGTGTACTGGGTCGGACCGGCCGGTGCGGAGCAGGACGCCGGTCCGGGGACGGACTTCGAGACGGTGGCCGCCGGCTTCGTGTCGGTCACGCCGCTGCAGGTGGACCTTACGCGGCACGCCGCCCTGCCGGGACTCAAGACCTGGCTGGAGCGCCTGAATGGCTGACGTGCGCATGTCCGGCATCGGGATGACGAGCGCGCGCACGCGCGACCGGCTCGTGCAGCGACTGCGTGAGCAGGGCATCGCCAACCTTGCGGTCCTGGACCGGGTGCGCAACGTGCCGCGGCACATCTTTGTCGATGAAGCGCTCGGCAGCCGTGCCTACGAGGACACGGCGCTGCCGATCGGCTACGGTCAGACGATCTCGCAGCCTTACATCGTCGCGCGCATGACCGAAGCCTTGCTCGAAGGCGGCGCGGTCGACAACGTGCTCGAGGTGGGCACCGGGTGCGGCTACCAGACCGCAGTGCTCGCGCCGCTCGTGGCGCACGTCTACACCATCGAGCGCATCGAGCCTCCTCGCTGACGCGCGCCCGCGAGGCCTCAAAGAACTGGCATCCGCAACGTGCGCTTTCGTCACGGGGATGGCACGCAGGGCTGGAAAGGGCACGCCCCGTTTGACGGCATCCTGGTTGCGGCCGCGCCACTGACGGTTCCGGAGGCGCTGCTCAAGCAGCTGAAGGTCGGTGGCCGCCTGCTGGTGCCGGTGGGTCCGGAGGGTGAGCAGCAGCTGGTGCGCTTCACACGCCGCGAGCAGCGCATCGAACGCGAGGCGCTCCGGTCCGGTTGCCTTCGTCCCGCTGCTCGGCGGCACGGCCTGAAATTCCTGCGGAATTGCGCGGTTTGCGCGCGTCTCTGGAGTTTAAATAACATGAGCTATATATCTTAACTTATTGATTTAAATCATATAAATAAACTAAATATTTTAGTCCAGAAGATGGCCCCTGCAGGAAATGCCTTGAAAATAAAGGCTTCTGCGCGCAGCGTACGGGGGCGCTGCGACCGGATCCGGTGGGGAAAAGTTCTTATGCGTCAGGGAGCTTGCGTGGACTTCTGGAACGCGCTTAACATGCGTCGCCTGTCTCTGAACGACGACAGCCAAACGAGGAGGACGACCGGCAGAAGACACAGGGAGGAGGGAGTCGCAACAAGAGCAACAAAATTCGTAACAAGAAAAAAAACAGTGCAATTGTTCGAGTCTGTCAGCTTCGAATGATTGTTTGGTTGGTTGAAACCCTCTCCTTGTGTCTTCTGCCGGTGGTCTTCCGACGCCGGCCGCTTCCGGCGCTAACTCAGAAACAGCGCCGCGGCGACCCGCCGCTCTTCCTGCACCAGAACATTGAACGTACGGCATGCCGCGCCGAGCTGCATTGCTTCGAGCCCGATGCCGCGCGCGGCGAGCGCGTTGCGGATTTCCGCGGGGGCGAACTGCTGGCGCATCCCGGTGCCGAGCAGCACCAGCTCAGGCTCCAGCGCGGTGAGCGCCGGCAGGTGCGCGCTGGTGAACTGGGCGAACGTGGCGGGGCCCCACTCGGTCAAGAGCTCGCTCGCCGTGACGATGCAGCTGACATGCACGCGCTGCTCGCCGATGCGGATCTCGGTCTCCGAGTAGCCGCGGATGCGGTTGCCGCCCGGTGCGGATTCAAGGGTGAACTTCACGATGGCGGTACGATAGCGCCCGTGCGCGAGATCGTCATCGTCCTCACCGATTTGTACCACGCCTCCGGCGGCAGAGCGAGGCTGCGGATGCGGCGGCGCGCGCGCGGCTGCCCGGCATCGAATACGCGGGCCGCTTCGGTGCCCGCACGGCGCTTGCCAGCGGCTGGCGCGACTGGCTCGCCGCCGCCCTCGGGCGCGACGATCTGGTGGGCGTCGCGCCGGCGCGCCATCGCCGCCGCGGTGCTGCCCGTTGAGCAGGGCGGCACGAGCTGGATCGCAACTCCCGTGCACCTGAGCGCCGGCTTATCGCAGGTGCACCTGGATCATCGCGGCCTGCTGCGCCTCGGCGAGGCGCAACGCGCCGCGCTTTCGCCGCCGGCTTCGCCACCGAGTTCGGCGCCTCGGGCCTGACGCTGGCGCCCCTGGAATCGGGGAATTCCTGCTGCGCGGTGCGGGCCTGAACGCGGTGCCGACCACGGAGCCGGCGCGCTGCGCCGGCGGGGAGATCGCAGCAGCGTTGCCGCACGGACCTGAGGCGGCCGCGGTGCGCCGCCTGGGCGCGGAGATCGAGATGTGGCTTCACGGGCACGCGCTCAACGCCGGCGCGCGCCAGCGCGGTGAAGCACCCGTCAATGCCCTGTGGCTGTGGGGCGCCGCGGGGCGCGGCGGCTCCCTGCAGCGCCAGCCAGGGGCCACAGCGGCGCGCCTTTGGCGAGGACGCGTACCTTCGCGGTCTGTGGCATCTTCACGGCGGCGCCTGCCAGGCACTGCCGCCGCACTTTGGCGCGCTGCCGCAGCGCGGCGCCGGCGCGGTGCTGGCGCTCGCCGTGGCCGATGAGTTACGAAAGACCATGCCATCGACTTTTCTGGAAGCGCTGCGCGCGCTGGACGAGCGCTTCATCGGCCCGGCGCTCACGCAGCTGCGTCGCGGGGATCTTGAACGCGTCACGCTCATCGCCAACGACAGCGCGCTGCAGGTGCACCGCAGGAGCGCGCTCAAGCTGTGGCGGCGCGCGCGTGCGGGCCTGGGGAGCTTCGCGTGAGCCTTAAGATCGTGCGCCGCGCGAGTGCGGCGGACACGCCCCTCGGCCTCGCGCTGCACCCGGTGCTCGGTCGCGTCTATGCCGCGCGCGGGGTGCGCTCGGCGGCCGAGCTCGATCATTCGCTCGAGCGGCTGCTGCCGGTCGGCACCCTGGAGGATCCCGGCGGCGGTGGACCTGCTGCTGCGCCACCGCGGCGGTCGGATCCTGGTGATCGGGGATTTTGATGCCGACGGCGCCACCAGCAGCGCGCTCATGGTGCGGGCGCTCGCGGGCTTTGGTTTCGCGGCGGTGGATTTTCTGGTGCCGAACCGCTTTGAGTTCGGCTACGGCCTGACGCCGGAGATCGTGGCGCTCGCCGCGCAGCGCAGCCGACCCTGATCGTCACGGTCGACAACGGCGTTTCCAGCAATGCCGGCGTGAGCGCCGCCCGCGCCGCCGGTATCGAGGTACTGATCACCGATCATCACCTGCCGGGGGCGCAGCTCCCGGAGGCGAACGTCATCGTCAATCCCAACCTTCCCGGCAGCCGTTTCGGCAGCCGCTCGCTCGCCGGCGTCGGCGTCGCGTTCTATGTCATGGCGGCGCTGCGGCGCCGCCTGGACAAGCTCGGACTCACGACCGCGGCGGCACCCGGGCGTGGCGACGCTGCTGGACCTGGTGGCGCTGGGCACGGTCGCGGACGTCGTGCCGCTGGACGCCAATAACCGCGTGCTGGTCGCGCAGGGACTGCGGCGCATCCGTGCCGGGCGCTGCGTCCCCGGTATCCGTGCGCTGCTTGAGGCTGGCGGCGCGCTCGCGCGCGGAGCTGACCGCCGCTGACCTCGCCTTCGGGGTGGCGCCGCGGCTGCAATGCCGCCGGGCGCCTCGATGACATGAGCATCGGCATCCGCTGCCTGCTCGCCGATGACGAGCCGGGTGCCCGGGCGCTGGCAGCGCAGCTGGACCAGCTGAACGTGGAGCGCCGGGGCATCGAGGCGCAGATGCAAGCCGAGGCGCTGGCGGCGGTAGCGCGTACTGAGCAACGCGGCGCCCAGGGTGATGCAGCGTGCCGGCGTGGTGCTCTTTGATGCGAGCTGGCACCAGGGTGTGGTGGGCCTGGTGGCGAGCCGGGTGAAGGATCGTCTGCGCCGGCCCGTGATCGCCTTTGCGCTGGCCGATGCGGCCACGCTGCGCGGCTCGGCGCGCTCGATCCCCGGGGTGCACATCCGCGACGTGCTCGATGCGGTGGCGGTGCGGCACCCGCAGCTCATCAGTCGCTTCGGGGGCACGCGATGGCGGCGGGCCTCACCCTCGCGCGCGCGCAGCTGGATCACTTCGCGCGTGCGTTCGATGCGGAAGTGCTGCGCTGGATGGCCGGCGTGCCGGCCGCGGACGAGGTGCAAACCGATGGCGAGCTCTCCGCTGCAGGAGATCGCTCTGAGACCGCCCAGGCGCTGCGCGCCGGGGGCCCTGGGGCCAGGCCTTCCCCGAGCCGAGCTTCGACGGCCTGTTCAGCATCCGCAGCGCGCGCCTGATCGCCGAGCGACACCTGAAGATGTGGGTCGAGGTTCCCAAGAGCGGGCGCTCGTTTGATGCGATCGCCTTCAACCACGTGGAGCAGGGCCAGGAGTTCGTGCCGCCGGCCGGTCTTGCGCACCTCGTTTACCGCCTGGAAGTGAACGAATACCAGGGCGAGCGGCGCCTGCGGCTGCTCGTGGATCACCTCCTGCCGGCGGCTACCTAAGAGCGCGGCGGCGGTGATGGCATCCTGCGCCGCGTTTACCGTGACCCCTCGCCCCCAGGACCGCTATGGAAGTCAACCAGCTCAAGCGCCAGCTCAAAGATCTCGGTGAGCGCATCGAGTCGTTACGGGGGTTTCTTTGAGTACGACCTCAAGAAGGAGCGCTTCGAGGAAGTAGCCCGGGAGCTCGAGGATCCGGGCGTGTGGTCCAATCCCGCGCGCGCGCAGGAACTCGGCCGCGAGCGGGCGCGCCTCGCCGGCGCGGTCGGCGAGATCGACCGCACCACCAAGGGCGTCGCGGACGCGGCGGAGCTGCTCGAGCTGGCCGAGGCTGAGAACGATGAGAGGCGGCCGCGCGCGACATCGAGCGCGACGCCGAGCGCCTGGAGGCCGATGTGCGCCACCTGGAACTGCAAGCGCATGTTCCGGGGTGAGATGGACTCGCACAACGCCTTCTTGGACATCAGGCCGGTGCCGGCGGCACCGAGGCGCAGGACTGGGCACAGATGCTGCTGCGCATGTATCTGCGGTGGGCCGCCGCGCGTGGCTTCAGCGCCGAGGTGATCGACTCGCAGCCCGGCGAGGTCGCCGGCATGAAGAGCGCGACGGTGGAGGTCAAGGGCGAGTACGCCTACGGCTGGCTGCGCACCGAGACCGGCGTGCACCGGCTGGTGCGCAAGTCGCCCTTCGACTCCGGCAACCGCCGCCACACCTCCTTCGCTTCCGTGTTCGTGTCGCCCGAGGTCGACGACGACATCGAGATCGAGATCAACCCCGCGGACCTGAAGACCGACGTCTATCGTTCCTCGGGGGCCGGCGGCCAGCACGTCAACAAGACCGAGTCGGCCGTGCGCATCACCCATCTGCCCACCGGGATCGTCGTCGCCTGCCAGAACGAGCGCAGCCAGCACAAGAATCGCTCCACCGCCATGAAGATGCTGAAGGCCAAGCTGTACGAGCTGGAGGTAAACAAGCGCAATGCCGCGCGCCAAGGTGCTGGAAGACTACAAGTCCGACGTCAGCTGGGGCACCAGATCCGCTCCTACGTGCTCGACCAGTCGCGCATCAAGGATCTGCGTACGGGCGTTGAGGTGGGTAATACGGCGGCGGTGCTGGACGGGGCGCTCGACCAGTTCCTGGAGGCCTCGCTCAAGGCGGGTGTATAGAAATGACAGATCAAAGCGCGGCGGCGGCGGTGAGCCTCCGGAGGATGAGAACAAGCTGATCGCCGAACGGCGCGGCAAGCTTAACGAGCTGCGCCAGCACGGCGCCGCCTTTCCCAACGATTTCCGGCGCAACGCGCTCGCCGGGCAGCTGCACGATGCGTTCGGCGAGCGCAGCGCGCCGTGGCTGGAGGCGAACCCGACGCGCGTGAGCGTCGGGGGCCGTCTCCTGTTCAAGCGTGTCATGGGCAAGGCCAGCTTTGCCAAGATCGCCGACCGTACCGGGCAGATCCAGCTGTACCTGCAGACCGAAGCGCTGGGTGCCGCCTACGAGGCCTTCAAGGGCTGGGACATCGGCGACATCATCGGCGCGACCGGCGTGCTGTTCCGCACCAAGACCAATGAGCTGTCGGTGCGCGTGGAGGCGGTGCGACTGCTGGTGAAGGCGCTGCGCCCGCTGCCGGACAAGTGGCACGGACTTGCCGACACCGAGACGCGCTACCGCCAGCGCTACGTCGATCTCATCGTGAGCGAGCAGAGCCGCAGCGTGTTCCGTGCCCGCACGCGCATCATCCGCTACCTGCGCGACTTCCTGGACGCGCTCGACTTCCTCGAGGTCGAGACCCCGATGATGCAGCCGATCCCGGCGGTGCCGCCGCGCGGCCCTTCAAGACGCACCACAACGCGCTCGATCATCGACATGTACCTGCGCATCGCGCCGGAGCTGTACCTGAAGCGCCTGGTGGTCGGCGGCCTGGAGCGCGTCTACGAGATCAACCGCAACTTCCGCAACGAGGGACTCTCGACCCAGCACAACCCCGAATTCACGATGCTGGAGCTGTACCTCGCGTACGCCGACTATCGCGACCTCATGGAGTGGATCGAGAAGGCGATCCGCGGACTTGCCGAGGCCCTGCACGGCACGCAGCAGCTTCACTACCAGGGGCCGTGCCTACGATCTGGCGAAGAGCTTCCAGCGCATCACCGTCGAGCAGGCAATCATCGAGCGCAACCCCGGCATCGACCCGCTGTCACTGCGCGACGTCACCTACCTGCGCAAGCGCTGCGAGAACGCTCGGCATCAAGTTCGATTCGCAGGACGAGGGCCGGCAAGCTGCAGATCGCAGCTGTTCGAGAAGACCGCGGAAAGCACGCTCATGGATCCGACGTTCGTGTACGCGTACCCGGCTGAGGTGTCGCCGCTATCGCGCGCCGAACGACGCCGATCCCTTCATCACGGACCGCTTCGAGTTCTTCATCGGCGGGCGCGAGATCGCCAACGGCTTCTCCGAGCTCAACGATCCGGAAGAGCAGGCGGCGCGCTTCCGCGCCCAGGTGGCGCGCAAGGACAAGGGCGACGAGGAGGCGATGTTCACTACGACGCCGACTACATGCGCGCGCTCGAGTACGGCATGCCGCCCGACGGCGGGCCTGGGAGTGGGCATCGACCGGCTGGTGATGTTCTTCACCGATTCGGCTTCCATCCGCGACGTGATCCTGTTCCCGCACATGCGTCCGGAAGGCCGAGTGAGGCACGCCCGCGCCGCCGTCCTCTGCTGCTCGCGCTTCTTGCCACTGCCTGCGCCACGCACCCCGCGGCGAACGCGACTGCTGAGGTGGAGGCCGCCTTCCAGCGCTACTGCGCACTGATGCTGGCGATGGACCACAGCGCTATCGCGGCGATGTTCAGCGCCGACGGGGAATCGTGAACGCCGGGCAGGCTCCGATCCGCGGGCCCGCGATGATCAACGCCTTCCTCGCCGGCTTCTCGGACTATCAGGTGCTGGCGTATACCACCGAGCCGCCCGCGACCCGGGTCAGCGGTGACTACGCCAGCCTGCAGAGCATCTATCACGAACGGGTGCGCACCCCCGACGGCAGGCTGCTCGAGGTGTCCGGGCACCTGGAGGCGCTGTGGCGTCGCTCCACGCACGGGCGCTGGTACGTCACGCGGATGGCGACCACGCCCCTGTGAGGGCGCTCGAAGTCCGCGCCGCGCACGCGCCTGCGGACCGCGCCGCCGGCGCTCGCCGGCTCAATCGGGCGGGGCGTAGGGCAGTCCCAGTCCAACCGTGCCGAGCACTCGTGCGGCCGGGGTGCTCGGCTCGGCTTCCCGTCAGGCGCGTCCAGCGTGCTCACGGCCAGAAACTCGCAACGACCGTCCGGGTGCTGCGCGGCCCGCACCACGCGAAACGCGCGGCCATCGGCGAGCGCTCCGGCTATCGCCCGGCTGCAGCGGCGCGGCTGGCGCTTCGGTCACGAAGCGCTGCATGCGCCGCTTCACCCGGCCGCGATAGTGGGCCCGCGCGATGACTTCCTGACCGGTGTAGCAGCCCTTGTCGAAGGCGATGGCGTTCAGGAGGTCAAGATTGAGCATCTGCGCCACGAACGCCTCCGAGGTCGCCGCGTACACCTGCGGTTCCCCGGCGGCGATGGCGCTGCAGCCGCCAGGCACTCCCTCGACAGGGCGCGCCAGGGCGGCGGGTGCGGCCGAGGGGAGGCCGGGCGCACGAGCAAGCAGCGCGCGCGGGCGAGTGCCCCGAGGCGCACCATGCGGTGTGTCCCCGGCGCGCTGCACGCCGCCGGCGCGCCGCGGGCAGCAAGTCCGTGTACGGATCCGCGGCACCGCTGCCGGCTTCACCGGCGAGCACCCCTTCGAGGCGCCACAGCGCGGACTCATCGGCGAGCTTCACCTTCGCGCGCAGGATGAATTTTCCGAGGCGCGCCGCCACCACGCTGACCAGTTCGCGCGGCAGCACTGGCGAGCACGTCATCGGCGCCGAGCTGCACCAGCCGCAGCAGCGCAATCGCGCGTCCCTGTGGATTGTGGTAGCCGGCGAGGAGCGAGGTCTCGGCACCCAGGCGCCCGCACGTCGTTCGATACCTGTCCTTGAAGAAACGTCACCACGTCGGCGCGCGCGCGCGCAGCACGCCCAGGGATTCCAGCACGACAGAATTCCATTGCATGCTCATGAAGTTGACCGTTGTTTTTCCTTAACTTTCGTGGCCGCTCAGTGCGAATTCTGGCAGACTAAATGGGTATGTCGACGCCTGATAGCAAGAGCTCCGCCGCACCTCCCGTCCGCGAGCCTCCGCCCACCGCACCCCTGATCGATGCCACCGGCGCCACGCAAGCGGCGCGGCCGCGCGCAGATCGGCGGGCCACTCGGGACCGGAACCCACGCGCTATGGTGACTGGGAAAAGAACGGTCGCTGTATCGATTTCTAGAAGTCTATGCCGAGCCGACCCCTATCACCGCATCTGTCGGTGTACCAGATGTCCCGGTACACCCTGTGCGACTTCGATCCTCAATCGCTTCACCGGAGCCGGGCTGTCCGCTGGGCCTCGTGCTGCTGGTGTACTGGCTGATGGCGGTGGCGGGTGGGGCGGCGGCGCACGCGCGTGCGCAGCGGTTGCTCTGCCTGCCGTTCATGAAGCTCATCTACGCCGCGCTCACCGTGGCGTTCTGCTACCACCTCGGTCGCTGGCATCCGTCACCTGGTGTGGGACACCGGCAGCGGACTTGAGCGCGCGCAGTCCCAGCGCAGCGCGTGGTCGTAGTAATCGTGGGCGCCTTGCCTCGCGCTCCTGATCGGCTACGGGCCTCTGGCACCAGCGGGTGCACAGGCCGTGAGCCTCACGACGCCGCTGCGCCAGGTGCTCGGTCTGGGCTCGGCCAAGCGTGGCGTGCATCACTGGTGGCAGCAGCGGCTGACCTCGCTCGCGCTCGTGCCGCTGTCGATCTGGTTACTCGTCTCGCCTGCTGTCGTTGCCCGCGTATGACCACGCCACCGTGGTGCGCCTGGATGGGGCAGGAGCTGGACGGCACTGCTCCTTATTCTCCTGGTGCTGATCGCGAGCCGGCATTCGCAGCTGGGGTCGACGTGTGATCCTCGAGGACTACGTCCACGAGCGCGGGCATGAAGACCGTGAGCCTGGTGCTGCTGAACTTCGTGCACGTGCTGCTGGCGGCGGCCGGCGTGTTCGCGGTGCTGCGCGTCGCCTTCGGGGCGCGGCGCGTGAGCGCGTACGCCTTCATCGATCACAGCTACGACGTCGTCGTGGTCGGCGCCGGCGGCGCGGGCCTGCGCGCCACGCTCGGCCTGCGCCGAGGCCGGGCCTGTCGACCGCGTGCATCACCAAGGTGTTCCCGACGCGCAGCCACACGGTGGCGGCGCAGGGCGGCATCAGCGCCGCGCTCGGCAACATGGGCGAGGACGACTGGCGCTGGCACATGTACGACACCGTCAAGGGCTCGGACTGGCTCGGCGACCAGGACGCGATCGAGTTCATGTGCAAGCGAGGCGCCGGCGGCGGTCATCGAGCTCGAGCACTACGGCGTGCCGTTCTCGCGCACCGAGGACGGCCGCATCTATCAGCGCCCGTTCGGCGGCATGACGACGCACTACGGCAAGGGCACCGCGCAGCGCACCTGCGCGGCCGCCGACCGCACCGGCCACGCGATGCTGCACACGCTCTACCAGCAGTCGCTGCGGCACGCGGCGACGTTCTTCATCGAGTATTTCGCGATCGATCTGATCATGGAGAACGGCGCGTGCCGCGGCGTGGTCGCGCTCGATCATGGCCGACGGCACGCTGCATCGCTTCCGCGCGCAGCATGACGATCCTCGCGACCGGCGGCTACGGCCGCGCCTATTTCACCTGCACCTCGGCGCACACGTGCACCGGCGACGGCAACGCGCATGGTGCTGCGCGCCGGGCTGCCGCTGCAGGACATGGAATTCGTGCAGTTCCACCCGACCGGCATCTACGGCGCCGGCTGCCTGATCACCGAGGGCGCGCGCGGCGAGGGCGGCTACCTCACGAATTCGACCGGCGAGCGCTTCATGGAGCGCTACGCGCCGAACGCCGAAGGACCTCGCGTCTCGCGCGACGTCGTGAGCCGCGCCATGACGGTCGAGATCCGCGAGGGGCGCGGCGTCGGCGCGCTCAGGACCACATCCACGCTGCACCTCGAGCACCTCGGCGCGAGATGTCATCCACGAGCGGCTGCCCGGCATCGCCGAGACCGCGCGCATCTTTGCCGGCGTCGATGTCACGCAAGCAGCCGATCCCGGTGCTGCCGACCGTCCACTACAACATGGGCGGCATTCCCTGCAACCGTGCACGGCGAAGTCGTGACGGCCGCACGACGGCGATCCGGATGCATCGTCGCCGGGTCTCATGGCCGTCGGCGAGGCGGCGTGCGTCTCCGGTGCACGGTGCCAACCGCCTCGGCATCGAACTCGCTGCTGGACCTCGTCATCTTCGGACGCGAAGCGGCCCGCCGCTGCGCGCGAAGTCATCAAGCCCGGCGAGCGCCACCGGGCGTGGGCCAAGGATGCCGGGGAGCGGCGCTGGCGGCTCGATCGGCTGCGCCACGCCGAGCGGCGAGCGCGGCACCGCGGCGATCCGCCTCGAGATGCAAAAGACCATGCAGCTGGATGCGGCGGTGTTTCGCACCGGGGAGTCGCTCTAGGGCAGGGCATCGAGAAGCTTGCCGCCACGTTTGCCTCGTTCGCCAACGTGCGCGTCACGCGACCGCTCGCTCATCTGGAACACCGACCTCATCGAAACGCTCGAGCTTGACAACCTGCTGCTGCAGGCGACCGCCACCATCCACTCGGCCGCGAACCGCACCGAGAGTCGTGGCGCGCATGCGCGCGAGGACTTTCCCCGAGCGCGACGATGTGCAACTGGCTGAAGCACACGCTCGCGTGGGTGGACGGGCGACGGGGAGGTGCGCATCGACTACCGACCCGGTGCACCTGAACACCCTGACCCGCGACGTGGAATCGATTCCGCCCAAGGCCGGACTTACTAAGGAAGCCATGGCCAATTCCGCCTGCCGCAAACTCGCGCATCGTGAAAGTGCACGCACGGCACGCCGCTCGCCGCCGGCGGCGCGCTAGCGCACGCGTGCGCATCTACCGCTTCGATCCGGATGCCGGCGGAAAACCCGCGCCTCGACAGCTACAGCCGTCGACATGGAAGAGCTGCGGGCCGATGGTGCCTCGACGCGCTGATCACAGCATCGAAGGACCACGGTCGACTCCGACGCTGACCTTCCGCCGCTCCTGCCGCGAGGGCATCTGCGGCTCGTGCGCGATGAACATCGACGGCCTCAACACGCCTCGCCTGCACGACCGCGACTGGAGGATCTCACGGGCGACGTCCGCGATCTACCCGCTGCCGCACCTGCCGGTGGTGAAGGACCTGGTGCCGGACCTCACCAATTTCTACGCCCAGTACGCCTCGGTCGAAGCCCTGGCTGCAGACGCGACACCCCGGCACCCGGATCGCGAGCGCCTGCAGAGCCGAGGACGAGCAGCGAGCAGCTCGACCGCCCCGCACGCGTGCATCCTGTGCGCCTGCTGCTCGACCGCGTGCCCGAGCTACTGGTGGAACAGCGACCGCTTCCTGGGCCCGGCCGCCCTGCTCGCAGGCCTACCGCTGGCTCGTCGACAGCCGCGACGAGGCGACCGGCGAGCGGCTCGACGAGCTCGAGGACCCGTTCCGGCTCTACCGCTGCCACACGATCATGAACTGCGCCGAGGCGTGCCCGAAGGGACTGAACTCCGGCCAAGGCGATCGCCGAGATCAAGAAGATGATGCTGGAGCGCCAGAGCTGAGGATGGAACCGTCGACGGCAAGGCCTGCATCCGCGCGGCGGCGCCGCCTGGGCGCGTGCTGCGGCGCTGCCGGCGTGGCATGGAAGGAGCTCGACGTGCTGCTGGAGCGCTTCGCGCGCGGCGCACTACCGCGGGAGGTGGCGGAGGAGCTCCGCCGCTTCGAGCAGCTGCTGGGCCTGCCCGATCCGGTGCTGGCGGTTACTTTCTGGGCGGCGAGCGGCCCTCCGACCCCGAAATGGCGCGCCTGGTAGGGCGGATCCGGGCTTATGTCGCCTGAGAGCCCCTTCGGCGCTATCCTCGAGGGCCAAGCCCCCGGACAGCCGATGCTGAACTTTCTCTCCCGAGTTACAGTCTACCCAGCTCATAGCGCGCCGGCCTCCCTTGAGGAGTAGGGGCGCGCATGAGCGCCGATGATCCGGTGATCTGAGTCTGGTTCGCCGTGTGCAGCGCGGAGACAAGTGGGGCATTTGATGCGCTTGGGTCCTCAAGTACCAGCACAAACTCGCAAGCTGGTCACTGCGCTACGTGCGCAACCCGGCGGAAGCGGAGGACACTGCCCGCGAGCTTTCATCAAGGCCTACCGGGCCCCCCGCAGTTCCGCGGTGACAGCGCCTTCTATATGCGTGGCTGTATCGCATAGCGATCAACACCGCGAAGAACGCCGTCGTGTCCCGTGACCGCAGCCCGATTGACTACAGAGCTCGACCGCAACAGTCACGATGAGTCCTACGAGATGCAAGGCCGCATGAAAGATGCCGAGACGCCCGAGGGCCTGGTCCTGACGGACGAGATCCGCCGACCGTCAATGCCGCCATCGACGCGCGCTGCCTCGAGGACCTGCGCACTCGGCCACCGTGCTGCGCGAGCTTGAGGGACTTTCTTACGAAGAGATTGCAGCCGCCATGGACGCCGGTGGGCACCGTGCGCTCGAGAATTTTCCGCCCGCGAGGCGATCGACCGGCGCCTGCGGGAAGTATTCGAAGGTGGACCGGGCCAGGCGCCGAGGAATTGGGATGAACGAGGTGAACTGACAGTCAGCCGTTCGTAATGTGCTCGACGACTCTGACTTGCTGCCGCCGCAGGAGTGCGAGCTGCTTGTGCGCGGCGGCGGTCGCGGGATGAACTGCTCAAGCGCCCGCTGGGGCCGCTATGCGGTGGTCGGAGCCGTCATCCGCGCCGAACGCGGGTGCGCCTGAACGCTCCCGCCGCCGGGCGCGTGAACGCCGCCCTCGACGCCGAACTGGCACTCCCCGGCGCGCGTCGCGGTCCCCAGTCGTCGCGCAGCAGGCGCGCCTGCGCTGGTGGCAACCGCCGCCGGCTGCTGCGCCGGGCCGGCGGGGCGTCGCCGCAGGATGCCGGCGCTGGCGTGGCCAGGTGGCCCAGGGGCGCGCCGCTCAATCGCGACCGCTGCTCGCCGCGCATCGCCCGCCGGCCGCTCCAGCTCAGCCGCCCCGGGAGCGGTCGCCCCGATGGATGCCGCGCCGACGCCGGCGCCGCGAGCTACGTCACCCCGCCCACCCCGCAGGAGCCCGGATGCAGTGCGCCGAGCACGCGCTGGCGAATCCACGTGGTCGCCACACAGCATGTTTTCTCCCCGGTGACGCGGCGCAATCTGCCTCCTCGCCTACGCTTCATCACGAGCGAGCAGGCTGCGGCGGAGGCTGAAGCAGAAGCCCCCGGTTTCGATGCCCAGGAGCAACGCGCGCGCGTGGCGAGCGAGTCCTGGCGCTGGCGCTCGGCTGTCTCTCTGCCGCCGGCAGTAAAAGCGCTGGCGGAGGAGCCGGCGCGCTGGCCTCGAGCCAGCATGAACCGGCGGCGCTTTCACACAACCGCGACAACTACGGCGGCACCTTCTCGCACTGGCACGGCGGCTAAAGTGGAGATGCCGCGCATCATTCGGCACTGCGTGCAGGACGGCACCGTGTCCGAGCGGCTGGCGTCGCTGGATGCGTTCGGGGCGCGAGTTCATCCGCACCGGCGCCAGCTCTCGTCCGCCTGCTACCTGCCGGACGAGCGCACGGTGGAGGTCGAGCAGCGCCCGTCAGCAGGAGCCGCTGGTCATGGCTTCCCGGCGGTCAAATCCACCAGACCGCGAGCTTCTATGACATCAAGGAAGCGGCGCGCACGCGGCCGATGAATCGCCGCGACACCCACGTGATCACGGTCACCCCCAAGGATCGAGTACCGCCACGTGAGCTGGCGGCTGCAGGGATCGATGGACGATCTCCACCGCCATGCCCCTGAAGACGCAGCCAGTGCGATGCGCACGGCAATCGTCATCGAGCAGACCGTGTTTCCGCCAGCCTGACGCTGTACCTCGCGCATCCCCGGATTCAGCGCCTTCAAGCCGGAAGTCTCCACCGAGGGCTTCCAGTGGTGGCGCGACCGGCCGCCGGCGAGCGCCGCGCCCGCGGCGGCTTCGGCTCCCGGAGCGCGCGGCCACCCTGCCGCCGGGCTGCAGCCGTGACGGTGCGCTCGGCTGCCAGACCCTGCCCGGCTCCGCCCAGCCGGTCGATCACCTGGTGTTCACCGACGGCATGGCCTCGGTGTCCGTGTTTGTCGAGATGGCGCAAAGCGGCCCGCCGCGCCCCGGGCTATGCCGCGCAGCCGCGGTCGCGGAGGCCGCGACGGTCGGTTCAGCGCGGAGCCTCCAGCCTTCTCGACGGTCGCGCCGACTGCGTCGCTGAAGATCACCGCCGTGGGCGCGCGTGCCCCCGGCGACGGTGCAGTTCATCGCCAACCCAGCGTGAAGGCGCGGCTGGCGCCGCCGCCCGGCAGCCCGCGGCCGCTGACGGTGGCGCCTGCGCGCCTCACCGTCGTGCACCGGCACGACTGGCGAGCTATCCGGCGATGCAGGCTCGCCGCACTCGCCCGCCCTCGCCCGCGAGCGCCCCCGCTTCGCCGCTCGCTTCAGGTGCTGGACGTGGATTCGGACCCCCCAGCTGCTGCGGCGCCATGGCCTCGAGGTCCCGAAGGCTCTTGCTGTGGCTGGACGGCTCGGTGGTGCGCCGCCACCGCCTCGACCGGGACGGCGCCTGAAACGGCTGCTGCAGCCTTGCCCGACCGCCCCGGTGCCTCCCTAAGTCGCGGCGACCCGCCGTCCGTCCCCGCATTTTCCTGCGAGATCCGCCTCGCCCGCTGCGACCCCTGGCGCGGAACAAACTTCCAGCGACAGGGACCCTCAGGTTTCATGCGGCAGCTACGTAACTCCGCCGCGACCACCGCGCACGTCGACCGCGGCAAGTCGACGCTCGCCGACCGCTTCATCCAGCTCTGCGGCGGTCTCGAGGACCGCGAGATGCAGGCGCAGGTGCTCGACTCCATGGACGCTCGAGCGCGAGCGCGGCATCACCATCAAGGCGCCAGAGCGTGTCGCTGCACTACGACGCGCGCGACGGCGCAGCGCTACCAGCTCAACCTGATCGACACCCCGGGCCACGTCGACTTCTCCTACGAGGTGTCGCGCTCGCTGCGCGGCCTGCGAGGGCGCGCTGCTGGTGGTCGACGCCTCCCAGGGCGTCGAGGCGCAGAGCGTCGCCAACTGCTACACGGCGATCGAGCAGGGCCTCGAGGTCGTGCCGGTGATCAACAAGATCGACCTGCCCGTCGGCCGACCCTGACCGGGTCATCAAGGAGATCGAGGAGATCATCGGCATCGAGGCCGCACGACGCAGTGCGCGTCAGCGCCAAGACCGGCGAGGGCGTCGCCGGAGCTGCTCGAGGCAGCTGGTCGCGGCGCATGCCGCCGCCGCGCGGGCGATCCGGACGGCGCCGCTGCAGGCGCTCATCATCGACTCCTGGTTCGACAACTATGTCGGCGTCGTGTCGCTGGTGCGGGTCGATGAACGGCGTCATGCGCTCGAAGCGGCCAAGATCCGCGTCGTGGTCCACCGGGACGCGCACCAGGTGCGACAGGCTCGGCCGCTTCACGCCGAAGTCGCGTGGCAGAAGCGCGACGCTCGCCACCGGGCGAAGTCGGCTTCGTGGTCGCCGGCATCAAGGAGATCGACGGCGCGCCCGGTCGGCGACACCATCACCGCCGAGCAACCGGCCTGCGCGCGCGCCGCTGCCCGGGCTTCAAGCAGATCAAGCCGCGCGTGTTCGCCGGGCCTGTTCCCGGTGCAGTTCCGACGACTATGAGAGCGTTTCGCGACGCGCTGGCGAAGCTGCAGCTCAACGACTCGGCGCTGCATTACGAGCCGGAAGTCTCCACGGCGCTCGGCTTCGGCTTCCGCTGCGGCTTCCTCGGCCTGCTGCACATGGACATCGTGCAGGAGCGGCTGGAGCGCGAGTACCAGCTCTCGACCTGGTCACCAGCGCGCCCACGGTCGGTCTACGAGGTGCTGCGCACGCGACGGCGAGCGTCGAGCACGTCGACAACCCCGCCAAGCTGCCGCCGGTCGACCAAGATCGACGAGATGCGCGAGCCGATCATCATCGCCAACATCCTGCTGCCGCCCGGACTACGTCGGCCCGGTGATGAAGCTGTGCACTCGACAAGCGCGGCGTGCAGAAGAAGCATGCTGTACCTCGGGCAGCCAGGTGTCCATGCAGTACGAGCTGCCGCTCGGCGGAAGTCGTGCTCGACTTCTTCGACCGGCCTGAAGTCGGTGCAGCCGCGGCTACGCCTCGTTCGACTACGAGTTCGACCGACTTCCAGGCCGGCGCCGCTGGTGAAGCTCGACATCCTGATCAACGGCGACCCGGTCGATGCGCTGCTCGATCATCGTGCACCGCGACAGCGCCTACCAGCGCGGCCGCGAGCTGGTCGACAAGATGCGGGAGCTGATCCCGCGCCAGATGTTCGAGGTGGCGATCCAGGCGGCCATCGGCGCGCACGATCATCGCGCGCGAGACGGTCAAGGCGCTGCGCAAGAACGTGCTCGCGAAGTGCTACGGCGGCGACATCATCGCGCAAGCGCAAGCTGCTCGAGAAGCAGAAGGAGGGCAAGAAGCGCATGAAGCAGGTCGGCCAGGTCGAGATCCCGCAGGAGGCGTTCCTCGCCGTCCTGCAGGTCGGCCGCAGACACTATGAGACGGCTCATGCCGCAGAGCCTGATGCCACCACTGATCGTCCTCATGTCCTGTCACGATACGGCGGGTCCGGCGAGCGCCCCATCTGCCGTCGTCGACGACTGGTCTCCTGCAGGCCCGCGCCAGCGCCCAGCTCGCCGCCGCCCCCGCGGCATGCCGGTGGCGCGATCGCGCCGTTCATGACGCTGCTGGCCCACCGCGCTGCCGGTGCTCATCGGCGCCGCGGTGCCCGCTGCGGCTGCTGCTCGCCGAGCGGCCTGGATCCAGCCCGGCGCTGTACAGCGTCATCGGCCATCACCGGGGTGCTCACGGTGCGTTCGTACGTCGCGGTCCTGCGCCGCCGGCCGCGCCGCGCGGCGGCCGCCCGCGCCGCCGGGCAAGTGATCCGCGCAGGTGATCACCGAGCCGTGGGGCACGGTCGACCCACGCGCGCGGCTTCTTCCCGGTCGCGCTCGATCGTGCGGCTGCTGCGCTCGTTCATCTTCGAGCCCTTCCGCATCCCCTCCGACTCGATGATGCCGGGACCCTGCTCGACGGCGACTTCATCGTCGTCAACAAGTTCGCTGGCCTGCGGCTCGGTGGTGCTCAACAAGAAGATCGTGGCGGTCGGGAGCCGCGGCGCGGGTGACGCAGTTCCGTTGGCCCAGGACCCTCCACCAACTTCATCAGCCTGGTGGGCTGCCGGGCGACCACGTCGAAGTGCGCGATAACTACATCTACTGAACGGACAGCCGATTGAGTCACAGCCTGACAAGCAGCGCCGCCAGCGATGGCTGTTATGTGAACTTCGCACTCGTGCACGAGCGCCTGGGCGCGCAATTTTATGTGAGGCGATGTTCTGCTCCGGTGGCGATTGACCGCCAGCCGGTGTTGCCGGTTGCAACCGCTGCGGGCTGCGCGCGCTGCGCGTGTGGCGATGAGGATGCTCCGGGCAGCGGGAAAGTCCCGCCGTTTGACGGGGTAGCCCTGGGGCACTACCTGATGATGGTGACAACCGTGACAACAGCGACGACGGTCGCTCCTGGGGCTGGGTGCCCGAGGGGAATCTCGTCGGCAAGGCCACGCGGATCTGGTTCACTGGGACTGGGGCCGCTCCGGGGTCCGCTGTGGAGCCGGATCGGCCTCGACGATCCCCTGAGCCACGCGGGCCTGCGGTTGAGGTGTTTGCAACACTCACTCGAGGGCCGTGGCCGATGACGCGTAACAGGCAATTGGGCGTGACCGCGCTGGGCTGGCGTCGATCCTGCTCACCCTGTTCGCGATCGTGATCTACGCCGGCATCCGGCTGGCACCGGTGTACCTGAACTACATGAAGGTACAAGGCCATTCTGAATCATACCGGCAACGAGCTCTCCAAGAGCGGCAGCGCGTCAACGCGAGCTCCATCAAGACCGCCATCGACAAGCACTTCGAGATCGACATGGTCGAGTATCCGAGCAACTGGGGCCAAGATCACGCGCGATGGCGGCCAGTGGGTGATCGAGGCATCGTAATGACGATGACGCGCCGCTGTTCTCCAACAACGTCTCCTGCACGTCACTTTCGACAAGGTCAAAGATCGGCAGTGGCGGCGCCGGCGAGTAGCGCGCACCTGACTGCGGTAGGCGCGCGCGCGCAGCCCATGAGCGAGGCGTAGTGGCCGGCGAGCGCTGGGTGCGCGAGCAGTTGGGCTACGAACTTCACGTGATCTGGCGCTGTTTCGCGCCGCGCTCACCCACCGCAGCGCTGCCGGCGTCAACGAGCGGCTTCCGAGTTCCCTCGGCGACTCGGTCCTGAACCTGCTCATCGCGCGGGAGCTCTACGTCGCCTTCCCCAGGCGACCGAGGGGGACCTGCCTGCGGGCGCGCCCAGAGCCGCGAGCCGTTGGCGGAGATCGCCAGGCTCGCGCTCAACATCGGCGCCATCCTGCACCGTTCCGGGATTAAGAGCGGCTTCCGCCAGTCGATTCTGGCGGATGCCCTCGAGGCGCCCTGGGGGCGATCTTCCCTCGATGGCGGACTTGACGCGGTGGCGCCGGTGATCGTGCGGCTGTTCGCCGCGCGCACGCCGCGCTGCCGGAAACCGGAAGCCCTCGCGACGCCATGACGCAGCTGCAGGAGCACCTGCAGTCACGCAGCCTGGCGCTGCCAGCTACGCGGTCACCCGCGTCGAAGGCGAGACCACGCGCAGCGCTTCACGGTAAGCTGCGAGGTGGCGGCGCTGGCACTGCACACGCAGGGGCAGCGGCCCCAGCCGCCGGCGCGCCGAGCAGGCGGCCGCGCGCATGCTCCAGGACATTACCCACCCGCAGGGCAACGGGAACAGCTAAGTGAACAGTCCCGCAGGCGCCACGGCACCGCAGCGGCTTCGCCGCACCCCGGGGCGCCCTAACGTCGGCAAATCGACGCTGCTGAACGCCCCGATCGGGCAGAAACTGAGCATCGTCACGCCCCGGCCGCAGACCACCCGCCACCGCATTGCTTTCCGGTATCTATACCGCCCCGGAGGCAGATCGCCTTCGTCGATACCTCCCGGCCTGCACCGCGAGGCGGGACGGCGCTCGCGATGAACCGCACCGCCACCGCCGCCCTGAAGATGCCGACGTCGTGGTGCTGGTGGTGGAGGCCGGCAAGTGGACGCAGGAGGATGAGCACACGTAACTGAACGAAGTACTACC
>ERZ1370068.329-contig-10298_pt1 | contig 51928 bp, 81 predicted proteins | sample MGYA00561227_ERZ1370068 | MGnify/ENA primary metagenome ERZ1370068 (study PRJEB38410, sample SAMEA6850437) | metagenome | study: Metagenomic assessment of the ecological functions of the soil: analysis of the soil microbiota associated with the... | reverse complement strand
GTAATACTTCGTTCAGTCCGTATTGCTGGGCCAGCGGGGCCTGGCTGGCACGGGACCGCTCAGACCAGCGGGGCCAGCGAGGCCAGCAGGGCCAGCGGAGATTACGGTCAAGGGTGACATCGGCCCAGTCGGACCACCCAGGGACGGGCAGTACGATCGGTCCGCAGGGCCGAAGGGGATGCAGGCGCTCAGAGCATTCAGGGGAGCGGCCGGTCGCGGGGCCTGCAGGTCCTGCCAGCAATCAGTCCCCGAGTCCCGCGGGACCCCAGGGTGCCACTCAGGCGCGATCGGACCAGTGAGCCCTGGAGGAGCCGATCGGTCCGCCAGGACCCAATGGGCCTCCGGGTCCCTCCGGCGTCAGTGGCTACGAATACATCACGTCGTCCCCAACACCGTTCAACACCGAACCCGGCGGTGGTGCTCGCGCCCAGCGCGATCGCCGGCTTCGGCGCCAGAGGCGAATGCCGCTTGGCGGCGGCTTCAGCTCGTCAGGTCCAGAACGGCAGCTCCGCGAAAATCTCACGTCGAGCCGATTCACCGGATCGACGTCGGGCTGGCGCGTTGCCGTGCGCAACAACTTTTACCGCCATATTGTTACGGTAAAGGCGCGCAGGTCGCGATACCGTGACGTGCGCGGTGATTGCGTCAAGCTTAGCTCCGGCTCAGCTTCCAGCTCCGAGTTCCTCGCCGGATGGTGCCTCGACTTGGGCCACTGTCCCGCCAAGTAACCTCGACGCGCTGGAAGCGGTGAGCGCTGCAAGCTTAGAAAGCAGGAAGCGGAAGCAGAAGCAGGAAGCGGAACCGCAGCCCCGAGCTATAATGTCCGGTAATGAAGAGTGCGGCTGGAGACGGCGCGCGACCGCTGGCAGCGCGGCGAGGTGTTCGACCCGGCCGTCAAGAAAGCGCCGAGGGCAGCCGACGCCGTTCACCACGATTTCAGACGTCCGATTGAGCGCCTCTACACGAGCGAGGACGATTGGGGCGCTCTGACTACGCGCGCGATTTGAACGATCCCGGCTGATTCCCTACACCAGGGGCATTCGTCCGACCCGGTTACCCGCGCCGAGCTCTGGACGATGGGGGCGGTTCGCGGGCTGCGGGACTGCTGGAGGAAACCAACGCCCGCTACTGAACCACCCTGCTCGCGGCTGGAGGGGACCGGCCTCAGCGTCGCGTTCGACACTCCCGACGCTGATGGGCCGCGATCCGGATCACGAGCTGTCGCTCGGCGAAGTGGGGAAGTGCGGCGTCAGCATCGTCGTCGCTCGCCGACATGGAGCGGCTGTTCGACGGCATCGCGCTCGGCGACATCACGACGTCGATGACGATCAACTCGCCGGCGCCCGATGATCTTCGCGATGTATCTGGCGGTCGCCGAGAAGCAGGGGGCCGACTGGAAGCACGCTCTCCGGCACGATCCAGAACGACATCCTGAAGGAATTCATCGCGCAGAAGGAGTACATCTTCCCGCCGCGCCAGTCGATGCGGCTCATCACCGACATCTTCGCCTTCTGCGCGAAGGAAGTGCCGAAGTGGAACACGATCTCGGTCGAGCGGCTACCACATCCGCGAGGCCGGATCGACCGCCGCTGCAGGAGCTCGCGTTCACGCTGCGCGACGGCATCGAGCACGTCCGGTACGGCATCGACGCCGGCCTCGACGTCGACGACGTTCGCGCCGCGGATTTCCTTCTTCTTCAACTCGCACAGCGACTTCTTCGAGGAGATCGCCAAGTTCCGGGCCGCCCGCAAGATCTGGGCGGACGTGATGCGCGACCGCTTCGGCGCGAAGGACGAGCGCTCGTGGAAGCTGCGCTTCCACACGCAGACGGCCGGCGTCTCGCTGACCGCGCAGCAGCCGTACAACAACGTCGTGCGGACGGCGCTGCAGGCGCTGGCGGCGGTGCTCGGCGGCACCAACTCGCTCCACACCAACTCGCTCGACGAGGCGCTGGCGCTGCCCACGGCCGAAGCCGCCACGCTGGCGCTGCGGACGCAGCAGATCATCGCGCACGAGAGCGGCGTGCACCAACATCGTCGATCCGCTCGGCGGGTCCTACTTCGTCGAGCGGCTGACGCTCGACATGGAGCGCGAGGCGCGGAACTACTTCGAGATCAATCGATCGCATGGGCGGCATGGTCGAGGCGATCAGGAGACGGCTATCCCGCAGCGCGAGATCGCCGAGGCCTCCTACCAGCTTCCAGCAGGCCGTCGAGGCGCGCGAGCAAGGTCATCGTCGGCGGTCAACGACTTCGTCCAGGAGGACGAGACGCCGCTCGCCGATCCTCTACATCGACGAGTCGACGGGCGATCGCCGAGATGGTCGCGCGCTCGCGGAGCTCCGCCGGACGCGAGACAACGCCGAGGTGCGACGCATCGCTCGACGCGCTGCAAGGAGACGGCGCGCGGCACGGGACAACACGATGTGCCCCTTGATGGACTGCGTCCGCGCCTACGCCACCGTCGGCGAGATGTGCGATGCGCTCCGGGACGGTGGGGGAATGATCGGGAAGTGCCGCTCATTTTAGCTTCCGGCTGCTAGCTTCCCGCTGCCAGCGTTGATCGGTGTGGCGGGTCGGGGCTCGACTTCGGCCAACGAGCGCCCGATTGAGCTGGACGCCGGTAGCTGTGCGCAACGAAAGCTGGTAGCTGGCACAAGCGAGTAGGGAAGCTGGCAGCGGGTGTGGAGTGGGAAAGCCGGAAGCGCGGAAGCCGGAAGCGGGAAGCGCGGCAGCGGCTTTTCATGCGCAAAAATCCGACGTCGTCATCGCGAAACCAGAGCCTCCGACGTGAGCCACGATTCAGGTGCGCAGAGTGATCGCGGCGCGCGTTGCGCGATGCCGGCATGGAGGTCATCTACATGGGCCTCCTGCCAGACGCGCCCGAGCAGACATCGTCGCGGCCGCCCTCCAGGGAGGATGCCGACGCGATCGGCCTCTCGATCCTCTCCGGCGCGCGCATGTGCCACACCCGTCCGCCGTGTTGCTCCGGATTGCTCGAGGCGCGCGGGCTCGAGGATCATGTCGCTGCTGGTGGTCGGCGGGATCATCCCGGACGTCGATGTTTCCAAAGCTGCGCGAGATGGGCGTGAAGGGCATCTTCCTCTCCGGGACCCGCGATGCAGCGAGATCGCCGAAGTTCTGTCCAGGCCAACGTCCGGCCCCGCGTCGAGCAGGTCTAGAAGGACGTAACGCCTGAATCAGTCACCTTGTCCGCTCCGTTGTCGCGACTGCGAAATCAGAACCGAACCACAGGACGACACGTTACAAAGATCAGTAGACATAGACGGTTGCAGATGCAACACTACTGCTGGCGGACGACAGCCTGACGATTCGGCGCGTCATCGAGGCTGACGTTCGCCGACGAAAGACATTACCGTCGTCACGGCCAGCGACGGGCGCGAGGCGATCCAGAAGATCAGGACCACTCCGCCGGACATCATCCTCCGCGGATGTCGGGATGCCGGAACACGACGGCTACGAGGTCGCGGCGTTCGTGAAAAGTCCGCGCATCTCGCGCACATCCCGGTCCTCCTGCTGGCTGGAGCCTTCGAGCCCGTCGATCACGCTTTCGCGCGCGGGATGTCGGCTGCGACGGCGTGCTGGTCAAGCCGTTCGAGCCGCAGCTCGTGATCGCTCGTGTTCGCGAGACTCCTGGCGGGCCGTCACGCATCCGCACGTCCTTCGATTCCAAGCGAGCCAGCGGCGGCCGGGGCTCCGCGACTGATGCGCCCGCTTCGACGCCGCCGTCATCCGCGGGCGGAGACTCACCTCGATCGCCTCGACGCAGCGTTTGCCTCCATGAGCACAACCCTCGACCGTTTGAGTGCCGGTGCCGTCTGCCGCGGCGGCGGCGCGAGTGAAGAAGCTGACGCGCGCGTGGAATCCGCGAGATCGTGACGAACTCCGGGCAGCCCGTCCACGTGGCCGGCGCGACGCCGGCCCACGACTCAAACTCGGTGTCATCGAGGGTCGGCCGCGGCAGAGGCGTCAACGTCGCCGTCGTTGTCCGATGCGTTCGGCGCGCTGCTTGCCGCGGAACGGGGGACCCCATCTTCCGGTCCTGCTCTTCCGCCCCTCGCCTTGTCGGATGCGACGCTCGATGAGATCGCGCGTCAGGTGATTGCCCGACTCGGTAGACGAACCCGTACGGCAGAGCTGTCCTCGACGCGGCGGAACGCCTCGTCCGCGAAGAGATCGAGCGCATCAGAAAGTGCAGCAACGACCGAGCGCCGGCGCCTGATTCAGCAGACTCCGAGACGTTGTTGTCGGAATCCGGTCGCGCGTTGTTGCCCGCTCCACCTCCGGTGGTTCGCCAGACCGGCCGTACCGGTGCCTCCAACGCTGATACGATGGAGGGTCATGCCAGACGGTCTGGACCTCCAGCGTTCCTTCACCGTTCCCGACAAGCCCGCGCTCAGAGGCCTCGAGCAGAAGTGGATGGCCCGATGGGAATCCGAGGGCGTCTACCGCTTCGATCGCACCAGCGTCGCGCGCGGATATCTTCTCGGTCGACACGCCGCCGCCGACCGTCAGCGGGTCGCTGCACGTCGGCCACGTCTTCTCGTACACGCACACCGACGTCGTCGCTCGCTTCCAGCGGATGCGCGGCAAGGCCGTGTTCTATCCGATGGGATGGGACGACAACGGGCTGCCGACCGAGCGGCGCGTGCAGAACTACTTCGGCGTGCGCTGCGATCCGTCGCTGCCCATACGATCCGGCGTTCCAGCCGCCGGACAAGCCGGGCAAGCAGCCGATGCTCCGGTCTCGCGACCGAACTTCATCGAGCTCTGCGCACGAAGCTGACCGTCGAGGACGAGAAGGCGTTCGAGGCACCTGTGGCGGACATCTCGGGCTGTCGGTCGACTGGGCGCATGACCTACGCGACGATCGATCGGCGCGCGCAGCGCGTGTCGCAGCTGTCGTTCCTGCGGCTGCTGCACGACGCGGGCTCGCGCTATCAGGTCGAGGCGCCGACGCTGTGGGACGTGGACTTCCGCACGGCCGTCGCGCAGGCCGAGCTCGAGGATCGCGAGCAGCCGGGCGCCTATCACCGCATCGCGCTTCGCGCGGCCGGACGGCGGCGTTCGTCGACGATCGAGACGACGCGGCCCGGAGCTGATTCCGGCGTGCGTCGCGCTCGTCGCGCATCCGGACGACGAGCGCTACAAGCCGCTCTTCGGCACCGACGTCGATCACGCCGCTCTTCGGCGTGCGCGTGCCGGTGAAGCCGCACGCGCTCGCCGGATCCGGAAAGGGATCCGGGCATCGCGATGATCTGCACCTTCGGCGACGTCACCGACGTCGATCTGGTGGCGCGAGCTGGCGCTGCCGGTCCGCGCCGATCATGCAGCCGAACGGCGCGCTGCGGCCGATCGACGTGGGGCAGCGACGGGCTGGGAGTCGGTCGATCGGCCGCGCGCGCAACGCGGCCTACGACCAGCTGGCCGAACCTGTCGCGCCCAAGGCGCGCAGTCGAAGATCGTCGAGCTGCTGCAGGAGAGCGGCGACGCTCGTCGGCGAGCCGCGTCCGATCACCCACGCGGTGAAGTTCTACGAGAAGGGCGACCGGCCGCTCGAGATCGTCGCCGAGCCGCCAGTGGTTCATCAAGACGATCGGACTTCCGCGAGGCGCTGCTCGCGCGCGCGCAGCGAGCTGCGAGTGGCACCCGGCCTACATGCAGGCGCGTCTCGAGAACTGGATCAACGGCCTTGAACGGCGACTGGTGCGTCAGCCGGCAGCGCTTCTTCGGCGTGCCGTTCCCGGTCTGGTATCCGCATCGCTGCGAGGACGGCACGCCGCGACTACGCGCAGCCGCATCGCGCCGTCCGACGACTCGCGGCTGCCGATCGATCCGTCGACCGACGTGCCGGACGGCTACCGGCGCCGGAGCAGCGCGACCTGCCCTGGCGGGTTTACGCGGCGACCCCGACATCATGGACACCTGGGCGACATCCTCGCTCACGCCGCAGATCGCGGCGCGGCTGGCTGGAGGATCCGGATCTGTTCGCGCGCGTGTTCCCGATGGACGTCGCGCCCGCAGGCGCACGACATCATCCGCACGTGGCTGTTCTCGACTGTCCTGCGATCGCGAGCTCGAGTTCGGCTCGCTGCCGTGGACGCACGCGGCGATCTCCGGCTGGGTGCTCGATCCCGACCGCAAGAAGATGTCGAAGTCGAAGGGCAACGTCGTCACGCCGATGGGACTGCTCGAGGAGCACGGCGTCGGACGGCGTGCGCTACTGGGCCGCCAGTGGCCGGCCAGGCACGGACACGGCCTTCGACACCGGCGCAGATGAAGGTGGGCGCGGCGCTCGCCGATCAAGCTGCTCAACGCGTCGAAGTTCGTTCTGTCTCGGCGCCCGAACCGCGGGGACCGGTGACGGCCGCTGTTGACCGCGGGCTCCTCACGTCGCTCGCTCGCCTGGTGCGAGAAACGACGGCGGACCTCGACGGGCTAACTACGCGCGTGTGCTCGAACGGACGGAATCCGTTCTTCTGGTCGTTCTGCGACGACTACCTCGAGCTCGTCAGAAGGCCGTCGCTACGGCGATCAGGGTTCGGGCTTGCCGCGTCGGCGAACGGCGCACTGATGGCGGCGCTGTCGACTATGCTTCGGCTGTTTGCGCGCTTTCCTCCCGTTTGCCAACGGAAGAAGTGTGGTCGTGGTGGCAGGACGGGTCCGTTCATCGCGCGCCCTGGCCGACGCCGGAGGAAGTCACTCGCGGCGTGTGAACCGTCAAGAGAGCACGGAGTCGGGCGTGCAGGCGCTGGAGTTCGCCAGCGCCGTTCTCGGCGCCATCCGCAAGAAGAAGTCGGAGGAGCAGCGGCCGCTCAAGACCCGCGTGGCGCGCGCCGCAATCCTGGCGCCGTCGGCACAGCTGGCGCTGCTGAATGATGTCGAGCGGGACCTTCGCGCCTCGCGGGGCTCATCGACGGCCTCGAGTCATCGGCATCCGGAAGCCTTCAATGTCAGTGTCGTGCTGGCGGATCAGAGCCGCCACTGAGACGGGCGGACTATGAAGAGCGTTCCCTTCGCTCCCGCTCGAGCCTGGCACCTACCGGGAGATCGTGCGGCGCGCTCTGGCCGAGGATCTCGGCTGGGGAGATGTGACGACGGAGGAACCGTTGCCCCGCAGCAGCGAGCGACGGGTGTGCTCCTGGCGAAGGGGCGTGCGTGGTTGCGGGGCTCGATGTCGCTATCCGAGGTGTTCCGGCGGCTCGATCCGTCGGTCACGGTCAAAGCGGTCACGAAGATGGGGACCAGTGCGCTTCCGGCGACATCGTCGCGACTGTCAAAGGCTCTGCGGCGAGCCTGCTCGACAGCCGAGCGCACGGCGCTCAACTTCCTGCAGCGGCTCTCGGGCGTTGCGACGCTCACGCGTCAGTTCGTCGAGCGCCGCAGGCGGCCGCATCACGATCCTCGACACGCGCAAGACGACGCCGACGCTACGCGCGCTGGAAAGTACGCCGTGCGCGCCGGCGGCGGGATGAACCATCGCGGCGGCCTCGACGACGGGATCCTGATCAAGGACAACCACGTGCGTCTCGCCGGTGGAGTCGGGAGGCTGTGCGGCGCATGAAGGCGGCCGGTCAGGAGATGCCGATCGAGGTCGAGGCGCAGAGCCTCGAGCAGGTCGATCAGGCGCTCGACCGCCGGCGGCGGACGTCATCCTGCTCGACAACCTGTCGACCGGGGACATCCGAGAAGCCGTGCGGCGCATCGCCGGCGCGCGCCAAGACGGAGATTTCCGGCGGCGTCAGCCTCGAGCGGTTGCCCGAGCTCGCGGCGACTGGCGCCGACTACGTTTCCATCGGAGCGCTCACGCACTCGGCGCCATCGGTCGATCTGAGCTTCGAGCTCGAGCCGGATGCCTGAGCCCGTTCCCCAGGAACCTGGAAGCGGCGCTCAGTCGTCCGCGGCACGGCGGGGCAGGCTCGGCGCAGAGATCCACTACTTCACCGAGACTGGATCGACCAACGACGTCGCCGCAGCGCTCGCGGACGCGCGGATCGCGACAGGCACGCTCGTCGTCGCGTCGTCTCAGACCGCCGGTCGCGGCCAGCTCGGCCGACGATGGCATTCCCGCCGGACGCAGGTCTCTACGTTTCGCTCGTCGTCCGGAACCCGAGCGCGCGCTCCGTTTCTGACGCTGCGCCGGGGCGTGGCCGTGGCGCAGGGCATCACGCGCGCGACGGCGCTGCCTGGTCCAGATCAAGTGGCCGAACGACATCATCATTGCCCGACAGTGCGCGACCATCTCGGCCGCGCAAGCTCGCGGCATCCTTGCGGAAGCGTCTTCTGGCGCCGAAGGCCTCATCTCGTCATCGCTCGGCTTTGGCATCAACCTCAGGACGACGGCGGTATCCGCCGGAACTGCGGAGATCGGGCGACGTCGATCGAAGCGGAGCTCGGGCGCCCAGTCGATCGCCTGGGGTCGGTTCTTGCGGAGACGCTTGCAGCGTTGAGCTCGTGTCTGTCGAGTCTCAGACGAGAGGCATGGCGTTCGCGTCCTCGAGGACTGGCGGATGTTGCTCGCCCGTCGTCCCGCGGCGGCGGCGTCGAGATTCGGCACGCCGTCGGGACGGGTGGAAGGCGTTGCGCTCCGGAATCGACGACACCGGGGCGTTGCTCGTGCGGTCGACGTTGGCCAGGTCGGAGCGAGTGCATCGCGGGCGAGGTCGTGTGGAAGTGAATGGTGAAGATCAAAGGCGATCGCGGATCTTGCCGGCAGATCGAGAGTTATCTCTGCCAGAAGAACGGCGGACATCCTGATTCGCATCGTGGGACCTGCGTTCGAGGTTCGTGGGTGGGCGCGCGCAGGGCATTCCCCTCAAGATTGCGTTCGCGCGGCATCGATCAATGCTGCGAACGGCGGATCGCGCAGACCGCGCGCGCGTCGGCCGATCCGGATCGAGTTCTGTGCCGCCGACATCCTTCAGCGCTGTTCGACGACTGGCGACGTGCCGTCGGAGTCAGCTGTACCACCACCGAGGCCGCCAGCGCAGCGGCACGTAAGCCAGGTCTCGCGTCGCACATCGAGCGCGCGTCGTCCCGGCTCATCGGCAGCACAGAGGGCTGAAGGAGTCGCACCGCTGCCGGAAAGCGCGATGAGACGGGGCCGTTCCAGGGCGCTGGATCGCATCGCAGAGGCCGCATCAGCGAAAGGCACGTGGAGACGAGCGTCGGGCCCTGATTGCGGAGCTCGACTCGATCACGATCGCCGGAGCTCATGCGGTTGCGTAGCCGGCCTGCTCGACGAACCGACCTCGCGGCGTCTGCGACGCGGGGGCCGAGGAAGAGCTCGCGGCCTTCGAGAGCGAATGCCGGCCGACGCCAGGGCGACGGCCGTGGACATGGCACCTACCTTCGGCTGGTGCGTAGGAGCCGCCGGGCTTCCCCGCGTGGGGTTCGGTAGCTGAACCGAAATGTGGACGGCGGGCGATCAGATCAGGCTCGCGATCCAGGCGGCCACGGCGGCGGAGCGGGCGCATGATCGCGCCCCGGCACGAGGGCAGATCGTCCTTGTATCCGGCGGGATTCCCGGCGAGCACGTCATGGCGGCGTCGAGGAAGGTCGAGCGCCGGGTCGCGTTCGCGATCGTCGTCGACGTGATCGAGGCTTCTCCCGACCGCCGCCCGATCCGATCCGATCAAAGTTGTGCAGCGGCTATCGCGCGCGCCTTGCCATGCCACCATATGCCGGCAGCGCGCTGCCTGCCCAGCAGCAGCAGCCGGTAGCGCGTTATGTGTTTGCGGCGGTGTGGCGCATCTCTGGCGATCGTCAGCGAGACGATCAAAGGAGGCAGAGTGATCCGCGCAGATGCGTTTGCAGCCCAGACCGGCAAACACACCCTGACCGTGCCCAGTCGGCGATGGCGGCGTCCCGGAGCGCAGGGCTATCGGATGCGCGCCCGTCTGCATTACCCTGGAACGGTCGTGCGGGCTTTTGATGCGCGGGGATCCCACGAGCTCTGCGATCACCGCCGGAATCGAGCCAGCTCTCGCGGCAGGTAATCGCTGTCGTGCGGAGTCGCGCGGGTGGTGGAGAGGCCCCACACGGTCAGGAGTCCCCATTTCGTCGACTCGAGATTACGCTGAAAACATTCCAGACCAACGAGCGGTCTTCGTGGAAGTCTCCGGTTCCCGGCACGGCTGACGCCGTCGAATCTCGAGTCTCTCATACCATCCGGGGTCTGATTCGGCCGGTCCGTATCGGCGGCCACCCTGATGGAAGCCGGACAGCCTCCGCGGTGCGCCATTGGCATCTCGGGTTCCACTGTCGACGATCACCGAAGGCAGAGGCGAGGAGGGCTCGCAAGGGACCGCCGAGTCGTTCTTCCAGGCCAATCGCTTCCTGCGCCGAAGCTGGTGACGCTGAGAGGTCATCGACAGCGTTCTGCCAGAGGGAGAAGTGCTGGATCTCTATGCCGGTGTCGGCCTGTTTGCCGTGTCGCTGGCTGCTTCGGGCCGGGGCGGCGGCTGGCGGTTGAGGCACCCGGACCGGTGGCGGCGACCTGCAGCGGAACGCGGCGGGCTTTGCAGGGACGATGTGACGGCCGTCGTTGCGCGTCAGTCGGCGCGGGATACCTCGCGCGCGGTACCGCCAGCTGCCACCGACCAGCGATCGGCGTGGACCCGCCGCGCACGGGATGCTCGAGACCGGTCCGTGGACCATCTCGCTGCTGCGCGGCGGCGCGGATCGTCTATGTCTCGTACGATCCGCCAGCCCTTGCCGCGCGATCCGCGAGCGCTGTTTGACGGTGGCGGCTACCGGCTCGAGGCGATTCGCGGGTTCGATCTCTTCCCGAATACTCCCCATGTTGAAACAGTCGGGATTGTTTGAGAGGAGCTGGTCAGAATTCGGACTCCGTCCTCATCCACGCTCGACGCGCGGCTGCCACGGGCGAGTTCGGGCAGCGAGCGAGGAGACAGCTCCGTCCGCCCGAAGTTACCGTGCTGCCGCTGGATGCCGAGAGCGGGAGCCCACGCGCTTCGGTCCGCTCGATCGCTTCCGACGGCGCCGTCGGACGCGGTGGCCGTGGCAACGAGGTCCGGTCCCAGAGTCGTCCTACGGACTGGTGGTGCCGACCTGGCTTGACCCGGCAGTCTCCGGAGGCGGCGACCGACGATCCCAGAAGCCTCGCTACCGCAAGCGCGATCCGGAAGCAGGTGAACAACCGCTCGCATTCGATGGGCGAGGGCGTCCCGCGGCGTCGTTAGATTCGCGAGCTTCAAATAGCGTTGCTTCGGATTCAGACCAGACGGAGGTGTCGCTCCTGGATCAGCGTTCCGCCGACGGCCACGCATTCAGCACCTGCGCTTGCGCCCCGGCAGATGGCTGGCGGCGGCCGGATCGGTCGCCGTCGCGCCTGGCGAGATCGATCTCGAGCTCATCTCGCCCAGCGGCTCGCGCGTGCTCGACCGACTCGTGCCACCGTCTTCGCCGTGGGGCACTGGATCCGCCGTCCCACCTCACGCCCGTCCAGCACGACGCCGTGGAAGCACGCCGACGAGCGCCCGAGGGGCTGTCGCCGGCTGGAAACTCCGGACCGCTGCTCCCGCCTGTTCGACCGATGCGACGTGCGTCGTCGAGGTTTGCTGCGCCGAAGGTAATGCCAGCAGAGGAGGGGGGCATCGATTGCAGTTCCACGTTTCGAGGTTCATCCCGGTCCCGACCGCCGACCGCCGACCGCCGAGCGCCGAGCGCCGGGCGGCGAGCGCCGAGCGGCGTTACATCTTGGCCGGCACTTCACATCCCATCAGATCCACGCCCGGGTGAGCTGCGCACGGTAGTAGGCGACCGCCGCCGCCTCCATTGACGGACATCGCGACGTTCCTCGTTGAGGATGGAATACCGATGATAGAAGCCGTTGAACGCCTGGGCCAGGCTGAACGCGTCTGCTTCGCCAGCACCGACAGCTCCAGCGTCCGCACGGTCTGGTCCACCACCTCGTCGAGCCAGCAGCCGCCTCGAGAACGAGGCCCCAGAGGTCGAGCGATTCCTCGATGCACCGGTCAGAGCGTCAGCCGGAGTGCGATCGAGTGACGCGAGGACGCCGGCGACGTCGATGCCGTCACGCTCTCGGAGCTTTGCGAAGATGTTGTTGGCGCGCACGACAGCGCATGCAGAAATGCAGGCCGCTCTCGCCTTCGAAGCTGAGCGCCTCGTCTATGTCGAACGACGATGATCTTGCCGCGCGAGAACTTCACCATGAAGTGATGCACCGCGCGCGATCCGCGATCAGATTCCGCGATGCGGCCGCCGCGATCCTCGGCCCGGGCAGATCCTGATTGCGCTTCGCCACCTCGGCCGGCCGCCTTCTCGGTCAGCCTGTCCGGAGAAGATCGTCGCGCCTTGACGCCAGGACCCCTTCCGTCCGGACGCTCGACGAACGGCCGATCGGCGTCGACACTGGGGTCGTATCCGAGCTCGCGCGCGGTCGCGTGGGAGAGAGCGACCATCTCGTAGGGTAGTGCACCGAGTGCGAGGCCTGACGCTCGTGCCTGAGCGCGGCGAGCGCCTGCTTGACCAGCTTCTGCAGCATGCGACTGCCGCGTGTCGATGACGTTGCACACCCAGGAGGCGCGCGCCGAACGCCGGGATGATTCGAGTCCGCGTTCGCGCGCGTCGGCGCTCGGTCGACCAGGGGGGGCTCGCGGCGGTTCTGTCGAGAGACACGGTAGTGAGAATCTTTGCCCAGCAGGCCGAACTTCCAGAGCTGGTAGGCCGTATGTCTTTCCCGACTTGCGTCACCGTCCCGTCCGATCGGACGATCACCTTCTCGCGCAGGCTCGATTCCTCCCGGCTCGGTCGCCGATCCTTCGACGATCGATCGGGGTCGGGCCTGCGTCAGGACCAGTATCCGCGCCGGACGCCGGCGCAGCCGGCGGCTCGTCGGCCGCGGGTCCCGGTTTCCGTCGATCCAGCATGACCCAGCAGCCCTTGAGCCAGGCCCTCGGGCTGAGAGGAACACCGCGCCGGTCTTCTTGAGAAACTCGAACGCGTGCGACCAAAGTGGAGCTTCCAGGATGTCCCCTTCCACGTGAGAAGGTCGTATCCGATGTTCATCCGCTACATCGTCCGGAGATGGCAGCGAGACGATCCGATCGGCGATGAAGTGCGCGAGGTCGGCGGTGGCGTTCTGGCACTGCTCGATGTCGTGGAGCGTCGCGCGCGATATCTTGAGGCCGCTCTTTGTCCTCTTCGTGCCACTCCGTGACGCGGGCGTAAAGATCCCAGCATTCTGTAGTCGAAGCGCCCTGCGTCGGCAATCTTCCGCACCTCGTCGAGGGACTTGCGCTTCGAGCTCGCGGAAGCCGACCGCGACGTCCGCTACCTGGACGCCGGTGTCGTCGATGTAGTTCTGGATTTCGACCTGGCGTGCCGGAAGCGAAGCAGCCGGCCGAACGCGTCACCGAGAGCGGCATTCGAAGATGACCGATGTGGGCGGCCTTGCTCGTTCGGGTTGATCGCCGTGTGCTGACGATGGTCTTGGTGCCGGGATCGGACGGCGACGCCTGATCGACAGCCAGCCAGCGAGTGAGCGCACGGCCCTGCGGTCGATGAACAGGTTCACGTAGCCGCTAGGCGCCGCCTCCACGTCGATCGATGCCCTCGATCGCGCCCGAGCGTGCACGGCGATCTCCGCGCGATGGCGCGCGGAGCCTTGCGAAGCCGGCGCGCAAGCTCGAACGCGAGTGGCACGGCGAGATCGCCGAGCGCGCGACGAGGAGGCATCTCGATCGCGATCGAAGCGAGCGCCGAGTCGTCCGACGGAATCCCAGTACAGCGCGCGACTGCTTCGATGAGGCGGCCGCGGACCGTGCTGAATCGGTAGAATCATGAAGGGAATGTTTATCCGTGATACCATCGCCCGGCCGTTGCGGCGGCGATTCGATCGGGATCCCAGGCCCGTTCGGGAATCATGCGGCGTGCGTTGACGGCTGACAGAACAGCAGACCGTCAGGATCATGCGCCGCGAGCATCTCCGGCCCAATCTCTTCGACCCGCACGCCCTCCGGCGGAATTGCCGCCCTGAGGCGCTCCGCTCTCGAGCCGCTGACGATATCGGTCCCGCAACAGGCGCTCGAATACACCGCGCAGAGCGGCTCGTTGCCCTGCAGTCCGCGCGGCACGACCAGGTCGGCATCCGTCTCGCTGTACAACCGTGCGAGAGCGCCGGGCTCAGAAACGGGAGTCCCCGGCCGACGAGCGTCAGGACTCGCGGCGAGCGGACGATGGTGGTGTAGGTTCCGCCGAGCGCCCGCAATCCAGGCTGACATCAGGAACGACCACCCAGGCCGAGCGACGCGAAGGGCCGATCCTGCGCGACGGTGAAGATCGGATCCGCGACCTTTCAGAAGCTCGGCGATCTGTCACCTCGATGATCACGTGCGCCGTCGAGCACCAGAGTGCTCTTTGCGACGCCGCCATGGCGCCGTGCTCTGCCTGCCGGCCAGGATGGCCCGCCGCCACCGACGTTCCCGTCATCGTCTGACGGAACTGATATCAGAACCAGCCAGCGGATGCCGTCCGCAACTGCGAGTGCCCGCCGCGCGTCGTTCGCGCGCTGTGGGGCTGGGTGAGGTCCGGCGGGGCGAAGCCCATGACCACGATGGCGCAGCGCGCCTGCCGGGCCCCGCCGGGCGGGCGGGCGTTGGGCGCCCCGCAGGCGGCCTGCCTGCGCCGAGGCGCTCGGCGCGCCCTGCGCCGTAGCCTTCGGCGGAGGCGGGACGGCGTACCGGGGTCCCCGGCGCGCGTCTTCTGCGCGCTGGGGTGGGCGAAGTCCCGGCAGGCGGAAGCCCCGGTTGGATTCGATGAGGCGAGACCGAGAATCGGGCGGGTGCTTGCCAGCCAGCATGCACCAGGCCATCCGGGACGTGCTGCCGAACCGGATCGAGTTCTACGAGAACTGGCTGCAGCACGTCCGGTTTGCGCGAGGGCACGATTGGGTTGGCGCCTCTCTCCGGCCGTCCTGAGCTTTCTCCGGGTTGAAGGCGGCGCGTACAATCAGATCACGGCGAAGGCCGGAGAATACGCCGCTGATTGGACCGTTAGCGGCATGCCGAATCTCGAGCGCAGGATCATCGAGGCGCTTCCGGAATCCTGGCGGGTCCGAAGCGCACTTCGTGTCGCCCGCACGCTCGTCACGACGACGTATCCTGGCACTCGGCTCTGACGAAACTGCGCGGAGGCAAAGCGTCTGTTGACCTGCGCGGCTCGTTGTTCTGTGAAGTGCGCGAAGCGTCGATGCTTCCGCTCTGGCGGTTTCTACGCAGCCGCCATTGCTCGCGGTCCTGCGGGCATTTCTCTGCCCCGGCTGATGCTTACGGTCAACGAATGCCGCGGGGCCGGTGCTCGCAAGGGATGCGTGCTGGCGGTCGGGCTGCAGCGCCCGGCCCCGACTGGCCACGGTCGCCTAGTCGTGGCCGCAGTGCTTGAGGCGCGCCGGGCGCAGGCCTGAAGCGCCGCTCTATACCGACCGAGGAGACCAGTCTAGGGGCACGCTCGGCGGCGACGTCGTGAGACGATTCGGCGACACCGCGCCGGCGAGCACTCAGCACTCTCGTCCCTGCTTCTGATGCTGGCGCCCCACGGTCTCGGCCCAGACGTCCTCCCCGTCTCGCGTCCGCTGCGCCGTCGTCCCAGACCCGACATCCTCGTCGCTTCCGTTCGAGAACACCGGCGCGCGACGCGGGGATGGTCTGGCTCGGCGAAGCGTCCGCCATTCGTCGTCGCGGACGGACTCGAGGTCTCAGGGTCTTGCGGCAATCAGCCGTGACCGAACGGGTGCGTGCGTTCGAGGGAGCTCCATCTGCCGCTGTCCGCCACGCTGAGCCGCGCGACGGTCATCAAGGTCGGCTGAGCTTCTCGGCGCCAGCGAGCTGCGTCACCGGCACGTTTCGCGTGCACGGATCGAGACGCTCACCATTCAGGCCCACACTATCCGCGTCGATGCGGGACGCGTGCGGCAGCCAGTCGTCGAGAAAGGTCAGCTCACGGAGCTCTTCGATCTTCACGATCGCCTGGTCCGCAGCCTGACGTCCGAGCTGTCGCCGGCGTCGCGGGCTTCGACGCCAGGCGTGCGACCGCCACTCGGCGCCTTCGAGAACTACATCAAAGGCCTCGTCGCCAACCAGGCTCTCGGATCGGCGCGACGTTCCTGGAGGCGGCGCTCCAGGATTTTCCGGCGTTCGATCGGGCCACGACTGTCGCTCTGGGAGTGCGCACGGATCAGGGGGGACAACGTTGCGGCGCTGGCGGCCGTCCGGGCCATATCCTTCGAGCTCCGCGCTGTCTCCACGGGCGCGCTTCTGTGCCGCGACCTCGATGCTCAATATGGAGCGATGCGACTGACGCGTTCGAGACATTTGGCGGACTGCTGCAGGCCCGGCGCGGCCGCCGTTCCCGGATTGCCTACGCGCGGAGCCGTCGACAACAATCTCGGCGTGATTCAGATCCAGCGCGGCGGCACGCCGCCAGGTCCGGGACGGCAATTACACTATCTGACCAAGGCTACCGAAGAGGATCCGGGCGCGGCGGACTAGTTCTTCAACCTGGGTTATGCATGCGCCAACGACCGGAACTTTCAGGGGGCCGTCTACTGGCTGCGGAGGCGCTCGCGCCGCGATCCGGCCGACGCCGACGTCGCATTTCGTCCTCGCGGCGGCGCCTGCAGGCGAGCGGCAGCGCCGTGGAAGCAGGCGCGCGAGCGGGACCTGGCGCGGCAGCTCTCGTCGCGCGTGCGGGGATCTGGTTCGGACGAGGGCAGCCGAACGTCAGCCAGTCCCTCGAAATCTCTGAGCGCGTGCAGCTCGATCCGGACGGCTCCGGCGGCTCCACGCCGGCGTCATCGTCGAGCGCGTCGGCCCAGCGCGATCAGCGCGATCTGGCCGACGTTCCACCTCGAACGTGGACGCCGCCTGTTCGACCGGGAGCAGGATGGCGAGGCGCTGCGTCCGAGTTGCGGCGCGCGGTCTATCTGTCACCATACGAAGCGCAGGCCCACCTGCTGATCGGCCGGATCTATCTGCGGGGCGGAAGGGCCGGAGCGCGGTCGGACGCGCTGAAGATCTCCATCTGGAGCGCCGATACGGCCCAGGCGCACGTCGCGCCTCGCCGGAGGCGTACGTGAAGACGGGAGACACGAAACGGCGCGCACGGAAGCGGAGCGCGCTTTCGGTGATGGATCCGACGTCGGCGGAGGCCAGGAGAAGATGTTGGGGAGATACGGTGAGGGGTTCAAGGTTCAGGGGTTCAAGGTTCAAGCGGTTCTAGGGGTTCTAAGGTTCAAGCTGAATTGCACTTGTGTAGCTCTGAGGCTCTCAGTTCTCAGCTGGATGCTGTTGGCGTGAGCTGGAAGCTGATAGCGGGAAGCTGGAAGCGGGAAGCTGAGAGCTGAGAGCTAACTTGTCCGGGAGTAATCCGATGTGGATTTCGCGCACGTTGGCGGCGGCGGGTTGGCTGGCGGTGGCGTCTGGCGTGGCGCCGATCCTGCATGGCGTCGGCGCCCGACGGGCCACGCCGATTGTATATCTCGCCGAGGTCGACGGCATCATCCATCCTGTTTCCGCGGAATACCTGCAGGGAGCGATCGCTCAGGCCGATTCGGCGGGTGCGGCACTGATCGTCATCACGCTCCGGACTCCCGGCGGGCTCGTGGACTCGACGCGGGACATCAATACGGCGATTCTTGCGCGCGAAGACCCCGGTCGTGGTGTTCGTCGGGCCGTCGGGTTCGCGTGCGGCTTCCGGCCAGGCTTTCTGATCACGATGGCTGCTGACGTGGCGGCGATGGCGCCGGGGACGCACATCGGCGCCGCCCATCCGTGGCTGGCAATGGACAGCAAGTTGACGAGGTGATGGCCAAGAAGATGGCGTCGGACGTCGCCGGCTACGCCCGCACCATCGCGAGCGCAGCGCAAGCGGAACGTTGACCTGGTGGAGAAGGCGGTGACCGAGAGCCGGACCTTACACGGAACACGAGGCGCTCGCAGCAAGGCCGCCACTCATCGATCTGCTGGCCTCCGACGTGCCTGATCTCCTCAGCAAGCTCGATGGCCGAACGGTCAACCGCTTTGACGGCCACGCCGTCACGCTGCACAGGCTAACGCCGTCACGCGAAGCGTCGTCGATGACGTGGGCCCAGCGGACGCTCAGCGCCCTGGCACACCCGCAGATCGCCTACCTCCTGCTGATGCTCGGGACGCTCGGCTTGACGGTGGAGCTCTGGTCGCCCGGCGCCGTCCTGCCGGGCGTCGCGGGCGGCATCTGCCTTCTCGCTGGCGTTCTTTGCCTTCCAGGTCCTGCCGGTCAGCGCGGCGGGCATCCTGCTCATCATGTTCGGGATCGTTCTACTGGTTCTCGAGGTCAAGGTGACGAGCTACGGCGTGCTCGCTGTTGGCGGCATCGTCAGCCTGCTCCTCGGGTCGCTGATGCTCGTGGATTCACCGCCGCCGGAGCTTCAGGTCGGGCTCAGGCTGATCGTGCCTGTCTCAATCGCGGTGGGCGGGATCGTGCTGTTCCTCGTCAGGTTGGCGGTGCGGAGCCCAGCGGCACCGGGCCGGTGACCGGGCGACGCCGGCATGCTCGACGAGGTTGGACGGGCGCTGACGTCGTTCGAACCGGGCAGCGTGGGCCGGTCCGGGCCCACGGAGAGATCTGGACTGCGAACGGCCGATGCGCCGATACATGCAGGGGACCCGTGCGCGTCGTGGCCGTCAAGGGCCTGATGCTGACGGTCGATCCGGAACCGACGACGAAAGCGGGCGGCTCAGCGACCTCGAGCTGACCGTCTCTCGGCTGACCTGACCGCCTTCGCTCGTCGAGCTTCGTCGAGAGTCAGGTCTGCAGCGCAACCCGCGAAGGCGAAGGTCACGGCTTCGTTTAGCCAGAGGGAGGTCCAGTGCTGGTGCTCTCGCCGCTCCTGATCTTCGTCGTCATCGTCGGCTTTTACCTGATCAGCTCGATCAAGATCCTGAACGAGTGCGAGCGCGGCGTCATTTTCCGGCTAGGCGAAGCTGCCTGCCGGATCCAGAGGTCCCGGCATCATCCTGGTGTTCGCGCCGATCGATCGGATGATGCGGGTCAGCCTGCGGACGATCGTCATGGACGTGCCGCCGCAAGACGTCATCACCCGCGACAACGTCTCGGTCAAGGTGAACGCGGTCGTGTTCTTCCGGGTGATGGACCCGCGCCGCGCGATCGTGGAGGTCGAGAGCTACCACTACGCCACCTCGCAGCTCGCGCAGACGACGCTGCGCAGCGTGCTTGGGCAGGTGGAGCTCGACGACCTGCTCTCGCAGCGGGAGAAACTGAACACCGACCTGCAGCACATCCTCGATCAACGCACCGATCCGTGGGGGATCAAAGTGTCGGCCGTCGAAGTGAAGCACGTCGATCTGCCGCCCAGACATGCAGCGGGCTATGGGCCGTCAGGCGGAAGCCGAGCGCGAGAAGCGTGCTAAAATCATCCACGCCGAGGGGAACTGGAAGCGTCCGCCAAACTCAGTCAAGCTGCCGCCGTTATCGCTACCGAGCCGGTGACCGTCACGCTGCGTTATCTGCAGACGCTGACGGAAATCGCATCCGAGAAGAATTCCACCATCGTCTTTCCTCTCCATTGGAGCTGATCAATCTGATCGGCGGCCGCGAGGAATAAGCCGTGGCTGACATGACTCAGGACATCGCCGACGACGGTTTCCACGAGATTCAACTGAGCGGGAAGCAGCTCGTTTTCCCTGTTCATGATGACGACCGCCGTGTCCGTCGTCATCTTCCTGTGCGGAGGTGCTCGTCGGGCGCGGCGTGCGCAACGAACGGGCAGGTGAGCCGACTGACGCCGCGCTCACGAGGCCGGCGTCCGCCCCTGTGGCTGGGACGCGGGCGCCGCCGCCCGCAGCACAGGCACAGCCTCCAACGCCGATCACCGAGCAAGCCGCAGGCAAGCCTGCGGCGACGGCAGCGGGAACCGCCGTCGCCTCCGCAGACGACGAGCTCACGTACCGCGTAAACGCCTCGAGAGCGAGAAGGCGCCAGCCGAGAAGTTGAAGGCCCAAGGGACGACGGCGCGCACGGATGCGAGGCCTCAGCCCGTCAATCCGGAAACGGTGCGTCCGAGCCGCCGCCAGCCCCGAAGTCCGCGCGCCGGCCGCGAGCGCCGCGAAGAGCGCCACCGAGACTCCGGCCGCTGCCGGTGCGCGTCCGGGCGATGGGTCGTTCAGCTCGTTGCCCTTCGGGACCGCGGGGCGGCATCGTCCATCGTTCAGCGTTTGTCAGGAAGGGATACCCGGCGTTCATCGTGAATCCAGCGGGCTCCGCGTCGAGCCAGATATTCAAGGTGCAGGTCGGCAGGTGCATGACGATCGCGGCGAGGCCGAACAGGTGGCGCGGCGGCTCGAGAAGGAAGAGAAGTTCAACCCTGGATCTCTCGCTAGCTGCGCTCTCGGGCGTACTCCTCGCACTGAGCTTTCCGAAGTTTGGCGCTCCCGCCAGCGCATGGCTCGCGCTGACGCCGCTCCTGGTGGCGTTGGCGCGGGACGTTGCCTTCCGCCTCCATATCGACGCGCCTTCTTCCTTGGTCTCGTGGCTGGAGCGGTGTGCTTGCTGCCGGGACGCTGTACTGGCTCGTCGAGACGATGACCACGTTCGGAGACCTTGCGCCGCCGCTGGCGGTCGTCGCCGCCAGATCTGCTGGTCGCCTACCTGTCTCTTTTTCCGGCGTTCTTTGCCGTCCTCGTCGTCAGGTTCGTTCGTGTTTTTGGACCAATCGGCCTGCTCCTGGCATCACGCCGGCCTGGGTTGCGAGCGAACTCGGACGCCAGTATGTCTGGGACGGTTTTCCGTGGGAGCTTCTGGGCTACAGCCAGGTTACCTGGCTGCCGATCGCGCAGCTGGCGAGCGTGGTCGGGGTCTACGGACTTTCGGCGCTTCTTGCGCTGTCGGCATCCGCGGTCGCGCTGGCGATAGTCGACCGGGGTCCGCGGCGAGTTGCGCCGGCGCTGGACGCCGCTGCGTGCACCCTTCTGCTCGTCGTGTGCTCGGCACTCTGGGGCAGGTCGCGAATGGCGGCCTCGGCGTTGACGCTCGGCGGGCGAGCCGGTGCGGCGTGGCCGTTCTGCAGGGCAACGTCGAGCAGGGCCAGAAGTGGGATCCGCGCCTCGTGGACGAGATCTCCGAGCGCTATCTGGCGATGTCGCGGGAGGCGCTGGCGGGCGGGGCGACGTTCATTCTCTGGCCCGAGTCGTCGACACCATACTCTTCGAGCGCGACATCACCAGGGGCGGCGCCGTCCGCCGGTTCGCGCATCAGGGACAGGCGACCGTCCTCGTGGGAAGCGATCAGGTCGAGCCGGTCAAGGTCACTGGACCGGGGAGAAACCGACGTCTCGCCTCTACAACGCCGCCTTTCTGGTGAAGCCGGACGGAGCCGTCGGCGCTGTGTATCGGAAGATGCACCTCGTGCCGTTCGGCGAGCACGTCCCGCTCAAGCGGCTGTTGTTCTTCGTCGGGCCCATCGTCCGAAGCGGCGGGGATTTCACGCCTGGCCTGGACCCGATGCTGCTGCCGGTCGGATCGCCACATGGCGAGCACGGCGATCTGCTACGAGGTGATCTACGGGAACATGATCCGCGATTCGGTCCGGCAGGGAAGCGAGCTGCTGACGACGATCACGAACGATGCCTGGTACGGCAGATCCTCGGCGGCGTATCAGCACTGGGATCAGGCCTCGATGCGCGCCATCGAGAACGGCCGGTATCTCGCCCGCGCGGCCAATACCGGGATCAGCGGTTTCGTCGATCCATGCGGGCGCGTCCTCGATCGGTCACAACTCTTCGAACGGAAGATCCTCATTCGAGATCTGCGGTTCCTGACGGAGCGGACTACATACAGCCGCATCGGCGATTTGGTCGCCTGGCTGTCGCTGGCGCTGGTGACGGCCGCGCTGCTGGCTTCTGCTGGCTGCGAGGTGATCCGGGCCCTTGAGGGGGCGGAGACACTGGAGTGGGCGGAGATAACGGTTACGCTCACAAACGGAGAAACGGAGAAACGGAGAACGAACGGAGAAGAGTTGATGGAATCCGTTCGTCGCTGTCTGCGCCGCGCGCAGCGCGGTAGGAGTGCGAGGGGAGAGTCGGATATCGCAAGCATCCCTCGTGTTCCCTGATGCTTGTGATATCCGACTCTCCTCGCACCACGCCGGTCCTTCCGGACCGGCGCGCAGACTAACCTGAGAAACAGGCCCAGACCACGTCGAGTTGTCTTCTCCGTTCGTCCTCCGTTGACTCCGTTTCTCCGTTTGTGAATCTCCGTCACCTCCGTGCTCTCTCCGTCCGCGGAGCCATTCACCCGCATCTCTGAGCTACAATACTGGTCACCAATCTATGGCCTTACAACTGGACGAACAGCTTCGCAGGCATGACGATCTGGCGCGCCGCGCCAGCGACCTGCGGAGCTATCTTTGACGCCGCCACAGCCTGCCGAAGAACTATCGACAATCGAATCCGCGCGTCGCCGATCCGGACTTCTGGAAGGACCAGGCGGGTGCGCAGAAGCTGCTCCAGCGCCGCCGCCGCCTCGGAGGAGGATCGCGATCTCAGCGATGCGTTGAGGCGCCGCGCCGAGGATCTCGCCGTCCTCGTCGAATGGGCCGAGGCAGGGAGCCCGTCGCGCGACGACCTCGCTCGCGCGCTCGACGACCTCGTCGGCGCAGGTCGATGCCGGCGAGACCAAGAAGATGCTCGGCGGCGAGCACGATCGCAGAACGCGATCGTCACGATCCATCCGGGCGCGGGCGGCACCGAGTCGCAGGACTGGGCCGAGATGCTCCTGCGCATGTACCTGCGATGGATCGGAGCGCCGCGGCTTCAAGCGCGACGTCATCGACCTTCAGCCCGGCGACGAAGCCGGCATCAAGAGCGCCACGCTCACGATCGCCGGCGACTACGCCTACGGATGATGCTCGCGGAAGCGGGCGTCCATCGCCTCGTCCGCATCTCGCCGTTCGATCAGGCGTCGCGCCGGCACACCTCGTTCGCGTCTGTCTTCGTCTGGCCCGAGCTGCCCGACGACGTGGACGTCGAGATCGAGGACAAAGACCTGCGGATCGACACGTATCCGCTCGAGCGGCGCCGGCGGCCAGCACGTCAACGTCACCGATTCCGCCGTCCGCCTCACGCACCTCCCGACGGGCATCGTCGTATCGTCGCCAGAACGAGCGATCGCAGCACCGGAATCGCGACTCGGCGATGAAGGTCCTGAAGTCGCGGCTCTACGACCTGAAGATGAAGGAGCAGCAGGCGAAGCTGGATCAGCTCGGCGGCGAGAAGAAGGACATCGCCTTCGGCAGCCAGATCCGCAGCTACGTCCTGCATCCGTATCAGCTGATCAAGGATCACCGCACGAAGGAGGAAGTCGGCGACGTCAACCGCGTCCTCGACGGCGACATCGACGGGTTCATCAAGACGCTATCTGATGAAGAAGGCGTCGGGCACGCTGGGTCAGGCCACTCCCGACGAAGACTAGCCGTTCTCATCGGAATCCTGACCCGGGCTGCGTGCCTGCGATGAAGGCTTCCGTGATGGCGCCCGGCGTGCCGTCGTCGTGGACGAGCTCACCGGAGAGCCGATCGACCGACAGGAACACGATGTTGCCGGGCGGCTCGAACGTCGGCGGATCCTTGCGGTCGCCGATGTAGGCCTTCATGATGTCGATCCAGATCGGAAGCGCGACTTCGGCGCCGGTCGCGCCGGGACCCAGCGTCCGCTTCTGGTCGTAGCCGACCCAGACGCCGATCGTGATGTCGGGATCGAACCCGATGAACCACGCGTCGGTGTAGTCGTCTGTCGTGCCGGTCTTGCCGCCGAGCGGCCAGTTCAGGGCAGCCGCCTTCGCCGCGGTGCCGCGCTGCACGACGCCCTGCAGCAGGTTGGTCATGACGAAGGCCGTGTCGGCGCGGATCGCATCCTTCGGTTCCGGACGGTTTTCCTCGAGCACGTTGCCTTCCCGGTCGGTGACCTTGAGCACCGAGTACGGGCGCAGGCGCACGCCCTGATTCGGGAAGACCGAGTAGGCGCTCGTCATTTCCATCAGCGTCGCTTCCGCGGCGCCGAGGGCGACGGCGAGTACGGCGGGAGCGGCGATTCGAGGCCGAGGCGTCGCGCGTATGCGATGACCTGCTTCGGACCGAGCTGCTCCATGACGCTGCACCGCCGGCACGTTGCGCGATTCTCGAGCGCGTGCCGAAGCGTGATCGGTCCCTCGAATTTCTTGTCGTAGTTCATCGGCGAGTATGCGGGCTGGCCCGCGCCGCCGGAGAAGGTGGCCGGCGTGTCGGAGCAGCACCGTGACGCGGCGTGTAGCCGCGATCGATCGCGCGCGGTGTAGACGATCGGCTTGAACGCGGATCCGACCTGACGGCAGCGCCTGCGTCGCGCGGTTGAACTTGCTGCGATCGAAGCTGTAGCCGCCGGACATTGCCCGGACCTGGCCTGTGTGGTTGTCGATCGCGAGGAACGGCGCCTTCGACGGCTGGCGGCTGCTCGAGCGTGCCGGTCGCGGCTCGTCCCGGTCTCGGGCACGGTCAGGAGAGCGTGTCTCGATGAGATCGCCGCGCCGCGATGAGCTGCGTGGGGTTCGTTTTGCCCGTCCAGGCGATATCCCTTCTTGTCGATCGTCACCCGGAGCTTGCCCGCGTGCGCGATGCGCGATCGACGTTCCGTCCGATCCCGCTGACGACCGCCGGCACGATGTTGCCAACAGCCATCGGGTGATCCCAACGCGGGACTCGAGAACGCATCGATGGACTTGCCTTCGGCGATGATGTTGCGACGCGGCTTCCGGAACCCGCGACGTTTGTCGACTCGTCGTAGACCTGCGTCCAGGGCCGCAGTGGCCGCTTCCTGCAGCCGCACGTCGAGCGCGGTCTGCACCGACAGGCCGTTTTCGTACAGCTGCTTCGCGCCATGCGCGGCTCTCGAGGTCCTTGCGGACTTCCTCGACGAAGTAGGCCGCAATGGAGTTGCTGTGGCGCCGGCGCCGCCGCCAGCACGATCGGCCGCGCCTTGGCGTCTTCGGCTTCCTTGCGGGTGATGTAGCGTTCCTCGGCCATGCGATCGAGCACGTAGGCGCGGCGCCGCTTCGCGCGGTCCATGTTCACTGTCGGCGCATTGCGCCACGTCTGGAAGAGGCCCGCGATGGTCGCCGCTTCGTCCAGCGTGAGATCCTTCGCGGACTTGCCGAAGTAGGTCCGCGATGCGCGCTCTCGACGCCATGCGCGCCTTCCCCGAGTACATCTGGTTGGCGTAGAGCGTGAAGATCTCGCTCTTGGTGTAGCGCTTCTCGATCTGCACCGCGACGAGCGCCTTCCTTGATCTTCCGCTCGAGGCTGACGTCGCCGATCTGGAACCCGACCGCCTCAGGAAAGAGCCCGCGCGCCAGCTGCTGCGTGATCGTGCTGGCGCCCTTTGGGCCGGGATCGGCGGCCGGTGATCTTGTCGCGAACCGCGCCCAGGATGTCGCGCGTCGCGGCCATCACGATGTGCGGCATGCTGAGGGCCGAAGTGCTGCTCGAACTCCGAGTCCTCCGCGGCCAGAATGGCCTGCTTCAACTTCGGAGAGATGGCCCGCACGGAACGATCTCGCGGCGTTGCGTGGAGAACTCCCCGACGATTTCACCGTGCGAGCCGTAGACACGGGAAATCGTGCTCGGTGTGTAGTCGTCCAGCGCGGAGATCTGGAGGCAGGTCGCCGGCGTAGCGCGAAGATCACCCCGTGTCGCGATGCCCAGGATCGCGGCGACGACGAACAGCGCGGTGATGACGGCGTGGCGGGCGAAGCGGATTGCGTAGATGGCCATGAAACGATCGAGACGGGATCCGGGATCCGTGGTCGGGATCCGGAAAACCTTGGAATCTCGATCCCGACTTCTTCTTACTCCCCGGCCTCGACGCACGGCCCCGCCAGCTGTCGGATTGACCCTGACCACCCGATGGCCTCGCTCGGCTGCCTTCACCTCGCGAGGGTGATTCGCCTCGAGAGAGGCGCTTCGCCGCCGCGAAGGTGCCTCGCCGCGTGATGGACGGCGGCGGCCGGCGGCGGCCCGGGCTCTCGTGCCGGCGCGTGCGCGCTGGCGGAGGTGTGCCTCGGTGCTCGATGACTCCCGGGTAGGATCGGCAGTGACGGGGGCGAAGCGCTCTCGCCGGCGCCGCGCGGATACTGCGCGATAGCCCGTCAGCGCTCCTGGCGTCCGGCGCACCGCCGTCGGGCACCTGGCGTTCAGGCGACACACGGCCGCCGCGATAGAACAACTGGGCCGCGATCGTTTCCAGAGGGGCGCGAAGGCAGCTGTCGATCCGGAGCGGACCACGACCGGTCGGCAGGCGCGGCGCCGCCAGGCGCCGTTTGAGATGCGGTCGGCGCTCGCCGATAACCGGGCACTTCCAACCGTCCGCGGTCCGGACTGGGAGCGGCCTGCGAGCCATCAGGCTGACGTGGAACTGCGCCTCGATGAACCGGAATATCGGCTGTGTCAGCCGATCGGGACGAACCGGCGGGCTCGCGTGGCGTTCCCATCCTCCCGATCACGTCAGCCGACTCACGCGGTGCTCGCTGCGGCTGGCGGATAGCCGACGCCCGAGGACGCCGAAGACGGCCGACGACTCCTGAACACTGCGGCGGCATCGTCTGCCGCGCCGGCGCAGGCGCCTCCGGCGCGCCGCCGCGGACCGTCGCGCGAGATCGCAGAGTCGGTCCCGCCCTGAACCGCGAAGCGGCCGTCACCGGCACCCGGCCGGACACCGGCCCTGCGGGTTCCGGCAGCGTAGATCGGCGCAGCGTCTCTCGGCACGGCGGGCCCGCGGAACGCTGGCGAAGTGTCGCGGACGACGAACGCGCCGCAGTACGGGCGTCGATGTGGGTTCCGCCAATGTAACTGCTGTTGACGTGCCTGTATCCGAATCGCTGGTGCGGCACGACCGTCCATGCGTGCCACGGATCGTAGCGTCCGCCGTAGTATCCCGCGTGCCCGAATCCGATGGCGGCTCTGTTGTCCCACCCCAGCGGGCACCAGCTCACGTAGCCCGGCGCGTACGCCCAGGACACTCACGCCGGACCCCAGGCGACGCCGGGGATCCAGAACCACAGGCCGGCTGAAAAGCCCCAGCGCCCATAATGATGCGTCGGCCAGAGCCCACGCGTCCGAGCCGATCCACGTCCACCCGAACGAGGGATAGTTCGCCCACCGGCCGTAGAAGTAGGGTCGCCACCCGACGCTCACCGTCGGATACCACGTACGCCGTAGGACGCGTCATGCCGCCAGGAACCGTAGCGATCGAAGGTCGAGGAATAGTATTGAACCGTCTCGGGCAGTACTGGGCGGAAGCCCCGTTCCGTTCCGCTCGCCGAGCCTCCGACCACCGGTCGAAAGCATCCCAGGCGGCCGAGTTGTAGACGTACGCGTAGGACGGCGCTGTCGCCGGCGCGCGCAAACGCGCGTTCTCCGGCGCGCAGCGTGGTCTGCCCGTCTTCATTCATCAGGTCCGCGGCGCCGCGCAGAACGACGGTCTCGACCTCGTTGGCTTGGGGATCGCGGGACGACTGCGAGGTCACGACTGTTGCGCGTGACCGCAACGCGGTATTCACCCGGCTGCTGAATCTCCGCCCACCCGGACGCCGCATCAATACGGTAGGACACGCGTCGGGGCGGTCCTGAATGGTCAGCCGCACGCGCCCTTCCAACAACCGGATCACTCGTCCGACTGAAAATCGACGGTGGAATCGTTGTCGAGGTGCAGCGTTGCGCCGTCGCCGAAGAGAACCTCGATGCGGCCGTTCTGGGTTCGGAGTCGGTCTCCGGCGAGCAACGGCACCGAGGCTGGCGACGTTTCGGGCTTCCGTGCCTGTTCGAGGGAGGCGCAGCTGTCCACCACCGAGATGTGCCGGGATGTCTCTTGAGCTGAGGCGGGTGCACCGAAGGCCCGATGGTCACCAGCAGCGCTGCCACGCAAGCAGAGGATGCAGGGCGCGACGTTGCCCTTGATTTCATGGGGGAACCCCTGGGGAGTGACGTTGTTCCCGTAACAGCGGAAAAAGCATCCCCGCTGAGGCAAGCTGGCAAGACGCAGTATAGCACCAAGTTACGAGAATTTTGAGGTTCAAGCACTTGACATGGGACCGCTCAGGTTTTATATTGTCAACGTTATAAAGATTTCAGCCTGTTGGCGCTTGTCGGCGCGGCAGGAGCGAGGACAGCACATGAGCAAGATCATCGGAATCGACCTCGGAACGACGAACTCGGTCGTGGCGGTGGATGGAGGGTGGCGAGCCAGTTGTCATCACCAACCCGGAGGGCAGCCGGCATTACGCCGTCGGTGGTCGGCGTTCACCAAGTCCGGCGAGCGGCTGGTCGGCCAGGTCGCCAAGCGCCAGGCGGTGACGAACCCGGAGAACACGGTCTTCTCGATCAAGCGGTTCATGGGCCGCAAGCTACGACGAAGTCAACGAAGAGATGAAGATGGTGCCGCATCAGGTCGTGCGCGCGCAGCAACGGCGACGCGCGCGTCAGCGCCGGCGGCAAGGAATACTCCGCCGCCCGAGATTTCCGCGATGATCCTGCAGAAGCTGAAGCAGGCGGCGGAGGAGTATCTCGGTCAGCCGGTCAGCAAGGCCGTCATCACGGTGCCGGCCTACTTCAACGACGCGCAGCGGCAGGCGACCAAGGACGCCGGGCAGATCGCCGGCCTCGAAGTCGATGCGCATCGTCAACGAGCCGACCGCGGCGGCGCTGGCCTACGGCCTCGACAAGAAGAAGGACGAGACGATCGCCGTCTACGACTTCGGCGGCGGCACGTTCGACATCTCGATCCTGGAAGTCGGCGAAGGCGTCGTCGAGGTCAAGGCGACCAACGGCGACACGCACCTCGGCGGCGACAACCTCGACCAGCGGATCATCGACTGGATCATCGCCGAGTTCAAGAAGGACGGAGGGCATCGATCTCGGCAAGGACCGGATGGCGCTCCAGCGCCTGAAGGAGGCGGCGGAGAAGGCGAAGATGGAGCTCTCCACGGTCATGGAGACCGACATCAACCTGCCGTTCATCACGGCGGATCAGCCACCGGGCCGAAGCACCTGGTGATGAAGCTGACGCGGTCGAAGTTCGAGCAGCTCGTCGAAGAGCTGCTGCAGCGCACCGTCGGCCCGACGAAGCAGGCGCTGGCCGACGCCGGGCGTCGACCCGAGTCAAGATCGACGAGGTCGTGCTCGTCGGCGGCTCGACGCGCATCCCGCAGCGTGCAGGCAGATCGTCAAGGAGCTGTTCGGCAAGGAGCCGCACAAGGGCGTGAACCCCGACGAAGTCGTCGCGGTCGGCGCGGCGATCCAGGCCGGCGTGCTCGCGGGCGAGGTCAAGGACCTGCTCCTGCTCGACGTCACCCCGCTCTCGCTCGGCATCGAGACGCATGGGCGGCGTGCTGACGACGCTGATCCCGCGCAACACGACGATCCCGACGCGCAAGAGCGAGATGTTCTCGACCGCGGCGGACAGCCAGACGAGCGTCGAGGTGCACGTGCTGCAGGGCGAGCGCCCGATGGCGCGCGACAACCGGACGCTGGGACGGTTCCACCTCGTCGGGCCTGCCGCCGGCGCCGCGCGGCGTGCCGCAGATCGAGGTCACGTTCGACATCGACGCCAACGGCATCGTGAACGTCTCGGCGAAGGACATGGCGACGCAGAAGGAGCAGAAGATCCAGATCACCGCGTCGAGCGGCCTCAGCAAGGACGAGGTCGACCGGATGATGAAGGAGGCCGGAGTCGCACGCCGAGGACGACGAGCAAGCGCAAGGAAGAGATCGAGACGCGCAACCACGCGGACGCAGGCGGCGTATGGAGCCGGAGAGGATGCTCGGCTGACTCCGGGACAAGCTGCCGATGCCTCCGGATCGGCGGCCATCGAGTCGGCCGTCGAGCGACTTGAAGTCGGCCGATCGAGCAGAACGACGCGTCGGCCATCAAGAAGCGGATGGACGCGTTGAACCAGGCGCAGCACAAGGCTGCCGAAGCTGATGTATCGCGCGGCAGGCGGCGAGCCGGTGGCGCGGGCGGTCCTGGCGGCGCAGCCCGGAGGAGCCGTCCGGTGGCGCCGGTCCATCCCAGGGGGATGTGATCGACGCGCGAGTGGTGTGTTGAAGAGAGAAGAAGTAAGTAAGACGTCGGCGCTCGGCGCTCGGGCCATCAAGCGCTCGGAAGCCTTGGCGCGCCGAGGTTCCTTGCGAGCGCCGAAACGCCAGAACGCCGAGAGTCACGACTTACACCATGGACTTCTACGTCATCCTTGGCATCGGGTCGGATGGCGAGCGCGGCGGACATCAAGCGCGCGTACCGGCGGCTGTCGCGCCGGTATCACCCGGGATCAATCCGGGCGACCGCACTGCCAGGAGATGTTTTCCCGAATCTCATGGAGGCGTCGAGGTCCTGATGGATCCTCGCCGGCGCCAGGAATACGACACAGGAGGAGCGGCACGGCCGCAGGCTCCGCAACCGGACGTGCCGCCGAGTTCACGGAGTTCGATCTCTCTCGATGCCAGCGCGCACGGCGCGCAGGCGTCGACCGGCGAGCGATCTTCGCGGAGGTCCTGGGTCCCGTGCCGCGGTGGCAGGTGCCGGGCCGGCTGGAGCCGGGCGCGCGGACCTTCACGCGACGCTGGCGGCGGTGCGCCATTCGAGGTCCAGTTCACGGGGGACGAGCGGCGGGTGGTGGTGACGCGGCAGGTCCCCTGCGGCGCGTGCCGAGGCACCCGGGCTCAGGGCGACGGGGTCGAAGGACGATGCCCGAAAGCTGCGAGGGTCGCGGCCAGACCCGCTGGGCCCGCGGGCAGCCATGGTCTTTGCGAAGGACTGCGGGGTGCGGCGGCACGGGCAGGCGGCGCTCGGACGCTCTGCCAGCGTGCATGGGACACGGGCATGCGGTCCGAAGCGAGGCCGTGTTGGTTCGGATGCCGGCAGGGTATTCGCGACGCGGCTGCGGCGCGCGTCCCCGAGGCCGGGCAATGCAGGCCGGCATGGCGGCACGACAGGCGATTTGTACGTGACGATTCAGGTCGCGCCCCACGCAGTCTTTCGCCGCGAAGGTGACGACGGCGCTCTGCGATCCCCGTCGCGAGTGCACGAGGCTGTGCTCGGTGCGCGGATCGAGGTTCCGGCGCTCGACGGTGCGATACGGCTCAACCTGCCACCGGGAACCCAGGGTGGCCGTCAGGTTCCCGACAGCGGGGAACGAGGGTTCCTGACGGCCGGCGGCGGAGCAGGCGACTTCATCGCGGAGGTGCGGATCGTGCTGCCCGTCGATGATCGACGATCGCTCGAGAGACTGGATTCGCGAGTTCGGTCGGCTCAATCCAGTGCGTGAGAGACGCGAAAGGATTTCGCGCTCAGAGACGAAGAGGCCGGCGGGCAGGACGAAGCGGATAGGCGCTGGACGGCGCGTAAAGGAGACGGATGGGAACGAAGCGCGCGCCGACTTGGGCGCGCGCCTGCCGGAGCGGAGTGGGGGCATGGGGCCCCCGCGCAGCGAACTCGGCGATGGGGTCCGGCGGGGCGAAGCCCCCCGGTTAGCGATGCCAGGCGTAGGGCAGACACGCGCGCCGACGGTGGGCGCGCCCGCCGGAGCGGAGCGGGCGCATGGGGCCCCGCGAGCGACCGGCGATGGGGTCCGGGCGGGCGAAGCCCCCGTCTAGAAATGAAGCGCAGCACAGTGCGGTCAGGTGCATTACATGATCAGCGTGGTGGCGCAGAGCTACAACATCCACCCGCAGACGCTGCGCCGCTACGAGCGCGAGGGGCTGCTGAAGCCGTCGCGCACCGACGGCAACACGCGCCTCGTACTCCGGATGAAGATCTGCGAGCAGCTCGAAACGATCCTGTCGCTCACCCGAGATCTCGGCGTGAACCTCGCCGGCGTCGAGATCATCCTCAACATGCGCCGGAAGATCGGAGCAGATGCAGGGCGAGGTCAACGAGTTCATGGAATGCGTCGAAGCGCGAGCTGGCGCGCGGCCTCGGCGATTGGGAGCAGCGCCTTCAGCATTGCGTCGTCGGTGTCGTCGCCAACCGATCTCTGTGCGACCGAGCAGGCCGCCCCAACGATCATGGAAGCGCCGACGAAGACATGACCGCAGCAGAGACAAGGTGCGGTCAGCTCGAAACGCTGACCGCGCGGATCGCGCGCGGTCGTCTGACCACTGAACTGACAGTAAGACGATCATTCGACGCTTTGTGTCACGTAGAGCAGAGTCTTCGTATCTCTGTTCAGAGACCGGTCGCTGTCGGTCGACGTAACGTTTCAGTGATTGCTGCACGTCGATCGTTCGCTGCACTGGTCTCCCTGCTCGATGCCTGCTCCATTTGCGACGACACCGGCTGGGCGATCGAGTCCATCGCTGGCGGACGACGGGTGGTCCGTTGCGATTGCTGGCGCAACAGCCTGGCGGCGCGGATGCTCGACAACGCACGCTCCCTGGCGCTACAGGCGCTGCGATCTCGAAGCGTTCGTCACTCTACTCTAACGAGAAGTTGTCAGCGCGGTCCGTCAGGCGCAGCGGTTCGCGCGGAGTTTCCAGCACCGCAAAAAGGGCTGCGCCTCATCGGGCCGCCCGGAATCGGAAAACACACCTCGCAGTCGCGTGCTGCGGCGGGTGATCATCACGAAGGGGCGCGAGGGCTTTTCTACGACACGCGCGATCTGCTTCGCGTGATTCGCAGCACCTACAACCCGCTGGTTCGCACCGCCGAGATGGACATCTCTGCGTCCCGTGATGGATGGCGGACCTGCTCGTGCTCGACGATCTCGGCTCCGAGAAGACCTCCGAGTGGGTCGAAGAGACGATGAACCTGATCGTGAATACGCGCTACAACGAGCGACGGCTGCACGATCTTCACGCGTCGAACTACGACGACACCCGGAAGTCGAAACCGAGACCCAGGACTTCACGCTGAAAGAGCGCGATCGGTTTCAGGATTCACTCACGTGCTTCACGAGATGCGCGAGTTTCTGATGTTCGACGGCAATGACTTCCGGCACGCTGCCCTGAATGCCGGCGGAGATGACCTCCTGGCGATGTGGCAGCCAAAAGCGCCGGCGCAGGTCGCGTTGCCGGCGCGGCGCGCGCGGCCAGGTCCGCGCGCAGCTCAGGGCCCCCGATTCCGAAACAGCTGGACCGGAAACGAGTACTGGCTGGTCGGGGGCAAGGCCGGGTCATAATCGCATCGGCGCGCCCAGGCACGGAGTCCCCGCGAGCGACGGCAAAGGGGGGGCCGCAGGGGCGCGAAGCCACCCGGATCTAATCTAACAAGATGCCGGGCTCTACCTCCACATCCCGTTCTGCTCCTCGATCTGCAACTACTGCAACTTCAACCGGGGTCTTCCTGAGACCGGCCTGGAAGACCGCATGTCCGGCCCTGAGGCGAGATCCGAGTCCGGCAGGGGGAGCGCGTCGACACGATCTCTTTCGGGGCGGAACGCCGTCGCCCTCGGAACCGGGAAGAGATCGGTCGGTCCGGACCACGGCCTGCCGTGAGGCGTTCGACCCGTCACGGCCAGGCCGAGGTGACGCCGAGACCAATCCCGAAACGTCGACGGTAACAGTGCAAGCCGGAGCGGTTCCTGGCGCCGCCGGCGTCAATCGTCGTCAGCTTCGGCGTCCAGTCGTCCATGCCGAGGAAGCCGCAGCTGGCTCGGGCGGAGTGCACTCGGTCGCCCGGATCAGGCGCGCGCGGCGATACGCCGAGGCCTGGGCCGGCAAATCGCCAACGTCAGCCTCGATCTCATGATGCGGCTTCCGAAACAGTCTCCGGCCGAGCGGCGCGTGGCTGGCCAGCGTGGACGGCGCTGGGATGTATCGCAAGGCGCCCGGATCATGCTTCTCGCGCTTCTACTCGCTTCGGCAGAGCTGCAACGGCACCACACGCGCCGCTCAAGGAGGCGATGGCGCGGGCGGCGGCTGGTCGCTCGCCCTCGACGACGACGCCGCCGACATGTACCTGCGGCGCCATGGGCAGCTCCTGGAGCGCGACGGGCTGCCGTCAATACGAGATATCGAACGTCGCGAAGCCGGGCGCCGAGTCGCGGCACAACCTCGCTTACTGGGAAGACGGCGAGTGGTCGGGTTCGGGTGCGGCGCGCATTCAACCCAAGGTGATTTGGCATCTTCGTTGGAAGAATGTCTCCGCAACCGAGGACTACATTCAGAGAGTCGTCGAGGGACGGGCGCTTCCGGTTGAAACCCGCCGACTTACCGCCCTGGAACGAGCAGAAGAAGCGCTCTTTACCGGCCTGCGCCTTGCAGGGGGCGTCGCGACATCGTGGCGGTCGGCGCGCGTACGGTCTGGACGCCTGGGGATTGCTCCGCGCCGGGCCTGGCGCCTCCTTCATCGCGGAGGGGATGGTCCTCGTGAGGGCAACCGGATCCGGCCTCCAGGGAGGGGATGCTGGAGGCCAACGAGATCGCGGCCGTCTTCGTGTGAGAGTCCTGCGTAACTTTCTAGGCGCGCGGCGCCATCGGCGCATGGTAAAGTTAGACGCCTTTCCAGTCGGGGTCAGTCGCAGGGACGCCGAGGCGTGGTACTGGTGGGGTGCCGGGCCGCAGTGTGGTGGTTTCTTTCAGCGCTTCGCGTGCAGGTGATCTGATACGGTCGCCGTTCTGTTGAACGGCATCGGGCCGTGATCTGCGAGCTGGATCATGCAGGCGAGGAGAGTGGACGCGCTCGCTCCGCCATCAACATCACCGTCGTTTTGGCGCTTGGCTCTGGCGCCGGCCGCAGTATTTGCTCAGGCCCCCGCGGGACAGCGCCTCAGGGCAGCCGCCCGAGGGCAGCCCCCGGCAGGGCAGCGCGCCGGTCGCGATGCGGCAGCCGCCAAGAAGAGTCCAGCGGATGGCACTGACTCGCCTGCTGGCGCGTTCATGTTCCTCGATCGCCGGATCCAGACTGCCAACTTCGAAGAGCTGATTGGCAAAGTGAAGGACGCTCGCGAAGAGCGAGAACCCGGTGCGCAGCAGCAGCTCGCCGGCTGGAAGGTTTTCAAGGCCGCCGAGCCCTCGGGGCAGGAATGCGCTATATCTGGAGATGATCGATCCCGCAGTCCCTGCCGCCGAGCATCGATCCTCTGGTCATCCTTTCGGGAGAGCCTCGACTCAGGCAGGAACGCCTGAGAATCGGAAATGCCGAAGAGTTACGCCGGCGTGTTTGCCAACGTGAGCCGCCTGAACCTGACGCCCGTCGGCAAGTGAGCTCCGCGGGAAACCGCACGCAGCACGTTGCGGACGGTCGACAGGTCTCACAGAACCTGTCGGCCCCGCTTTTCATCACTGCCGTCCTGACTCGCCCTCGCAGAACTTGCAGTTCACTCCTGCGTAGAACCGCTGCGGCTTCGGGTGCCGCGCGTCCCCCCTGCAGCGTCATCACCCGATAGTCGAGTCGAAGCCGGATCGGTCCGATCAGCGAGATCTTCACGCCGCCGCCGACGTTGACGCCTACCGTTCTGTCTCCGGATTGTCGTTCAGCGTCTCGGCAGTAGAGCGCCCGCCAGCCAGCCGTCCCGTAGAACCGCGGCGCTCTGCGATCGGTGCTCGGCGTCTGCAGGAGCCCGCTGAACATGAACGTCCGAAGGGCGGGCGATCTCTCGGAGGTGTCCTCGTTGCTGTGCGCGTACTCGAACTCGAAGGCGACGATGACGGAAGCGTGCTCCGATCAGCGCGGCACTTCTGGCGGCGCTGATTCGTAGGAGTAGGGCTGACGCCGAGAAAAGCGGTGCGACCGTCGGCGGCCGCGGTGGATCAGGATATCCCAGAAGGCCGACGACGAGAAGAACGGACACGATCCAGCGGTGCGGAGGTGAACATCCCCAGGCGATAACGCCCGTGATACACTCCGCGAGCGATGGACTTCCGGCCGACTGAAGAGCAGGAGCTCCTGCGTCGCACCGTGCGCGAGTTCGCCGAAGCGGAGATCCGCCCGCACGTCATGGAGTGGGACGAGGCCCAGCAGTTCCCGCGGACGCTGCTGGCCGAAGCTCGCGGCGCTCGGGCTGACCGGCATCCAGTTTCGCCGAGGAGTACGGCGGCGTCGGCGATGTCGGCCGTCGACTACTGCATCTGCATCGAGGAGCTGGCGCGCGTCTGATCCGGGCGTGGCGCTCTCGGTCGCCGCGCCACAACGGCCTCTGCTCCGCGCACATCGACGCTGTTCGGCAACGACGATCAGAAGCGCCGCTATCTCCCGGGCTGGCGCAGGGCGAGGTGCTCGGCGCCTGGGGGCTCACCGAGGCCAGCGCGGGCAGCGACGCGGCCGGCATGCGGACCACCGCGGTCGCGCCAGGGGCGAGTGCTGGGTCATCAACGGGTCGAAGACGCTTCATCACGCACGGACGCGATCGGCGGCGTCATGGTGGTCATGGCGGTGACCGATCGCGCGAAGGGCAACCGCGGCATCTCGGCGTTCGTCGTCGAGCACGGCACGCCCGGCATGACGCGCGGGCAAGAAGGAGAACAAGCTCGGGATGCGCGCGAGCGACACGAGCGAAGTCGTGTTCCAGGACTGCCGCGTGCCGGCCGCGCAGCTGCTCGGCGACGAAGGGCAGGGGCTTCATCAACACGCTGCAGGTGCTCGACGCCGGGCGCATCGGCATCGCGGCGCTCGTCGGTCGGGCCTCGCGCAGGGCGCCTACGAGGCGGCGCGTCGCTACGCGAAAGAGCGCCGGCAGTTCGGCCAGCCGATCGCGGCCTTCCAGGCGATCCGAGTGGAAGCTCGCCGACAACGCCACGCGAATCGAAGCGGCGCGGCTGCTGACCTATCGCGCCGCGTACCTGAAGGACTGCGGCGACCGGACGACGCGCGAGTCGTCGATGGCCAAGCTCTATTCCAGCGAGATTGCCGTCCAGGCCGCCGACGACTGCGTGCAGATCCACGGCGGCTACGGCTTCGTGAAGGACTACCCGGCTGAGAAATACTTCCGCGACGTGAAGCTCCTGACCATCGGCGAGGGGACGAGCGAGATCCAGCGGCTCGTCATCGCCCGCCAGCTGCTCGGCCAGTGACAGATGGATCGCCTGCTCAGCGCGCGTCCTCGCGGGCGATCCCCGCGCCCTGGCTCGCGCGATCTTCCTGATCGAAGACGAGTCGCCCGCCGGGCGACGAGCTGCGTGCGCGCAACTCTTCGTCAGAACCGGACAGCGCGTATCTCATCGGCGTGACGGGTCCGCCCGGCGCAGGCAAGAGCACGCTCGTCGATCGTCTCGATCGGGTCGTTTCGCAGCGGACGGCCGGAGCGTCGGCGTCGTCGCGGTCGATCCGACGAGCCCGTTCACCGGCGGCGCGATCCTCGGCGATCGCGTCCGCATGCAGGCGCACGCTGGAGACGACGGCGTGTTCATCCGCAGCATGGCGACACGCGGCCACCTCGGCGGGCTGGCGCGTGCGACCAGCGAGGTCGCCCTCGTCCTCGACGCGGCCGGCAAGGACGTGGTCCTCATCGAGACAGTCGGCGTGGGCCAGGACGAAGTGGACATCGTCCGAACCGCCGGACGTCTCGATCGTGACGATCGTGCCGGGCGCGGGCGACGAGGTGCAGGCGCTCAAGGCCGGCATCATGGAGATCGCCGACATCTTCGTGGTCAACAAGGCCGATCGCGAGGGAGCCGACAGGACCGTCGCGTCGATAGAAGCCGTCCTGTCGCTGCAGTCGTTCGGTCCGCAGGAGTGGCGTCCGCCAATCGTCAAGACCGAAGCGACGACTGGACGCGGCGCTTCCCGAGCTGCTCGACGCGATCGAGCGCTTCCGGAGGCACACGACGCCGGCGGCGGGTGAGCGCCGGCGCACGCGCGCAGAGTGGAGGGTCCGCGAGCTGATCGCGCAGCGTTTCGTCCAGCACGTGGAGGCAGAAGGTGCTCGGCCCCGGCGAGTTCGACGCGATGCTGGATCGCATCGCGCGGCGCGAGGTGGATCCCTACACGGCGGCCGACGAGATCGTGACGCGGGCGCTACGGACCGGAGAGTAGCCGTGAGTGACGAGATCGAGGATCGGGATCAGGGATCGAGGATCAGGAACTCGTGACTGCGATCAGAATGGGCGTCAGATGCTTTCGGATCCCCGGACTCGACGGATGCCGGATCCCGGCAGCGGAGAGACAATCGATGCGTGCGAGACTCGATCACATCGGCATTGCGGTAGCCAATCTGGACGACGCCTTGGCGTTCTACCGCGACGCGCTGGGCCTCGAGATAGATCCTCCCGAAGACGTTGCAATCGCAGCGCGTGCGCGCGCACTTCATCCCGTTGGGCGATGCGGCGTTGGAGCTGCTCGAGGCCACCGCCGACTGACTCGCCGATTGCGAAATTCCTGAGCCGGCGCGGCCCCGGGCTGCATCATGTGACACTGGAAGTCGACGACATCGCCCGCGCCCTGAGCGAGCTGAAAACGCGTGGCGTGCGGCTCATCGACGACCAGCCTCGGCCCGGCGCGCATGGCTCACTCGTCGCGTTCATCCACCCGTCGAGTGCGCAAGGCGTCCTCGTCGAGCTGACACAGGCGGCCGCGAAGGCAGAGGAAGATCTCGCGGGTTCACGCCGAGGGAGCGGAGTAGCGGGCGATGCGGTTCGGTTCCCTGGAGATCATCTCGCTGTATGACGGGCACTTTCGCCTCGACGGCGGCGCGATGTTCGGCGTGGTGCCCGAAGCCGCTCTGGGAGCGGCGCGCGCCCGCCGACGATCGAAATCGCATCCGCTTGTCGATGCGGCCGCTCCTCGTCCGCGGCGATCGGACGATGATCGTCGATGCCGGCGTCGGAGACAAGACGGACGCGAAGGGCGTGGAGATCTACGCGATCGACCGCGCGCCGACCCTGAGCCAGAGCCTCGCCCGGCACGGGCTGAGCGAGAGCGATGTCGACGTGGTCCTTGCATCGCACCTGCACTTCGACCACGCCGGCGGCTTCACGCGCCGCGACGGCTCCGGCAGGCTCGTGCCGGCGTTTCCCCGCGCGCGCTACGTCGCGCGCACGGCGGAGTACGAGGACGCCACGCATCCGAACGAGCGCAACCGCGCGAGCTATCTGGCCGAGAACTACGTGCCGCTCGCGAAGCGGGCGTGCTCGATCTGATGGACGGTGATGGTCCGGTCATGCCGGGCGTGAGCGTGGTGCGGACCGGCGGACACACCATGCATCACCAGGTCGTGTATCGTCGAGTCGGGCGGCCTGACGGCGGTGTTCGTCGCGGATCTCATTCCGACGACGGCGCACATCGACAACGCGTGGGTGATGGGATACGACCTGCCCCGATGGAGACGCTCGCCTTCAAGCGCGCCTTCATCCGCGAGGCGATCGACCGCGAATATCTGATATTCTTCGAGCACGATCCGGAGGTGGCCGCGGGCTTCATCCGCGAGGCGAACGGCCGCCGTCACGTGGAGGCGGTTGCGGTCGCCTGACGCGACAGACTCTCGAGACGTTCGAGACTCACTGAACATGTCGACGACGATTGGCATCATCGGCGGCAGCGGCCTGTACGACATGGCGGAGCTCACCGACCGCGAAGAGCGCCGCGTCGAGACACCGTTCGGGCGCTCCGTCCGGCGCCGTATCGTGCTCGGCACGCTGCGCGGCAAGCGCGTCGCGTTCCTCGCGCGCCACGGCGCGGGTCACCGGCTGCTGCCGTCCGAGCTCAATTTCCGCGCGAACATCTACGGCTTCAAGCTGCTCGGCGTCGAGTACATCCTCTCGGCGAGCGCGGTCGGGAGCCTCAAGGAGGAAGTACACGCCGCTCGACCTCGTCATCCCGGATCAGTTCTTCGATCGCACGAAGGGACGCGCATCAGCACGTTCTTCGGCAGCGGCCTCGTCGCGCACGTCGGCTTCGCGCATCCGTTCTGCGCGCCGCTGAGCGACGTCGCGTCACGACGCGGCGGCCGGCGCGTCGGCGCGACCGTGCACACGCGGCGGCACCTACGTGTGCATGGAAGGGCCGCAGTTCTCGACGCTGGCCGAGTCGAAGCTGTACCGATCCTGGGGCATGGACATCATCGGCATGACGAACCTCCAGGAGGCGAAGCTCGCGCGCGAGGCGGAGATCTGCTACGCCACGCATCGCGCTCGTCACCGACTACGACTGCTGGCACCCGGATCACGACTCAGGTCACGGTGGAGATGATCATCGGCAACCTGACGCAGAACGCGAAGACGGCGCAGCAGGTCATCGCCGGCACGCCGTCGACGCGGCTGCCGTTCGACGCGCACGTGCGAGTGCGCCAGCGCGCTCAGCATACGCGATCATCACGCGGCCTGAGGCGGTCCCCGGAGCAGACGCAGAGCGATCTCGCGCCGCATCATGGGCCGACTATCTCTAAGCTAGCCGACCTCCAGCACGACGCTGGAAGCCCTGACGAAAGCTTCGGGCTGGAAGCTGACAGCTCCATGAAGTCCGGAAGCTGATTCTATGGACATCATCGTCACCGGCTCGATCGCCTTCGACTACCTCATGTCGTTTCCGGGCAGTTCACCGAGCACTTCCTGCCTGAGCACATGTCGCGGGTCAGTCTCAGCTTTCTGGTCGACACGATGGACAAGCGGCGCGGAGGCTGCGCGCCGAACATCGCCTACACGCTGGCGCTGCTCGGCGAGCGCCCGCGACTGATGGCGACCGCGGGCCAGGACTTCGAGCGACTACCGCCGCTGGCTCGATGCCGCCGGCGATCGACACCTCGCTCGTGCGCAGGTGATCGACGGCAAGTTCACGGCGTCGTTCTTCTGCAGCACCGACGCCGACGAGCAATCAGATCGCGTCGTTCTACACCGGCGCGATGGCGAATGCCGGCGAGCTGTCGTTCCGCACGCTCGCCAGATCGGGGCATCGTCGATCATCTCGCCCAACGATCCGGGCGCGATGCTCCAGTATGCGCGAGGAGTGCCGGACGCTCGGCATTCCGTTCATCTGGGATCCCGGGCAGCAGTGCGCGCGGATGTCGGGCGACGAGCTTCGCGACGGGCTCGTCGGCGCCACGATCGTCATCTGCAACGACTACGAGCTCGAGCTGCTCCGTCAGAAGACCGGTCTGGACGAGGCCGGTATCCTGGCGCATACTCGCGCGCTCGTTGTCACGCGGGGCGAGCACGGCTGTTCCATCCAGGAGACGAGTGGCCGGTCGGACGTACCGGCGGTTACGCCTCATCGGATTGTCGACCCGACCGGGTGTCGGCGATGCCTATCGGGGCGGCTTCCTCAAGGGATGGCGCGCGGCGCTGAGCTATGAGACGTGCGCCCGGCTCGGGAGCGTCGCAGCCGCCTTCGCGCTGGAACATCTCGGCGGTCAGAGCCATTCGTATACCTGGGGGAGTTCAGCGCGCGTTACGAGGGGCAATTCGGCGAGCTCACTCGGGCTCTGACCACTGACGACACGGCGTGCCGCTAAGGTCCGGCGGGCCGCGACCACGACGGGAACGGCGGGACGAAGTTCCTCCGGAATAACGGATGGTGGGGCGTTATTACGTAGCTCGTTCCGGCTGCACGCCGACCAAATGGGTTTTCAGGCGCATTCCAGGCCTGCGAGTTCGGAACATCGCTTGCTTGGGACGGCGAAAACAGGAGGATGTCGTGCCGCGCCTGGTCCCTGCAGTTGCTCGCCTCATCCTCGCGGCACCGATTGGCGCACGCCAGGTCCCCGAACAGCCTCAGGCTGCCGAACAGAACAAGGACGCCAAGTCTTCCGGAGTGGGGCGAGCCTCGTCGCGCTGAACGTGAGCGTGCTCGACGGTGCCGGGCGCAAGTTCGTGACCGACCTGTCCGAAAAGACTTCGCCGTCTTCCGAGGACGGTGTCGAACAGCAGGTCAGCTTCTTCGAGTCCTCCCAGGTTCCGGTCGACCTGATCCTGATGATCGATACGAGCTCCAGCATGGCCGACAAGATGGATGTCGTGCATGAGGCAGCCATCAACTTCCCGCGCACGCTTCGCCAAGGCGATCGCGGCGCCGTCGTCAGCTTTGCCGACGGGGTCCAGATCCTCGAGAAGCTGCAGCGCTGAGAAGCCCAGGCTCGAACAGGCTGTGCACCAGACCGCGGCGCACGGCGGCACCGCGCTCAACAATGCGCTGTATGTCGCACTTCGCGAGTTCGGTGGGACGACGCGCGACGACGGCCCGGTCCGCCGGCGGGCCATTGCCTTGCTCACCGACGGCGAGGACACCTCCAGCGTTGTCAGCTTCGAGGACGTCATGGGTCTCGCGCGCAAGGCGGGCGTGAACATCTACACGATCGCCCTGCAGACGCAACCGATCGCCGCGAACGCGTCCCAGGCCATCGATTTCTGTCGGCCGTCGCAGTTCTCGTTGAAGTCGCTGGCGCAGGAAACCGGGGCCCAGGCCTTCTTCCCGACACAGATCACGGAGCTGCAGACCGTGTACGGCCTCGATTGCCCAGGAGCTGTCGAGCCAGTACTCGATCGGATACTGCCCTCGAACTCGCGCGCCGACGGCCGATTCCGCCGGATCGCTCGTGCGTGTGGTCACCCATCCGGAGATGCGCCCGAAGGCTCGCGCCGGGCTACACGGCGGACGGCGGGGGCGCACCACTCGACAGCATCCGGCGCTGACGCGACAACTGATGACGGTGCCGCGATCGCCGGGTCTTCTTCTCACGGCAGGCGCTCTCTCGTGGGTGGCGCTCGTCCTCGCCGCGCCGCTCGCGCTTGCCCACGGCTACACCGTCCTCCCGGCAGTCGTGTACGAGGCGGCCGGCCTCATCTGTCATCAGCGGCCTGAACGATCGTTCCATCTGGCCGGCATCCAGCTTCCAGTGTGCGCCCGATGTTTCGGGCTCTATGCTCTCAGGCGCAGCAGGCGCGCTGATCGCCTGTCTGGCGGGTCTTTCAGGAGCCGGGCGAGCGCCTGCCGGATCCGCTGTGTTCGCTATCGCCGTTGCGGCGATTCCAACGGCGCTGACGCTGATTGCCGAGTGGATCGGGCTGGTTCATCCGGGGGGCTGACCGCGAGCGATAGCGGCCGTTCCGCTTGGCGCGATGGCCGGATGGGTGTTCGTACGTCTTCTGGCATTGGAGTCGCCGCACCGCCGGCGCATCCGGACAAGTGCGCTATCATTCGTGAACGCGATGGCCACGAAATCAACGACTGCGGAGCGGGCACGTCCTGCCGCCGAGCCAGGCATGCTCGTGCTCGTCTGCCTGGCGGCCTGGGCCGTGCCGGGCGCCGCCCATCTGTGGTTGGGACGACGTCAGAAGGGGCTCGTCTTCCTTCTTGCGCTGCCCGTGATGTTCCTGATCGGCCTGCTCCTGCAAGGCCGAATCTTTCCTTTCGACCTGTCCGAGCCGCTCGTTGCGCTGGCGGCCGTCGCCGGATACCGGCTGCGGGCTGCCATGGATTGTCGCCCGGGTCGCCGGCGCCGGCGGCGCGCACGGTTACGGCCGCGCGCTGGCGATACGGCAACTGCTTCCTCATCGTCGTCGGGCCTGCTCAACTCTCTCGTCGTGCTGGACGCGTTCGATATCGCGATGGGTCGGAAGTGACGAGCCATTTCGTGTTGCTTGTCGGTCTTCGCCTTCCTGGTCTCCCTCGGTTCGCCGTGCTGATGCGGGACGAGCCGTGCACGCAGCTGCGGACGGGCGCGCTCATGTTCGGAGGCTTTCTGGTCGCGGCGGTCGTGATCGGCTGGCTGATGTACCCGCTGCCGCTGTGCAGGGCGGCTCAGTTCCATCGCGCGGTCGAGCCTCCGCGCCTGTCGAGCGCTCGAGCATCGTGCTCGCGCCCTTGCTGCATGCAGCAGCGCCGGTCCGGAAGGCCGACGCCGACCCTCGCTGTATACTGCCAATTCCGTGGTCAGATAGATCGCTGGCTCTATGTCACCGCAGACGCGCGACAACCTCGAGAACCTGATCGTCGATCGGCAAGACGCCGTCGCCATCGTCACGATCAATCGCACCTCGCGTCCTGAACGCGCTGAACAGCCAGACACTCGACGAGCTTGGGCGCTGTCACGCTGGGTCTCCGACGCGACGCAGCAGTCCGCGTCGTCGATCCTGACGGGCGCCGGTGAGAAAGCGTTCGCGGCGGGTGCAGACATCAACGAGCTCGCCGCAGCAGACGCCGGCGGCGGGACGGGACTGCGCTTGCGCGGGCAACACGTGTTCGATCTCGTCGCGCAGCCTCGGAAGCCGGTCATCGCCGCAATCAACGGTTACGCGCTTGGCGGCGGATGCGAGCTGGCCATGGCCTGCACGATCCGGTCTCGCGGCGGAGACCGCGAAGATCGGGCAGCCGGAAATCAATCTTGGTCTGCATCCCCGGGTATGCGCGGCACGTCAGCGGCTGTCACGACTGGTCAGGCGCCGGCCGCGCACTGGAGCTGCTCCTCACGGGCAGATCAGATCTCGGCTGCCGAGGCCTACCGGATCGGGCTCGGTGAACAGGGTCGTGCCCGCCGCCGACCTGATGCGGGAGGCTGTCGCGCTGGCGCGCGCGCTGCGCGACGAAAGCGCCCCTCGCGGCGCGCTACATCATCGACGCCGTGCAGACAGGACTGCGACCTGCCGCTGCCTGCACGCGCAGGTGGTCGAAGCGACGCTCTTCGGTCTCGTGTCGATCACCGCCGACATGCGGGAAGGGACGCGCGCGTTTCATCGAGAAGCGCAAACCGGTGTTCCAGGGAAAATAAGACGTGCGACGATCCCGACCCAGCGCCCGGGCCGCTTCCAGGCGCCGCAGGTCTTCCGCTTCGCCATCGTCGTGTCGCGGTTCAACATCGCCATCACCGACAAGCTGCGCGACGGCGCGCAGGGCGCGCCCTCGCCGAAGCCGGAGCTGCCACGGGAGACGTGGAAGTGGTGTCCGTGCCCGGCGCATTCGAGATTCCGCAGGCTGCCCGGGCCATTGCCGAAACCGGGCGGTGCGACTCGGTCGTCTGCCTCGGATGTGTCATCCGCGGAGCGACCGCGCACTTCGAGTACATCGCCAGCTCCGTCGCGCACGGCATCCAGCAGGCGTCGGGCGACACGGGCGTGCCAATGGCGTTCGGCGTGTTGACGACGGACACGTGGGAGCAGGCGGAAGAGCGCGCGGTGGACGGCCGGGAGAACAAGGGGTGGAGGCGGCGGCCGCCGCGATCGAGATGGCGGTGACTCTTCCGACGGCATGCGCGACGCCGATCGGGTCGCCAGTCGGTCCGCCAGCCGCCCGGATGTCGACCGATGACGCGTGCCGACGCCGCCGGCCTGCGTCGCGCCCGCGCCGCGGCGCTGCAGATGCTCTACCAGTCGGAGGTCGGCCGCGTCAGCGCGCACGAGGCCATCGTCGACTTACTGGCGTCCCAGTGAGGGCGAGCCGGGCACCGACCGGACTCCGACGGCGAGCGGACCGATGGCGACTTGCCGGATTCCTCCGGGACTTCGCGAACGGGCTGGTCAACGGCACGCGTCTCCAGGGTCGCAGAGATCGACGCACTTCTCGCGCGCACGCGCAGAACTGGCGGGTGGAGCGGATGGCCGTGCTCGACAGGCTCGTGCTGCGCCTCGCGGTCTACGAGATGCTGACGGCTCCGGACACGCCGGCGAAGCGTCGTCATCAACGAGGCCCTCGAGCTCACGCGCGCCTTCACGGGCGACGAGGCAGGTCGGCTTCGTGAACGGGATTCTGGACGCCGTGAGGAAGCATCTGGGCCGCGAGTAGCGCCGGGGTCAGACCGGCGGCCAGACCTGGAGGTCGACCGAGTCCGACCTTTAGGCGGTCGACGCCAAGCCGGACACGGGATCAACAGAGACATGTCAGGAATCGATCAGCAGGAACAGCGACGAGCCAACTTCGATCAGCTGGTGAGGCTCGGGGTCGATCCCATCCCCGCACGCCTTCGAGCGCACTCACACGGTCCACGACCTCGTGACGCAGTTCGGCGAGAAAGACGGGACCCGAGCTCGAGGGCGTCGAAAGTGGAGACGGCGACGGCCGGGCGGATCCTGGCGATGCGGAGCTTCGGCAAGGCGAATTTCCTCGTCATTTCCGACGGCGCAGTCGCGGATCCAGATCTACATCCGGCAGGACTCGCTGCCCGAGCGCGCACTTCGCAGATCTTCAAGCTGCTCGACTTCGGCGACTTCATCGGCGTCGAGCGGACACCTGTTCCGCACCCAGCACGAACGAGCTGACGATCTGGGCGTCCGGACTCGAGTTCCTGACGAAGTGCTTCATCCCGCTGCCCGAGAAGTGGCACGGCCTGAGCGACGTCGAGACCCGCTACCGCCAGCGCTATCTCGATCTGATCGTCAACCCGGACTCGCGGCGCGTGTTCGAGGTGCGCAGCCGCGTGCTTGCGGCGCATTCGCGCGTTCCTGAACGCGCGCGGCTACCTCGAGGTCGAGACGCCGATGATGCAGCCGATCGCCGGCGGCGCGCTCGGCGCGGCCGTTCGTGACGCACCACAACGCGCTCGACATGCAGCTCTTCCTGCGCATCGCGCCGGAGCTCTATCTGAAGCGGCTCACCGTCGGCGGCATCGAGCGGGTCTACGAGATCAACCGCAACTTCCGGAACGAGGGCATCTCGACGCAGCACAACCCCGAGTTCACGATGCTCGGAGTTCTACCAGGCCTACAGCGACTACCAGGCAGCTGATGGCGATGACCGAGGAGATGCTGTCGACGCGTGCGCGCGCGAGGCGATCGGCACCGATCAGATCACGTTCGGCGAGCATCAGATCTCGCTGGCGCCGCCGTATCGCCGCGTCTCGCTGCGCGAAGGCGCCCGCGAGGCGGCGTCCGCGAAGCTGGCCGTCGAGCGTCACGCGAGGCGGACCTGCGCGCAGCGCGACACGGCGCGCGGCGCTCGCGCGACGCCTGGGCATCGAGGTCAACGCCGGCGTGGGGCGCCGGGCAAGATCGCCACCGAGATCTTCGAGCGCCTGAACGAGGACGAGCTCATCCAGCCGACGTTCGTCTACGACTTCCCGACCGAGGTGTCGCCGCTCTCGAAGCAGAAGCCGGACGATCCGGACACCGTCGAGCGGTTCGAGCTGTACGTCGGCGGGTTCGAAGTGGCCAACGCCTTCAGCGAGCTCAACGATCCGGCCGAGCAGCGCCGCCGGTTCGAGGCGCAGCTCTCGGACCGCGCCGCCGGCGACCTCGAGGCGCACGCCATGGACGAGGACTACATCCGGGCGCTCGGAGTACGGCCTGCCGCCGACCGGCCGGCGAAGGCGTCGGCATCGATCGCCTCGTGATGCTGCTGACCAACAGCCCGTCGATCCGCGACGTCATCCTGTTCCCGCTCATGCGTGCCAGAAAGCAGGCGTGACGTGGATCTGCCCGTTCGAGCTGTTCGTCGCCGTCCGCTACCTCGCTCGCCCGGCGCAAGCAGGCGTTCATCTCGCTGATCTCGCTCATTTCGGTGCTCGGCGTCGCTGTCGGCGTGATGGCGCTGCTGATCGCGCTGGCGCTGATGACGGGCCTGCAGGGCGAGCTGCGCGATCGGCTCGTCGGATCGACCGCTCACGTGTGCGTCTTCAAGGTGGGTGGCATCAAGGACCCGAGGGCGACGTCGAAAGCGCCTGCGCGAGATCCCGGACGTCATTGGCGCGGCGCCGCGTCGTCGTCGGGCTGGGATGATCCAGGCCGGGTCCGAGGAGGCGTTCATCTCCATCAAAGGAGTCGTATCCGGCAGCTCGAGCCTACGGTCACCGAACGTGTCGTCGCTCGATGAAGTCGGGAAGCCTCGACGCGCTGGCGCCAACCGCCGACGGCCCCGCTGGCATCGTGCTCGGCGCGGACCTGGCGACGAAGCTCGGTGTGACGCGTCGGCGACGTCGTTCAAATCGCGACGCCGAACGGAGCGCTGTCTGCCGCTCGGCATTCTGCCGCAGCTGCGAAAACTAAGGTCGCCGGCATCTTCAAGCCTGGGGCTCTTACGAGTTCGACTCGGATATGGCTTCGTCCATCATCGACGTCGCGAAGTCGCTGGCGCGCGACGCGCCGGCCTACATCGAGCTGCGGGTCGCGATCTGTTCAAGGCGAAGGAGGTCGCCGGATCAGATTCCGAGAGGCTCGGCTCCGACTACGTCGGGCAGGACTGGGCGGACATGAACAAGTCGCTCTTCTCCGGCGCTGTGGCTCGAGAAGATGGCGATCTCGATCACGATCGGCCTGATCGTGATGGTCGCCGCGCTCAACATCATCGCGTCGCTCGATCCTGCTCGTCATGGAGAAGAGCCGCGACATCGCGATCCTGAAGACGATGGGGAGCTCGTCGGCGAGTATCCGGCGGATCTTCGTGCTGCAGGGGCTCATCATCGGCCTGATCGGCACGCTGTGCCGGCGCGCTTCGGCGGACTGATCGCTGATCTACGTCGCTCGACCGCTTCCAGCTGATTCACGTGCCGATCGACGTCTATCAGATCGCCTACGTGCCGTTCACGCTCGCAGCCGCTCGACCTGGCATCGTCGTGATCGCCGCGGCGATGCTCATCTGCTTCGTCGCCACGATCTATCCGTCGCGCCAGGCGCATCGCCGCCTCGACCCGGCACAGGCGCTGCGCTACCAGTAGGCCGACATGGCGTTCATCGCAGCGTCGGCGGCCTCGACGAAGAGCTACGCCGTCGGCGGCTGCCAGCTCACCGTCCTGCGCGGTCTCGATCTCTCGATGCGAGCAAGGGAGAGATGGTCGCCATTGTCGGCGCGTCGGGCGTCGGGAAGAGCACGCTGCTGCACGTGCTCGGCGGCCTCGACTCGCTCGACAGCGGGCAGCGTGCCGGATCGGCGACACGCGATCTGGCGTCGCATCGGACGACGAGTCTCGTGGCGTTCCGCAACCGGCACGTCGGCTTCGTCTTCCAGTTCCACCACCTGCTGCCGGAGTTCACGGCGCTCGAGAACGCCGAGATGCCGATGCGGATTGCGCGGCGGCCGCGCGAGCGAGCGCGACCGCGCGCGCGGGCGCTGCTGCAGCGTGTCGGCCTCGGCGAGCGGCTGACGCACCGCCCGGGCATGCTGTCGGGCGGCGAGCAGCAGCGTGCGTCGGCGATTGCCCGGGCGCTGGTCATGCGAGCCGAGCGCTGCTCCTGGCCGACGAGCCGACCGGCGATCTCGACGAGCACACCGCGGATGCGCTGCATGACCTGCTGCGCGAGATGCACGCGCGAGCACGGGCTCGACCTCGGTCATCGCCACGCACAACCCCCGGCTCGCGGCGGCGTGGCGACCGCGTCCTCGCGCCTCGAAGAAGGCCGGTTGCGGGCTGCGTAAGCGCAAGCGGTCTGGTCTGCCAGGCGGCCGTGGTCACGGTCGGGCGCACAGGCGGCTGAGGGCGAAGGGAGGACGACGTGCACATGCGAGTTTCTGTGCTTGCGTCAATCCTGCTGGCGGTGAGCTGCGGCGGTTCCGGGATCCCCAACCGCGTCCGCGCCGGTGCCGCCGGTCAGCCTGCCAGCAGCTGGCAACGTACCAGCTGGCCAGGTCCATCGTCCGGGTTCAACTGCGTCATGGCGATTTACGGCAGCGGCGCTGCGCCCCGGCGTCCGTCAGAATTCCCGTCGCCGGTCGCGCCTCGACTAGCGATCACTGGCGTGGGTCGGCTCCCGCGACAGCGCCGCCGGATCCTGACCATGACCCTCGCGCGCACTGATCGTCGGCGTCAACGGCAGCGCCCTGGGCACGCTCGGCAGCCCGGCGTGCTCGGTCACGCTCCAGCACCAGGTCAACGGTACCGCCAACGGCCCGTCCGCCGGCGTCGTCGGCTCCGTCGAAGGAACCGTGAACTACGCCGGCACCAACGGCACCGCGTTCTGTGCCACGAATCTGTGGAGCCTCACCAAGGAATCAGTGACGGCGCTCGGCGTTCGGTGCGGCGCGTTCGGCGCCGGCCGTCTACCGTCCTGTCGACTGCGATCGGCCGACCCCCGACTGCCTGACTTGCTGACTGTGCCTGCCGACCCGCGACTGCCGACCTCCGACTGCCGACTGCCGACTGTGTCAGCCCCACCTCGGTGTTTCTGTCCGGACTGATTCCCACGCGCGAGCTTTCCGACGACTTCGTGCGACAGCGCCGAGCTCGCCGGGTGGAAACGGCCCGCGCGAGCGTCGCGGAAGCAGCTGTTCGAGCTCGCTTCTGCTGGAACATCCCGAAGCCCTCGAGACGTCCATCGCGCGGTCCACGATCCGCCAGACCCATCAACCGCGCGTGGCTTGCGCCGCGACGATCTTGACCGGCCAATCGGGGTGCTTCACGCCCTCGACCAGTCGCGGGCGACGGTCTCGAGCTGCGCGCCGATCGCTTCGAGCTCCATCACAATTTCGGCGACGTCGTGCTGCACTTCGGGTGATACGCCATCGATCGGGTCAGCGCGATCGAGCTGCGGGACTTGACCAGATCCAGCCCGTGAGCTCCAGCACGCGGCGCGCCAGGCCGTAGTAGACGTTCCCGAATCCGACCAGCGCCCAGGCGAAGATCGAGAGCACGAAGAGATCGGCACCGGCAAAATCCCATCGGGACGACCCGAGCGATGGATTGGTCAGGACGAACGCGCCGTCGAGCACGGTATCGTCGCTGCGGGTCGCGCGCGCATTCCCAGGACGTCCCACGTCTCCTTGATGCTGAAGCTGCCGGCGTCACGCGGAAGGAAGGCGTGACGACCTTGGGCGCAGCAGGGTCGCTTGTACCGAGTCCCGTGGAGGCCCAGCCGGTCCAGACAGGAGTCAGGCTGCCGAAGGACTTCCGGCCTCGTGAACTTGTAGCCGCCGTCCACCCTGTCTCGCCTTGGTGATGGACATCACGACCGACGTTTCGTTGCCGCTCCCGGCGTGTCCGGCAGCGAATACCTCGCCTGCCGGCGGCGTCTCTGAGGATCCACTTCGCACGCGATCGTATCGTCTTCGCCACAGCCTGAGCGCGCGACTCCCACCCAGTAGTTGTGCATGTTGCGTGCCGAGCGCAGTGGCTGGAGCGTAGCTTGCGAGACGGCTTGGTCTCCCGCGCGCGACGTCGGCCGCGAGCGAGAAGCCCAGCCGCCCCGAGCCCTTGGGACGGCCATCCGTAGGTAGCCGGCCTGGCGCAGGTCGTCGAAGTCCTCCTGGAAGAAGCGGTTCTCCCCGGTCGCAACCGGCTGCGCGCGATCGAAACGTCTCGAGGGTGTGGTGGGCAAGACGCCGGTCGATGATCGATGTGACAGTACAGAGCGAACCTTCCTGAAAGCGCGGGAACCACGCTCTCTGGTGGCTGAGAGAGCAGCAACGCTACTGGACTCGCTTTCTGAAATCAAACGGGTTGGCGCTGTCGTCATACCCAGTGCAGGAGGGTGAAGGCGGGCAGCTGAGTCGAGGAGCTTGCGAGTCGGCCGGAGAGGCACCGACGCTCGGTCCGCGGCGCGATCACGCTCGCGCGCGGCTAAACGCCCCAGGTAACCGCACTTAGCCCTGAAAATCGCTGGATGGGGTTTCCCCGTTACCGTATAATGCACACAGGGAAAGTCCACCATTTTCAATAGGTAACCGGATGTTCGAACGCTACACGGAACGTGCCAGGCGCGTGCTGTTCTTCGCGCGCTACAGAGGCGAGTCAGCTCGGCAGCATTATCGATCGAAACCGAGGCACCTGTTGCTGGGATTGATCCGCGAGGGAAGGGGCTGACCAAGCCGGATCTTCGCGCGATCGCACCCTGTCCCTCGAGAGCATCCGGAAGCGAGATCGAGGGTCGCACGGTATTCCGGGAAAAGGTCCAACGTCGGTCGAGATTCCTTCAGCGCAGAAACTAAGCGCGTCCTGCAGTTCGCGGCCGAAGAGGCCGACCGGCTGCCGCACGACTACATCGGCAATTGAGCACCTCGCTGCTCGGCATCCTCGTGAAGAGAGATCGGTCGCGGCCACGATCCGGCAATACGTAACTGAACGAAGCGC
>ERZ1370068.5370-contig-4393_pt1 | contig 51931 bp, 84 predicted proteins | sample MGYA00561227_ERZ1370068 | MGnify/ENA primary metagenome ERZ1370068 (study PRJEB38410, sample SAMEA6850437) | metagenome | study: Metagenomic assessment of the ecological functions of the soil: analysis of the soil microbiota associated with the... | reverse complement strand
TTGTACTTCGTTCAGTTACGTATTGCTGGCGCGCCGCCCGCACCGATTGAGCATGTTCGAACGCAAACGTTACTTTAGTTTCAATGGCTTAGCTGGTTTGTAGCAGATTTTGTGAGATTTTGGGGAAGCCCGAAGAAACCGGCAAAATGCATTGTTTCAATGGGATAAATTGTGGAAAACACTTGACATCGGGCAGGAATTCAATAATGCTTATGCTTTGAAATGGACGTCGCGGGGAACTGAAGAGAAACGTCCTAATTTCACCACAATTGGTTTAGCCAGAAATAGAAAAGCCGCCGGGCCACCGACGGCTTTTATGCCAGATCAAACCAGACTTCCAAACGAACCCTACTTGCGATAGTTCAGGGACTAGTGTAGCCGGATTTCTCGGTTGATACAAGACGCCTGAACTGTATGCCCATGATGGGGATCACCGAATACGCCCGACATCGTGGCGTGGAAGACGCAGCAATCCATTTTGCGGTCCAGGCCGGGCGGATCAACCGCAATCCTGACGGGCTGATCGATGTTGAAGCCGCGGATCGCGACTGGGAAGCCAACACGCAAAAGCGGTCGCCGGCTGAAGGATCGCCACGCGGAAGGTACAAGCGCCGGCTGAGGAGGGCGCTCGAGCCAGTTCCCGGCATCACGTATACCGATGCTCGAGCTCTGCGCGAGGTGTATGTCGCTCAGAAGCATAAGTTGAGCATCCGCGAGAAGACGGGAGAGTTAGTCCTCGCGGCGCGAGGTTGAGGAAGAGGCCTCCGGCTCTTTCGCATGATTCGGGACGCATGCTTCAATCTGCCGCCGCGGCTGGCGGCGCAGTTGGCGGCCGAAAGCGACGAGATGGCGGTCTTCGACATCCTCGAGGGCGCGTTGCGGCGGGTCTTTGAGGACTTCGCGGAGGGCCGGCTGCAATGAGCACGATGGCGCAGCCGATTTCCGGGGCAGTAGCTTACTGCCAGGCTGCGCAGAGTGCGGCGCGACCGGACGCGAACCTAAGAGTTAGCGAATGGGCCGACAAGTACCGGATGCTGACGCTGCGCTCGTCGCCCGAACCGGGACCGTGGCGAACGTCGCGCGTGCCGTATCTGCAGGACATCATGGACGATCTGTCGCCCAGTTCGCGGGTACGAACTGTGGTGTTGATGGCCGGCGCTCAATTAGGCAAAACAGAATCGGGTAACAACTGGATTGGCTTCAATATTCATTTGGCGCCGGGGCCCATGATGGCGGTCCAGCCGACCACCGACATGGCAAAGCGCAATTCGAAACAGCGTATTGGCCCGCTGATCGAAGATTCCATCGTACTGCGCGGGCTCGTGAGAGACGCTCGAGAGCGCCATTCGGGCAACACCGTTCTCGCCAAGGACTTTCCCGGCGGAATCCTGGTCATGGTCGGCGCCAATAGCCCTCGAGGCTTGCGTTCGATGTCGGCGCGCTATCTGTTCCTCGATGAGGTCGATGGCTATCCGGGCGATGTAGGCGGCGAGGGCGATCCATGCGACCTGGCGATGGCGCGTACTACCAACTTCCCGCGGTCGAAGATCTTCATCACGAGCACGCCAGTCATCAGTGGGCGCAGTCGCATCGAACGCTTCTACGACGAGAGCGACCAGCGGCAGTATTGGATCCCGTGTCCGCATTGCCGCGAGATGCTGGTACTCGGGTTCGCGCAATTGCGCTGGCCGAAGGGCCAACCGCATAAAGGCGCAGTACTTCTGCGAGGCGTGCGCGAAGCCGATCGAGAACCATGCGAAGGAATGGATGCTGCCGCGTGGTGAGTGGCATCCACAGATCGCAGGTGCGGATCCGAAGGTTCACGGGTATCACATCTCGAGCTTGTATTCGCCAGTGGGATGGCTCTCGTGGGCGCAGGTTGCGGCCAAGCGCGAGGCGGCCGGCAAGGACCGGAGAAGGTTCCAGGTGTTCACCAACACGATCCTGGGCCTGCCGTGGGCCGAAGAGGGTGAGGTCCCCGATGCGGACCGGTTGTACGAGCGCCGCGAAAGCTACAGGATCGGGCGCGTGCCTGTCGGAGGCCTGTTGCTGACGTGTGGCGTGGATGTACAGATACGGCGCCTGGAGTGCGAAATCGTGGCATGGGGCCGCGATAAGCACTCCTGGAGCGTCGATTACCGCGTATTCGAGGGGAAACCAACCAGCCGGCAGTCTGGAGCCAGGTGGCGCGGCTACTCGATGAGGACTTCCCGACGGATTACGGCGGGACCCCGATGCGGATCCGCCGGATGGCCATCGATTCCGGCTTCAACACGATGGCGGTGTACGATTTCGTCAGAATGCAGCAGCGGTCGCGGGTGATGGCCGTGAAAGGCGAGAGCAAGGTACCCAGCGTGATCGGGTTGCCCTCGCTGATCGAGATCGGGCCGCAGGGGAAGCGCATTCGCTACGGCATCCGGCTCTGGCCCGTGAATACGAACATCGCCAAGGAGGAACTGTACCGCTGGCTGCGCGGCGCCGTGCCGGATACGACCCGCGGCGAGAAGTGGCCGACCGGATTCTGCCACTTCCTGAATACAGCAAGGAATATTTCGAGCAGTTATGCGCGGAGCAGTTGGTAACGAAGACGATTGCCGGCCGGCGATCAGTGGCGTGGGTGAAGATTCGCGACAGAAATGAAGCTCTTGATACGAGGGTCTACGCCCGTGCGGCCGCGGCCAGCATGCGGATCGAGACTTGGACCGATGCGCGGTGGGACGAGCTCGAGGCTTCGTTGAAGCGGGATCCGCGCCTGGCGCCGGCGGTGGTGGGACCAGGCAGCGCGCGCGCGGCCGCTGTCACAGACCCCGATGCCGCAATTCCGCCCATTTCGCGCAAGGGAGGACTTCCTGGAATAGCTATGCCTAGCCGTGCCGATCTGCGCATCTATCAGGGCGATGATTTTGGTGCCGTAGTGACGGTCAACGGTGGCACGCCGCCCGACGTGATCGCGGGATATACGGCTCTGGCGCAGATCCGCGAGGATACAGCGGATAATTGCCCTGACGTAGCCGCGGAGATCGTCACTGAGGTTGCGTCCCCGGTCATCAATCTGACGATTCCGCGTGATGTGACGGTGACTCTGTGCGGCGAGTATGTCTGGGATCTTCAGTTGATTGATCCTGGTGGCATCGTGTCCACGATTCTGGCAGGTAGCGTTGTGGTGACGAGCGAAGTGACAAGATGAGCACACGTTTCAATGCTACGCTGAAACCCCAGCAATTCACAGCCACGATTGGATCTGCAGGATCAGGAACACCGGGACCGCCGGGTCCGCAAGGCCCCCTGGTCCGCAAGGACTGCCACTGGCGGTTCAAGACGAAGGCGTGGCGTTGCCGCAACGGTCGTATCTCAATTTCTCTGGATTGGGCGTCCTAGCTTCGGATGATGTCGCAAACAATCGAACGGTAGTTACGATTTCCGGTGGGGGAGGAGGTGCGGTTGCGAGCGTCTTTGGACGTGCCGGCGACGTCGTTGCGTTGGCCGGCGATTATACGGCGGCTAAGGTCACCAATGCGGTTGACTCCTCTAGTGCGTACGCCAACCCTACGTGGATCACATCGTTAGGCTGGAGCAAAATCACTGGCGCCCCTGCCATATTCGCTGATCCAACCACGACTAAGGGCGATCTCATCGCCCGCGGTACGGCCGCACCGGCTACGCGACTCGGTGTCGGTGCGGATGGCCTTGCATTGGTGGCAGACTCGAGTCAACCGCTTGGCGTGAAGTGGGCGACGGTCAGTTCGGGTGGCTCCGTGTCGAGTGTCTTTGGCCGCACGGGCGTGGTCGTCGCCAATGCGGGCGATTACACGGCGGCTCAAGTCAACAACGCAGCCGATATCACGCAGTCTTATGCCAACCCCGCCTGGATCACCGCGTTAGCCTGGAGCAAAATTACCGGAGCGCCGGCCACGAGGAGTTTCCTCGGTCTTCGGACGAACGGGAGTGGTCGTATCCGCAATCGGGGACTACAGCGCAGGCCAGGTGACGAATGCGGTAAGTACGTTGGGTAGTTATGCCGACCCGGCGTGGATCACTTCATTAGCATGGGCTAAAATTACCGGCGCCCCGGCGACAGGCGTAAGCAGCGTGTTTGGCCGCTCTGGCGTGGTAGTGGCTACGGCAGGTGATTACACTGCAGCCCTGGTGACCAATGCGGTTTCCACGCTGGGATCGTACGCCGATCCATCGTGGATCACCTCGTTAGGTTGGAGCAAGATTACGGGTGCGCCTTCGTTCGTTCTGACATCGACACAAGTGCTCGCTGGCTCTGGGTTATCGGGGGTGGGGCACTCACTGGAAACGTCACTCTTGCCGCAGTGCCAATGGGAGCCAGCGGCCCTTCAACACACGCCGCTGGTATTGTGCCCGATCCCGGCGCGACCCTCGGCGCAACCCGCTATCTGCGGGAGGATGCGAGTTGGGCAGTTCCATCGGGGGCCGGCGGTGGCCTCACCGACCCAACCACAACAGCGGGCGATCTGATCGTGCGCGGCGTGGCGGCGACCACGCGATTAGGAGTGGGCACTAACGGGCAAAGTACTCACCGCGGACAGTGCTCAAACATTAGGCGTCAAGTGGGCTGCGCCTGGTTCGGCACCCGTTAGTAGTGTCTTCACACGCACGGGAGCAGTCGTGGCCGCAGTGGGCGATTATACTGCCGCTCAGGTAACGAATGCCGTATCGACCATCGGATCGTATGCTGATCCGGCATGGATCACCTCGCTGGCATGGTCGAAGATTGCGGGAGTCCCGCGTACGTTCCGACCAGCCGGCAGATTCTCAATGGCACCGGAATCACGGGTGGCGGCGATCTCACTGCCGACCGGACGTTGAGTGTGGTGGCCGACACGACTACGCAGCGTCATCGCATCTCCAAGGCTGGAGTCCTGACTGGAACGCGCCAGGAACTGAATCTGATTGAGGGAAGCAATGTCACGTTGACGGTCGCGGACAATTCGGTGAGCAATCGGGTGGACGTGACCGTGAATGCTGCAGCCGCTCCCGTCTCGAGTGTCTTCAGCAGGACGGGAGCAGTGGTCGCGAGCGCGGGTGATTATACTGCAGCGCAGGTTACGAATGCCGTATCGACTCTCGGATCTTATTCTGATCCATCCTGGATCACCGCTCTAGCCTGGAGCAAAATTACTGGCGCCCCAGCGACTGGTGTCAGCAGCGTCTTTACGCGTACCGGCGCCGTTGTCGCAAGGGGTCGGCGATTACACAGCGGCGCAAGTCACCAATGCAGTGAGCATACTTGGCAGCTACGCCGATCCTGCTTGGATCACCTCTCTTGCGTGGGCGAAGATCACCGGAGCGCCTACGCTTTTCGCGGACCCGACTACCACCAAGGGCGATCTCATCGGACGCGCCACAGCGGGGCCAGCCACGCGGCTGGCGGTGGGCGCTACGGCCAACATGGCCCTGATCGTTGATTCCGCGCAGACGCTCGGCGTGAAGTGGGCCACGATGACTGCGGCCATGGTTACGAATGCCGTGGATGCTACGCAGACCTATGCGGACCCGGTGTGGATGACTTCGCTTGCGTATAGCAAGCTTACTGGAGTTCCTGCGACGTTCGCGCCATCAGCCCACGTTCATGCGGCCGCAGACGTTACTAGTGGTGTGATTGCTGTTGCGCGGCTTGGCACGGGCACGCCATCGGTAGCCAACTATCTGAGGGGTGACGGTGCATGGACGGCGGCGCCGGCGGATGCGGTGACCTCAGTTTTCACGCGGACGGGCGCGATTGTGGCGGCATCGGGCGATTATGCAGCTTTCTACGCCACGGCCGTCCATACTCACGCCGCCGCGGATATCACAAGCGGCGTAATGGCTGTCGCAAGGCTCCGGGACGGGCACGCCGGATGCTACGAACTTCCTGCGCGGCGACGGCTCATGGCAGGTCCCCGCAACGGGCGGGGCAATCAGTCTTCTGGTAGCGGCGGCGGCATTTTCTGGCGGCGGCACTGCTTTAGTCGCAGGATCATCGGCGGGTATGAGCCTCGTGTACTGCGCACCCGTCACCCGTGCTTGTACGGCGACTTCCTGGACGATCACGGTGGATGCGGGGACGGCTGGGTTCCGCGTCTGGAGGATTGCGGCGGGGACGGCGATCCCCACGGTTGCCAATACGATCACCACGGCAGATTTGGCGATCTCGACGGGTACGAATCTCAAAAGCACGACTTTTACTAATTTTACGGGTGGTGTTGCTCCCACGTTCGCGGTAGGCGACGTGATCGCCATTCAGTTAAATGCGGCCGCGACGGCAACCTACGCGACGTTCAGTCTGGCGGCACAATGAAATTAGGACTCGCAACTTTTGGCGGAATAGGTGATGCCGCAAGCGGAAGCGGCATCAACTTCGACTTCACCACCGCTATTCTTCCAGCCGCAATCACCTTCACTCGGGCCAGCATCGGCACCTACAATTCAAGCGGCAATATCCTGACCACAGCCGGGAGCAACGCGGCGAGGTTCAATTATGTGTCTGGGGTGGCAAATTTGCTGATTGAGGGAAGCGCGACCAACCTGTTCGCCCAGTCCAATTCCTTTACAACTACTCCCTGGGCTACGGCCATTGGGGCTGTTCTTACCGCTGCACAGTTTGTCTCACCGGATGGAGCGAATACCGGTTGGACAATGACTAGCGGCTCAGGGTATGGCTATTGTTATCAACCAATAAATCTCTCCAATATCCCATACATGTGTTCAATCTGGGCAAAGCAAATTACCGGCGACGCACTAGTCGGTTTAACGTTAAATAATGTAAACACCACCATTGTGCCCAGTGCCACATTGACACGAGTCTCCTCAGCCATAACTCCTTTGGCTGGATATACCAGTTGCTATTTCCAGGTCGTTACGGGCAATAGTGGTTACGTTCAGGGCTATTACGGAATCCAGGTAGAAACCGGCTCCGTAATGACCTCCTATATCCCTACCACTACCGCAGCCGTCACACGAGCAGCAGACTCAGCTACTTTCACCATCCCCGCTGGCGTCTCGCAGTTGGTTTATACATTTGATGACAATTCCACCCAGACGGTAGCAGTTTCTCCCGGCAGTTACACGATACCCACCAATCTCAATAGGCCGAATATTAAAAGTATTCAAAGCATTCAGTCGGTCTTTGGCTTTGACTTCACTACCGGAAGTTTGCCAGCCGGGATTACTTTCACTAGAGCTTCGATTGGTACGTATTTCAATAGTGGAAACATTCTGACTACAGCCAGCAGTAATGTGGCGAGATTCAATTATGTGGGCGGGGTATCGTGTTTGCTGATTGAACCGGCGGCAACGAATCTGCTCCTACAGTCCAATAACTTTTCCAATGCCAGTTGGCCAGCGGGAGGTAGTCCTGTCCTTACAAGTGCGCAATTCATCAGCCCTGACGGCACGAATAATGGCTGGTCAATGACCAGCGGCATAGGACAGGGAGTCATTTACCAGATTTATTCGTGGCTCAATATTCCGTACACACTCTCGATATGGGCTAAACGGATCATAGGCTCCTCTCCTATCGAATTGCTGACAGATGGAGCCTCTTCCGGTGGCATTGTGACTAGCGCGACTATAACGCGCTTTTCTTTCACTGGCACCCCTTCGGATACCACTGGGGTTGCTTTTCGACTTCCTGTACCCAGCGGCAGCACCAACGGTATTTATGGAGGCCAACTGGAAACCGGCTCGAAAGCCACTTCCTATATTCCCACCACCACCGCAGCCGTAACTCGCGCTGCTGATTCCGCCACTTTCACCATTTCGGCTGGCGTCTCCCAGTTGGTCTACACGTTCGACGACAACTCCACGCAGACGGTATCGGTAAGCCCCGGCAGTTATACAATTCCCACGAATCTGAACAGAGCGAATATCAAGACCATCGGACTCACGGTATTGCAAAGAGCCTTCGCAATGTGATCGCCATGAGGAACAACTAAATCATATGGCCTGCAACCGTAACACACGAACCCCGCTGCCCTGCCAGCAACTGGCGGCGGCACGCGCACAGATGGCAACGCTGATGACGGGCGGCGCCGTATCGGCCATCGAGACGCCGCAACTCGGGCGTGTGGAATATTCCGAGGCGCCCAATATCGCCGATTTGCAGCGCTATATCGATTCACTGGCAGCGCAGTGCGCGGCGGCGGGCGGTGATCCCGGCACGGGCGGCATGTCCATGAGGCGCCGGCCCATCAGCATCGAGGCGTGGCCATGAGTACGGCAGTTACAAAACCATCGCTGGGATTCTTGGCGAGGTTATTCGGCCGTGGCGAATCTCCGTCTACCGCGTCGGATGGGATTCGCTTCGGCGCGAGCAACGGCAACGGCGGCACCTCTTACCGCGATACGGCCTATGCCGGTGCATCGCGGATCCGCAAGCAGTTGCACAATTGGCAACCTTCCCGTGCCACCGCGGACGCTGATCTATTGCCCGATTACGACATGCTGGTCGCCCGCAGCCGCGATCTCAACCGCAACAACGGAGTCGCCGCCGGCGCGTTTCAGTCGCTCCAGGACAACGCCGTCGGCACCGGCTTGCGTCTTGCCTGCGATCCCGATTACCGGGCTCTGGGGCGCGACAAAGCCTGGGCAGAGGAGTGGAGCAGAACGACGGAGAGCCTCTGGCGCACGTGGGCCGACACGGTGAACTGCGATGCCGCCGGTCAACAGAACTTCCACAGTCTCACGCAATTGGTGTTCCGCTCATCGCTCGAAAACGGCGAGGCGTTGTGCCTGCCGCTCTGGCTACCGCGCAACGAAACGCCGTTCGCCACCTGTCTGCAACTGGTGGATAGCGACCGTCTCAGCAACCCGCAGTTCGTGCCAGCGAGCTTGAATCTGCGCGGTGGCATCGAAACGGACATCTACGGGCGACCCGTGGCGTACCACATTCAGAAGCAGCAGGACTGGCCGGGCATTTACTTCGGCATCTACGGCATTGCCGGATATGGCATCTCAACCGGGATGGAGTGGGAGCGCATTCCGGCGACGACCGACTTTGGCGCCGCCGCGTCCTGCACATCCACGTGAAGGAGAGGGTTGAGCAGACGCGCGGCAAGCCCATCTTAGCGCCGGTGATCGAACAGTTCCGCATGTTGGACAGTTATCAGCGGACGGAATTGCAGTCTGCCATCGTCAATAGCATCGTCGCTGGCATCATCGAGACGCCGATGGATCCTGCCGGCATCGCCGAAATGATGGGCGGCGACCCCAACGGGTATTTGGCAAGTAAATCGGAATACCGTGTGCAGCTTGAGGGCGGCACAATGATTCCCTTGTATCCGGGGACAAACTGACGCCGTATACGCCGTCGCGCCCATCGGTGCAGTATGGCGCGTTTGTCGAGAGCGTGCTGCGTCAGATCGGCGCTGCCATGGGCATGCCGTATGAACTCATCCTCAAGGATTTCAGCAAGACGAATTATTCGAGTGCCCGCGCTGCATTGAACGAGGCGTGGCGCTTCTTTATGAATCGCCGCAGTTGGCTTGCGACCTACTGGGCAATGCCCATCTATCGGCTCTGGATGGAAGAAGCGGTCAACGCCGGCATGATCGAAGCCCCGGATTTCTACGAAAATCTGGAGTTCTATTTGAAATGTAAGTGGATTGGACCGGGGAGAGGGCAGATCGATCCAACCAAGGAAGCCGAAGCCGCGCAGATCCGCATGAACACCATGATTTCGACGCTCGAGGATGAGTGCGCCGAACAGGGGCGCGATTGGGAGGATGTGCTCGAGCAGCGTGCTATGGAGATGTCGCGTATGAAGGAACTCAATCTGGTCCCGCCATTGAGTCCTGCTCCACCGAAAGGTGAAGCGGTGGCACCCGATACGACGGAAGAGCCAGTGCCGGGGCAGAGCCCGCCGGCAAAGGAGGCAGCATAATGCATACTCGTGAATTGCTGCGCGTCTGGAGCGCGATCATGGAATACCCGTGGGCGATGTCCAACGAGGGCATGGACCTCCTCGACCGCATCCTCGACCGTGCCATGGCGGGAGCGGATGTCGATCTCGCAGCCGTCGCTCAACAGATCGGCAGGCCGCTGGACAACACCGGGGGACGCGTCGAGATGCGCGGCAACCTCGCTATCTTCGACATCCAGGGTCCGCTGTTCCGGCGCAGCGACCTGTTCACCAACATCAGCAGTTCGACCACGGTGCAGAACCTCGCAGTCGATCTACGCAAAGCCGCTGACGACCGGTTGGTCAGCCACATCCTGCTGAACATCGATTCGCCGGGCGGTCAGGTGAATGGCATCCAGGAGTTCGCCGACCAGGTGCGCGAGGTTGGCGCAATCAAACCTGTGGTGGCTTATATCGATGGCATCGGCGCGTCTGGTGCCTATTGGATTGCCAGTGCAGCGAACAGCATCGTGATTAACGACACCAGCATGGTGGGCTCCATCGGCGTGGTCGCCAGCGTGCGCGATAATCGCGCAGCGCAGGAGCGGCAAGGCGTCAAGCAGTACGAAATCGTGTCCAGTCAGAGTCCGTTCAAGCGGCCTGACGTCTCGACCGAACAGGGCCGTGCTCAGATTCAGGAAGTGGTCGATGCGCTGGCATCGGTTTTTATCGGCAGAGTCGCTGCATTCCGCGGTATCACCGCCGATGACGTGCTGGCCCGTTATGGACAAGGAAGGATGCTGCCCGCGAAGCAGGCAATGGAAGCGGGCATGGCTGATGAAATTTCGAGATTCGAACCGCTGGTAGCCCGTCTGGCGGTAGAGAACGGAGCGCCACGGGCAATGATCAGCGTAAAGGAGAGCCCTATGTCACAACCGACTGTAATGAATACTGGCGCAACGACTGCCGTAACCGCTACGGAGAAGCCGCCCGCGCCGAACCCCACGCCAAACCCCACGCCGCCGCCAGTGCCGCCGGTGCCGCCAGTGCCCGAACGGCAGCGCATCGCCGCCATCCTCACGTGCCCCGAAGCGGAGGGCCGGGAGGGCCTGGCGCGGATGCTGGCCCTCGAAACGGACCAGGATGTCGAAACCGCCCGGCGCGTGCTGGCCGCGGCTCCGAAGGCCATTGCGGCGGTGCCGGAACCACCCCCGAACGCTCTGGCGGCTGAGATGGCGAAGTTAAAGAACCCGCAGGTTGGCGCTACGGGCGACGGCGGTGCGAATGACGATTCGCCGCAGGCCGAAGCCGCCCGCGTGCTTGCGTTCGTTTCCCCGGCGCGGCGGTTTCCGCATGCGTCGTAATCGAGTGTTGTCCTAACTAACGAAAGAGAGGTTTTATCCATGGCAAGTTATGCACCAATCGGACAATCAAGTTTTTCCAGCACGTCATTCGGCTACACGCCGCTTCTGAGCGATGGCAGCGATATCGTCAGCCGCAGTGGCACCGTCGCATCCGGCACCGGTATTCTGAAACGCGGAGCTATCTGCAAAATCGTGCCGGCGACCGGCGTGATCACCGTGGGCGCAACCGCAGCCGAAGCCAATTGCATTCTGTCGAACGACGTGGATGCTACCAGCGCTACGGTGGCAGCGGTGGTTTATTTGAGCGGGAAGTTCAAGGCCGATGCCGTCATCTGGCCGGGGGCTCTGTCACATGCGGACGTCTCCGATGCACTCCGCAATTACGGCATTCTCATCGAGAGCGTCGTGTTTACGGACGGCACGCTGGTGAAGTCGCTACCCAAGGAAGGGGAATCCGCCGGGGCGCAGGCCATCGTGGAAAGCAACCGCCAGGAAGTAGAAGCGTCCAAGAGCGCAAGGCGCGAAGGAAGGCGAGGAACCGGCCAAAGTATCCATCGATAGCCCTTGGGCCTATCTGACCGCAGAGGAAAGAGAGAAGCAGCCGGAACTAGCGGCACCGCCCACGATGCAGGAATTGAGCGAAGTGGCTGGTGGTGGTGGCAGCGGCGGGCGATACCCGATGTTCCGCCGGTGACGATCACTCCCACGAGTGCGAACGCGGCCGCTAGCGGGGGCTCGGGCAGCATCACCGTCACGGTCACGGGAGAAGGCACAAGCGGCACATGGACGGTGGACAAGGAGGCGACCGCGACCTGGATCACTTATTCGCCGACGACGCCGCAATCGGCCAGCGGCACGGTGAACTGGACCGCTGCGGCTAACCTGGGCGCATCGCGTACCGGCCACTTCTACATCAACGGCAAAACGTTTACGTTGACGCAGAGCGCAGCACTTTAATCTTTCAGGAAGCGCCGTCCAGTCGGGGCATCTGGCGACACCCCGGCTTCCAGGCGGCAGGACATCAACCGTTTTCAACCCTCTAAAGAAAGGAAGGGTTTTCCATGGCCGATCTTTTTTTCCACCAATGTATTGAATCGGGTTGTCGCCAGCCTGCTCGGTGATTCGCAGTTCCTGCTGGATCGTTATTTCGGTACAACGCAAACGGAAACCACCGAAGAAATCCATTTCGATACGCTCGATGGCAAACGGCGCATTTCGCCGTTCGTTTCCCCGCTGGTCGAAGGCCAGATCGTCGCTACGCTGGGCTATAAAACGGCGACTCTGAAGCCGGCGTACATCAAAGACAAGCGAGTCTTCGATATGAATCGCCCGTTGAAGCGCAGCGCCGGCGAACCTATCGGCGGTAACACTGGCCCCTGCGGACCGCCAGCGTGCCCTCGTCGCTCGAGACATGCAGGATCAGATCAGCATGCTTAACCGGCGCATGGAAGTCATGGCCGGCGAAGTTCTGACCACCGGCAAGTCCACCATCTCAGGCGACAAGTATGCGACCGTAATTCTTGACTTTGGACGCGCCGCGGGCAACTACCACCGTGCCATCGGTCCTCTGGAGCGTCACAACCTCCCTGCCGCTGGATGATCTGCAGGACTGGTCGCAGATTATGCTGCAGTCGACCGGCGTCATGGCGACTGACGTGATCATGACACCGGACGTCTGGAAGGTCTTCCGCAATAATGCTTCCATTAAAGACCGGCTCAATCTGCAGCGCAGCGCCAACATCATGCCGACCATGGAGCAGTCCGGCCAAATCCAGGAAGGCGGCGTCTACATGGGAAGCATCGATAACTTCAACGTCTTCGTCTATGCCGGATGGTATGTCGATCCGGCGGATGGCGTCGAGAAGCCGATCATTCCCATCAAGACCGTGATCCTCACGGCTCCGCAATTGGAAGGCGTACGGGCCTATGGCGCAATCCGCGACGAGGAGGCTGGACTGCAAGCCGTTCCCTACTATGTCAAATCTTGGGTAGAGCCGGATCCCAGTGTGCGTTTCCTGATGCTGCAATCGGCGCCGCTGGTGTTCCCCAGCAGACCGAACGCATCCTTCAAGGCGACAGTCTTGTAAGGTTCGCCGATTTCCTGTCCGGGGCGCTTCCGCGATTCTCCCTTGTGTCAAGGAAACCGCCCCGGCGGAAGCCAAAGCGCATTTAGCCCGGCCCGGAGAGGTCGCCACCGCTGCCGGGAAATGCGCTGCGGAGGTTGGAGGAATATATGTTCGCCGGCTACATCAATCCGTTCATCAGCACGCATATTCCCATTCTGTGGAACGCATTGGTCCGCGAATTCGGCCGTACTGTCGATTACTGGATCGACAATGATCCGGGGCAGGCCATCCTGATTACCGTGATTTGGAAGGAAGGCGAGTGAGGATGAAACCTCGTCGCCAGGCCGGTACTCCCACGTGCTTATTGCGAATTCAGATCTGCCGCGCGACCCCAAGCTGGGCGATGCGGTGGTGAATGACGGCATCGAATACGACATCGTGCGCGTGAGCGCATTCGCCTACCAACTACAGCCAGATCGTTCTCCAGGATCGATCGGAGAATTTCTGATGGCAAATCCAGCGTCGTTAAACGTGAAGGTCAAGCGAACCGGGCGCGTGAAGCCGGCCAATCTCGCCGATCCGCAACTCAAGGCCGTCGGTGAGGAGATGGTTGCCGCCCAGAAGCTGCGCTGGGGGAAGGCGATCAATGCGGAGGGCAATGCGGCCAAGAAGCTCTCCGGTCAAATACTTCTTCATCAAGCGCAAACTCCGCGGCGTCGGGCGTCCCGTCCGCGACATGAACCTGAGCGGACAGACAATCGCCAATTTCAGTTTGCGCAAGGCCGCCGTTGGTCAAATCCGCGCTGAGAATTCAACACGCATCACCCGCAAGAGGGCTATGGGTTGCCCAGAACGTCGACCCGATGATCGGCTTCGCCGGCACCGATCAGATCTCTCTTCAAAGCAAGCCAGTTGCAGTACGGCATCTACTTGCAAAAGGCGTGGGTCCCCATTGGTTAATCTCATCGAACTGACCAATGCGATTGTCGACAAGCTGGTGTTAATTCCAGATCTGGTCGCCGCTTTGGCTGGAGACACCGCCAACATCATCCCCTATATTGACGAGAATCCCAATCTCAACAGCGTGTCTCTCGCCCTCTACAAGCAGAAGCCGGGGAGTGTCATGGTGATCTGGCAGGAGACGCTGCTCACTCAAGGCGACATGGAAGCATGGATGCATCAGTTCGTCATTTTCGTCCGCGCCGTCCGCGGTGCTTCCCTTTGGACCTGATTGACAAAATCATCAACGGCATTCCCGTGCCAGGGGATGGTTTGCGCTGGCGGTACTGCCCTGTGATGCCGGGAGTGCTGCCTGCCAACATCACCGACATTACCCGGCCCAGCGACACCGAAGGCATCGACTACCACTCCATCGTGATGGAAATCAAAGAAACAGGAGACGCTTAAAAACCTATGGCTACCGACGTTATAACTCCGCTGGTTGGCCCAACCAGTTGCCCGGCCAATGTCAGAGAAACCAAAATCGCATTCGGGTACAAGCAGCAAGCCGCTCTGGCGACGGCTAATGCACTGACGTGAACTCTGGAGCTTGACCAAAACCAACCCGGCACTCTCCGTCGTTGCGCCCATCACAGAAGATGATGCCAATGACATCGGTAAAGGCGACGAGTTCCCAACTCAAGTCTTCCGGTCAACATGGATACGGGTGTGGCGCTCGAGAAATACTGCTCGTCTCAGTTCATGGCATGGCTCTTCTGCTTCAGTACTGGGAAGGCCACCAAAACGCCGGCCGGCACCGGATTCACTTATGCCGCAATACCCAGTGATCCGGTCGTAAACTGTCTCGACCTTCCTCCGTTCACCTGGGCGGAACAGATCCGGCCGCAACCCGACTCGGTGGTGGACCGCGCCCTCATCGGCATGGTCATCAACGATTTCACAGTCAACCTCGAATCGGGACCAGGCCGCGCCAACTGTCGCGCCAGTGTCAACTGCGTCGGCACCGGGAAGATCGCTGCTCCCTCGACCATCACACCGTGGCCGGTGGTCACGCCGGAAGATATTCTCAACGCTTCCGGCGCCGTCATCAATATCGCCGGCATCGACTACGTCGCCGCCGCCAGTTTCATCAGCATGGATTTCCGCTGGAACAACAACGTGCGCCTGGCCAGCGGCTACTATCCCGGCTCGGGCACGCAGAACGGCTTTGCGATTCGCGGACGCATGGAATATGGCAACCGCGAATGCACGCTGGCTTTCGTCGCACGCGCGGCCAAGGGTTCCGTCGAATTCAATAACCTGATCGGGCGAACCGAAGGGCGGCCACCATCACGGTTAACGGGGCAGTCATCGGCGCCGGGCCGGCAAAGCATAGCTTCACGATCTCGATGCCGCGCACTGTGTTCTCGGCGGTCGTCAACGGCGAGGCCGACGGCATCGTCACTGTGAATTGCACGGTCAGGGCACTCAAGCCAGCCTCGCCGGGCGATTACATCACACTGTCCGCGACCACGACCAAGGACGCAATCCTCGGCCTGTAAAAAGGAGGTTCGCTATGCCAGTGATCGTACTTGTCTTTATCATTCTGGCCCTGCTCTGCTTTCTGGTCGGGACCATCAACGTTCAGCCGCCGGCACCCAGACAAATCAATTGGACGTGCGCAGGGCTCGCCCTCCTGACGCTGGCGTATCTAGTGAGGACTTAAATGGCAGAACAAGAAAAAGTATTCGCTATCGCGGCACCTATCGGCATCAAAGTATGGACACCGGAGGGTATCGTTCCCGTGGAATTGCGCTGGCCAAGCGATGAAGAATGGAGCAAGCGCAACGGCAAGCGCAAGATCCTGATCCGCCAACTGGGCCGCGGCACGAGCGAAACCATTCCGCCGGATCCGTCGGAAGCGGACATCGATCTCTACAAGGCCATTGCGGTAAACGGGGCGCCCCGCTAACTGCACCGGAGGCCGCCCGGATCCTCGAGGCCATCTCACTCGCCGAAGTGGTCGACGTGACGCTCAACGGACTGGATGCGATGGTCGAATTGCGCGTGGTTAGTGGCACGGTGCATCACCATCTGAAGGTGCCGACCACCGACCAGATCTTCGCGTGGCGCCGCGCTGCCGTGCATAGCTTGGACTTGCCCTACAACGTTCGGCAATTGAGAGTCACCACCGAACCGGGCGCACGCCTGTGGGACGCCTGCGGCGGCTCGAGCGAAGACTACGAGGGCCCTGTGCCGGCCATTCACAAGGATCATGCGGTTCGCGGATTGGTGGAGCACATGGAACGCGCACTCGCGCCCCAATCCGATGAGACAAATTTTTAGCCGGCGGGGGGATGGCCGGAGCAGCCTTCGGCGCGCTTTATCTTCCACCGATTGCTGCGCCAAAGGAATCTATGCCCGACCCCGCCGGAATGCCCCTATGTGCTGATGGAGGAACCGCTCGCCGGGCCTTCCGCGTTGCCGTGTCGGGAATGCCCGGCGCTGCTCCTGTCCGATTATTTGGCCTCGCCTGGCGGCCAACTGATATCACTGACCATCGATCTGGACTTCGCCCTTCGCAAGGGTATAGCGGTGAAGCTCGAGGAAATCAGTTACCTGGAGTTCCGGCTGCTGGCGATGCTGGCGGAAGAACGGGACAAGTATGAAGTCGAAGAGTTAGAGAAGCAACGCAAACGGTAGCCCATGGCGGCAAATAAGATTTATCTCGAGGTAGTCTTTGCATCGCAGGATGCGAACAAGAATATTGTCGAGCTTAACAAGAACATCAAGAACATCGGAGGCGCCGCCGAAGAGGGTTCCAAAAAGCCAGCAATGCGCTAAAGAGCGTCAGCGTCAGTGTCGAGTCAACTGCCGATTCATTCGAAAAGATGGGCGCCGCCCTCGCCGGGCTGGGTATCGCCAAAGCGCTCAAAGATTTGATCGCCATGGGCGGCGAACTCAATCGCATCCAGGACGCCGTCAGCCAGACTGCCGGTGGATTGAAGGCGTTGCAGGGAATTACTGATTTTGCCAAGAGCAGCGCTTTCAGCGTCGATGCCCTTTACAAGAATTTCGATAAGTTGCGTACGCTGGGTGTCCCGGTTGGCCAAGCCGCAGATGCGGTGAAGACACTTGCTGAAGCGGTTAAGAACGGAACCAACAGTCAGGATGACTTGAATGCTGCGGTTGAAGCATACGGGAATATGCTCGATCGCGTCAGTCTAAAGTCGCTTCAGCAATTTGGTGCGGCCGGCATCAACGTGATGAAGCTCCTGCGCGAGGCCACGCATAAATCGGCCCACGATATCCGCCAAGATCAGGAAAACTTGAGTGGCGAAACCGTAAGGGCACTGATCATCGCGCAGGCCAAGATCAACAATCTCATGAAGGGCGCCGGCGCCTCCGATGTAAGCGATAAAGTGAACCAATTAAAATCTGCGTTCGGGGGCTTGGGGCAGGTATTGGACAAGGCGCTCGGTCCGTCGCTGGTCAAGATTATTGACCTGTTGATCAAGGTCGTGAATCTGGCGACGGAGGCCGTGAGGCAGTTCGACAAATTGCCGCAGGGAGCAAAAGACGTTGCCGTCGGAACAGCTGTGGGTGGCGCCGGGCTTTTGGGCGCCGCTGGCCTCGTAGGAGCCGGCGCAACCGCATATAAGTACGGAAAGGCCGGAGTCGCGGCAATTCGCGGATTAGGCGCTGCAGGCGCCGTAGGAGCAGCAGCCGCAGGGGAGCCGCGGCGGCGGGTGGAGCAGCAGCAGGTGCAGCGGGAGCGGGAGGCGCGGCGCTCTTCGCTACTGAAGTCGCCAGCGGTCCACCTGGCTGGATCATTGCTCTAATTACCATTGTCGTCCCCTCGTACTTGCCTATTTGGAGTTTTCGGGGCCAGACAAAAGGTCGCGGGTCCGTCGGCAGATGAACGCGATAAGGAGATTGCGCGGCTCAAAGCTGAGATCGCGCGTCTGGGCCAAAAGGCCTTCTTGCCCGATGAGCAGAAGATCGAGCAAGCCCAGAATATTCTGTCCGAAGCGCAGAAGAAATACGCATTGGTCGGCAAAGAATCGATCGCTGCTCTTACTTACGAATATGAACAACACTTCCGCACGATAGGGAAGGATGCGACCGCCAACGCCATCTTGCGTAAGGCTCTCGAGAAGTCCGTCGATGCAGAAATCCGCAACCTGGAGGAAGAACGCCGCAAGGATTCGCTGAAGGCCGCGGAAGATTTGCTGGACCTGCGGCGGCAGACGGCTGTTACCGCACTTTCCGTAGTGCCCGATCAAACCTACTCAGGCCGGCAACGGGTTGCGGAAGCGACGGACGCCGCCTTCGAAGCGCAGATTCGCCGCCAGACCTATGTCCAAAATCAGGAGTATGACCGGCAGCACCAGCAACAGATTGACGCACTGAAGGCGCTAGGAAGAGACACCGCCGTCATCGAAAAAGAGATGGCGGATCATCGCGTGGAGCAGAATGCCATTGCGGACGAGAAGGTCAAGGATCACACGCTGCAAACGACGCGTGAGACGAATGCATTAATGGCAGAACTGGCACGGGATCGCCGCCAGGCGGAAGCCGAATACAGCGAAGCCGCCATCACTGCCGAACGGGAGCAGCGGCTGGCGATTGCGGAGTTGCAGCAGGCGCAGACGGTGACGGCGCAGTTTCAGCAAATCAAGACAGTCGAAGCTATCGAAATCGAGTCTATCGCGAAGATGCACAAAGCCCGGCTGGATGCATTGGACGCAGAAGCGAAGGCGCAGGCCGACTTGGCCAGACGTGCCGGCAACGAGGCCGGTGTATCGGAGATTGAAGAAACGGCACAGAGAAGGCGGACGCTGATGAGGAACCAGGAGGAAACCGATCTCCAACTGGCCCGGCTAAACGCCTGGAAGCAAACCAACGAAGTCATCCTGGACGAGCAGAAGTCGATGTACGCGTCGATGAAGTCGGCCGCCGACCAACTCTGGGATGCTTTCATGGATCGCAGCCAGAGCCTCTGGGCCAGTATCGGGAACCTCATCAAGACTTCAATTCTGGGCGCGATCAAGAGCATTGCCACATCGCGGCTGGCGGCGGGGCTGACGGAAATGTTCGGTGGCGGCCCCGTAGGATTCGAAAGCGGACGCCGTGGAATCCTGGGCAACCGCCCGATCTTTTCCGGCAATCCGGCGGAACGTCCCGGACTGGTTCCATGGACGAGCGCTGAGACCAGCGTCTCTACACGCTGGCCAGTGCAGGATCTGCGCTCACTGGATCCGCGCTCGCATTGAATAGCGCGGCGCAGGCGCTGATCACTGCCGCCGGCGCAATCGGGGGCGGGGGCAACGGTGCTTTTATCTCGAGCAGAGGGTCTGCATCGCGTTCGATGGAGGATTTGGCCATCGCGCAAGCGCAGACTGGCGATGGCATCGGCGGCGGCGGGGTGGTTATACGAGCGGTTATGGATCGGCACCATCGCCTCCCTACACGGGCTCACCAGGCGTAACAACTCCTACGTTCAATCCGCAGACCGGATCCTACGGGCGCACTCTGCAGAATGCTGCCAGGACGTTCGGCATCGGCCAGCCCGTCCAGGTTGTGAGTGGCGCCGGATCAGTTACGACCGTCCCGTGGGCGCAGGCGACTGGCATGCAAAGGTTGGGAGCTATTGCCAAAAGTCCCGGCGTCATGAGCCTCGCTCTTGGCATGGGCTCCATGATCGCCATGCATGGCCTCCAGCAGGGCGGCCTGGCGGGCGGTGCCCAATCGGTTGGTGGCGCGGCACTGGCCGGAATCGGTGCCGCCTCGATGTTCCCTGCGCTCGGCCTGACTTATCTGGGGGAGGCCTGTTGGGCGCCGGCGTCGGACTCGCTGCTGCAGGCCTCGTGCGTGGCGGCAAAGTCGGCGCGGCCATGACGATTGGTGGAGGAGCCCTCGCAGGCGCAGTGGTCGGTACGGCGATCTTCCCCGGACTGGGCACGCTCGCCGGCGCGGCCATCGGCGCCGGCATAGGTGCCGTGGCCAGTGTGATCCGGCTGCTGAATCCCACCTTGATGGAGCGGATCCCCAAGGAGATCAAACGCATTTACGGCGTGAACATCACAGATCGGGGCGTGATTGGGCAGATCGCGGAACTCGTGAAGCAGAAGTACGGCGGGGACTTGTCAGTTGCCGTCTATAGCGAGGAAGTTCAAAACCTCGTGCGCCTCTATGCCTTGTCAGTCGGCCAGAGCCAATCGGGGTTGCCGCGGCCCATGTATTCGGCGACCTTCGCGCAATCGCAGGCAGGAGGCCTCCAACTGCAGCCAGTCTACAGCGGGGGCAGATGGTCGCCTCGCCCTACGCCGGCACGACGACGACGCAACTCAGCAATTCACTGCTGACCAATCCGGCGCCGCTCTTCGTTCAGCTAGATGCGCATCAGGCGCAGAATCTGTTCGAAGGAAGAGTAACGCAGGTTATCGGCAATAATCCTGGAACGGTGTCGCAGGCGAATGCGACCGCAGCGCGATCAGGGCAGGGACGGGTGGCGCAGAGTTCGGCGCTGATGGAACCGTTGACGGTGATGCGATGAGGGAACTATTCAGGGTTTCACACACGTAGCATTATGGGCAGCGTCGTGCCCAGTTCGCTTTACACGGCGCTTTCGACGCTGCGGCGTTTACCGGTGCCAATGTGATCGGGCTGGTAGGTATCGTCGCGCCCGGATCGAGAATCGTCTGGTAGATGGTGAGTGCCCGCGAGCCGTTCAGATAGATCACGTTGTTGAGAATCCCGAAGGAGACTTCGCCATTGATCACGGTGCCGGTGGTTGCGCCCTTTGTCGTAGGCCACGTAGGTGAGGTTGCCAGTGTGGATCGTGAAGACCGCGAGATTCTGGTACACGGCCTGCGTCGAGCTTGTCGGGTCGCCGCTAATGACGTGGCACAGCAAGTTGTTGAGGCAGGCCTGCGACGGGGAGGAGTATTGCGTGTTCGATCCCGCATACTGACTCACATCGCGTGCGTCCACGATCACGCCGTGCTGCTCCGGGATATCGACATAGACCTCTTCGACGGTGTGTTGCTTTTTGGTTTTGGTCTTGCCGTGACGGTCGGTCACGGTGACCATTTTGTAGATGTTCTGGGCGAATCCGGTATCGACGTGCAGGATCCGGGCCGCGTCCTGAGCAGGAGCAGTCTGATATGCACAAAGCATTCCGGCGAAGCCGAACATCATAACGAAATATTTCATTACTACAAGGGTAGCGACCGCGGCACTCAGGACGCCAGCGTATTTCACCCCAACGTCACTCCCACGATAGGGTGAAACTTGCCCAGTAACCTCCAGCCAGGCTTTCGCCCGTCGGCGTGCTACCCTTCGGCCCACCTTTCAGGAGGGTTAGTTATGCAAAGCTTCGTTAAAGATCCAGACGGGAGTTTTGCCGGGAGTCTCCAGGGATTGAACTCTAGACCAATTACTGATGGTTTTCCCGAAGCGAATGTGGCGCCGGATTTCGATCACCCGTACTTGTTCATCGTGGTGCAGTGGTGTGATACCGCCATTGTCGACCACTTCTTTATCAGACAGTCTTTCGCGGTCTTCCAATCGCCGGGACCAAACGCAATCGCCTTGGACAGTGTAGACCCCGTTAACTCTGGTGTCATGAACCCCATCGTAAAGCAGACTCTCTTTGCCTGCCTTCTTGGCCAATTCTTTCACTTCCCGCTGCAGCCGTGCTATCTCGAGTTCTCTTGGAGTAGGCGTCGAAGGCATCCAACTCACCAGCAGGCCGAAGCCGAGGCTGGCCGCCAATATCTTCCATCCGATGCCGATTTTGTTCATTACTACAAGGGTAGCGGTACCGGTCCATACAGCGCCAGCGTATTTCACCCCTACTTCCCTCTTGCGGAGGATATCCACTTGCCCGGTAATGTGAGTGCCGCCGTGCCTAATGGCGTGCTGCCCTTTGGCCTTTGCAGCGCATTTCAGGAGGAACTGCGTATCGAAGCGCTCACCAATACCTACCGCGACGGCAGCAGCGACCGCGCAGCCCTCGCGCTAAACCCGCGGCGCTTCTTCAAGTTCACCCGCCGGCTAACCGCGGCGCAGTATACCACGCTGCGGTCGTTCTACAACGCGCACCTGATCGACCCGTTCTATTTCTACAATCTCCGCGAAACGGTGCCGCCGTTTACGTGGGATGCCAGTGGGGCTAATACCGTCGGTCGGTACATCGTGGTCTTCGATGGCTCGTGGAGCGATTCCGTTCTGATGGGCCGCAGCGAAGTGTCGCTGGGTTTGCGGGAGGTTGTCTGATTGAGCGATCAACTGGGCCCGATCGTCATCACGCCGCCCCCGACCATCTCTGCCTTTCCACTCACCGCAGATTTCACGAGCGGCTATGACTTCACGCCGCCGATTGCCACTCACACCTTCGATCAACCCGGGCTGAAGACGGAGCAGCGATTTCTGCTGGGTAGTGGAGAACGGCGCTTCCGGGTGACGAAGGCGCGGCTGGCCTGCAACGAGTACGACCAATTGAAGACGCACTGGGCGCAGGCGCAGGGGGCTTACGCGCAATTCCCCTACACGCATGTGCGGCCAGACGGCAGCGAGACGGTCACCGCACGCTACGAAAGCCCGAACCTGAGCTTCCCGCATCTGGTCGCCCTTTATCACTGGCGACCCCGGAGTTACGCTGCTCGAGGTCCCCACTACCTTTCCCTCCTACACCAGCGCGGCGACCGTCACGCGCTTCCTGACTCTGCGCTGACCACTGCCTTGCAGAGCCAGGTGCAGCGCATGATCCCGCTGATCACAATCACACCTCGCGATGCCAGCGGCGCCGTCTATCTGTCCAACCAGCGATGCACGGTGAACGGCCAGCTTTACCTGCCGCGGCTGCTCGACTGGAATGGCATTTCCCAGACCATCGGCGAGTCGAGCGACTCTGCGCGATTCACCTTCGGCAACGCCGACGACGCATTTACCAAGTGGGCGAATGCGGTGAATTTGCAGAAGGCAGGGGTTCAGTTCTCGCTCTACCACGTAAATACCAATTACCTGATTAAACTCTGGGGCGGCTATGCGCTGCCGTGGCAGATGGATAGCAGTGGTCAGTTCGTTCTGCCGGCGAGTGACGGCGTGTGCGAGCTCGGCCTCGCCTATCCGACGCGCCAGTTGAGCAGGACTTGCTGGAAGGTTTACAAGGGGCGCTTCTGTCCGTCCACTGCGACCTTTCCAGACTGCCCGAAGTCCTACGAAGCCTGCGTGGCGCGTGGCGTGCCGAAGTCATTCGGCGGTGTCGTGGCGGATGCGCAGACGGTTCATATCAAAGACAACAGTACCGGCGTATTTGGCTTCGGCCGTTCACAACTGACCAGCGTTTCCATTGCTGAAGATTCCATCTACCAGCGAACCGTGCAGGAGGTCTACACCGACCGGGCCATGAAGGTGACAGCCGATGTGGCCGCCGGCCGCGACGAGGTGACTTCTATTCGGCGCTCGGCATCGTCAGCGAAGGGCCCATCGGGAAGTACGACCCGAATCTCGTGCGGCACACACTCGACGGGCAGCCATGTCACGATCCCAGACACGGCGGCGGCTGGCGTGGCATTCTGGGCAACGACCCCGCCGGGGTGCAGGATTTCTTCGGCCTCGATCAGTCCCCGTGGAACACAGTGCCGGCTGGATCGACTTACGCCGGGGGCCTCGCCTTCGCAGAAATCCGGCGCACTGACGCCAAAGGATTGCAACTTTCAGTGCTTTCCGACCGTGCGATGGTCGTGACGGTTGACCAAGGGATTTCCGGCTGGACCTGGACGGCGATTGGCAACCGGGTATGGACGGCAGGGCTCTCGAACACCGTCTGGGTAGCGGTCAACGTCTATCTCCGGGCCATTGGCCTGCGCGTCGATTCCACGAATGCAGGGGCGATCCTGCCATCAGTGATGGAGCAGTATGTTGATATTCCGCAGGCCATCGCCGCGGCGGCTATCTGCGACACCATGGTGGACAAGCTGGTCGGCACCGGGCAGGAGAAGCAGTTCCCGTTCCGCGGCGTGCTCAAGGAAAAGAAGCCGCTCAAGGACTGGCTGCAGGAAATCCTGAATTGCTGCCTCGGTTTCTTTACCTTCGTCAACGGGAAGCTCTGGATCGGCATCCGGTTTCATTCCGGCGTGGTCGCTGGTAATGCATTTACCCGCGATTCCATCCTGTTCAAGAGCCTGCAGGCCGTACCATTGCAGCCGCAGTTCAACTGGCTGATTGGTGCGTTTGGTGACGAGGAATTCGACTGGGCGCTCAACAACATCACAATTTACGACATCGATGCGGCCAGCCTGGCGGGTGATGGCAATTCGCCACAGTATTTGACGAACACGATGAATTTCGTCGGCGTCAGTAATAAGAGCCAGTGTGCCCGGATCATCACTACACGGTTGCGTGAGGAGATCGGCGGCGTCGGGCCTGCGGAGCAACGCGCCGCACGCAATCTCGGATTCCGCACCACCGTGCTGGCCCTCAAGGTTCTGGCCGGCGACATCATCAGCCTGGACCATACCCGTCTGCCGAACGGGCGCTGCGAGGGGCGCGTGCAGTCGTGGACGCTGAATCCCGATTTCTCGATCGATATCAAGGCTGCGGCCACGACCGATAGCATGTACGCTCTGGACGTTGGGCCGAAGCCCGACGACGTCGCAGCGGATCCGGTCATCCCTGAACGCTTGCCAAGCATCAACGGCCTCACCTGGATGCCTGATGAGGTAGGCCCTTTTGCGGGCGATCCGCTGTACCCGGACATCCTCCAGCGGACCTTTGACCTCTGGCAGGATTACCGGATCGCGAGGGATGGAGCCTGGGATGCGGCGATTATCGTCGCTGGGCAGATGTGTATCAATGACTTCGCGCCGGGTCAGCAACCGCGGCTTCTGGGCGCAGTGCCGGCGGCCGGCGGCAACCTCAACGGGCCGCAGACGGTCTACATCGCAATCACCCAGCGCATGAACACCATGCAGCCGCTGACGCCCTCCAATTTGGTTGGCCTGTGGATCCCAGCAGGCGTTACGGGGCAGAAGGTGACTCTCACTGTTTCCAACTCGCCGGATTCGGATCAACCGTGGGATCTATGGGCGGGGAACGACCGCCGTACCATGGCGTGGCAGTCGAGCGGGACGAATGTGCAACCCTCCGTGGATTTCCTGGGGCCGATCCACAACATGACCAAGGGACTCCCGGAAGCCGCCGCTCGCAAGGTAGCGATCGCAGCCAAACACGTATGGCATTCCGGCATAGCGGGCGTACAGGTGCACGATGTATTCGCGCCCAACAGAATTCAGAGCAACGACTTCATCGGCAGTTCCGATACCTGGGTGGGCCGTACACTCTCGGCGCTCGCTGATCTCTCCGATGGATCCGCGCCGTTGTGGAATTTCAAGATCATCGGATTCGATGGCTCGAACGGCCAAATGAGCCTGGATCCGATTTGCGTACGAACTAAGCCGGATAACAGTCCCGACCCGGAAAACTCGATCCAGGTGGGCGATGTCCTGATCGTACGCTCGATGGGGATCACCTCGACCGCCAATAGCGTATCCGATCCCATGTGGAACAACTTCGTGGGACGAAATCAGTTCGGCTCTCCGGGCCTCGATCCCACCAATGGGGGCGTGGAGAAGGGGAGGATCTGTCGGATCCTCTTCGGCAAAGGAGCGGGACAGTTCCGCTACATCACTGGGAACACCTACACCACGATCAATGTGACGCCGGACTGGGATATCCTGCCGGACTCCACCTCGGTAATCATCGTGGAAGACGCCGACTGGGCCTACGAGGCGTACCAGCGATCTCGACGTACCTCGCGAAGGCTCGCGTGTGGAGATCCGCATGCGCGTAGACAATCTCAAGGACAAGGTGGCGTTGGTGGGCGGATTTCTGGTGGACGATCAGGAGCGCCTGAGCGATGAGGCCGTAGCTCCATTGCGCGAGATCTTCATCTACGCGCAACCGCCGTCCGTCCGTACCGTTGGTCCTGGCGCTTTGGACCCTGACGGCCAGCCATGGGAGGTTTTCCAGCAGGATCAGACCGTCAACGTGGATACCACGGCAAGAGGCATCACACTTCAATTACTGCCCCTGGCGCAGTATGAAGGCCGGACGCTGCTGATTCACAACACGGGCGGCAACACCGTCACTATCAAGGCCTACGGCTCAGAGACGTTCTACGACGGCTCGACACAGGTCTTGGTTACGGGCAATGGCGCAACCGTGCCGGATCACTTCAGGAGCAACCCATACCGAATTACCGCCCGTAAAAGCCAGAGGAGATACCGCTTCACCTCGTGATGTACCAACTTCCGTTCTTGGATTCCAGAGACGGGAGGCGGCGGCGGGGAGGTATGAGCCCTACACTGTCTCCGGGACCAAGGATGGCACGAATACGGTCTTCACGGTCCCTGTGGCGCTTACGTCATTTCAATTATTCCGCAACGGCGTTTGCGAGGCGCTGACAGTTCCTGGCGCTTTGGGTGCGGGCACAATCAGCACTGACAGCAGGGTCAATACCGCCGATAACACGCCGAATCCGGGACCGAAGAGTTTTAGCGAATTTGGCGTCATCGTGCGCGGAGTGGGCACGGCATTCTCAGAGAGTGACCGGGCGGTATATATTTGCGGCGAACAGCTACCGCAGGATCGTATCGGTCCAAAGTCCGACACAGCTTAACATTGACGGACCATTTCTGGCAGACCTAGCGGCGGGAACGCCCTACAGTATTTCGATGGGTACTGGCGACTATACTTTTACGACCGGGGGTGGGGTGACCACAATTACATTCAGTCTGTGGCCTCCTACTCCTGACGACCTATTAGCAGTTTGGGGATGAACAACAGAAAGGGTGAACCATGAGATTAGTAATTATTGGCTTGATTTGTAGTGCTGCACTTGCGCCTCAGACCAAAGTGGACTGGGTCACACAAATGAAAAACGCGCCGATCTACGATGTCAGGGCTTACGGGGCCAAGGGCGACAGGTTGCCAATGATCGCGGCAGCTATCCAACGGACAATGGATGCGGTCAAGGCCGCTGGCGGCGGTTCCGTATTTTCCCGGAAGGGCACCTTTGAGATACGTGAACCCTGCGACCAGTTATTACGGTACCACCATGACCCCTTACCAGCGAAGGCAGCAACGTGACTGTCTTCGGAACAGGCGATAGCTCAGTGATTCAGTGGGAAAACCCTGTCGGCCAGGGTCTGGCATTAGCACTTCCCGTACAGCTGTCAATACCGTGTGCGACTCGCTGGTGCCATTTGTTTGCGATTTCAGCGCCTTTTCCCCTGCTTGGGGGCCGCCTCCCGTTCTGGAAGCAGTTTCAGCCCGCCGTGGCGAGGTCGAAGAACCATCACGCTCGTGACGTACTCCGATGCGTCGTTCCACAGTCAGGGATGGATCTGCGGCTGCAATCCGGGGACAATTCACCGCACACCGGTCATCCTGCCCCAGCACTTTGAATACAATCAGGTGGTTTCTGCCAATCCGGCAACGCGAGTGATTGCCCTGGCTGAACCGCTCGATGACTCTTACGACCTCAAGACCCGGCGTGGCGCCGTTCGCCATGATCGTAACGGTTCTTCCCAGAACTATCCTGATCCGGGACCTAAAGATCACACATGGGGACGCCAATGCCGTCGTACTTATGCTCGGCGGTGTCCGTAACGTAGTTTTGGAGCGCGTCAGCATCGTCGGGGAAAGGCAACAACTCGAATTGGTACAACAGGGGGCACGGAAGGCCTTACCATTAGAGAGCAGCGTTTTGACAATATGGTCAGCGATCTTGGCGATCGGCGGTTATAACATGACGCTGGATCACAACATCTTCAAGAACTCACCCGGACGCACGATTCAGGCTGGCTCGTCTCTCAAGAGTTACCGCATCACCAACAACACTGTCGAGCTGACTAGCACGGCCTGTTGTGACTCTGGGATTAATATCACCAGCGCGATGTCCCAAATCGTCCCGGCGAGCAAAGTGGGTGATTTCCGGTAATCGCATCCGCATGCCAACTGCACAGTATGGTTCATGGAGTCAGGTAATAGGGGTCAATGACGTACTCATAACGGGTAACACAGTGACAGGACCGGGGCGTATCCGACGGGGCTCAGAGCTGGAATCAGCGTGGGGACTGACGAACAACGCTCGTGTGACAAATAATATGGTTTCCCTTAAAGGCAGTGGCCACGGGTGTTGGTATCAACAACTAGAACGGACCCACAACTGGCGTTGTGGTGGAAGGTAACACGTTCAATGTGCAGCAGTTTGGCGTCAACGTCGAAGGCGCGCTGCCACCGTAGCGACCATCGGTTGCAATATGACCGATGGGAGGCGCGGCGGAAATCAGCGACGCCGCCACGGGGACGGTGCACCAATGCGGCGTTACGGGGCGGCGTGACGTACTACATCAACGGTATGCGGATCGGCTACCGCCACGCTTTCGTCCACTCGCGAACCATCAATATTGCTGGAGGTTTATCACGCCGGTCGATCTTCAGATCGGGCATATCGTAGTTCCGATAAACACGGCGGACACCGCCAATACCACGGATGTTGGCATCTACGGGCCGAACAACAGTTTGATCGCCCACACTGGGCCGATATCATGGCATTAACAGGAGGCGATCCGTGGCCGAACTACGCGTGGAGCAGGAGGAGGCACTGTCCGCATCCCGAGCGGGTAGAGATATGTTTTGCTTCGCGTCAACAAGTTCGACATTTAAACTGACCGCTTTTGCGAGCGCGCTGGGCGACGGGGAGGGATTATGGCCTCAATAGCGACCCTGGGGCTTGCGCTCTGGCGCGAATGGATCTTGTCCGGCCAACACGCTGCGACCACAAATAGAGTGCGCTGAACCCCTTCTATGTGGCCCAGCTCTACCCTGTCGTCATGCTAGAAAGTGAGTTGAGCATGAACCAAGAACGCGGTAACCGAGCGGCTGATTCAATTCCGAGGGCGATATTCCCTTGCATATACCGATGCACTGGTGGGGAGGCCACTGGTTGGCGTGGGGCATACGATTCGGAGCTGCGGACGATGCGGCAAAGCTTACCTGGACCAAGCCGGCGACGGTGGCGGCAGACTATGCTCGAGTGGCGGCGGCACCTGTGGGCAACGTCGCAAGCTATTACGTGAGGCCTGTCAGCCTGCCGCATGAGCGATGCGGAGATCCGCGCGCTATGCGGGTTGGATATCGACTCCTTCGAGGTGCAACTCAAGCAGGCGCTGCCGCAGTCGGGATACGCACCCGGAGCCGGCGCAGGAAGCGCTGTTTGATATGGGATTCAACCTGGGGGTTGCGGGGCTCATGAAGTTCACCAACATGCTCGCCGCGGTGGACCAGTGGCGACTGGCCGACTACGGCCAACGAATCACACCGCAAGGGCATCCCAGAGAACCGCAACCAGGAATCGCCGATCTGTTCCTCATGGCAGGCAATAATTATGCAAAAACATTCAGTCTACAATCTGATGAACAGCGACAAGCACTCGCGGTTAGAGGACGAACAGCGGACCCTGCTCGCGCCAGTTCGGCAGCATCGAATTGCAGCGCAAGGCCATCCGCAAACGGTTGCCGCAGATCGAAGAGCAGCAGCGGACATTGGTGCGCAACGTCGTTCAACGTGTCGGCATCACGCAATTCACCGCGGCACGGCTCGAGCAGGGCAATCTGCTGGTGGACATACCAAATGCACCGGAGATCCAGGTGGAGGAACAGCAGCCCCTCGCGAAGACGAATGGGATGCCGGCGGGCGTCGTCAACCGAGTGCCGTAAACGTATCATCGTTTACTGCTTGCGCGACTGCATCCAGGTGGTCGAGAAATTCTGATCATAGGATTGCCTCACGATGGCCTGTTTGGCGCAGCCCTGAATTTGAAGGCGGACAGCTAGCCGCAATGCCTCGTCCTGCGCCGGCGAGAGCGCGAGAGCCTCCGTCATGGCGGACGCCATGCTCGGGCTGGCTAGCCGCGATGGCAGCTCCACCGTTTGCGGATGGCTGCCTCGCTTCAGGGTGCTCTCCGCTCGAGCAGCTGCCACGGCGTCCGCAAGATCGGCTGCTTGCTTTTGAGCCTGATGGTTATAACGCAGGCGGCCCGCAAACTGTTCGAACAGCTCCGGCTCTCTAAACAGAACGGTAAAGATCGGTGACCACTTATCAGTTGGACTATCTTTAGTCATGACTATAAATCATTCTAAATAAACGACTTAAGCCTAAAGTAGGCATACCTGATTATAGCCAAAGCGTCGTGGCGCGATTTCATGGCGCCGGAAGAGGCGGTTTCGCTTGGGTAAAGAGTAGCACAGAGGCGGAGAATTATCATTCAAAAATTCAATGCCTGGTGAGGCTCTAACATTGCAATCTGGCCCTATCGGGCTATCTAGATTGTAACCTATGCGTTACACTTGTTTAAATCATGGCTGAAGTGTCTGTCAGCGGACTTATGCGGAGTAAGCATATCTCCTGCATATCTCCTGTTACTGGTTGATGACCGACGTTTTGCACGGATTTCATCAATCGTCAGAGTGGCTGATTCACAGTACTTTTGTAGCTTAAGTTGACCAGGACGTCTACAACGCTGTGGAAATCCGCATTTCCACACGAATCCATAGAGGGTATCCAGACGTTTCATTCAGGTTTTCAACAGGTTCAACATGATTAGCTATCGCCAAATTGCTGTTGACTCACGGTGCCGACTGTTGAATACTCTCTGATTGTGGTAAAACCGGGATCAAGAGCTTCGGCGCCGCAAGATTAAAGACTGAGAGCCCCCGGTCAAACCACACCTCCGCGCGAGTAACGACCGGAAGCCACGCACAGACGCGGCGCAGTGCACCCTTCATCGGGTGGGGGACTGCGGATATTGCCCTCTGGGCGAAACAATATCAAAACAAACCGCTGAAAAAAGCGTTCAAATGAACGCGCGAGGGCGCTAACTATGCCTAAGGATTATCCCTAATAGTTTTTGTGTGCGTAAAATCCCGTTTGCGTCTTATGCGCGATATCGGACATTATCTTTTGTTCTTCGCGTCCGGGTGACGATCATGTGCAGGAGCACAGCAAGCTGCCGGCGCTAAAGCTGCGCGCAGCAAGATGCCCCCAAACGGCGGCCGGCGATAAAAAACGCGGATGTGTTGCGAATGTTGTCATTTAAGGCCGGGCGTCGACTTCTCACGACCGACGATGGTGCTGCGAAGAATGCGGCTTAGGCGATCTACGATGATCGCGCCGCGGAAGCTACCGAGCCCGTGCCGCCCCAAGAAGAAAGGAAAAAGCAGCAAATGAAGAAAGGAGACAGACGATGGAGAAAAGAGCCTTTGCGTTCACCGCGCGCCAGGTCAGGCGCAGTGGTGGGATCCGATTTTCTACGATCACGGCATGAAAATGCGCATCACGCGCATCGGGAACCGCCTATATCGATTCAACTGACAAAACCCGCCTTTGATTCGTGAGGCAGTGCCGGAAGCGGAAGATATGCTCCGACCTACGGCTGCATAAAAAGGAAAAAGCCCAATGAGCGGCAAAAGTGAAATCACATCTGACGTGGCGCGGGTGCGTCACGCCTCGCGCCAATAGAATTATCCAAGGAGCAAATCCAACTGCTCACGGACACCATTGTCCGCGGCGCCACCTCCAACAGATTGCGGCTCTTTATCGAGGTGAATGCCGCCGCATGAATCTCGACCCGTTCTCGCATCAGATCTACGCCATCAAGCGTTGGGACTCCGTACTGGAAGCGCGAGGTCACAACTTATCAGATCGGGATCGATGGCTTCCGCCTGATCGCGAGCCGCACGGGGCTCTACGAAGGGCAGGAGGGTCCCTATTGGTGCGGGTCTGATGGCAAATGGGTTGATGTCTGGCTGGACAAGGGTCCATCCACCATGGGCGGCAAAGGTCGGAGTTCGCCGCAAGGGATTCAGCAGATCCGATCTACGCGGTGGCTCTCTACGCCAGAACATGTGCCGCTAACCAAAGATGAGTCGGCCGAATTCCATGTCGGCTAAAGCGGCCCGCAGGCCAAGCGGCCAAATGCGCCGAAGCCTAAGCGTTGCGCAAGGCATTTCCAGCGGAATTGAGCGGCATCTATGCTGGCGAGGAATGGAGCATGCCGACTCGCCGCCGGCAGCGGAAAGGCACTCGGAAGAGGATGCTGAGCGAGGTTCCCGATGCAAGTGAAGGCCATGGTTGGTCATGCAGCAAGGCGGGATCAAAGGGGCATGCGAAGTTTTCGGCTGAACTCAAGGCCGGTTGATCAAGGCGATGGGACCGGGTGGTCAGACGGAATATTACAGAATTTTGCGTGAGTTCGGCGGCGTGGAGCATGTGAACGCGTTCAGGGGCCACAAGGCGGCGCAGAGGCATCACGGGCGTTAATAGCGGGCGTATGGTAGGAGGCAGAAGCATTGCGCCAGCCAGCTAGAAGATGAGCCATGCCGCGGAAACTGGAAGAGCGCGAGCCCGGTCTGGGGGAGTAACTATGTCGTGGCGAACAGGAAAGAAAGTCCCGATCAACGTCTACGATAACGACCGTCCCGTGTGCCAGGTGCCAGACTGCAATGGACGCCAAACTAATCGTTAGGGCTGTTAATAAGTTGCTGTGACGAAGCGTGGTGGTTGGATGCAGGAGTGGCCGGAAGTGGAACGCAGAGCCCGAGCCAAGGAGTAATGCATGTCGGAATTGACTCATACGGGTCCAGAGCAGATAATGGCGCTGCGAGATCCTCGATCTCTGCGAGACCTGACGAGCAGCGGGCGGAATGCGAGGCGGAAATCGGCGCACCGTGGATGCCCTGATGCGCAAAGTAGATTCCTTCACCCACTTCATGGCGCACCTCGATTCCCAAATCCGAGCTCGCCGAAAAAGAGATCAAACCCTGAAGGCCCGTGAGATGGCCTTCGCCAATTGCACGGGAAGGCTGAAGCAGTACGCGATCTTACACCATGCAGCGGAACGGATTGCGCACGCTGGGTGATACATCGAAGCTAACCCTGCGCACGAACCAGCCCGCGGTCAGAAGTCGATGATGTGCAAGCTACCGCCCCGCGGAATACAAAACGATCCGGCAGGGAGATTGTGCCCGATAAACGGCCATCAAGAATGCGATTGTCGGCGGCGAGGACGCGTGCCAGGTGCCCGTTTGAAAGAACCGACTGCCTCGTTGGATCCGGTCAGCGAGATATGGGCCTCGACGAAGACGAGCTTCCGCCGATGCGCTGTTCCCGCCAAGCGATTCGTCGCGCGGCTGGTGGGTGTCGAGGGCTACGGGCCGACGGGGGTGACTCATCCCGGATGGCGGGTGGGAGTATTCGGGGCTGGCAGGGTTATCGGTGTCTGGAATGTGGAACAGTTGAGGAGGTTTAAGAATGTCGAGTCTCTGGTCTTTAGTTCGCAAGAAAAAGATTCAATATGCAGCAGATGTGCTTACTCGGAATATGGCTTCCAGAATCATTGAGCAATTGAGCGGAGAGCCCCCGAAACTTGTTGACCTGTCGGATTACGCGACCAATTATTGGGCCGGAAGAGTCGCAATTTGATACGCAGGCGGCGGATGCCACACCTTGTTTCGAACGCATGTGGTTCGAATGGCGCATGAACGAAATGCGTTCGGCAGTCTTTGTCCATCGACATTCGATAGGCGAAGCGACAGCCATCGTCGATGCTGAGAACCTGCCAAAGTCGCCGCCGGATGCCCGATTCTTCCTTGATGTTCGCTCAGCGCTTACTGAACAAGAGATGAAGCAGTAGTGATGCGGAGCGACATTTTGTGTTTATAGATCGTTTGGGATGCCTAGACGAGATCTCGATTTTCGGCCCGCCTGAAAGATGAGAGGTGGCCCCTTTGCAGAGGCATACTCGGCTATGTTGCGAAGCGCTTCACAACCATCAATACCAAGGGAACCCGTTTAGATAGAGCCGCCGTTCAGGTTCGAAGACCACGCAGGTAGTGGGAGCCAGCCCGCAGCCCCTGCTCTGTCTGGCACACGATCCATCTGCCAAAATTTGCGCGGCCCCGCTTGAGGGATGCGCGTCCGGTATCTCAGAAGTTTTGGGACGCCGGGAGCAGTGGGTGCACGCCCATCGCGGGACTATCGCCGCGGTTGGCCGGACTGAGTGGGCGCGATTAAAGCGCGCGGATTTGGGTTCCAGAGTTTCGGCGCGGCAATCCCGAGACTCGGCACCGTGAAGCGAGAGCTGCGAGGTCGATCGGCGAGAACCTGGCCCGTGCTGGCGATGATACGGAGAGCCAAGGCGCCGCCGCCGGCCAAGGAAATGCCATGATGGCGATGACGATCGGCGCAACTCGCCGTCAGAACACCTTTTTGCAGCGTCTGGTGGGATCTGCCGTGGGGCGCTCGATCGTCGCTGGCGGGTCGCGCCGAAAGATGGCCACGGGGGCCTCCTGGTGCGGCGCGAATCGAAGCATGTGCTCGTCTTCCAGCGGACTAATTTCCGGCGGCGATCGCACTGGGCTCACGGCCTCCGATCGGAGCGCGGGAGCATCTGCGGTCGTACGTTACGTCCCGGGCAAGCTTCGCGAAGAGGGAGACGCAGCCATGGTGGCCGCCGGCAGTGGGGCCAGGATTCCTCGGTTGCCATCATAAGCTTTCAGGTGGGGCGTCGGTGTCGTTGACGTTCAAGAACGGCTGATCTGTTCGACTTGATGCCGGCCGAGCGGGAACTGATCGCCAGCCTTTCAGAGCGTCATCCAGAAATATAACGGCGGTTCGGAGCGGCCGCCGGCGGCGTGAAAATAGCGAAGCAACCGTGATATGGAAGACCAAGCGGTGTTCGAGTTCGGCGACGACTGGTGGGGCGACCCGGAGGGTCGGGGAGAAGGGGGCAGAGCGAACACCTGCAGGCGGGATTAAGCCGTCGCGCACCGAATGGGCCATCATCCGGTTTCTGCCAGGAGCTACACGAGCTTCCACGCCGACGAGCTTCGCGCGGCCGTCACCCGCGCCACGCGGCAGCGCGGCGCCGGCCAGTTCCGACCGGATCCTGCGGCTGCTGCGGGCGAAGGGCATCGTCAATTACGTCGTGGTGAGCCGGCGCGAATCGCAATGCAGGAGTGCTCGGCGTGAGAATTCCTGCGCGGCAGGGAAAGAAGACGTACATGGGCCGCGACCGAGAAGTGCTGTGAAGCTGGCCCAACATTTCCTGGGCGACCAGGCGGGGGCCGACGAGGCGAGATATGTCCGCACTCGCCGAAGCGATTCAGCCAGGCCGTCGAGACAGTGGATCGAGGGGGCAGACTTTGAGGACTGATATATGGCAGAAAAACAAGTAATCGAGGAAGTGAAGTACACCTTCACTCGGACCGAACTGCTGGAACTGGGCGATGAGTTGGCGCGGGCCGCCGATGACGTCCGCGAAATCGAGGCACGCAAGAAGGAACTGACGGCGTCGATCACTGCCGAATTGAAGCGGGCCAATGGCCGCGTCTTCACCCTGGCGGGGAAAATTCGCGACCGCCATGAGATGCGCGAAGTACAGTGCATTGCTTATTTCGGCGTGCCTCGAGCGGGACTAAAGACGATCCGCCGGGCCGACACCCAGGAGAACTGCGGCAGGAAGCGATGACTGCCGAAGAAATGCAGCAGGGCTTGGACTTCGGATCATCCGCAACGACGGGGCCGGACACTCCGACGCAGTAAAGGAAGGGAACGAATGACACCGCAAGAGTTTTGGCGTGCAATGTATCCGGCGAAGTTTGGAAGCAGATCCTTTGTTCGAAGAAGCGACCCGCAATCTAACTTGGGATAGCATCATTCAGAGTCTGAAAAGAGTCGACAAGATGATTTGAAAATTCTGCAAATACAGGAACGGGAACTATCGATTCTGAAACGTTTGCGGGATGGCGACTATGACCCGCATATTGGTCAACTTACCTTCTGCTGTCCAGTTTGCGGCAGTACGTACATGCATATTCAAAGCGTGGCGACCCTCAAATGCGGAGATGAGTCTGGGGATGAACCAATTCCGGGTACGGACACGCTGTATGAGGGAGTTGGTTGGAGACGCCCAGCGGTGGCAATCCTGATTGATGGCGAGTCCTGCGGGCATCAGTTTCGTTTGCGGGTGCAGCAACATAAGGGCGAGATCTTCATATTTACGGAAACGATGGAATGGCAGGAAATAGAGCGGTCTGCCCGCTCGACTCCGATCACGGCAGAAGCCCTCGCAATCTTAGAATCTGTGGATGATTTCTAATGGCTGAGCGCGGCGTATGAGGAGAGATAGTGATACCAGAAGAAGATGAAGAAAGAAGAGAAGCTGTTCGGGATGTGCTGGATGCGAGAGGTGATGAGTATCAGCACAAGGTAGACGAATACAACGCGATAATGCATATCGCCCCGGATCTTCAGACTCAGCGGGACATTTCCAAATACTGAGCAAATTGGACAGCCTAAAGAGGACATTGGAGTATGCCTTCTTCCTGACGGGTGTCTCATTGACTCAAACGGCATTCGTAGGCCGGGGGAGTTAGTGACGATGTGAACGTAAACCTGAAAAAGGATAGCCGATGCTTTCAGAAGCCGTCCTTGAGCAATTAAAGGCTACAAAGTGAAACGTACAGACGCCGGCCAGAACCGCCTGGCCGCGAGGTAAAGGCGAACTCCATGAGCGTGGAAACCGTAACGCGGTCAACAGTTGAGTTGGAGGCCGTAATCAGCAGTGGGCTGAAGACCTTCATCGAGGTGGGGATCGCCTAGTTGAAATTCGCGACCGGCGACTCTACCGGGAGCAGGGATTCCAGCACGTTTGTGGACTACTGCAAGGAGCGGTGGAAAATGAGCCAACAACATGCGCAGCGCATGATCGACGCCTCGAAGGTGCGTGAGAATTTAACACCAATTGGTGTTACTCCCAAAAATGAAGCTCAAGCCCGTGAATTGGCAGGGACTTCCGGTCGAGGAGCAGCGCGCAGTGGCTTCCGGGTTGGATTAACGACCGCTACAGCGAAAGATGTTCGCACGGCGGTAAAGAAGCACGCTACCCGGGTTGCCGCGAAGCGCGGTTCCCTAGAAACCGCAGCCAAGTTCGAAGAAGGGCCGATCTGGAAGTCCGATCGGCCAGGTCGTATGAAGCGCAATTGCTAAGGTTGGCGTACTTCTGCCGCAACCCGTGTCCACGAAGCGGACATGCGAAATCTTTGATTGCCGTCCTGAGTCGTTGAACCAGCGCATCTACGACCTGCGGTTCATCCCCTGGCTGCACATTGCGACAGTTCGGGTCGATGGGTTGGGGGCTGCCTATCAGGTGACGATTGATGAGGATCTCAAGGGGATTTGCGAGGGTCGACGCCCATCCAGATCAGGTGAGAGGCCAAATGATTTTTGCCAACGCTTGCTGGCGGAATTGATCCGCCGGAGAGAGGAGATCAACGATAAAAACATCAGGGGAAGGTGGCTTCCCGACCATGTATCGAAACTCGAACTCAAGCTGATTCTTGATTGGATTCAGGGCGAGCTGGAACATTTTAACGGTGGCCAATCCGATCAATGGGCGAGAGAAAGCCGCGCAACAATCACCCCAATTGAATGGGTGAGGAGAATGCAAATGCTACGAAAAGTAAAATCGAATTAGTCCCACTCACTCGCGAGTTGGCAGTGGAATTCGCGCAGATGAAGCCAGTTCCCGGCGAACGTCCGCTTCGCCCATCGCGTTCGAAGTATTTCGAATGGCAACTGCTCCAAGGGAGCTTCAACCTCCGGAGTGGGCAAGGCGCTGATCGAAGGAACGCAAGGAGAATGGAGGGCCGACGGCCAGCACCACCTCGCACTTGCTGGCGACATGCGAGGAGAGCCTGTTCCCGGTCGGGCTGTCCGTCACGGTGAACACCTACCACCTGGATAGCATGCTGGAAACGGCTGACTTGTTCGACCTGTTCGACAATCCGATGTCGGCGCGCACCAACGCCGACAAGCTTCGGGATCTATATAGCGGACCACCCCTGATCTCGTCGGGATGGACCGTACTTTCCTCGGCAAAGTGGCACGCGGCATCGACTATTATTACCGCGATCTTTTGAAGAACAACAGCAAGATTGTGGTCTTCGAGCCCTCGCCAACACGGATTGTATTTCCACATGGACGCGACCAACCGGGCCTTTGCCATCTGGCTGGCCGGCCAGCATCAAGCCAAGCATGCCTGGATGATCGGCAAACCCGGAATCACCGCTGAAATTTACAGCGACTGGCGAAATCACCTGAACTGGCAGATCGTTTCTGGACGGAGGTAATGACGGAGCGGAACCCCGACCCTGACGACGATACGCGGGAACTTTCACGGACCTTCCGTGAATGGTCGCGCAAGCAGCCGCGCGTCTCGCCAGGACAGAGTTCCGTACGCATGCGAAGAAGATCTTCGACCGCTACCGCAGGAACAGCCGATCGAAGAGATATGCCACGGGAGTTGGTTAGTGACGAAGCCCTTATGGCGCCGACGCCATCTCCCAGGGGAGGGACAGCACCTCCAACTATAGAAGATGGCTGACCGGTGGCGGTCTAGCCGGCCGCCACCAGATTGCTGGAGAAAAGGGGTGGAGATTTTGAGCGTTGCTCTCGAGTTCCGGTTGCGCATCCTCTGGACGGAGTTCTTCCCCGACCAGGCGTGGCCCGGCGATCCGCTGGCGGCGCTGGAGTATCTGGCCGGCGAGGTTCGCATGCTGCGCGAGACGAGCGAGGCATCCTGCTTCAATGAACTGATAGTTCCTCATGATATACTTACGCCATGACGAAGACAATACTCGCAGCACTCACGCATCACTGCAAGCGTTGCGAGCACACCTGGCTGCGACGGACGGCGTACGACCCGGCGGCAGTGCCCGAAGTGCAAGAGCAAATTCTGGAACAAGCCGCGCGTGCGCAGATCAAACCGGAGAGGCAGGCGGTAATCCGTGGTGAAGCGCAAGCGCAAACCCGACCTGCCGCCGACCGTCACGGTGACCAATCAACTGGGAATCGTGCAGGACAAGAAAGCCGCCGGGGCGCTGTTCAACGCGATTCTAACGTCCGTGCAAAAAAGCCAACGCACGCGTGGCACGCGAAAAGGAGGAAGCCGCTAATGGCCGCAGACGGGCTTTAATCTGGATTGCGTTGCTCCGGGTGTCCACGGACGACCAGGACGTGAAGCGGCAGCGCACCGACATCGAGAAGCTGAAGAAAAGTTCCCTGAGATCCGCATTCTGCGCATCGTGGAACTCGTCGGCGTCTCCGGTACGGACACTCTGAAGAACGAGCATGTGCAGAAGATTCTGGCGGAACTAAAACAGGGAGGGATTGACGGGTATTGCGATCTCCAGCCTGGACCGCTCTCTTCCGTCCCGGCAAGCGGTACGGCCAGTGGGCCATCCTGGATCACTTCGCGGACACCAACAAAGCCATCTGGAGCCAGCGCGAAGGCCATATCGACCCAAGCACCGATGAGGGCTACGAGAAGTGCATGGCGGCTGGTGGCCGCGCCGGCGCGGAGTGGCGCATCCTCAAGCAGCGCACCGCCGACGGCAAAATGGAAAAGGCCATGGAAGGATTCCTGCCGCACAGCAACTGCGCGGTACGGCTACGACATCATCGGCAGAAAGCAGACCGGGATCATCGGCAAAGGCAAAGCCGTGATTAACGAGCAGGAAGCACCCGTGGTCTGCGAGGCGCTTCCGCTGGGCATTTGCTGGCATGGCGACCTACGAGATTGGCGCACGCCTCAACAAAGACGGCATCCTCAGCAAAGGCAGCAACGGCCAGAAGCCGAAGCCGTGGTCGCCCACCACGATTCTCCAGATGCTGCGCTGTGAGGATTACATTGGGAAGCATTACTGGCACGGCATCGTGATTCCGGTCCCGCGGATTATCAGCGACGAATTGTTCTATGGCGTCCAGGCGAAGATGGCCGCACGTAAGGCGCAGTGGGCCGGCAGGCCGTCGAAGCTGTTCCTGTTTCGCGGTTACCTCTGGTGCGCCCGGTGCAAACATCGCTGCGTGGGCAAGGGAACAAAGGCCAGAAGCGCAGCGACCCGTTGCTATTACGGGTGCGGTTATCGGACCAACAAACCGCCGAAGAAGCGTCTCTGCGATGCGCCGATGGTCTGGCAGCAACTGCTCGAATCCGTGGGATGGGGCGCGATCTGGGGCATGCTCAAAAATCCCAAACTCTTGCTCGAAATGGGCAAGGCGATACTATGCTGATCACCTGAAGCCAGACGAAGAAAAAGCGGCCCGGATCGAGAAGGAGATCGCGAAGTTGCTGCAACCGCGACGGCAATCTCGGACAGATGCAGGAGGATGCCCAGACGCCGGAAGAATTCAACAAACTTCGTGCCAAGCGCTTGACCGATCCGCAACGATCTGGCGAACCTGGAAGTGGAGTTGCGCGAGGCCCGCAAGGTCGTGACGATGCCCTCGCTGAGTGCGCTCGAAAAGCGCTTGGAAACCATCACCACGGGCGCGGAGCCGACGACCTACGACGAGCGCCGGCCGATCCTGGAGGGTCTGGTCGATCTGCGGATGGAGTACTGCGGACGGAAAGCTTACAGATCGAAGGCAAGGTTCCGGTCGATGATTCCGCGGCTCTCCGTCAGCAGATGGGGAGAATTGCTATCCGGGTGTTCACGCCGATTAGCAATTCTCCCCGCCATATCCCATTCATTCTAAATGTGAGGGTTGGCATGAGCGGCCTTCCTCCGTACTACACGACCAATCTTCCCGACGGCCCCGGCAATGAAAGCGACATGCCTCCGTACCAGTGGACGGCGTTCCCGCCAAGCCCCTTCCTGCTCATCTCCACCCGCCCCCATCCGCTCTGTCCTCCATTTGACCAATGACGTCGTCCGCATCGAGTCCAGTAAATCCCTGCCCAATCTCTGGGTCCGCTTCTGGCACCGGGCACTGCTCGGCTGGAGGTGGGAAAGCAAATGACCACGATGGCCCGTATCGCGCAAATCCGCACTGCCCTTGCGCGGGTGAAAGAAAAGCCGCGAACACTACCGCCTGGTCAGCGCCAACCAGTCCGTGGAATCGCTCCACAAGCAGAGCGCAGAGGACGCGTTCACCGCCGCGGTCAAAGAGTTCGCGGGTGGCAATGGATCAACGTCGAGGCCGTGCTCGATGCGTTGCCACCAGAAACGAAGTGAAAGGAATTTTTATGGCAGCGAAGAAAATTACGCTCGACAAATTGCGCGAAATGAAAGACGACTGGGACGATGACGGTGCGCTCGCGCCGACTGAAGAGGCCATCGCACTGGCCGAACAAATCATCAACACGCTACCGGACGTAGTGCCGCGTACTGGCGGCGGCGTAAAGATCGAGTGGCACTGCAGTGGTGCCGATATCGAGATCTAGCATCACGCCGGAAGGCGCGCTGGAACTGGAGTAAGCCCATGGCCGGCACTCGAGTTCTGCTACAAAGATGCGCCCAGCACGGCGCTAACGGTGCGCCTGATCCACACGTGGAACCGCGGCGACATCGACCACGCCATCATGAGCGCCTCGAGCGGGCCGAAAGAGTATGTGAAGAACATCGTCCACGCGCTATTCGAAAGCAGCCCGACACTCGATGCTGTCTCGATGGTACGCGCCGGCGGGCCGCCGTTTTTCCTGCTGCGAGTCGGGCGCCAGTTCTACTCGATGGACAAACGCGAAGTGGAAGCTACAGGAGGTCGCTTGAATGTCTGACAACCCGCCGATATTTCGCATCATCGTGCAAATCCAAACCGTCAACGGCGCCCAGAACCGCCACGTGCGCGTCACTGTGAAGCGCGGTGACCACTGGGCCGTCTGCGGCATCCTGATGCTCCAGCCGGCCGAATGGGAGGCTTTCCATCAACGCTGTATCGCCAACCAAATCGAGGTGGTTCCCGATGATGCACCGCGCCAGAGCGTTCCGGCTGACACCGCCCCCGCGGCTCGTTGAGAACGACGTTGAACGCGCCTGCCCGATCTGCTCCGCTATCGCGGCTGCTGGGTGGTGCGCGTGCATGCCGGCACGTTCAAATCTGCTGACGGACCGCCGCTGGATCACAGGGCGCGGACACGGGCATGCCAGATTATGCCTGCGTCCACAGAACGGTTCCTGGGCTTCCTGCTCGAGGTGAAGCGGCCAGGCGCGGACGTATCGCCAGAACAGAAACAGAAAATCATGGAGATCCGCTTGGGCTACCATCTAGCGATCGCGGTGGTCGATTCCGTCGATGCGCTGGATGCAGTGGCTCAGGCAACACGAAGCCTGCAAGTCAAAATTGGGACGCCTACTCTTTGGATAGCGGCGTCCCCTGAGGCGAATTCTAAATGTTGAGTCTTCTTCAGCATACGCTTTTTCCACAGCTGTGGAAAACGATTCAATTACGAACCGGACAATTTCGGAGGTGCTGGTAGCTATGGCAACCATCACCTTCCCGTTCGTCTGATCTGCCGGATGCCGCGATCTGGCAACCGGGCCTTAGTGCAGCATGCTAAGGAGCTATTTGCTGCGCTCATCTCTTACCGGAGCCGCAAGACGGGACTGTGCAATCCAGACTATCCAGGTCGCTGAACGGTTAGGGGACGAGCCTGAGCACGGTCCGGCGGGCACTGGCCCAATTGGTCCGGGCGGGGATCGTTTTAGTCCATCGGACCCTCTTCGGGAACCGCTACGAATGCCAGCCACCCCGGACAGGTGGCAAACCACTATATCCGCGACGGAGTGTGCGCTCACGGGTGAGCTTCCGCAACCGCTCACGGATGAGCGGCACGCAGCGCACTCACGGGTGATGCGCACAAGAACCAGATGTTTTAGAACCTAAAGAGGAGCGTGCCGCCGCCGCAATGGTACGTCCGGCCGCGAAAGCGGCGGCTGCGGCGCCACCTCCTCCGGGGGAACGCCGAAAACGAACACGCCAGCTTCGCCACCAGCAGACCCCTGCAACGGCCCAGCGGAAGCTCCGTCGCAACCCACCCAGAACCCTGCCGGCGGTCCCTGACCGCATCCATGTGGCGCTGGCGCAGGCCATCTCGGAAGCGGCTCGTGGCCGCGCCCCATCCCAATCCCATCTGCCGGGACAGGGCACCAGGAGAACTTGAACGCATTCTCCGGGCAGCACCGGATGTCGAAGCCACGGCAGAACGTATCTGGAATAACCATGCGGCCTGGATGGAGGAATGGAAGACGCAGTCCCCTGTGAAAGCTCCGCAACTATGGGCATGGCTTCAATGGGGGCACTGGGAAAATCCGCCGATAATTCGCAGACCTGCCGGGCGGGAAAGTTTGGCGGATCAAGCCATTACGCGATGGAGAGAACGCATCGCGAGAGGGGAGAAACCATTTTGAATCCCGAAACTATCGCCCGAATTTTGAGTGGCTTGCAATTATTCCCATTCTTTCCTCAAAGCGGAGACGCCTTCGATGCGCTCGTTCGTATGGTCGGCAAAATGGCAGAAACCGAAGATCAGGTGAGATGGCTTGTGGACCGGATGCTTTTGAACCCTATCCCAAATGGCCTGGTCCTGCAGAGGTTCGTGCCGTGTTCTGCACTCGCTTCAAGCCGAAGGATGGTTTTTCAATAGCCGGATCTGTCGTTTCTCCTGGAGAGATCGTACCCAATCAGCTAAATAAACCCGAACCTGAGTACAAAAAACTCGAACGTGGTGAGCCAGTCTCCGACGATTCGACCCTCAATGCAAGTATCAGTGCCCTTGGCGAACTTAAAGATATCAATCGTGTAACCCGGCCACGTCGCGTGCCAGGTATCCAAGTTACTGATGGGCGAATTACACAGGCCGACATTGACCGTGCGGTCGAAGATCTTCACGACAAAAAGGCCCGGCGCGAATTAGGCCAGGAGGAGTGAGATGGCGGCACTCTGTAGTGAGGCCCTCTATATCGAATACCGCAATCGGTTCCATGACAGATTGCGGGCGATTGATGTTCGCGATCCGCTCGAGGGCTCTTCCTGGAAATACGATGCCGATGCGGCTCGCGAGGCCAGGATAGCGCTCGTAGAAAGACAGCGGCGCATCGAATCTACGTCTCCGCACTTGCTTACGTGACGACGAATTTCTGGATAGCCTCTATTGGGTATGTCTATCCGATTGGATGAAATATCAAGTCAATTACCACTGCCAATCTTGCGGAATCAGACCAAGATCGAAACGGGGCGCATTATCGTTTGGGCACGGGCTGAACGTTCACCACAAAACCTACGCTCACCGCGGATTCGAGTATCCAGATCACCTCGATGATCTGGAAGTGCTGTGTAGAGGATGCCATTCCCGCAAGCACGGCATCAAGGAGCGGTAGGATGTCGAAACCACTTAGTGACACCGTCTACGATCAGGAGATCGAGCGAATGTCGGATCTGCCTGGCTTTCCCCATCTTCCGGCAGCGCAACGGGAATTCCGGCGCGTACTTCGTCGCGTCACCGAAACTGATAAAACATTCCTGCACAATCTAATCACTGACGTAGTCGATTCGGTGACCATCTGCCCGACTCCCGCGGAACTCATTCAACGGGCAGGCGCAATGCGGCATCGTGCCCATCCGACCGCAGGAGATGCCGGCTGCGAACTATGCCACGGTTCCGGTTTCGTCACGACGGTACGCCAGGTCGCGATCGCCGGCATCGCGCCATACGAGGCTGAGTTCGCCGCGGTCTGTACCTGCCGCGGAGGGAAATAATCATGAATCACAAAAACAGATTTACTGTTCCATGCCCATTGGTTTGGAGAACCATGAAAGGAGCAGGATTATGCCGCACATAAGTGATCTGATCGAGCCCTGGAATGATTTGACCGAATTGCTCGATGATCTCGACGTTGAGCGCATACTCGAGCAACAACTCCCGCCGGGCCGGCGGCACGCGGCCGACAAACTCCATCGTCTGCTGTTGGAGATCAGTGAATTAATGCTGGATGCCGAGATCGACGATAGCCTCTCGAAACCATCGAGATCATGCTCAAGAGCGAAGGGGAACGGGCGATGGGCTCTCAATTTTGGGCAGTGATGATGGCGCCGCCGGCGGTGGACGAGGCGGCGGTGGAATTGGTTTCGGCATCGGCGGCCAATCTATCAATCCCTTACGGGCCATATCACGCGCCGCCTCGCGCGCCGCCAGGTTACTGAGGGCAGCAACCGCACAAGGGCAGAAACGCATCATCTTCCAAAACCGATTCGTCAACATGGGAAGCTGCACTACTATTTTATCCGGCTGATGAGGTGCCGATTTATGGGGATACTCAACGCAGCCACGCCGATCTGCACGGCGGTGACTAAGAACTGCTTCCGCTGCGGCCGGGATTTTCAGGATTTTAGTGATAGCGGACAGGCTCGAGTCTGCGCGGAATGTAAGAAGCCGAAAGCGAAGCCGCTGAAAGGCGAGGATCGCAGACTGCTTGGTCAGCCGCTGACACCCGCCAGGTGCAGGTCACTAATCTGATCGCCAAAGGCAAGCTGAACAAAGAAATCGGCTTGGACCTCCATTTGGGCGAGGGCACGATCAAAGTAATCGTGTCGATCATACTGGCCAAGACGGGCATGGCGAACCGCACCTGCCTTGCCGTTTGGTGGCTGCTTCAGACAAACGAAACCCTGATGGCCGCGGCGGCGGCCGGCATGGGGCCTGCATATAAAAATGGCCTCGTCAGGTGTCCAGATCCTGGCGAGGCCGCAACCCCTGGAGTTGTGAAGGGGGAAGGTACAAAGGACTCTCAGATTTTATGCTTCAGTTTCAGAACGCCGGCCAGCATCAGGGCAGAGCCGATCATAGCCAGCGTGGCGGGTTCGGGCACCTGCTGCTGGGCAAACGTATTGCTGATGCTGACGGCCGCGCCGCCGCCGGGGAGGTAAGCATCGACGACGTGTACCGCGGTCTGGCTGATGACGAGCGGGACGCCGGGAGAGCCGACTTGGGAGGTTACTGTGCCCAATAGAACATTGCCCTCGGTAAACACGGCCTTGGCTGTTGCCGGATTGCCGACCGCGCTCTGGGTTACTGAGATCGCCTGAAACCCGCACTATCCGGTTGTTCCCGTTGAATTGGGTCAAGTCGATGGCGATATCGTACGACAGCGTGAATGCAGTCAGGAAATTCCCGTTGAACGTGACGCCGTGGATATCGAGCCCTGCCAGCGATTGCATCTGGAGTTCCAGCACCGTGTTGGTAGGCAATCCCGCACCCACGGAGAAGTTGGAGAAGATTTTGTCGTTCTGCTCACAGAAGAAATTGGGAGCAGTCCAGGTGGCGAATTGGATACTGATATCGTTGGCCGGTCCGCTGCCAAAACCACTACAGGCTGGTGCAGGCGGCGCCAGCACGGGAATGGCAAAACCCGAACTGGCGCACAGTACGAACATGCTTACAAGCGTTATGCGCATGTTCCATCATGTGAATAAAGAATGCACAGTGTCAATGCGGTACTAGCCTTGCTATCGAAGGCTGCGACTGGCCGCTCCGAGCAGGCTGCAAGGAGTTCAATCCCAGTGCCTAAAAATGGGCATGACTACAAATTTGTTATGATGATCGTCGGAAATCAAAGGGCTGGAACAAGGGCTGGTCGATGGATTTCAAACCTGCCAGACGTTTGTCTAAAGAGGATCCGCCTGCGGTGATTGCAGCTTTTGGCAGCATCGCGCGGCCCATCATGCGCAAGTTCATGAACACCACCTCGTGCATCTCCGCTGCGCGAACCACCATTGAGACGATGCGGATCTATGGGTTGCGTGCCGTCGAGCTTCCGGTATGCTTCGTCTTCCAGGTTCTGGTGCGGAAATACGCGCGGATCATCGGTATCCGTGGAGAAGAACTTGCAGAGATAAAGGCGAAATCGGCCAGTTGGGAACATGTGTCGTCTAAGCGTGCCGGCTGGGATGGCCATCTCATCGTGCTGGTGGAGAATCGCTGGCTGATCGATGCGGCCATCGACCAGGCTGATTCGCCGCGGTTCGGGGTGCGGCTTCCTCCAGAGGTATTCGTCGCGGATTTGGCCGGTCAGGACTGGAATCCAAATGAGAACTTCGAAATCAACCTGGGCCTGATCCTCGATAATGGCGACAAGGCGACGTTGATCTACCGCAACATCAGCGACCGCAGTTATCTCGAATCGGAGGCCTGGAAGGATGAAGGCCTCGCCGCTATTGGCCCATGTCATCGCAATCGACATGGAAATGTGGTTGAGGCCTCAGCGGGCGGAACGTCACTGAATACAGGGAGGCGAATGCCTAAAAATATGCCGCCGGAAAAAGTCCTGGTCTGCGCGTCGGCCAATGCCGAATTGATGGTTAGTGGAGCCAGCTTCGACCGCGCCTGCAGCCAGTGCGGCGCACGGGTGATGGTGGCGCCTTCAGGCCGCCGGGCACTGTCGCGGGATCCTGAATTGGTGCTGCTCTGCATACGCTGCGGATTTGAGGCGATGAGCCGTTGCCCCGAAGGCTCGATACAGATCGCTGCTGCTCCCGACGTCGCGCAGGAAATCGCTTCGGCCCAGCCGAACACTTGGAGGAAACGCAATTGATTGACGAAGTCTTCGTAGGCTCCATCAAAACGCAGATGACGGGCAATGTCTGTCCGCACTGCGGCCGTCCAGCGGACGGCGGGACCGCTTGCGGGATCGGGCAGCAACCAGCGCTAAATCCCAAGCCGGGAGATTACGCCATGTGCCTCTACTGCGGAACGCTGAATCGGCTACGATAACGAATTGAAGCTACGCCTACTTACGAAGCGGGACCGCCGGCAACTGATGCGTGACCCTCGCCTACGGGAGACGCTGCAGATCGCCGAAGCCGTAACCCAGGCGATGCGGAGAAAGTGGCAATGACTATCTGGGAATACGCCATCGCACGCACGGCCGGCACTTCTCATGGCGGCATCCGCCGAACGGGAGCTCCAGCCCAAAGAATACGCCATGCTGGAATTCCTGGCGCCTGCATTGCTTCGCCTCGAGCAGGATGAGGAAGACAGGCGCCTCGCGCCGCCGACGCCGCCTAAGAAGCGCCGTGTATGGTAGGGGCGATAAGCTGATGAACGCTGAATATACGAAGGCCGGCAAGCTCGCGCAGTTCACGGTGACACCAGAGGACGGCGTCCCGCCGCATACGGTCAAGATCACCGAACGCAGCACCTGCGGCAAGTACATCCTCGAGCACGTGCTGGTATATCAGCACTACGATGTGACGCGTGACGTCGCCGTCTACACGCTGACGGGCACCGCCAGGCGACCAGCTTGAAGCCCCCTTGTAAATCCACGCTATCGCAACTAGCATTAGGGTGTCGCCGCGTCGGATGATTGCCCCATTCTTCGGACATCCGCCGCGACCTGAATCCTTGAGGATCGTAAGATCCTTGAAACAATTACCGACCAAACTTAGCTCGAAGGAGAACAACATGCCACTCGCATACATCCACGAATTGACTGGCCGCGGCGGCGGCGAGATCGATAATTCGCTGCCCGGTGGTCCCCCTGGTCACGTCGGCGGCGGTCCCATCATTCCGCCACCGTTGCCTGGAGTCTGGCCCCCACCGGGCAGGCCAAACCTTCCGCCAGTTGACATAGGCTGGGGCAACCGTCCTCCTGGCGTGGACGAGGGCTGGGGACAAGGCCGTCCACTGCCGCCCCACGTCGGCGGTGGGCCGATTATCATCCCGCAGCCGCCACCCGGAACCAATCCGCCCATCACGCTGCCGCCACCCGGAATCTATCCTCCGCTGCCGCCGACCGGATTACCTCCCGGCCCGGTCGCGATCCTGGTCAAGGTTGTTGGCAGCGACACGGTCCACTGGATCGTCGTCAACAATCCCAGTATCGACAACACTCTACCGCCCGCGCCCGCGCCCAAGTAACCGCCGCCGAAGTAACAGGGGCGGCGGCGATCCCGCCCCTTCAATCCTCGCCTCTTGAAAGAGGCCGACGTCCACTGATAAGTCTACCTTTTCATCCACATGGAGCAGTCAATGCACTTGCTATTGGCCCTCGAAGTTGGAGTTCCACTTCGTGCACATGAGATCAAGAGCCGCAACGGTCCTTCAGATTTCGACTTGCAGCGCTGCCGGGAGTTCGCGAAAGTCCTCGCCTGCAAAGGGGATGTCTTGCAGTACCGCTCAAACAAAAAGGGAGAGACTGCGGACTTGATAGGGCAACTCATAGATGCCCTCGCGGTGCTTGCCTGCATGCCGGGTGGTGTCACTTTCCTTGGTCAGCATTGGGAGGCGTAGCGTGGATGCGGAGCAAATCTACTCCATCGCCGAGCACGCGGTGAGTGTCGTTATGAGACGAGGGAATTCATGGTGGCCGCCCGATCGCGAGGACGCTCGTCAGGAGGCGGCGCTAGCTATCCTGCTCGCTTCCCGGCGCGGGCTCGACAAGGATCGTGGCTATTACTTCGGCGCGGCAAAGAATGGCGTATGCATGTGGATTCGAGCGTGGCTGCGTCCGAACCGGGATACATTCCCTCTACTCGCCAACATTGAGAAACTCATCGAGGCCAAGACGAGTATGGCAGATGCGATGCTGCGCAATCTGGACTCGCTTGCTCCTCTACTGCGCGGACAGGAAGTCAAGAGGCGCAAGGTTGCAGACGCTGCGATAGCCATGGAAGTGGAGTACTGCCGCCTGATGCTCGAGGGTTACGAGATCCAAGAGGCAGGCGCGATACTGGGGCGCAACAGACGGAACACTTACGCCCTCCGGGAGCGTGTTGTTCCGAAGCTGCGTAACATTGCTGAGGGCAAGCGCCCTGAAGCTCGATACTCCAAGCCAGGGCCGGCATCTCTCGTGGCACTGCGGAAACTGGAGCAAGATCCGCAAGCATTGCGCCGGCGTAACGAGGCTATCAGCGCAGCCAAGCGTCAACGCTCGCGCATAGACTCGGGCTCGTGTCAAATCCATGGGGATAAACCGTAACTCATTGATTCTACGTGGGCAAGCTAACTAGCTGATTCTAAAGGACGCGGAGAAAGTGCTTGCATCCTACTCATTCCATAGGACTTAGGGTCCTTCCTGACGAGAAACCCACGGGGGCGCGCCGCGCACCGATTGAGCATGTTCGAACGCAAGCGTTACTTTAGTTTCAATGACTTACGACGCGGTTTAGCAGCAGATTTTTTGTGAGATTTTGGGGAAGCCCGAAGAAACCGGCAGTGTCATTGTGCTAATGGGATAAATTGTGGAAACACTTTTGACATCGGGCAGTTCACCAGCGTGGTATACTTATGCTTTGAAATGGACATTCGCGGGAACTGAGAGAGAAACGTCTAATTTCACCGGCTGGATTATAGCCAGAAGCTCAGAAAGCCGCCGGGCCACCGACGGCTTTTATGCCAGATCAAACCAGACTTCCAAACGAACCCTGCGCGTTTAGTTCCTGGGGACTGAGTGTGGTTCTCCGGTTGATGAACGCGCTGGTTTGCCCAGCCATGATGGGGATCTGAAGACTACGCCCGACATGTCATTAGTGGAAGACGCAATGGTTATTTGCGGTCAGGCCGGGCGGATCAACCGCAATCCTGACCGCGCGGGCTGATCGATGTTGAGCCGCGGATCGCGACTGGGAAGCCAACACGCAAAAGCGTTGGCCGGCTGAAGGATCGCCACGCGGAAAATTACAAGCCGGCTGAGAGGCGCTCGAGCCGGATTCCGGCATCCGCGTATACCGATGCTCGAGCTCTGCGCGAGGTGTATGTCGCTCAGAAGCATAAGTTGAGCATCCGCGAGAAGACAGGAGAGTTAGTCCTCGCGGCGCGAGGTTGAGGAAGAGCGCGGCTCTTTGTGATTCAGGACGCATCGCTGATGCCACATGCGAAGCTGGCGTACGCAGTTGGCGGCCGAAAGCGACGAGATGGCGGTCTTCGACATCCTCGAGGGCGCGTTGCAGCGGGTCTTTGAAGGGACTACATGGCCGGCTGGCTGACTGACCTGGCGCGGCTGATTTCAGGAAGGACGATGGCTTTTACTGCCAGGCTGCGCAGAGTGCGGCGCGACCGGACAGCGCGAACCTGGGGATTAGCGGAGCTGGGCCGATGAGTACGGATGCACGACGCTGCGCTCGTCGCCCGAACCGGGACCGTGGCGAACGTCGCGTGCCCGTCTGCAGGACATCATGGACGATCATCGCCCAGTTCGCGGGTACGAACTGAGTCGGTGATAGCCGAAACTAAATTGAGCAAAACAGAATCGGGTAACAACTGGATTGGCTGAAATATTCTGTTTCCAAAACGCTTCAGGGCCCATGATGGCAGGTTAACTTCGACCACCGACATGGCAAAGCGCAATTCGAACATGTTAGCCCGCGCTGATCAGAAGATTCGATCGTACTGCGCAGGCTCGTGAGAGACGCTCGAGGCGCCATTCGGGCAACGGGCTGCTCGCCAAAGGACTTTCCCGGCGGAATCTGGTCATGGTCCGGCGCCAGAATAGCGCCCTCAGGCTTTGCGTTCGATGTCGGCGCGCTATCCTCACCGATGCGCCGATGGGGTCGACAATATCGGGCGATGTAGGCGGCGGGGGCGATCCATGCGCACGACCTGGCGATGGCAATACTACCAGCTTTCCGCGGTCGAAGATCTTCATCACGAGCACGCCGGTCATCAGTGGGCGCCAGTCATCGAACAGCTCTGCGACGAGGCGACCAGCGGCAGTATTGGATCCGTGTCCGCATTGCCGCGAGATGCTGGTACTCGGGTTCGCGCAATTGCGCTGGCGAAGGGCCAACCGCGTAAGGCAGCAATACGTAGC
>ERZ1370068.1858-contig-11808_pt1 | contig 51937 bp, 83 predicted proteins | sample MGYA00561227_ERZ1370068 | MGnify/ENA primary metagenome ERZ1370068 (study PRJEB38410, sample SAMEA6850437) | metagenome | study: Metagenomic assessment of the ecological functions of the soil: analysis of the soil microbiota associated with the... | reverse complement strand
GTTACGTGCGGCTGCCGCCATAGAGTGCCTGCCGGCCCGACAGCCGCGTCTAGCGCACCCATCGTCTCTTCAGCGGCGTATCGGGGATCAGGCCGATGGTGGTAGTGAGATGTCGATTACTCCAGTCCGGAGCTGTTTCAGAGATTGGTTCAAGGCTCGCAGTCAGGTACTTTGCGAGAACCCAGGTCGCCGTACGGGCCTGGCCACATCTCCCAGCCCGCCTTGGTCGAGATGATCAGTTCATCACGATACGGCCCAAAGTCCTCGCGAAGTGGATGCCTGGCGTTGATCTCCGATGAGCCGAATGGCGGACCGTAGTTGTTCAAGCGAGGTCGAAGTGTGTGATGCCGAGCGTCGAATGCCCGCCGAGCTTACCGCGCGCTGAGCCTCCAGAGGCTTATCGTCGCCGAAGTTGTGCCAAAGCCCAGTGACACCGCTGGAAGCAGCAAGCCGCCGCGCCCCGCAGCGTCGCGGATAGGGGCCGGACGCCAGCATCGGTTCTCATCCGCCAAACAGGGCACGCCGATACGCTATCGCTCTCACACCCTCGCTGACCAGGAGGGCCGGGTGCTCTCGTCGCAAAGCCGTTTGATCTTGGCCTGCGCAAGGGCCGTCGGTATTGACCCCTCCAGGTCTCCGACACCACGCTAACCACCCACGCCATCAGATCGACCGCCTTGGGCGCGCGCGGTGCTGGCCTATCTCCTCGGTGTGGTGTGTCTCTGTGGCTTCAGTCGATGACCGCATCGGGGCCGGAAGTGCGTGGGTGCAGCGGTGCCGGCCGATCGGATCCAACCTCACCGGAACCGGTCCAAGGTGTGCGGGCGCCGTCGCGACAGAGTGATCAGTGATTTCTACTTGTAAACGCGTCTTCGTTACCGATCCCTAGCTCCTTTGCCGCATCGGCGATCGTGCGACCCTCCGAGTGTCCGCTACAAATCGACCGCGCGGGACGTGTGTTTCAAACGCACCTGGCTTCCGCGCGTATCCCCGCAGGGGAACGCCAGGCACCACGCCCTGCCGTGCGACATCCGCTTCCACACCTCGGAGGTATGCCTCGCTCCGGATTTTGCCGCAATGACTTCGTTGGCCTCGCGGGTGGCGAGCGAATGGGGGCGGTAAGCTCACCTTCTCCCAACAGCAGCAGCGTGCTGGCCGCGGCCACATCCGGATCTTAGGGGACTCCTGGGCCGGTTAAGCTGCGCCGTGCAGATGGTCAATCGTCGGCTACCGCCAGGCTCTGCGTGATTGTGGGCGGCCGGTCAGCCAGGTAGGCGCCCGCAGCACAGGCGACCAGCAGTACTGCCGCCAACCAGAGCGGCGCGGCGAGGGCGACCCAGCGCAACAAGACACCTCCCGTTAGCGCACCCCCGAGCATCGCCAGGACCGAGATCAGTCGCCGACCGCGCACTGATTGGGATGTGGTGTCGGCGACCAGGCCGGTGACGGTCAAGGTGAGCACCGTGGTGGTCAGGTCGGGTACGGCCAGGCGGCGTACGACAGCGTTTTGGCCGCCCATAGCCAGGGCGAGCAACCCGATCAACATCAGCCGCGGTGCCGTGCAAAGCGGACCACCCTTGAAGGACATGCCCGGCACCGTTGGCGGCAAACCACAGCCGTGGACCGCCTACTACCGCGTGCGCTGCCCGTGCCCCTGACGCTCAACCCGCCGACCTGCTCGGACTGGGCGCACCGGCGACCGTCCTGAGTAGGCGCCTGCCGAGAGCGGCGTGGTCAGGGGCCCCGGGCGGGAGACAGCCGGAGGATCGGCAAAACGCGGTCCGTCTCGGCCTGCGGCGGCATAGCGGGGCTGGCTTCGATGATCCGCTGCCACGCTACCTTCGCGAGGTTCCTCGTCTCCAGATTGCTCAGCGGTCACCCGGAGCTGATGACCGGTCACCTCGATCCAGACCTGATCGGGATGCGCCGCGATGTTGTGATACCAGCTGGGGTTGCGCGCTGACCCGCCCAACGATGCGACGACCAGCCAGCTGCCGCTCACCGTCTGGAAAGCGGGCAAGTGGCGTCTGCCGTTTCGCCCCGTCTTGGCACCGACGGTCGTCAGGTGCCAGCACGTCCATGCCCATGAACCTGTCCCCGTTGCGTCGATGAGACTTGATCATCATGTGGCCGACGAACCGCGTGAACGCGTTTGACCGAGACGGGGCACGGGATCCGCGGGTCCCGCTCGGAGTCTTCTCAAAGCTCATGGCGCGTGTCTCCCCTTTCGCGATTGTGCCGGGATGTGTGCGGTGGCGGCCCAGCCTCGGACGGGGCTGACTCCGACGATCCCGACACCCAGCGTCGATTCAGGCATTGGCTAGAAACCCAGCGGCTCATCGCAGAGGACGACGGTGATGCGGTCGGGTGTCCACTCGCGATTGATGATGAGAACCTTGTTGACGCCGCTGTGGATGCCGTACGCAGCCTGAGCACGCGCGTCCTCGAGCGGGAAGGCGTATTCGTCGATGCGCCGCAGTGCGTCGTCGAGGTCGGGCACGATCTTCTGCGTCCCAACCAGGAGAATGACCTTCCCGGCGCCGGATGCGTAAGGGCCGAGTTGGCTGCCACTCGCGGACGCGGCGACCAGCGACCCGGTCTCGGTGACGGCGTGGACACTGCCGAGCATGATGTCGGGCGAGGCGCTGAGGCGGCGGATCTCGTCGGCCTGCGTCGCACGGTCCATGCTGAAGACCCGTGGTCGGAGGGGCTCGGTATCGACCGGACCTCTCGATCTCATCGGTGATGCCCGCCGCGTCGAGCGACTGCGACGCGCCCTGATGCACCTGCGACCCCGCCGGGATGAGATCCAAGACGATGCGTTTCGCTTCCGCGCTGTTCCGGGCGCGCAGGACGGTGATCCCGTTCGCTTCCAGCGCGGCGGCGGTTCGCGTCACGCGGGCGTCCTCCGCCGGGGCCGCGAATCGACGCCTGAGTGTGCTGTCGAGGTCGGGCTGGACTTCGATCATGAGATGGTCCTTCTCACCGGTGGGATGTACTTGCAATTGCAAGTACTCTAGCGCTAACTTGTTGCATGTGCAAATAGATTCCCCGCCGGGTCGATGCCGGCTGCTCTCTTCGACCGGCTTATCGAGGAGTCGCTGCCGGGCCGGCGCGGAGAGCGGGCGTGGCGGGCTTTGCTGCAGGCGCATGCCACGCTCATCCGCCAGCTCGATACCGATCTCACGGAGCACACCGGTCTGCGCCTCGCCGACTTCGACGTCTTGGCTCAGCTGGCCGCCGCCGGCGGCGAGCTACGAATGACCGAGCTCGCCGCCCGCACCCTCATCTCACGCTCCGGGCTGACCCGCCGCGTCGCGAGGTTGGTTGACGAGGGCCTCGTACGACGAGCGAACGCCGCTGACGACGGGCGCGGCGTGATTGTCGCCTTGACCGACGCCGGTGTCGCACGTGTGACCGAAACCGTGCCGGTCCATCTTCGCGGTGTGTCGAAACTGTTCGTCGAGCGGCTCGACGATCACGAACTCGCCGTCCTCGAGACCGCTCTGAGAAAAGTCATCGTCGACTGCACATTCGGCTGAGCATAGGCCGAGGGAGAGTTTTGCAGGTCAAGAGAGCGGCGGATGCCGCGATAGGTTCCGAACTGCCTAGATGGATAGGCGCTCGCGACCGGGTGCTCGCCCCGATCGCTCGGTGCCGATCACAGCTTCTCGAACGGGCGCCGACTACCCTTCTCCGTCGGGCGCCGCAGGCGCGTTGACTGCACTGAACCCTATTCGTGCCTCGGAGCCGTTCGAGGCACGAATCACTGTCGGCTCGGTCTCGAAAGCTGCCCATGCCGTCGCTGACGGCCGTGGCGGGCGGTGTCCAATGCCCGGCCGGCGGGAAAGCGGCTCCGGGTGCAAGATAGTTAGGCTTTGGCCGGCCATCGGACGATGACGACGGCCGGAGTTTCGTCGACCTCCACGAGCTCGATTGTGGGTGGTCGGTTACGGTGATCGCACCGCCCCTAGCTCGGTAATTTGCGACATGGAGTCTCGCTTCGGTACTAAGGAGGGATTCCTGGCCCGTCGGGAGTTGCCGCTCCTGGGCGGGCCGCTTATGTGTTTGATCTTGACCCGTTGGTTGGTCTTGGTCTGCCCTCCTATTCGCTTAGCTAAGCTATGGTTTTGACCGCCATTCCGACCGCCATCCATGGTCGCTCTTGGTGTGTTCGCTGGTGTTCACTGCCGTACGGATTCCTTACGGGTAAGGATTTCCGGACACCGGCTTACGGCAGCGGACGCGTCGCCGGTAACTTACAAGCAAGTGCTCCGCACTGCGGGTACCGGATGGGATGAAACTCACGGAGAGGAGCACATCCTCTCGATTTGCCTCGCGTTGCGTAGATCGCCTGGGAGGTCGACCGTTCGCTATTAGCCAATCTGGCGCTCCACGACATCCCGGACTTCGCCGCAGACGAGTGGAGCGGGCATCCCGACGGCCGCAAGCCTTCGGAGTTTCCGAGGCCGACGGGTGCGACCGATTGACCCGCCGACCTGCCCGCCGATGACGATCCGAGATCGGCGGGCAGGGCAGTTAGGATCGACCAGCCGTCGATGAGTCGGCGCCCTCCAACGACGGGCTCGCGCGCGAGCACCGCTGCGACTCAACGTTCGATGGGCTCGTCCATAACCATCGAAGTCAAGTGTGTTCGGAACTTTTCAGGGGACGTGGTCTGACCTGCGTAAACACCAACGTGCCCTCGACGTACCTCCCCGGTGGCGTCCCGTGGGGGTACGAATCCGGTGATCTCTCCTCCTCAGGATTCGCCACAGTAGATCAACTGCTGGTCTCGACGGAGAACGAACGACCACTGCCGGAATGTGAGAGAGCCGGCCGAACGCTGAGGAGAACCGACATGAGCATCACCCAACAGGCCGAATCGCCCGACACCCCGCACGCCAACGACGAGCTGCTCACCATGAAGGAGGTCGCCAACGTGGTCCGCGTCCCCGTGGCCACGTTGCGCTACTGGCGCCACCTCGGGTCCGGCCCACGCAGCTTCCGTGTCGGTCGAAGCGTCCGCTATTGGCGCACCGAAGTCCTGCACTGGCTCGAACAGCAGAGCAACGATCCTCAGGCATCCCGCTGAGGCTCACCTCTGCGTCCAGATGAAAGGCAGGATGGAGCATGGCCAGCATCGAGAAACGACCCCGACAGGATGGGCGGGCGTCATGGCGTGCGCACTACCGGACGCCATCCGGTGAGCAGCGCAACAAGACCTTCGACCGCAAGGCCGACGCTGAGCGATTCCTCGCGAACGTCGAGTCGTCCAAGAACACCGGGTCCTTCGTCGACTCGGTGCTCGCGCGGATCACGGTGGGGGACTGGGCCACACACTGGCTCGACAACCAGACCCACCTCAAGCCGTCCACCCACGAACGGTATGCGGGGATCATCCGCGAGCACATCCGACCCAAGTGGGACCGGGTGAAGCTCGCCAACGTCTCCCATGCCGACGTGCAGAAGTGGGTAACAGCGCTGTCGAAGACCCGCTCACCCGCGACCGTCCGCAAGGTCCACCGTGTGCTCTCACTGATCCTCAACATGGCCGTCAAGGACGGACGCTTGGCCCGCAACGTCGCGACCGGCGTTAATCTCCCACGCCCGACCAAGGAGGAGCAGCGATTCTTGACCCACGCCCAGGTCGAGGCCCTCGCCGAGGCGTGCGCCCGCCCGACGGACGTGAGCAAGCATCGCCGGCTCGATGAACGCGAGAATCAGACCTACCGGCTCGTCGTCCTGTTCCTCGCTTACACCGGCGTCCGGTTCGGCGAGATGGCCGCACTCAGAGTGAGCCGCCTCGACCTCACCCGCCGGCGCGCGACCATCGCCGAGTCCGTCACCGTCGTGCAGGGCAAGGGGCTGGTCTGGGGCACGCCCAAGTCCCACGAGCGCCGGCAGGTGCCGATCCCACGGTTCCTCGTCGCCGAGCTGCGAGAACACATCGCCGGCAAGGAGCCCGACGAGCTCGTGTTCAACGGCGTACGGGGAGGCGGGCCACTACGGGCGCCGATCTTCCGCGCCGGCTTCCACGTGGCGGCCACGGCGATCGGCATCCCCGAACTGCACCCGCACGAGCTGCGCCACACCGCCGCCAGCCTCGCCATCGCCAGCGGCGCGGACGTCAAAGTCGTGCAGCAGATGCTCGGCCATTCGAGCGCCGCGATGACGATGGACGTCTACGGACACCTGTTCAGCGATCGCCTCGACGAGGTCGCCGACGCGCTCGACAACGCTCGATCCGAGGCCGCCAGATCCGCCGCTGCTGTTGCCAATGCTCAAAATCCTGTTGCCAAAGTGTTGCCAAACGCCGATGTGGTCGACTTGGCCGCCTACAAGGCGAAAGGTAAAACCGCAGGTCAGACGGCGATTTCGGATGGCGCCCCCGGCGAGATTCGAACTCGCGCTCCCGCCTCCGGAGGGCGGTGCTCTATCCCCTGAGCTACGGGGCCATGTCTTTCAGCGTGCCGCAGCCGCGCGTATGGGCCGAAAGGCAATGTACCAGCGCGGCGCTGCGGACAGGCACTCGCCTTGTGAGCCAGTGCCGGTCGCGGCGTACGTGGGAATCGATCCAGTCCGTGGTGCAAGGCCGGTACGAAGTACGTCCGGCAGCATCTCACAATCGACATCGCGGCGACGTCATGACGCCGCCTCGCTCGTCCGCGACCTGAATTAAGTCCGCGCGCCCAGGGCCGGGTCTGGCACAGTTTCGCGATGTGACCCATACCCACGTGGCCGGCTCGATCCACGCCGACTCTACGGCCCGGGCCCCCGGTTGGCTGAGCGTTCCGAGCGATGTCAACGCGCTCCTTTCGAGCTTGTGGAGCAGCGGCGTACGGAAGGACGAGAACGGCGTGCTCACCGTGGCTGGCCTGAGCGTGATCGAGATCGCCAATCAGGTCGGAACGCCCGTGTACGTGGTGGATGAAGCCGACCTGCGAGCTCGCGCCCGCGCCTTTGCGGACGCATTCGAGGGTTGGGACGTCTACTACGCCGCCAAGTCCTTTCTGTGTACGACCGTGGCCCGCTGGGTGAGTGGAGGAAGGGCTGGGCATCGATGTCTGCACCGGTGGCGAGCTGGCTGTCGTGCAGCGCGCCGGAATTGATCTTCGGCGGGTGGGGCTGCACGGCAACAACAAAAGCGTCGAGGAACTGCGGCATGCACTGATCGCCGGGTGTCGGACGGATCATCGTCGATTCGTTCGATGAGATTGGCCGGCTCGGCGCCCTCGCGGAGGAGCTGCAGATCCGGCCGCGAGTCATGGTCAGGGCGACCACAGGCGTCGAGGCGCACACCCACGAATACATCGCCACGGCGCATGAAGATCAGAAGTTCGGCTTCTCCATTGCCGGAGGCACTGCCGCGGCCGCGCTGACTGCCTGCCAGACGCATCCGTGGATGGACTTGATCGGCATCCACTCCCACATCGGCTCCCAGATCTTCGACGCCGAGGGCTTCGAGGTTGCGGCACGCCGTACCCTGCGACTGCACGCCGATTTCGCAGCGCAGACAGGCGTTGAGCTGGGGAGCTTGATCTTGGCGGCGGCTTCGGCATCGCATACACCAGCGCTGACACACCGTCCACGCCTGGGTGCGCTTGCAGAGGCCCTGAGGGAGCATCATTGATCACGAATGCTCAGCACTCGGCATCAGCGGTCCCGCATCTCTCGATCGAACCGGGTCGCGCGATCAGCGGGCCCAGCACGCTCGCTCTCTACCGGGTCGGAACAGTCAAGCCCGTTGCCTTGGACAACGGCGCCAGCCGCCTCTACGTCGCCGTCGACGGCGGCATGAGTGACAACATCAGAACCGCCCTCTACGCCGCCGAGTACTCCGCCACGCTGGCTTCACGCCTATCCACCGCGCCTCCGGTGCTGGCCCGGGTCGTCGGCAAACATTGTGAGGGCGGGGACATCTTGGTGCGCGATGAATTCTTGCCCGCTGATATCGCAGCTGGCGATCTGCTCGCGGTCCCGGGCTCGGGCGCGTACAGCCGATCCATGGCGAGCAATTACAACCATGTCCCTCGGCCACCGGTTGATCGCAGTCAAGGAAGGCCAGATCAGCAACCCTGCTCCGGCGCGAGACCATCGCGGATTTGCTGGCGTTGGATCCTGGATGAAGAGAGTCCATAGCGCGATGCACGCGTAGCGCCTCAAAAAATATAGTGAACAATGAAACCGCCACGATTCGGGGTCGTGGTGTCGTTGTGTAAATGAGGTTTCCGTGACTTTGACCAGCGTGCGTCCTACGCCTCTCCTTGACGTTCCACCGCTAACACCACTGCGAGTGGCGCTGCTTGGCTGCGGGGTGGTGGGCTCGGAGGTGGCGCGGTTGATCACCGAGCAGGCCGCCGATCTACGCGCTCGCGCCGGCCGGCCCCTGGAGCTGGTCGGCATCGCCATACGCGATGAGAAACGGGATCGGCCAGGCATCGACCCCGCGCTGCTCACGACCGATGCGAAGGGACTGGTCAGCCGCGAGGACGTCGATCTGGTGATCGAGCTGATTGGCGGGCTCGAGCCTGCCCGCTCGTTGATCTTGGCCGCGTTGCGGCATGGGGCATCGGTGGTGACAGCGAACAAGGCGCTGCTCGCCGAGGATGGTGCCACGCTGTTTGCAGGCCGCCGAACAAGCCGGCGCTGATCTTTACTTTGAAGCCGCAGTGGCGGGCGCGATACCGATCATCAGGCCGCTTCGGGAATCGCTGGTTGGCGACGAGATCACGTCGGTGATCGGGATCGTCAACGGCACGACGAACTACATCTTGGATCGAATGGACAGCGGCGGCGTGGGTTTTGCCGAGGCGTTGGCGGAGGCGCAGCAGGCTGGCTACGCGGAGGCCGATCCCACAGCCGATGTGGAGGGCTTCGACGCCGCAGCCAAGGCCGCAATCTTGGCGAGCCTGGCCTTTCATACCCGGGTCACGGGCGCCGAGGTGTATCGGGAAGGCATCACGCAGGTGACTCCGACCGACATCGCCTCGGCGCATGAGATCGGCTGTGTCGTGAAGCTCCTGGCCATCTGCCCAGCTGTCCCCGCCTGTTGCCTAGGCGCCAACGACCGGACAGTTTCGGTACGCGTCCATCCAGCCATGATTCCGCGCTCCCACCCGCTTGCCAGCGTTGGTGGCGCGTACAACGCGGTATTCGTTGAATCAATGTCTGCCGGACGGCTGATGTTCTACGGTCCGGGCGCCGGCGGTTCGCCCACGGCGAGCGCGGTGCTCGGCGACCTCGTGACGGTCGCGCGAAACCGGCTGCGCGGTGCCCTTGGTCCCGGCGAGTCCAGCTATGCGGCACGCCCGGTGACCAAGATCGGCAGCGTGATGACGCGCTATCACGTCTCGCTCGACGTTGCCGACATGGTCGGCGTTCTCGCGACGATCGCTCAGGCATTCGCCGAGCATGGGGTATCGATCGAGACCGTACGCCAGAACGGGCGGGGCGCTGGTGCTCAGCTGGTGATCGTGACCCACCACGCACAAGATGCTGCGCTCAGCGCTACGGTGCAAGCGTTGCGGAACCTCGATATCGTGCGGGAGGTCACCAGCGTGATGCGAGTTGAAGGCGACTGATGTGATCCCCGAGTCCTTCATCGCGGACCACAGCACCGCTCTCAAGCATCGCCCCGGATACGGCGTGATTGCTCGTTATCGCGACTGGCTGCCGTTGTCGGACAGCGATCCCGTGATCACCCTCGGTGAAGGAAGTACGCCGCTCGTTGCTGCGGAGAAGCTGTCGGAAATCCTGCGTTGTGAGACATGGATCAAGGTCGAGGGAGCCAATCCGACCGGCTCGTTCAAGGATCGCGGGATGACGGTGGCGCTCAGCGTCGCCGCCGGGCAGGGTGCACAGGCTGTGGTCTGCGCCTCGACCGGGAACACCTCCGCCTCGGCTGCCGCGTACGCGGCACGGGCGGGCCTGTCGACGATCGTGCTACTACCCGCCGGGCGGATCGCCACCGGCAAGCTCGCTCAGGCGATCATGCACGGTGCCAAGGTCGTGCAGGTGGACGGCAACTTCGACGACTGCCTGGAACTCGCCCGTAAGCTCGCGGAGGACTATCCGGTCGCGCTGGTCAACTCGGTCAATCCCAACAGGATCGAGGGTCAGAAGACCGCCGCGTTCGAAGTGATCGACGAGCTGGGGGATGCTCCTGACCTGCATGTGATTCCGGTTGGCAACGCCGGGAATATCTCGGCGTACTGGCGTGGTTATACGCAGTACGCATCGGCCGGCAAGGCTGTGCGAACACCGAGGATGTGGGGCTTCCAGGCTGCGGGCGCCGCTCCGCTGGTGTTGGGCCACCCGGTCCTCCAACCCGAAACCATCGCTACGGCGATCCGTATCGGCAATCCAGCCTCGGCCGAGCAGGCTCGAGCTGCCCGCGACGAATCGCGCGGTCTCATCGAAGCCGTCACCGATGAACAGATCCTTGATGCGCAGGCCTTTCTGGCGCGTGAAGAGGGCATCTTCGTCGAGCCCGCTTCGGCTGCGGGAGTTGCGGGTCTGCTGGCCAAGCACCGGCGCGGTGAGGTCGAATCAGGTCTGCAGATCGTGATCACCGTGACCGGGCACGGTCTGAAGGATGTGGATACGGCATTGTCGCGACTCGGTCCGATTCATGCCGAGGTCGTGACGGCTGATCTGCTCGCTATCGCATCGGTCTGTGGGCTTGTGGAATAGATGTCTGAAGCACGGGATCCACAGGATCAGACGATGCGTTCTGACTCCGGTGGTCAGCGGGTTCTGATCCCCGGCAGGTCGGTGACGGTCGAGGTCCCGGCCACCAGCGCCAACCTGGGGCCTGGCTTTGACTGCTTCGGGCTTGCTCTCGACTGGCGGGAACGGGTCAACCTCGCGGTGATCGAGCACGGCTACCAGATCGAGGTGTCGGGAGAAGGGGCAGCCGAGCTTCCTCGAGATGAGAGCCACCTGATCATCCGGTCTGCACTGGTGGGCCTTGCCGATCTCGGAGTCCGGGCACCGGGTCTCTGGCTCGGCTGCCGCAACACGATTCCGCACGGTCGAGGCCTCGGGTCCTCTTCGGCGGCAATCGTCGCGGGCCTGGTAGCAGCGGCCGGCTTGGCGGGGATAGCTGTCCAGCCGGAATGGCTGCTCGGGCATGCCAATGCCATCGAGGGTCATCCCGACAATGTGGCAGCGGCGATCTACGGCGGTTTCGTACTGGCGTACGAAGGTCGAACCGGCGTCACGGTAGCCCAGGGCAGCGTTCACTCCTCCATTGCGGCGGCGGTGCTCATCCCTGAGACATCGTTGGCGACCGAGGCTGCGCGAGGTCTGCTTCCCGAGAGCGTTCCCCATGTCGACGCAGTGGCCAACTCAGGCAGGGCGGCTCTGCTGGTCCACGCCATGGCGTCCGAGCCCGGAACTGCTGTACGACGCCACATGCGACTGGCTGCACCAGGGCTATCGGGAAGTGGCCATGCCACGCTCGTTCGAGCTGATGAAATCCCTTCGCGGGCAGGGTTTCGCGGCAATGATCAGCGGGGCGGGCCCTAGCGTATTGGTGCTGGGAGCCAGATCCGGATCTTGTTGCGCTGCAAGATCAACAAGTCGCCGGGTTCTCCGTACGGCTCAGTGAAATAGGCTCAGCCGCGGCGATCCACGAGGTCAAACAATCTTCGCGGAGTTGGCGAGATCAGACTGTGATGGAAACTCCCGGCGCAGGTGCTAGCCTTAGAGAGCCGACACGGTCAGGGCAGCTGCGGTGACCGGCTCCCCAACCAGCTAAGTCACAAGAACGCACATCTGACCAAGTAGCGCCTCAAAGGTCAGGTGCGACGCGGACGAAGCTTTGCGGCCTCTCCCGTCAGCCACATCTCGAGAACAGTCGTCGCGATGCGCTGAGGACCTCTAGAAAGACCCGCTGGTCGGGGATATCACCCGCGCCATGGATGGGCACCGATGACGTGCCCGAACGGACAAGGACACACATTGACAGACATCGCCGAAGTGACGAGCGCATCTCCAACCGAGGAAAGCGCCGGCGAGCAAGGTACACAACTCACCAGCGATCGTCGCAACCGCAAAGGCTCCGGCCTGGACTCCATGGTCCTCGCCGAGCTGAAGCAGCTGGCCGGTTCCCTTGGAATCAAGGGCACTGGCGCCATGCGCAAGAGCCAACTGATCGACGCCATTCGGGCCGCCCAGCGCGGCACTGCCCACCGCCACCGCCAAGGACGGCGATGGGCAGGACAATGGTCAGAGCCAAAGCGGTCAGGCGAGCCAGAGTCAGACGCGGCAAGGGGGCAGACGGGCCAAGGAGAGCAGGCCGCTGAGCCGAGCCACCGCAGCGGACCAGATCGCCCCGACAGCGGGAATGTCGCCCGCGCGCTGGATGAGCTGCAACAGTCGCCGCGCGAGCCTCTTGGCAGGCGCGAGGAAGCGCACCTGCTCGAGCAACCCCGTACAGCCTGACCTCATGTCGGCGAGCCCGGCTCGCAGACTCGACGAGGGCGGAGCGGCAAGAGCCCGTCGAGCGTGGAGATGGCGGTCAGAGCCGCGATGAGAGCAGCACACGCCAGGATTCCAGCGTTCAGGTGCGCGAAGACACGGGAACACCGCAGGAGGGCGAAGGCCAACAGCGGGAGCCGAGCCGCTCTGATGAGCAGACTCACGCTGACGGAGCAGGCTCGCGAGGCCCGCGCTGGTGACAATGAGCGGGGCGACGGCTCACGCGATGGTAGGCAACAGAACGAGCGGCAGGATCGCAGGAACCGCAACCAGCAGGCCCGCGAGAACCAGCAGCGCGACAATCCAAGAGTCGAGACAACCAGGGTCGTGACAACCAAGGTCGAGACAACCAAGGTCGAGACAACCAGGGTCGCGACTGGGACGAGGATGGCGGCAACCGCCGCGGTCGCCAGACGCCGCAGCCGCGACAGGCAAAACCGGCGTAACCGTGGTGGCGGCGGCAATCTTGAACGCTATGACTCCGAGCCCGTGGTCTCCGAGGACGATGTGCTCGTCCCGGCACGCGGCATCTTGGACGTCCTCGACAACTACGCATTCGTCCGCACCAACGGCTACCTGCCCGGGCCAGACGACGCGTACGTCTCGTTGTCGATGGTCAAGAAGCTCGGCCTGCGCAAGGGTGACCTGGTCACAGGTGTGATCCGTACGCCGCGCGAGGGCGAGCGCAAGGAGAAGTTCAACCCCATGGTGAGGATCGACACGGTCAACGGTGGCGACCTCGAATCGGCCCGGCAGCGACCGGACTTCGCGAAGCTCACCCCGCTCTATCCGCAGGAGCGGCTGAAGCTGGAAACGACCCCGACTCAGATGACCGGCCGGATCATCGATCTGATGGCCCCGATCGGCAAGGGCCAGCGCGCGCTGATCGTCTCGCCGTCCGAAGGCCGGCAAGACCTTGATCATGCAGGCCATCGCCAACGCCGATCGCCATCAACAACCCCGAGGTGAAGCTGATGGTGGTGCTGGTGGACGAGCGGCCGGAGGAGGTCACCGACTTCCAGCGCTCGGCCAAGGGCGAGGTGATCTCGTCGACCTTCGACCGGCCGGCCGAGGACCACACCACCGTTGCGGAGCTGGCCATCGAGCGGGCGAAGCGCCTGGTCGAGCTCGGCCACGACGTGGTGATCTTGCTCGACGGCATCACCCGGCTGAGCCGCGCATACAACCTGGCGGCCCCGGCCTCCGGACGGATCCTGTCCGGTGGTGTCGACTCGGCTGCGCTGTACCCGCCGAAGAAGTTCCTCGGCGCCGCCCGCAACATCGAGGGTGGCGGATCGCTCACCATCATCGCGACCGCTCTGGTCGAGACCGGCTCGAAGATGGACGAGGTGATCTTCGAGGAGTTCAAGGGCACCGGCAACATCGGAGATCCGGCTGCGCCGCGAGTTCGCCGACAAGCGGATCTTCCCGGCGATCGACGTCGACGCGTCCAGCACCCGCCGCGAGGAGCTGCTGATGAGCCGCGAGGAGCTGGCCATCGTCTGGAAGCTGCGCCGCGGTGCTGTCCGGCCTCGAGAGCCTGCAGGCCTGGAGATGCTGCTGGACCGGCTGCGCAGGACCCAGAGCAACGCCGAGTTTCTGATGGCAATCACCAAGAGCATGCCGCGCAGGAGTGACTGCCGGCTGAGCCTGTCGAAGCCCGTTGCCGGGACTAAAGCGGCCGTGCTTGCTGTTGGTCCATTTGGTGCCGCACGATGGCCTGCGGCAGAATCACCTTTGGTGCCGGTTCACGCCACATACGCAAGCTGCGCAGGCGACCCGGCGCACATGATGAGGAGATGACCATGAAGCCAGACATTCACCCCACGTACGTGGAGACGCTGGTGACCTGTACGTGTGGCAACACGTTCACCACGCGAAGCACTGCGCCGAACGGCGTGATCCACGCAGACGTGTGCTCGAACTGCCACCCGTTCTACACGGGCAAGCAGAAGATTCTCGACACCGGTGGCCGCGTTGCTCGCTTCGAGAAGAGGTACGCGTCTCGGCAGCCGGCCAAGAAGAAGGCATCCAGCAAATAGCGTTACGCAGCGCCGGGAGGCAGGGCCAGAGCCCTGCTGCCCGGCGCTTGCCGCGTCTCGACCACCGAGTTGTCAGCGTCGGTGGTCGCTATAGCAGCCACAGACGCTGACGAGTCGGAGAGGAGTGTGTCGGATGTTTGAGTCGGCGGCTCCGTTGCGCGCAGAGTTTCAGGAACTGGAGGCGGCACTCGCCGATCCAGCGGTTCATGCCGATCTTGCTCGCGCCCGCAAGGTGGGTCGGCGCTACGCCGAGCTAGCGCCGATTGTCAAGGCGCTGGACGAGTACGAGCGGCTCGCAGATGATCTTGCAGCGGCCAAGGAGCTTGCGGCCGAGGATCCCTCGCTGGCCGCGGAGGCTGCTGAATTCGAGGCGCAGCTAGGTCCGGCTGACCGAGCGGCTGACGCGATTGCTGGCCCCGCGCGACCCCAACGACTCCTCAGATGCCCTGATGGAGATCAAGTCTGGCGAAGGCGGCGAGGAGTCGGCGCTGTTTGCGGCCGACCTGCTGAAGATGTACTCGCGCTACGCCGAAAACCGAGGCTGGAAGGTCGAGATTCTCGATGCGCAGGAGACCGATCTCGGTGGCTACAAGTCGGCGACCATTGCGATCAAGGCGCCCGCGCGGCGAACCTGATGCCATGCCCTACGGCGTACTCAAGTTCGAGGGCGGTGTGCATCGGGTGCAACGGGTGCCGATCACCGAATCCCAGGGACGGCTACATACTTCCGCAGCCGGCGTGTTGGTGATGCCGGAGGTAGCCGAAACCGAGATCGAGATCAACGATGACGACCTCCGCATCGATGTCTACCGCTCGTCCGGTCCCGGCGGCCAGGGCGTCAACACCACCGACTCCGCGGTGCGGATCACCCATCTGCCCAGCGGCATCGTCGTTTCCTGCCAGAACGAGCGCTCGCAGCTGCAGAACCGCGAGCAAGCGATGCGCATGCTCCGGGCTCGGTTGACTGCCGCTGCCGAAGAAGAAGCTGCCAACGCCGCCTCAGCGGCGCGCCGCAGTCAGGTCCGGACCGTCGACCGGTCGGAGCGCATCCGTACCTACAACTTTCCGGAGAACCGCATCTCTGATCACCGGATCGGCTTCAAGGCCTACAACCTTGATCAGGTTCTCAATGGCGATCTGGATGCAGTGATCAAGGCGCTGCAGGAAGCTGACACGCAGCAGAGGCTGTCACAGGTCGGCGGCCCGCACACCGTGAGCCAAGGCTGTCCGGCCGTTGTTGCATCGAGGCCGCCAGTCGGCTGCGCGATGTCGGCGTCGAGTCGCCAGAGCAGGAGGCTCGGCAGCTTCTGGCGCTTCGCGGTAGGAGTCGAGCCGGCTCGGCTGCCGCTGCTCGATGCCGTCGAGGACGCCCAGGCGGCGTACTTTCACACGTTGATCGACAAGCGCTCGCATCGCATCCCACTGCAGCACCTGACTGGTCAGGCCCACTTTCGCTACCTGCAGCTGGACGTTGGCCCAGGAGTCTTCGTGCCCCGGCCTGAGACCGAGGTGATGACGGGCTGGGCGATCGAGCAATTGCGTCCGATGGTCTACGCGGTGGCTCGGGGCGAGTCACGACACTTGCCGGTGGTCGTGGAGCTTGGTACGGGATCTGGTGCGATCGCCAAGTCCATTGCGACTGAGCTGACCGGAACCCGTGTCCATGCCGTTGAGGTCTCCGAGGAGGCGGCCGCCTATGCGATGCGCAATCTGGCCGACACAACAGTTGAGCTTCATGTGCAGGACATGAGCGGCGCGCTGCCGCAGCTCAACGGCACGGTCGACCTGGTGATCGCCAACCCGCCCTACATTCCGTTGGACGCGTTCGAGTCGGTCGTGCCCGAGGTGCGCGATCATGATCCGCTGCTGGCTCTGTTTTCCGGGCGACGACGGCCTGGATGCGATCAAGGTGGTCGTCGCCGAGGCGGCTCGGTTGCTGCGACCGACAGGTTTGCTGTGCGTGGAGCACGCCGATGTGCAAGGCGAGTCAGCTCAGCAGATCCTGCTGGATCACGGCGGCTTTGCCGGCGTACGCGATCATCCCGACTTGGCCGGCCGCTCCCGTTTTGTCACGGCCGTACGCCGTGCTTGGATCGCTTAGCACCAACGGTTCCGCGCCGCGCGAGCTGCGGCGGAGCCGACGCAATGTCGAGACAGCTGGCTGTCTTCGTCGGATCCGACGAAGAGCGTGTCTCATCGGCTCCCGTCGACCAGCACGGCGGGCGATCGATCCAGCTGCCAGGCGATCGTGCGCAGCGGTTGCAATCAACACTGCCAACTCTGGCAAGATTGACCGGTGACCACGACCGGCGTGCCCGGCGAACCTGACCCGCAGGAGGCGGCTGAAACCGAACTCCCCGTGAGGTATCGGCGATTCGACTGCACGGACTGAAGATCCGTCGCTCAACTCCGAGGCGACTGAAGCCGCGCGCGAGGCCATCGAGGCTGGCGAATGCATCGTGCTGCCCACCGACACCGTCTACGGGATCGGCGTTGATGCGTTCAGTGCCGAGGCAGTGCAGCGGCTGCTGGATGCCAAGCACCGTGGCCGCGACATGCCACCGCCGGTACTGATCGGCGAGCCGACCTTGATCCGGGCGCTGGCGGTAGACGTGCCGGAGACGGCCAAGGATCTCGTCGGCAAGCACTGGCCGGGCGCGCTCACGGTGATCTGCCGCATCCAGCCCAGCCTGCGGATGGATCTTGGTGACACCGAGGGGACCATTGCGCTGCGGGTTCCCGACCACGAGTTGGCCCGCGAGATCTTGCGGCGTACCGGTCCGATGGCAGTGAGCAGCGCCAACATCAGCGGCCGCTCTGCTGCCCTGACCTGCGACGAGGCCGTCGAGCAGCTCGGCGACTCGGTTGCGGTCTATCTCGACGGAGGTCCGCTCGCGTGACGCGGGTGGGGCGCCGTCGACCATCGTCGACTTCACCCAGAAGAACGACGGTCAGGTGCTCCGGCGAGGGCGCGATCAGTGTCGAGACGCTGCGCGAGACCGTCCCGAATCTGCTTGATCTGGCCGATGACGGCGATCGTGGAAGGAGAAGATGGTTCCCCGGCAGACTCCAGGGCATATCTCAGCTGCGGGAGGCTGAGTGCGCGAGTATCTCCTGGTTCTCTGCATCGCGGCGGCTGTCACCTATCTGCTTGAGCGGCGTATGCCGACGCGCTGGCCCTGCGCACGGGAGCGCTCGCCAGAGTGCGGGATCGGGATGTGCACACGATCGAAATGCCCTACTTCGGTGGCGTGGCGATGCTGGCTGGCGTTGCCGCCGCGATCTTGATCTCCTGGCAGCTGCCCTTCCTCGGCCGGCTCGCGACCGGTGCAGCAAGACTCCCGGGCGGTGCTTGGTCGCGGCTGTGGTGATCTGTCTCGTGGGTGTGCTCGATGATGTCTTCGAGCTGCCTCCGCTGACCAAGTTCGCCGGACAGGTCTTCGCTGCGGGCATCGCCGTCGCGCTGGGTGTCAAGATGCTCTGGATCCCACTGCCTAACAAGATCGTCTCGCTTGACGGCACGACCTCGGTCGCGATCACGGTGTTCTTCATCGTGCTTTGCTCCAACGCGGTGAACTTCGTGGACGGCCTGGACGGGCTGGCCACCGGCGTCGTCGGCATCGGGGCCCTCGCGTTCTTCGCCTACTCCTACTTGCTCACCGTTACCGAGGGCCTGACGCGGGCGACGACCTCGAGCCTCGTCACGGTCGCCATCGCCGGGGCCTGCCTGGGTTTCCTGCCGCACAACTTCTTTCCAGCGCGGATGTTCATGGGGACTCCGGTGCGATGCTGCTGGGTCTGCTGCTGGCCACATCCACCATCAGCCTGACCGGACAGATCGACATCTCGCAGCTGCAGGACGGCCGCGGGGATTGGTGCCCACGGTCCTTCCGCTGGTCTTGCCGCTGGCGATCCTTGCGTTGCCGTTCCTGGATCTCACGCTGGCCTTCGTCGCGTCGCACCTACGCCGGCAAGTGGTGGTTCCTCCCGACAAGCAGCACCTGCATCACCGGCTGCTGGAACGCGGCCACAGCCAACGCCGCGCTGTGCATGCTGATGTACGTCTGGTCGGCGCTGGTCTCCTTCGGCGTGATCATCTTGGGACTGGTCCAGACCGAACGCCAATGGACCGTGGTGGCCGTCGGTGCCGTCTTGCGCGCTGGTCTTGATCGTCGTCACGCTGGGCCGTCCAGTGCGCGTCAGGAATCAAGTGCGTCGGGAGAATCGTTGTAGGTGTTGGCACCGTCGTCAGGCACCCCGGATACGCTCCGCTGTGCTGAGGAAGAGCGAGCAGACACGCTTTGTCGTCTGGGAGCGACGACGACAGTAGGCGGGCCCAAAGCGCGATCCGCGCCCGCGATGTTCGCGCCGCCGATCTGCAGGAGGGAGCCGACGAAACGCGTCGATGAACAGAGCTGATTCTCCGGCACAATCGTTTCGTCGGATCCGACGAAGACGGCGGCTTCCCGGCGAACATCGCAGCGAGCGGAGCGAGCCATTAGGCACAGCGAGCGCAGCGAGTGAGGCAATCAAATTTGTGTTAGGCAAATTGTGTTAGGTTTCACGAACCCAGCCCTACGACTCTGGCCCGCACCCGCGGCCCCGGCCGCAATCTGATCAAGATCCAGCTGTGACAGGACTGCCTCGCTATGACCGTTGACAGCCGCCCCGAACATGCGGCGATGCCTGCGGACGGGCCGAGCATTCACGTCGTCCGTGCCCGCAAGCTATTGCTCGGTGGCGCCGTGGGTGGGTTAACGGCGGCAGCCTTGTCCTTGATCGGCTTCACGATCGGATACGGCATGACCGGCCTGATCTCTGCGGCATTGGCGGCGGCGATGGTGCTGTTCTTCTACGGAGTCGGCCAGTACGTGATGGTGCTGTTTGCCGACGCGGGTGCTCGGACACTGCTCCTGGTCTCGATGTGCAGCTATACCGCGAGGATCGTGATTCTCGGACTAGTGCTCGTGCTCTACAACGCCCATCACGAATCGTGGCCGACGCTACGGCCGATGGCGATCTTCGTGACCACGATCTTCGTCGTCGCCGGGTGGCTGATCGTCGAAGTTTTTGTCTTTTCTCGACTGAGAATTGGCGTCTATGACACGGAATACTCGCCTCCCAGCAAAGGTGACTTGGAGCCGTGACCGCCGCCACAATCACTGCTAGCGTGTGTCTCGCCATGAAGGAACAACCGAAGGCGGCCTACGACCAGCCGAAATCGCAAGGAGGCGAGAAATCAGCAGGCATGGACTTGGGGCTTCGAGTGCTCTCCTACTTGATCTCTGGCGTCCTGGTTTACGGACTGCTGGGATGGCTTGGCGATCACTACCTCGGCACCAGGTTTCTGTTGCCGATCGGCATCGTTGGAGGCGCTGCCTTCGGGGCGTACGTGATCATCCGGCGCTTCGGCCGCATCGATGACGCGGCCCTGCACGCGGGTGCCAAGGATCGCAGCGACCAAGCCACGGTAACCGAGCACAGGCACGAGGCGGAGTAGGGGAACGGTGAGCGGTTTCTTGTCGGGCCTGGTGCCGCTGGAAACGGGCGGCTTCGAAGCTGCCCGGTGTGCATAGCTTCGACGTGCCGCCACTGTTCGAAAGCGTTCCCGTGGTTCGACAAGTACATGCTGCAGAGCCATCATCTCGGTGATCTTGATCTTGGCTTTCTGGATGATCATGGCGCGCAAGAACGCCATGGTGCCCAGCAAGAGCCAGTACCTCGGCGAAACTGCCTACTTCTTCGTCCGGAACACCATCGCCCGGGACATGATCGGGCACGACTTCCGCAGGTACCTGCCGCTCCTGATCGCCCTTTTCTCCTTCGTGCTGGTCAACAACCTTTGGGGCGTCTTTCCACTCAGCCTGCTACCGACGCCCTCGCACGTAGGTTGGCCGTACGGCCTGGCGATCTTGGTCTGGGTGATCTACAACGGGGTCGGCATCGCCAAGTATCGGTTTCTTCGGTTACCTCAAGAACACAACGCTGCCCGCGGGCGTGCCGGTATTCATGTGGCCGCTGATCATCCCGCTGGAGTTCGTTTCCAACATCATCGTCCGGCCGATCACCCTGTCCTTGCGACTCTTCGCCAACATGTTCGCCGGTCACCTGCTGGTGCTGGTGTTCGTGTTGGGCGGGGAGTACCTGCTGTCTGCATTCCGCAGTCGATCATCAACAAGACCGCCGGTGTGGTGTCCTTGATCTTCAGCATGGCGATCTTCGGCCTGGAGATCTTCGTTCAGTCCCTGCAAGCCTTCATCTTCACCGTTCTCACCGCCCAGTACATCTCCTCGGCCGCGGCCGAGGAGCATTGATCACCCTCGGTTTCGGCAGACTCCGCGAAACCCCGTCAAGAAAGAAGTCCCAATGACTCCACTGGAACTCACTGGATCCCTCGGCATCGTCGGCTACGGCCTCGCCGCCATCGGACCCGGTATCGGCGTGGGCTTGATCTTCGGCTCGGTCATCCAGGGCACGGCGCGGCAGCCGGAGGCCCGCGGCGCGATGATGGGCACGGCCTGGATCGGATTCGCGGTGACCGAGGCGCTGGCGATCATCGGCATCGCCCTCGCCTTCGTCTTCGGCGGGCTGGAGCGAGTGGTCGCGATGACCACGCTTCTGGTACCGCTCCAGGAGAATCCGCTACTCCCGAATCTGGCGGAGATAATCGCCTCGATTGTGTTCGCGCTGTTGCTGACTTTCCTCATCGCCAGGTTCGTGGTGCCGCGGTTCGAGGCCACGTACGCCGAACGCACCGCCGCCATCCAGGGTGGCATGGAGAAGGCGGAGAAGGCTCAGGAGGCCGCCGAGGCGGCCTTGCGGCAGTACAACGAGCAGCTGGCTGAGGCCCGCACCGAAGCTGCCAGAATCCGCGAGGAAGCCAAGAGTGAGGGCACGCAGATCCTTGCGGATCTACGAGATCAGGCGCATGCCGAAGTCGCCCGGATCAGGGCTCAGGGAGAGGCTCAGCTCGAGGCCGAGCGAGCCACTGTGATGACTCAGATGAGAGCTGAGATCGGCACGCTTGGGCTACCACGTTGGCGAGCCGGATCGTCGGCGAGTCGCTCGAGGACGACCAACGGGCCCGGCGTACGGTCGATCGCTTCCTCGCCGAACTCGAAGGTGAGGGCGAGCCGACTCCTGCAGGCAGGTCATGAGCAGCTGCAGACCGACGACGCGCGACTGAGCTCGCTCGACCGCATGCTGGATGACGGCAAGGTCGGCGACAACTTCGCCAGCGAGATGTTTGCGGTGGTCGATGCTGCTCGATTCCTCAGCCGCTCTGCGGCGCGCGGTGACGGACCCGGGCACGCCGGAAGGCGCACGCCGCGCGTTGGTGCACGGTTTGCTCGACGGGAAGGTCGATAAGGCCGTCGCTGATCTTGTGGCAGAGGCGGCGACGCTCCGGTGGGCCGGAGGGCGCACGTTCGCGGCCGCACTGGAGCGGCAGGCCGTACGTGCCCAGCTCATCGTGGCGGACAGACGTGGCGAGCTGGAGGATACCGAGGACCAGCTCTTCCGGTTCGCTCGGTTGGTGGAGTCCAACCCCGAGCTACGCAACATGCTGGGTGACCGCGCGCTCGGTCTCGGTAGGCGGCAGGAGCTGGTCGAGGGGCTGCTGAGAGGCCGCGCAACCGACGCAACGCATCGTGCTCGCGAAGCGGGCCGTGGCCGCTCGTGAGCGGACCTTCGGGCACACGATCGAGGGTTACGTCACGCTGGCCGCGGCACAGAAGAATCGGGTCGTGGCAACGGTCCGTGTCGCCAAGCCGCTCTCCTCCGATCAACGGGAACGGCTCCGCGTCGCTCTGAGCAAGCAGGTCGGCCGCGAGGTCGCGATCCAGGAGGTCATCGATCCCGACATCCTGGGCGGAGTTCGGGTCGAGCTCGGCGACGAGGTATTTGAAGGTACCGTGTCGGACAGGCTCGAGTCTGCCCGACGCCTCTTTGGATAGCACGGCTTGGCTGTATCACAACTGAACAGCACTCACTCCGAGATAAGAGCAGAAAGCGCAGGCGATGGCAGAACTCACGATTCGTCCAGAGGAAATCCGCGAAGCACTTGATCGCTTCGTCCGGGACTACGCGCCGGAGACGGCCAGCCGCGAAGAGGTCGGAACCGTCGTCACATCTGGCGACGGCATCGCGCGGGTCGAAGGCCTGCCCTCGGCCATGGCCAACGAGCTGCTCGAGTTCGAGAACGGGACTCTGGGCATCGCCCTGAACCTTGACGTCCGGGAGATCGGTGTCGCCGTTATGGGCGAATCACTGGGGATCGAGGAGGGCCAGGTCGTCAAGCGCACCGGCGACATCCTTTCGGTTCCGGTCGGCGACGGATACCTCGGACGTACGGTCGACGCGTTGGGCAACCCGATCGACGGGCTCGGCGAGATCACCGACATCGACGAGCGTCGCGCGCTCGAGCTGCAGGCCGCTGGTGTGATGGATCGGCAAGGGGTCAATCAGCCGCTGCAGACCGGAATCAAGGCCATCGACGCGATGATCCCGATCGGTCGCGGCCAGCGCCAGTTGATCATCGGCGACCGCAAGACCGGGAAGACCGCCATTGCCGTCGACACGATCATGAACCAGAAGAGCGCCTGGGACAGCGGCGATCCGGAACAGCAGGTGCGCTGCATCTACGTCGCGATCGGCCAGAAGGGCTCGACCATCGCTGCCGTTCGCGGAGTGCTGGAGGAGGCCGGTGCGCTCGAATACACCACGATCGTCGCCGCCCCCGCGTCAGACCCGGCCGGCTACAAGTACGTCGCGCCGTACACCGGCTCGGCCATCGGGCAGCACTGGATGTATCAGGGCAAGCACGTGCTGATCATCTTCGACGACCTGACCAAGCAGGCCGAGGCGTACCGTGCCATGTCGCTGCTGCTGCGCCGCCCGCCCGGCCGCGAGGCGTACCCGGGCGACGTGTTCTATCTGCACAGCCGCCTGCTGGAGCGCTGCGCGAAGCTCTCCGACGAGCTGGGCGGCGGCTCGATGACTGGCCTGCCGATCATCGAGACCAAGGCCAATGACGTGTCGGCCTACATCCCGACCAACGTCATCTCGATCACCGACGGTCAGATCTTCTTGCAGTCGGATCTCTTCAACGCCAATCAGCGACCAGCCATCGACGTGGGAATCTCGGTGTCCCGTGTCGGTGGGGCCGCGCAGATCAAGGCGATGAAGAATGTCGCCGGCTCGCTCAAGCTGGAGCTCGCCCAGTATCGGGACATGCAGGCCTTTGCGATGTTCGCCTCTGACCTTGACGCCACAACCCGTCGCCAGCTCGATCGTGGCGGCCGGCTGGTCGAGCTGCTCCGCCAGCCGCAGTACTCGCCATATCCAATTGAAGAGCAGGTTGTCTCGGTCTGGGCCGGACTCCAGGGTCTCTTGGACGAGGTGCCAGTTGACGACGTGCTGCGCTTCGAGCGCGAGCTGCTCGATCATCTACGTCACCATGGCGACGTGCTAAGGAACATCCGGGAGACCAAGACGTTCGACGACGACACCGCAGCGGCGCTACGCGAGCAGATTGCCGAGTTCAAGAAGGGGTTCCAGACCTCGGAGGGCAAGTTGCTGGCCGGCCGCGAGGAGCATGCTGCACTCGAAGAAGAGGACGTCACACAAGAGCAAATCGTGAGGCAGAAGCGTGGCTAACCCGGCATGGCCGATCCTGACGACAGGAGTCCGAGATGCCGGCTAGCCTGCGCGAGCTGCGACAGCGCCGCACCTCGGTGTCGACCATCAAGAAGGTCACCCGGGCGATGGAGCTGATTGCGGCCTCCAGAATCATCAAGGCGCAACAACGCGCCAAGTCGGCTGCTCCCTATGCACGCGAGCTGACCAAGGCCGTGTCGGCGGTTGCGACGTTTTCCAACGTCGACCATCCACTGACCACTGAGGCAGAGAACCCGACCAGGGCCGCGGTGTTGCTGATCACCTCGGATCGCGGTTTGGCCGGCGCGTACTCCTCCTCGGTGATCAAGGAGGGCGAGAAGCTGAACCAGATGCTGCGCGAGGCGAACAAGGAGGCGGTGCCATACCTGGCTGGCCGCAAGTCGATCGCGTTCTACGGCTTCCGGCGTCGTAATGTCGCCGCCAAGTGGGAGGGCTTCTCCGACGCGCCGACCTACGCCCACGCCCGTGAGATCGCCGACACGCTGATCGAGGCGTTCCTGACGCCAACCGCAGAGGGCGGAGTGGATGAGATCCATGTCGTCTTCACCCGCTTCGTCTCCATGCTCACCCAGCGAGCCGACGTGATCCGGCTCGCTGCCACTGGAGGTCGTGGAGGGCGAAGAGCCGCCGCCGAGTGACGAGATCCTTCCGCTGTATGAGTTCGAGCCGGATGCCGAGACGGTGCTGGACGAGCTGCTGCCGCTGTATGTCGCCAGCCGCATCCATTACTGCCTGCTGCAGGGCGCGGCCTCTGAGCTGGCCAGCCGGCAGAAGGCGATGAAGTCGGCAACCGACAATGCGCAGCAGCTGATCGAGCGGCTGACCCGTGAAGCAAACCAGGCCAGGCAAGCCGAGATCACCCAGGAGATATCAGAGATCGTCGGCGGCGCGAGTGCCCTCGCCGAGGCAACCGCGGCCTCCGACTGACGTCGCACCATCGAATGACCAGCAACCCACGAACTAATGAGGAAACCAGATGACCGCCACGATTGAAGAACAAGACACCGAAGCCCCCGCGGGCGGCATCGGCCGCGTCTCTCGGGTCATCGGCCCGGTGGTCGATGTTGAGTTTCCCGTCGACCAGATGCCCGACATCTACAACGCGCTGACGGTCGAGACCACTGTGGGTGGTGAGACCCGCAGCATGACCATGGAGGTTGAGCTGCACATCGGTGACAATCTCGTTCGGGCCATTGCGCTGAAGCCGACCGACGGCATGCAGCGAGGCACGGAGGTGCTGGACACCGGGGCGCCGATCTCAGTGCCCGTTGGCGACATCACCAAAGGTCACGTGTGGAACGTGACTGGTGACGTACTCGATGTCGACCCTTCGACCATCACCGTGACTGAGCGCTGGCCGATCCACCGCTCCGCTCCCAAGTTCGACCAGCTCGAGTCCAAGACCGAGATGCTTGAGACCGGCATCAAGGTGCTCGACCTGCTCACCCCGTATGTGACCGGCGGCAAGATCGGCCTGTTCGGCGGCGCTGGCGTCGGCAAGACGGTTCTCATCCAGGAGATGATCTATCGCATTGCCCACAACTTCGGCGGCACTTCCGTGTTCGCCGGAGTGGGGAGCGCACCCGTGAGGGCAACGACCTGATCCATGAAATGGAGGAGGCCGGAGTCTTCAAAGACACTGCGCTCGTGTTCGGTCAGATGGACGAGCCGCCTGGTACCCGGCTGCGGGTCGCACTGTCGGCGCTGACCATGGCCGAGTACTTCCGCGACGTGCAGAACCAGGACGTGCTGCTCTTCATTGACAACATTTTCCGGTTCACCCAGGCAGGCTCTGAGGTGTCGACCTTGCTGGGTCGAATGCCTTCCGCTGTGGGTTACCAGCCGAACCTGGCCGACGAGATGGGCCAGCTGCAGGAGCGGATCACCTCGACGCGCGGACACTCGATCACCTCGATGCAGGCGATCTACGTGCCCGCCGACGACTACACCGATCCCGCGCCCGCTACCACCTTCGCTCACCTCGACGCCACCACCGAACTGTCGCGCGAGATCGCGTCCCGCGGTCTCTACCCGGCAGTGGACCCACTGAGCTCGACCAGCCGGATCCTCGACCCGCAATACATCGGCCGGGAGCACTACGACGTGGCAGTGCGTGTCAAGCAGATCCTGCAGCGCAACAAGGAGCTACAGGACATCATCGCGATTCTCGGCGTCGACGAGCTGTCCGAGGAAGACAAGATCGCCGTCAACCGGGCCCGTCGCATCCAGCAATTCCTCAGCCAGAACACCTACATGGCCGAGAAGTTCACCAACATTCCAGGGTCGTCGGTGCCGCTCAGCGACACAATCGAGTCATTCCGGATGGTCTGTGACGGCGAAGTTGATCACATCGCAGAGCAGGCGTTCTTCAACGTCGGCAGCATGGAGGACGTTGAACGACGTTGGTCGGAGCTGCAGAAGGACGCCTGAGCAAGGTCGAGCCTAAGCTCGAAGAATCGACAGGCCAGCAGGGAATGGAGCGATATGGCGGAACCCATGCAAGTGGAAGTCGTCTCGGCTGATCGTGTCGTCTGGTCGGGCAAGTCTTCCAACATCATTGCCAAGACCGTCGAAGGTGAGATCGGCATCTTGCCGGGCCACGAACCGGTGCTCGGAGTGCTCGTGCCGAGCGCCGTGGTGATCTTCTGCGATGACAGGCCGACCAGGGAGATCATTGCCGTGGATGGCGGCTTCATCTCCGTCTCCCAGGGACGAGTTTCGATCTTGAGCGAGTACGCCCGGATGGCTGACGAGGTGACTGTCGCCGAGGCCGAGAAGAGCTGGCCGAGGCACAACGAGTCCTCGACACGGGCGACGGAAGCGACGAAGATCGAAAGCATTTTCTGCGCGCCACAGCGCAACTGGGCGCGGCACAAAAGGCGCAGTAAGGTCGCAGCTACTATTCATTCGCGGGCGATCTGAGGACATTCATGCACGGCTGGCTCGGGGTCGTCGAGATCCTCGGTGTGCTGGCTGGCCTGGTGGCCGTAAGCCTGTTGATGCTTGCCGTGCGACGACGCTGGCTGGACCGTCTCGGCGGCACGTTCGACTGTAGTCTGCGGCTGCGGATGTCGACTCCGGGCGCCGGCTGGGCGCTCGGAGTCGGCCGTTATAGCGAGGGGATCCTGGAATGGTTCAGATACTTCTCTTACTCGCTTCGGCCGAGAATGGTGTTCCCCGGCGCAACGTACGCGTGCTGGAAACACGCATCCCGGATCCCGTGGAAGCCGTCGCCCTGAAAACTGACGAGAAGGTACTCCGTATCGAGATCCAGGACGGCCACACCGAGGCGGAGTGGGAGCTGGCCATGAGCCAAGAATCGCTGACCGGCCTACTCAGCTGGCTGGAAGCGGCGCCGCCAGGCGTACGCCGATTCGAGTAAGCCCACTATCTCTCCGCCCCGACCGCCGAAACCTACGTCCACGTCAGGCTCCTGACGCGCTCCATAGGTTGCAACCTGAGCAGACCGCCAGCAACCTGTGCAGCGCTCGACGGCAGGTCGGGTCTGACCTAATCGATGAGCAGTCTCACTCTTTGGTGGCGAAGGCTGCGTCGAAGGACGCTTCCGACGGGCGAATGCCGTTCATGCTGCGGATGAAGTCGAGGGCTTCGGGAGCGCCATCGAGCCGGTCCATGCCGGCGTCCTCCCATTCGATCGAGATCGGGCCGGCGTAGCCGATGTGGTTGAGCATCCGGAAGATGTCTTCCCAGCGGGTATCGCCGTGTCCGGTCGAGATGAAGTCCCAGCCGCGGCGTGGATCTGCCCACGGCAGATGCGAGGCCAGCCGGCCGTTCCGGCCGTTGTTCATCCTGATCTTGGTGTCTTTGCAGTCCACGTGATAGATCCGATCGCGGAAATCCCACAAGAAGCCCACGTAATCCAGGTCTTGCCAGACCATGTGCGACGGATCGAAGTTGAGTCCGAAGCCCGGCCGGTGATCGATGGCCTCCAGTGTTGCGACCGTCGACCAGTAGTCGTACGCGATCTCGCTCGGGTGGACCTCGTGGGCGAATCGGACGCCGACCTCATCGAAGACGTCGATGATCGGGTTCCAGCGGTCGGCGAAGTCGGCGTAACCCGCCTGGATGACCTTGTCCTCGACCGGCGGGAACATCGCCACGTAGTGCCAGATGGCAGATCCGGTGAATCCGACGACGGTGTCGACGCCAAAGGCCGCGGCGGCACGGGCCGTGGTCTTCATCTCCTCGGCGGCCCGCTGCGCGAACACCCTCTGGGTCACCATCACCCCAGACCCGCGGATTGACCATGCTCTTGTAGCGGTCGTCGATGATCGCCTCGCAGACAGCCTGACCATTGAGGTGATTCGAGATCGCCCAACAGCCGAGCCCGTGCTTGGAGAGGATGTCCTTGCGTCCGCGTACGTATCCCTCGTCCTCGGCGGCCTTCGCGACGTCGAAATGATCACCCCAGCAGGCGATCTCCAACCCGTCGTAGCCCCATTCCGAGGCGAGCCGGCACATCTCCTCGAACGGCAGGTCGGCCCACTGTCCGGTGAACAGCGTGACTGGCCGAGGCTGGACTGGCTCGGCCTTACCGGTGGCTTCCTTCAGATTGCGCGCGTCATCGAGCATCGCATCCTCCTCGTCGGGCTCGGATTGGTCGATAAGGGCTATTCCTCTGCTGCTGAACTGTGGGTGCGGTCGCCTCCCGGTATCCACAACACATCACCCTCAGGCCCGTTGGCGACTCGGGTCAGGATGAACAGCAGGTCAGACAGCCGGTTGAGATAGGTGATGGCGAGTGGGTTGACCCCGCCCGGACGCTCGGCGTCGGTCACGGCCTCGATGCCATACGCCTGAGCCGCCGCCCAGGCCGCGCGCTCCGCCCGTCGCACTACCGTACGCGCCACGTGCAGTTGTGCTGCAGTAGGTGAACCCCGGGCAGGATGAATGATCTCAAGTTCGGTAACGGATCGCCGAATTGGTCGCACCACGCTTCCAGCCGATCGATGTACTCCTGGGTGACACGAAGCTCCGGTGGGGATCAGCCGAGGTCGGAGATCGCCATGGGTTCGAAAGATCAGCTCCGAGGTCGAACATCTCATTTTGAACGGTTCGCAGCACCGCGGCCACCTCCTCAGGCAGACCGCCTGCCGCAAGAGCTACCCCGATCGCCGAGTTGGCCTCGTCCACATCTCCGTACGCCTCAACCCGCAAATCGGTCTTGCTGACCGGTGACAGGTCCGACAGCCGCGTCTGTCCGGCATCGCCTGTGCGGGTGTAGATGCGGGTCAGCCGAACCATGATCACACCCTACGCAGAACGCTCGGTGTGATGCGGCTCGGGTGCCAAGCGTTCGCGGCAATCGATTTCGCGTGACTTCGCGCAGGGGACAGCGCCGGCTTGTCGCTGCCCGGAAGTGGGTTCAGCTTGTGGCACAGTACAACGGTGAACGAGCCGCGAGCATCGGTATCGCGCGCCGCCGGTCGGAGGAGGAGAGAGCGGGCGCCCTTTCCTCCGCGAGCGACGAGGACCTCGGCGGGGATCGAGCGCGATGCGCGAGCAGCTCAAGAACAGGCGCCCGCCGAGCAGTCGTGACCGCCATCGCCGGGGCTACCGTGCTGATGAGCGGCTGCGGCCAAATCCCGGTCAGTGAACGACCTGTCAACCAAACCCCAGTTCACCTCGCGACCATCGAGTTCATCGATGCCAGCTGCCTCGCCGTCGATAGCACCGAGCGGGACCCCGATCGCAGCATCGGGCGGTGACATCTGCGAATATTCCGTTTCTGGTGAGCCCGCGCGGCCGGTGACGCCGCCACCTAGCACGGGCGTACCGACCAGCGGAAAGATCAGCTACGCGCTGTCGATGACGAACGGCACCGTCAAGATCACCTTGGATCGGGCGAAGGCGCCATGCACCGTCAACTCCTTCGTCTCATTGGCGGATCAGGGCTATTTCGACCACACCAAATGCCATCGCCTGGCCGATTCGGGGATCTTCATCCTGCAGTGCGGAGACCCGACCGGAACCGGAAAGGGTGGCCCAGGCTACGAGTTCGCGAACGAAACAGACGGCACCGAGACCTATACCGAGGGAGCGGTGGCGATGGCGAACGGTGGCCCGGGCAGCAACGGGTCACAGTTCTTCCTGGTCTGGGCCGATTCGACCAGCCTCAACAAGAAACGGAACTTCACGATCTTCGGCCGGATGGGCAAGGCCTCGCGTGATGTGGTCGCGTCGATGGCCGCGGAGGGTCAGGACGGCAGCAATCCCGACGGCACCGGCCGGCCCAACAACCCTTCCGAGATCTTGACGGTGACTCGGGCCTGACTCATGCCGAGATGTCAGCGTCTCAGACGGCTATAGTCGGCGACCGCGCGAGCATGGCATAGCCCGGCGTGAAGGCGGCCGCCGCAGTGCGGAACGTGGCGAGACCGACCAGACCATGTGTATCGTCTGAAGGCGAGCATCACGGAACCGCAAGCCCAATCTGAGCCGCGACATTCGGCGGGCCGATCGGCGATGACTTGCCGCCGTCGCCGGCGAAGGTCGCCGCTACTCCGGGCGCTGCTGAGATCCAGCGGTCGGCCAGACCGAGCAAGATCAGCAGCGGCACGAGGAGAATCCAGAGCACCTGCGTGAGCCGGAAAGCGAGGCGTGCCGGCGACGGCCCAAGGCGTCCGGCCCAATCCCAGAGAAAGATCAAGCGGGACCAGGGTTGTGCAAATGGGTGAGGACGACGAAGTGGTAGCCAGGAAAGAAAACGAGCGCGTACGCCGCGATGATCAACACGGCCAGCCCGATGGCACGCCGTGGACCGCTGAGACCGATCCAGCAGCCAAGGCCCAAGATCAGATAGCCGATGCCGACTTCGCCGTAGCGGGCGGCAATGGGCCACAGCTGCCAAGGACGGCAGATCGCGATTCCGCTCGTGTGGCCGCCGCCGCGTCGCAACACGCCAAACGCGATCAGCCCCCAGGACGGTGAGAGTCAAGGGTGCGCATACCGAGGCAAGGAATGCCACCGCCGCCACGCCCCGTTACGAGGCCACGAGCTGGCCTGATCACCGCCGATACGCGTCGCTGTCATCGAGGGTATGTTGATCTTCGCTGTGGTGTTCTGCGACCTGACTGATACCCGTCTGGAGCAGGCTGGGCTGTGGTTACCTTTCGACGCTCGGCGTCAACACCTTGTCCTTGCTCATCGGTATGATCACCCTGCCTGCCGTCCTGAACCGGTGAGAGTCTCACTGATCAGGTGGAGGCCGGTCTCGGCGCGTCGGCCGCAATCTGAGGAGCACCATGATCAGCAGCAAGAGGCCGAGTGCCATGAAGCCGCCGACGAGGTATGCGGCGAAGCCCTGCCCCTGCTGCGGATAGACCGCTGTAGGGCTCGGAGACGGCGGGTGAGGTAGCACGTCCAGCGAGATCAATCCCGCGACAGCCATCACGAACGCCGTCATGGCCGGCTCCTGCGGATCAGACGCAGCAAGATCAGCACTGCAATGGTGGCAACGCCGGCCACCAGGATGATGATCAAGAATGGAGCAAAGGACGGTGGAGATGGTGCGACGTCCAAGGCGGAGCGCATCCTGCCCAACCTCCTCGATCGATCAGCGGCGGAGCGGGTGCGAGCGCTCGACACGGCTTTGGTCGGCGTGACGCCTCCACCCTTCCACATCACACCGGCGCTAGAGGCCCAAGAACCGGCGGATCGTGGCGAGGAACACCTCAGGCTGCTCGCTGTGCACCCAGTGGCCCGCGTCTTTGATCTTGACGAGCTGGACCCGCGGAAAGAGAGCGCGCATGGCAGCGGCGTACTCCGGCCGAACATAACCCGAATTGATGCCCGCCAGCCAGAGCACTCGGTCCCTCGTAGGGCTGAGCCTGCAGGTCGGGCCAGCCGCCCATTTCGTCGAGATTGTCCCCGAGCATTTCCAGGTTCATCTGCCACCTCCAGCCGACCGTTGGAGGAGGGAGTGATCACGCCGCAGATTCTGCAGCAAGAAGCTGCGGATGACAGGATCACTGACGTACGCGGCCAGCTGGGAGTCTGCTTCCTTTCGTCCGGTGAGGTGCTCGAGGTCAATGGAGCGCATGCCGCGGATGAAAGTGTCGAACTCGCTGACCTCCCCGGTCGGCACCGGTGAGACATCGACGACGCTGAGTCGTTCCACGAGCTGGGGCCTGAGCAGCGCGAGCGTCATGGCCACCTTCCCCCATCGAGTGCCCGACCACGGCCCACTGATCATCACCGCCTTGGGTCTGCAGCAGCTCTGCGACCTGGTCGGCCATGTCGGGATAGGAGAAGTGATCTGTCCAGGGGAACGGCCATGGTTCGGCAGGTCGACCAGCATGACTCGGGCAGACTCGCTCAAACCCTTGGCGATGGTGGTCCAGTTCTTTCCCTGGCCGAACAGGCCGTGAAGAAATGCCACGCGGGGCCCGGTGCTCCCCAGCTGGGTGCTGAAGAGCCCTTCGGCAGGCGCGGTCGCGGTCACGGACGTCGCTGCCAGCAACTGGTGTGCCAGTGCCGGCGCTCGTCGAGTCCGGATGCCGAGAGCAGTCCAGGAGTCGTCGGGCCACGCCACGACATGCGGGGTGCCAGGCGCGATCTCCACGTTGCAGCCGGGGCACCGGTACGGCTTCGTGGCCGCGGACCCCGAGACACTGCGCACAATCCAGCGCCCGTCCCGCTTTGTGGCGGAGGTTGCGTGACCCGAACTGAGTGGTCGCGCCGGTCTGAGGTGCTTACTCGGTCGTCGGGCCATCGGAGCTCCCATTGATTGAAGCTGCTCGCGCATCGCGCTTGTAATCCGCCGACGACGTCGTCGTCGCGCGCAGACGAACAGCGTGTCCGCTCGCTCCTCCTCCGCTCGGCGGCGCGCGATTGCCGACGCTCGCAGCTGTACGTCGATTCAACCATGACACCAGCGTCGTATCGGGCGGGTAGTTTGTCGTCAGTGCGGTTGGTGATTGCCCGTTGTCAGGTGGACTACGCAGGGCGGTTGACCGCCCATCTCCCGATGGCGACCCGACTGATCTTGATCAAAGCCGACGGATCGGTCTCCATCCATGCGGACGACCGGGCCTACAAGCCACTGAATTGGATGAGCCCACCGTGTTCGCTGGTCGAGCTGGATGCGGTCCGGGCTGGAAAGCCTCTCGATGCCAGTTGCAGAGCCGCTGTCGGCAATCTGGGAAGTTCGCGGGCGCGACGGCGACACCTTGCAGATCTGCCTGGCGGAGGTCTACCACGACTCTTTCCACGACCTCGGCGTCGATCCCGGGCTGCAGAAGGACGGCGTCGAGGCGCATCTGCAGGCACTTCTCGCCGAACATCCCGAGGCGCTGGCGCCTGGTCTATCGCTGGTCCGTCGAGAGCATCCAACGCCGATCGGACCGGTCGATTTGTTATGCAGGGACGCCGCGGGAGCGTACGTCGCGGTGGAGATCAAACGTCGTGGAGAGATTGACGGGCGTCGAACAGCTGAGCCGCTATCTGGACCTCATGCGTCGCGATACGTTGCTCGGCACGGTGCAGTGGCATCCTCGCCGCCCAGTTGATCAAAGCCGCAGGCACGCGTTCTCGCGAACGACCGACGGCATCAGCTGTGTGACGGTCGACCACGACACGCTGCGCGGCCTGGACAGCGCCGACGATCGTCTGTTCTGAACAAGGCGAGATCAGTGCGCTGTGAGATCAGTCTGGGGCGGCCTAGGCCGCACTGGGCTTGGACAGCCCTTACGTACTCATGCTGGTCTGTCGATGACTACGCTTCCAGCTTCACCCGTGCCGGACATGCCGTCTTCCGTCGACGGCGTGCGACTCACGTTCTCGCCGGCCGCGTCAGGGAGCTCGCCTTGCTCGTCAGCGAGCCGCGCAGCTCTGGCTCAGATCGTCGGCCTGCGCCGCGTCCTGCTGACCCTCCTCGTGGGTCTCATCGGCCGCGTCGCCTCAGTCGTGGGGTCGCTCTCCATCTCAGCATCGTTGCCGCCTGGCCGACCAACCGCTGCCAAAGCCTCCCAGCTCAGCGAATTCCCTGTGTCAGCCACGTCAGGCACGTCCGGTAGGTTCTCGGCCGTCTCGACCGCGAGAGCGCTCAACGATGTGCAGCTGGTTGAGCATCGCGTGCTTCCGGCGGTTCAGCAGGTCCTGCTCGTCCCTCATCTGGCGCCGCCGCAGGGCGAGCTCCTGCCGTGCTCGGTCGTCGATGGTCGCGGCCTGATGCCGCGCTCGATCGATGATGCTGCTCCGCGTCCGCTGCTGGCATCCACCTTGAGGCGTTCCGCTTCCGCCGAGCATCTCGCTGCGGACCTGGGCTGCGTGCTCCGTCTCCTCGGTCAGGTGCTCGCCGGCTGTCCGCTGCAGCTCGGTCGCCTCGGCCAGCATCGCCTGCATGGCGTGATTCGCCGATGTCCTGAGCCTGCTTCGAGTTCGGCCATCACGCGCTCTCGCTGGTCTGCGACCTCTCGGCGTACAGGCCGCACTGTCGCGTTCAGCGGCGGCGAGGAGTTCTTGCGACTCGAAGCTGGCGGCCTTGCGCATGCCGGTGGCGGCTGCTTCGGCCTCAGTGCGAACGGCGCTCGGCCTGCAGTCGAGCCGAGGCCAGCAACTGCTCAGCCTCGGCCATGCGCGCTGCCGCAGCTGCAGCGCATCTTGCTCACCGCGCTGTCGCAGAGCGTCCAGCTCGGCCAGCTGAGCGTCCCGCAGCTGGGCCAGTTCCGCTGCCGCGGTTCTGGCGTAGTTCGTCGATCTCGGCACTGCACCTGCGCGCTCAGCCGATCCGCCTCCTGAACTGCCCGCCGAGTGATGTCAGTTGCCTGCTCCTCGGCGATCTGCAGCAGCTCCTGCACCCGCCCGCCGAGTCCGGAGAAGTCGGCCTGAGTAGCCCGAGCGTTGGCCTCGTCGAGCGCCTGGCGGAGCTCATGGTTGTTGGCTATCAATGCGTCGTACTGCTGCAACAGCTGAGCGATCTGGGCCTGCGTCGCGCGCACAAAATGATCAACGACCTGCGCGGTCATATCCCTTGCGGACAGGGGAAAGCGGCCGTCGTCCGAAGGCGGAGTCAACTCGTGGGGACATGTTCACGCCGGCTCCTTACACGCCAAAGTGCCGTTACCCCGAGTCATTTCAGGGTAACGGCACCTGCAGGCCGGAGAGCCAGCGGGTCAGCTGGTGATGATCATCAGCAGCAGACCGCCGGCTGAGCCTGGCTACTTCGGACTTGGCTCCTTCGCCCGGCAGATCGGACGGGGCCACCAGCACGGTTGCGTCACCGTCGATCTCCAGTTCGTCGATCTTCACTGGCTTTGCCACCGTTCCGGGGCGATGCGCCGAGCGCTGCTACCGGCCGAGCTGTCCTCGCCCAGGACCAGCGGGCGGCAGCATGTCGGGACGCATCACGGTGCGATCTCCGACCTCGCCGCCCTCCAGATCGCTGGGGTCGTCCGAGATCTGGGAATGCGCTGGCCGTTTGCTCGGCGAGAGCCGACAAGCTGGCCAACTGGCTGAGCACAGCCTGCTTGCGCTGGTGCAGCAGCTCGGTCTCCCGACGCAGCTGCTGCTTCCGCCACGCGAACTCCTGCTGGGTCCGCTCATTGATTGCGGCGGCCTGCTTCTTGGCGGTGGCGATCCGCGCCTCGGCCTCCTGCGCAGCCGCACGCTTGGTCTGCTCGGCCTCGGCGAGTGCCTCGGCCCGAATCCGAGCGGCCTCGGCCAGGTCGGCCTCGAGCCGCTCGGCCGACTCGCTGTGATGCTTGGTTGCCTCGGCCAGCAGGGCGGCGGTCTTCTGCTGCGCCTCGTCATGCGTCGCCTTGAGCTGCGCGACCGCCTGCTCCCGCTCGGCTGCCAGCTTGGATCGCGCTTCGGCGGCTTCGCGCTCAACCGTGCGGCGCAGGTTCTCGGTGTCAAGGTAGGCATTCTGGCGGGTTGCCTGTGCCTCGTGATCGGCCTCGCGGCGAATCGACTCGGCCTGCCGCCGAGCGGCCGCGATCAGGGCGTCGCGCTTCAGCCTTGGCCTTGTCGACCTGGGCCTGAACCTCATCGCGCAACTTGGCTGCGCAGTTGATCAATCTGGGCGGCGCCGCCGCTCTTGATGGCGTCGCCCTCGCGCGCAGCGTGGTTCCGCAGCCCGTCAGCCTCGCGCCGCGCCTGCTCCTTGAGCCTTCTCGGCCTCGATCGTGGCGTTCTGCACCAGCTCGCGCGCCTGCTCCTGAGCCAAGCCGGAGGATGTCGTTGGCGCGCCCGCCGAGGTTGGCGTAGTCGACGTCCTTGTCCGGTCTGTCGCCAGCCGAGGCGACTTCATCTTGGAGCACGGTCACCTGCTGCTCGAGCTGAGCGGCGTGTCTGCGCGGACTTGACGACACTCTCCTCAAGAGTGCGGACGTAGTCGTCAACGGCCGTTCGGTCATAGCCGCGCAGTGCAGTCGGAAAGTTCCCGACTGCGCTTGCTGTGTCGTCGAACAGGCCAAGCCCGTGTTGTCTGATGCGTTCACCGCAAGAAGCCCTCTCCGAAAATAGGTATTGACGCCGAGTCTGTGCCCGCGTGAGCGACGGCCATTCGCTCAGCCGTTATGCGGATCCGCCGCGGCGTGCTCGACCAACTCGAGCAAGAACGCCGCCAGTGTCCTTAGGGTGGACAAAGTTGATCTGCGAGCCGCGGGTACCGGCTCTTGGTGCATCATAAAGCACCCGCACACCGCAGTGACGCAAAATCGTGGATGCGGACCGGACATCTGAAACAGCGTAAGCCACGTGGTGCAGGCCGGGTCCACGTCTCATCAGAAAGCGGCTGAGCACCGAGTTCTCCGTCAGCGGCATCAGCAGCTGAAGCTGGTTGCCCGCCGGTCCGGCCTCGCTGGTCGCCAGCATGACCTCGGCCACCTGCTGCTCAGCGTTGTCCTCGCGGTGCACGACCCGCAGCCCAAGCAGGTCACGGTAGAAGGCGATCGCCGCCTCCAAATCGGCGACGGCGATACCGACATGATCAAGACCGAGTCAGACCCGGGAAGCACAGCCGCGAGATCGGGAGGCCTTCTGGTCATGCACATTAGAGTGCCAGACTGGGGTCTGACCAAGCTGCCGGACGTGATCGTCAGCCGCGAGTGCGGCGAAGCTGGGAGGTGAAGCATGGGATCAGTGATTGTCGGCGGGGCGCGTACGCCGATCGGCAAACTGCTCGGTGGCCTGAAGGACGTATCAGCCACCAGATCTTGGCGGCTACGCGATCGCGGCGGCGCTCGAGCGTTCGGGCGTTTCGCCGGAGCACGTCGACTACGTCGTGATGGGTCAGGTGCTGCAAGCCGGCACCGGTCAGATCCCGGCTCGGCAGGCGGCGGTCGAAGGGCGGGATCGCCATGTCGGTGCCCGCCGTGACGATCAACAAGGTGTGTCTGTCGGGACTGAATGCGGTTGCGCCTTGCTGACCAGCTGATCCGAGCTGGTGAATGCGACGTGGTCGTCGCCGGCGGCATGGAGTCGATGACCCAAGCCCCGCACCTGCTGCCAGGCTCGCGGTCCGGCTACAAGTACGGCAACGTGACGATCATCGACCACATGGCCTACGACGGCCTGTGGGATGCCTTCACCGACCAGGCGATGGGTGCGCTGACCGATACGCTGCAACACGCGGCGAGCAACTGGTCAGCCGCGAAGATCAAGATGCCTTCGCTGCGCGTTCCCATCAGCGCGCGGCGGCTGCGACCGCCAGTGGCGCGATGGCGGAAGAGATCGTCGAGGTCCGCGTCCCGCAGCGCCGCGGTGACGATCTGGTGATCAGCAAGGATGAAGGCATCCGTGGAGGGTGTGACCGCGGAGTCGCTTGCCAAACTCAAGCCCGCGTTCGGCCGCGACGGCTCGATCACCGCGGGTTCGTCCAGCCCCATCTCGGACGGCGCGGCGGCCATGGTGGTGGCGAGCAAGGAAGCGGCGGCGCCGACTGGGGCTCACCGCGATCGCCGAGATCGGCGCGTACGCGAGCGTTGCCGGCCCGGACTCATCGCTCGCAGCTGCAGCCGGCCAACGCGATCGACCTTGCGGTGAAGAAGCAACAGATCAGCGTCGCCGATCTCAAGCTCGATCGAGATCAACGAGGCCTTCGCCGCAGTCGGTGTCGCGAGCGCTCGGGCGCTGGGCCTGAGCGATGAGGAGACCGACGAGAAGGTGAACGTGAACGGCGGTGCCATCGCCCTCGGCCATCCGATCGGCGCGTCGGGGGCTCGGCTGCTGCTGACCTTGCGCTGGAGCTGCGGCGACGTGGTGGCGGTTCCGGCGTCGCTGCACTCTGCGGCGGCGGTGGGCAGGGCGACGCCTTGATCATCACCGTTCCGACAGACGACAGCTCCAGCTAGGCGGCGCGCCGCGTTGTCCGTCGGCTTGTCCCTTGACCGCGACGACATCCGTGAGCGTCGTCGCTGCGCGTCCGGTCGGGCAATCCGCGGGCGCTGGGTCGTTTGATCAGCTGGATCGAGAATGCGTCGCCGGCGCTGCCGATGATCATGAAGGAGCTCGCGCCGGATACCGGACGAGCGCACGTGGTCGGCCTGACGGGAGCGCCTGGGGTCGGCAAGTCGACCACGGCGAGCTCGCCTCGTCCGCGCGCTCCGGACCGCGTGGTGAGCGGGTCGGCGTGCTGGCCGTGGACCCGAGCTCGCCCTTCTCGGGCGGAGCATTGCTCGGAGATCGGGTCCGGATGCAGGAACACGCTCTCGATCGCGACGTCTACATCAGGTCGATGGCGACCAGGGGTCACCTTGGCGGTCTCGCCGCCGCTACGCCGCAGGCGTTGCGGGCCTTCGATGCTGGCGGGTTTCGACACCGTGATCGTCGAGACTGTCGGGGTTGGCCAGTCAGAGCTCGAGGTGGCAGAGACGGCCGACACGGTGCCTGGTTCTGCTGGCGCCTGGCATGGGGGACGGGATCCAGGCCGCCAAGGCTGGCATCCTGGAGATCGGCGACATCTTCGTGGTCAACAAGAGTGATCGTGACGGCGCTCAGGCCCTGGTGCGGGAGCTGCGGACCATGATCGCCCTTGCGGACCGAGGTCCGGAAGACTGGAAGCCGCCGATCGTCTCGACGGTCGCGTACGAGCATCGCGGGCATTGACGACTGATTGGCGGCTGTCGATCGCTTCCGATGCATTCCAGATCGACAGCCGGACGCGCCGAGAACGCCGCGTCGCGCGGGCCCGGCGAGAGGTGGAGAGCATCGCACTCGCGAAGCTGCGCGCCGAGTTCCGGCTGAATGGTGAGGCCGGGCTGGATGATCTTGCGAAGGCGGTGAGCCGGGGTGAGCTTCGATCCGTACGCCGCGGCCGACCGAGTGGTCGTCGGGCGCTGAGCCGCGAGATCCGGAACGTGGTGGGCCGGGCCGCGCCACTGGGCGGCGTGCCTGCTACCAATCTGGCGATGCATCGGGTACAAAGATGAGCATGCAGGCGTCTGCCTGTACATGCGGCAGAGTGTTCGAATAGTTCTGCGATGAAGACCGGAAGGATGAATAGTCCGACATGGATGTGGGTCAAAGCGGATCATCGTCTTCTTGGTCGTGGGCTTCTGCGCTGTTCTATTTGATTGCGCAGCCTGCAGGCCGCTGCGGACGCCGTCCGTGCCATATTTCAAGCCCTCGCCCGCGTGTTCCAGCTCGATCATTATGTTCTTCCAGTCGCTGGCTGCTGGCTAGCTCATGGGCGTGCGTCGAGCTGGCTCGATCCGCACGTCGACAGATACATCTTGACTACGGCTGGTGAGCAGAAGGTTCTCGAGGTCAGCAAGCACTGGGCGGCGAGTGCCTGGCCGGCGGTACGAGTCGCCAGCGTGGGCTTCGTGATCTTCGTCAGCGCCTTCGCGTTACCAGGCGCCGGTCTACTGGGTGCTCTTCCTGCATCGGCCTGGCGATTGGCGTGCAGGCGCTGTGGCGAATCATCGAGGAGTACCGCGATCGGTTCGTGATCACCAACCAGCGGGTGTTCCGGGTCCACGGAGTCCTGGCCACCGCGCGCGCCAGCGTGCCGCTGCTGCAGGATCTTGGACATCACCGTCAAGAAGCCCGTCATCGGCCGCTGGCTGAATTACGGGCATTTCGTCTTCGAGTCCGCCGCTCAGGTCCAGGGCCTGAACGAGATCACGCTACGTCAGGGACATCGATCAGCGTGAGGATGTGCTGCGCATGGTGATGCAGGGCGACTTGCCCCAGCCAGGTTGCCACGACCGAAGAGGATGACGGAACATGAGCGCCGTGGAGCGACATCGGCTGCCATTCGACCCGATCGAGGAGGCCGCCAAGCAGTGGGCCACTCAGTGGGGCGAGATGCCCCGGATGCGCGCTGTGACGTCGCTGATGCGGGTGCATCAGCTGCTGCTCACCGAGCTGGATGAGTTGCTTCGACCATTGGGCCTGACCTTCGCCCGGCTACGAGGTCTTGGTCTTGCTGTCCTTCTCGCGGCGTGGCGCGTTGCCGTTGGGCAAGATCGGCGAGCGGCTCCAGGTGCATGCCACCTCGGTGACGCCGCTGGTGAAGCGCCTGGAAGCAGCCGAGTTGATCCGGCGTACGCCACATCCTGAGGACGGGCGCGCGGTGCTGGCCTCGATCACCCCCAAGGGGCGGGACGTCGATGGAGAAGGCGACCGACGCAATCGTCGATGCTCGTTTCGGACTGCAGCGCGTTGAGCGAGGAGGAATGCGATCAGCTGACCTGGTTGCTCACCATGCCGCGCGAGGCCGCAGGCGATTTTAGCGTAGAGCTGCTCGCGCAATCTGATGCCTCGAGCTCGCCGAGCCTCGCTGCGCGACGATCGCGCGGTAAGAACGCCGCTGCTCCCTCGCTCCGCACGGCGGAGCGCGCATTCCCGACGCTCGCAGCTAGTGCGTTAGCTCTCATTACTAGGGCGTCCTAGTATTTGAGGTGGAGGTTGCGATGACCGCACACGAGGCAAGCGGCAAGGAGCGGTGGGTTGCCGCCTTCGCCGAGGCTCAGGCCAAGGGCCAGGTTCGCGACGCCGACTTCACGACCATTTCCGGTCTCGAAGTCGATCCGGTCTACGGGCCGGACGACGAGACTGCCGATCAGCGGATGGAGCGGATCGGCTGGCCCGGGAGTTTCCCTTCACCCGCGGCCTGTACCCGAGTGGCTATCGCGGACGTCCGTGGACCATCCGACAGTTCGCCGGCTTCGGCAACGCCCAGCAGACCAACGAGCGCTACAAGATGATCTTGGCGGCCGGCGGCGGCGGGCTGCAGCGTCGCGTTCGACATGCCGACCTTGATGGGTCGCGACTCCGACGACACCGCAGCGCTCGGCGAGGTCGGCCACTGCGGCGTGGCGATCGACTCCGCGGCCGACATGGATCTGCTGTTCGCCGGAATTGATCTTGGCGCGGTGACCACGTCGATGACGATCTCCGGCCCGGCAGTGCCGATCTTCTGCATGTACCTCGTGGCGGCGGAGCGCCAAGGCGTCGACATCGCCACGCTCAACGGCACCCTGCAGACCGACATCTTCAAGGAGTACATCGCTCAGAAGGAGTGGCTGTTTCCGCCCGAGCCCGCACCTGCGTCTGATCGGCGACATGATGGAGTACTGCAGCCGCGAAGATCCCGGCGTACAAGCCGCTGAGCGTCTCCGGCTACCACATCCGCGAAGCCGGATCGACGGCTGCGCAGGAGCTCGCATTCACCCTCGCCGACGGCTTCGGCTACGTCGAACTGGGGCTGTCCCGGGGTCTGGACATCGACCGCTTCGCGCCCGGCCTGAGCTTCTTCTTCGACGCGCACATCGACTTCTTCGAGGAGATCGCGAAGTTTCGGGCCGCCCGCCGGATCTGGGCGCGCTGGATGCGCGATCGCTACGGCGCGCAGACCGCGAAGGCACAGTCGCTGCGATTCCACACCCAGACCGCAGGCGTGTCGCTGACCGCGCAGCAGCCGTACAACAACGTCGTACGGACCGCCGTCGAGGCACTTGCCGCGGTGCTCGGCGGGACCAACTCGCTGCACACCAACGCCCTGGACGAGACGCTCGCGCTGCCGACCGAGGAGTCGGCCGAGATCGCCCTGCGCACCCAGCAGGTGCTCGCCGAGGAGACCGGCGTGATCAACGTCGCCGATCCGCTCGGCGGATCCTGGTACGTCGAGGCGCTGACCGACAAGATCGAGGCCGAGGCCGTGGCCGATCCTCGACCGGATCGAGGAGCTTGGCGGCGGCTCGACTCGGCAGCACGAGATCGGCCCGATCACCTCCGGACTGCTGCTTGGCATCGAGGAAGGCTGGTTCACCGGACAGATCGCGGACTCGGCATTCCAGCTATCAGACCCAGCTGGAGAAAGGCGACAAGAAGATCGTCGGGGTCAACGTCGCACACCGGGACCGTGACCAGGCCGCTGGAGATCCTGCGGGTCAGCCACGAGGTCGAAGTCCAGCAGTGTGCGAGCCTGAGCGACTCGGCGGGCGGCCCGGGATCAATGCGGCGGTCGATGCCGCGCTCGCGGAGACTGATCAAGGTCGCCCGTAGCCGACGTGGCAACATGATCGAGCCGATGTTGGCGGCCGCGCGAGCCGAGGCCACGCTCGGCGAGATCTGCGACGCACTGCGTGCCGAGTGGGGAGAGTACGTCGAGCCAGCCCGCTTCTGACCGACGTCGATTCGGCCCGATTCCGACCTGTCAGCGTCACATCGGGCGATAACCCGTTGAGACGCTGACAAGTCGGGTAATAAGGATCGCGTCGGAGCGTGCGAGCGAGCTAGTGTCGTGCTGCACGACACGGTGTGGGCCAGAGGAGGTGCACGTGCCGACCGGGGCTTGGCTGCTCATCGGGATCGGGTGCGCGCGTTGTGATCGGCACGTTGCTGGTGGCTTCTCATCATTCCGTCCGAGCGGCGTCGCCGCCCTCCTAGATTCTCCCCACCACGTTTCACGATGCCGCGCTTCGCGATTCCTGCCGGCTCACCGGCGGGCTCGCTGCTCAAGGGGTTCAGCTATCTGTATGCGCCGCTGAGCTTTCCGCATGTTCGCCACAGCGTGGCGGGCCGGCTGGGGATGCCATCGCTCGTGTCGATGCAGTCGACCCCTCAGCCGCACCGGAACGAGTCGGCCAGGCGCTGCAGCAGATGGTGGATCTCGTTGGCCCGGACGAGTTGCCACCAGGAGGTAGGCAGCGAGCCGGTCGTCAACATCTTTGATCAACCGCGACAGTGAGGAGCAGGCATGACTGAGCTGCCATCTCGATACGACCGTTATCAGGACCCGCTGCAGGTCTACGCAGAAGCTGATGCCGAGACGCGGGCGTGTGATCGAGAAGGAGCTTGATCGCATCGCCGCCCTCGATCAGCGCGAGGTGCGGCTCAATGCGCGGGGTCTCAACTACGGTGTCGTGATCACCCTTGCCTTCCTGGCCGCATGCGTCTATCTGATCGCGACTGGGCACGGCGTGGAAGGCACAGTGCTGGGCGTCATCTTCATCAGTTGGCCTGGTCGCGGTGATCGCCTTTCGGCCGCCGGCGCTGATCTTTCCTGGTCGGCTTAGGACGGCAAGGCGTCCCGGGCATCGAACCAGCTCGCGAGATCAGTGGGGTTGCGCGGCCAGCTCGAGGTTGGACGCGATCTGATCAATCATCGCCAGGCGCCGCGCTGTGCCCCGATGTCGATGGAACCGGGAGTGCTGAGGTCGCCGCGTACGCAGATGTGGCTGTCCGCGAAGGGTCGGCAGACGGCGGCGTGTCGGCCTCTGGCGTAACGAGATACCGAAGCTGGAATTGCTGACCCGCATACATCGGCAAGCCTGCTGGATAGCGGATGCTGATCTGAATGATGCCCTCGGGATAGTCGTTGCGAGCCAGCGAACGCAACGGTCGAGGTTGCTCACTAGGTCCCTCGGTGATCGACGTGACCTGATAGTGCCGCGGGAGCGATCGAACTCGGTAGGGCAGCAGGATGGGCTCTGGGGTGAGGGTCACGTGGCTGGCCAGCTCCGGGAGCGCCTTTCGCGGGTTTCTGACGCTGCCGCATTCGATGATCACCCATGCGGTATCGGCGTACTCCCACCACAGCATGGCTCCGCCGCCATTCGGCCAGACACGCCTCCGCGTAGAACGCGGTGCAGGTGCCGACCCGGACCGTTGCTGGGCTTGCGCGGTAAGCTGCCGTACCCAGCTGGCTCCAGCGTTGCCTACCGCGACCGCGCACCGGTTCCCGTCGGGCGGATCGGCGCGCAGTATCGTCGTCTCCCAGTCTCGCTCGACGGTTCGACTCTGGACCGACCAGCCTGGCTGTGGGTCGCACGGTGTGGGAGAAGGTCCAAGCTCCTGATCGCCGCGGCTCCAGATACGGCCGATGCACGGCGCTGATCGTGACGAACACGACCAACATGGTCACCGCGGCAACACCGGTCAGCCCGATCCGATCGCCGTCGATTGCGTGCGGATCCTGGTGTGCCGGCGAAGCGATCGGGAAACCTCGACGGGCAGCAGGGACCTGCCAGGTGATCATGTCGAGCGCAGCGCGGACTTCGTACGGGTCGGCGTTGATCGCCGCGAGTGCGCGATCGAGTTCGATGCCGATTCGCGCCGTCGACCGATCGACGATGCCGGCGATTTCAGCGTAAGTGACCCCCTCAGGCAGCTCAGCATCACCGCCAGCGCCGCTGCAGCTTCGGCAGCTTGTCGTACGCGAGTGACGACGGCGCGAAGTCCATCAGGTATGCGATCAATGCCTTGTCTAGGCGACCGTCGTCGGACGGTTCGGCAGCGCGCAGGAAGGTATGTACCGTCAGCTCGCGCAAGTCCTGGGGTGAGTCGACCAGCCGCGGCCAGCGCGGGCCCGCGGCGAGTATCACAGCTCCAGCGAGGTCAGCCGGATCGGTGCTCAGCGCCGCGCACCAGCGAAGGAGATCCGCCAGCTCGTCAGGCGTGCACGATTTATTCTGAGCTTGCCGCTCGCGCATCGCGCACTCGGGGTCCGCGACGTCGTCGTCGCTCTTCGCGAACGACGAGCACTGGCGCTTGTCGCCCTCGGATCATCGGATAGCGATCGCTCGTCGCTCGCGCATCGCGATCGTCGGAGCGCGCGATTGCCGACGCTCGAGCGGCTATGACTAGCCCTCTAGACGCGGCGGAGACGACGGCTCGGGCCGCATCCTGGACCTCGGCGAGGTGCTCAGGGCCCTTGAACGACTCGGCGTAGATCTTGTAGACGTCCTCGGTGCCCGACGGCCGCGCGGCGAACCAGGCAGACTCGGTCGCGACCTTCACGCCGCCGATCGGGGCGTCGTTGCCGGGCGCGCTGGTCAAGATCGCGGTGATCGGCTCGCCGGCGAGCTCGGTGGCCGTGACCGACGATGCGTCGAGCTTGGCCGAGCTTGGCCTTCTGCTCGCGGTTGGCGGGCGCGTCGATGCGCGCGTACGCCGGGCCGCCGTGCTCGGCGGTGAGCTCGGCGTAGAGCTCGCTCGGCGACTTGCCGGTGACGGCCTGTGATCTCGCTGGCGAGCAGGGCGAGCAAGATGCCGTCCTTGTCGGTCGTCCAGGTGCTCCCGTCCGGGCGCAGGAACGAAGCGCCTGCGCGACTCCTCGCCGCCGAAGCCGATTTCGCCGGTCACGCAGGCCCGGCACGAACCACTTGAACCCGACTGGCACCTCAACGAGCGTGCGACCGAGGCTCGCAGCGACGCGATCGATCATCGACGAGCGACACCAGCGTCTTGCCGATCCCCGCATCGGGTCGCCAGCCCGGGCGGTTCGCGTAGAGGTACTGAATGGCGACGGCCAGGTAGTGCGTTCGGGATTCATCAGTCCTGCGTCGGGCGTGACGATGCCGTGCCGGTCGGCGTCAGCGTCGTTGCCCGTGGCGATGTCGTACTCGTCCTTGTTGCGGATCAGGCTTGCCATCGCGTTCGGCGACGAGCAATCCATCCTGATCTTGCCGTCGGTATCCAGAGTCATGAACGACCAGCGTGGATCCACCTTGGGGTTGACCACGGTGAGGTCGATGCCGAGGTTCTCGGCGATGTAGCCCCAGTACTGCACGCTGGCTCCGCCCATTGGATCGGCGCCGATGTGAACACCCGGCATCCCGCACGGCCCTGAGATTCAGCGCGTTGACGAGGTCTTCGCAGTAGGCGCCCAGGTAGTCGAACCGATGAACCTCTGAGACGACGTCCGCATAGGGCCGTCTGCTGGATGGCCGAGCCATCGGCGAGTAAGGCGTTGGCACGGGCCGCGATCGCACTCGTCGCGTCGGTATCCGCCGGGCCGCCGTGCGGAGGGTTGTACTTGAAGCCGCCATCGCGGGGCGGGTTGTGCGACGGGGTTACCACAATCCCATCGGCCGGTGTCGCTGCGCTGCGGCAGTCGCATTGTGCACGACGATCGCGCGGGAGACCGCCGGCGTCGGCGTGTAGTCCTCGTCGTCCGCGGCGCGGACTGCGACGTCATTCGCGACCAACACTTCGATAGCAGTTGTCCAGGCCGGCGTGGAGAGTGCGTGGGTGTCTTTGCCGATAGAAGAGCGGCCAGTGATGCCCTGGGACGCGCGGTACTCGGCGATCGGCCTGCGTCGTGGCGGCGATGTGCGCATCGTTGAACGCCGTGTCCAGGCTGGACCCGCGATGTCCAGAGGTGCCGAAAACCACCTGCTGGTCGGGGTTGCTGGGGTCGGGACGAGGTCGTAATACGCGCTGATGACTGCGTCGACGTCGATGAGGTCTTCAGGAAGGGCCGGCTGGCCGGCGCGAGTGAGCCATGGCCCACATTCTGCCGTCGTTTCGCCGGGTCAGTGGTGAGCTCAGGAACACGTTCTCAGCATCTGTCGCTCGTCCGTGGCTGATCGCCTCGCTTCACTCCCCGCGCATTGCGCTGTGAACCCGCCGACTTCGTCCTCACGCGGAAAAGCGCCTCCTTCGTGACGCGGCGCGCCAGCCTGGCTGGGCGCGATCCGGGGTCTTAGGGCTCGGTCGGCGCAGCTGGAGATCGCTGAGCTTTGACAGGATGGACAGCATGAGTTCGTCGCAGCTTCAATCGCCCGGGCGCTGTTGATCTTTCTCAGCTGGCCCAGCAGGCACAAGCAGTCGGCCGCCACGCAGGCGAGATGCGACCGCGAGCCGCCAGTGGGCGTCCTACGTCGTGGAGGTCACCGAGCAGACCTTCGAGGCCGAGACAATCCGCAGGTCCGTCAAGCATCCTGTGGTTGTCGAGCTTTACTCGCCACGCGTCGCCACGGGTCAGCAGCTATCCGATGCGCTTGATCGAGATCGCTAATGCCTCCGACGGGCAAGTTCTTGCTGGCCCGGCTGAACGTTGATACCGCGCCTGGGATCGTTCAGGCGCTTGGGCTGCAAGCCGTGCCGACTGGTCATCGCACTCATCAACGGTCAGCTCGCCCCGCTGTTCCAAGGCGTGCTGGCCGAAAGATCAGGTGAATGCGGCAATTGATCAATTGCTGAAGGCAGCAGTGGCGAACGGGATGGTCGGACGTGCGCAGCCGGTAGGCACGGAGTCACCCCCAGACACCGAGCCAGAACCCGAGGCCGATCCGCGGTACGCGGCTGCGGACGCGGCGCTCGAACGCGGAGACTTCGCGGGCGCGCGGGAGGAATTCGACAAGCTGCTCGCAGGCCAATCCGAACGATGCCGAGGCCCAAGCTGGGAAGGCGCAGGCTGGCCTGTCTTTGCCCGCGCCGCAACGCTTGATCCCCGGACGACCCTGCTGGCGGCGAATGGCAGCGACGACCTCGACAGTCAGCTGGCAGCCGCCGATGTCGAGATGATCAGCGGACAGGCCGAAGCCGCTTTTGCCCGGTTGATCGACCTCGTCAAGCGATTGTCTGGTGATGACCGCAACAAGGCCCGGGTACGCCTGCTCGAGCTATTCGAGACACTTGGCAATACCGACGATCGGGTTCTCAAGGCTCGCCGCGACCTCATGACCGCACTTTTCTGATCCCGCCACTCCGGCTCCAGACTCGGCTTCTCCCGTCGGCTGGCGTACCCGGCGCATATGCTGGCCCGGTTCCGCGAGACCGGGGAAGAGGATCATGAAGCGGCTCGCCGTCGCGACACTGGCAATACTGCTGCTTGGGCTGGCCGGTTGTTCCAGCGACTCCGCTGCGTCCAGTCCTACCTCGCCAGAGGCTTCGGCATCTCCTCAACTTTCCGGACCAAGCACGCACAGCCCTTCGACGCCGGTTATCGAGTGCCTGAGTGGGCGGTATCGCCTCGTTCGGTTCGTCGGTGTCGGCGAGAAGGGAACCTATGGCACGGGCGAGGACGGCGATGTAACCGTGGCGTTCAACAACGGGTCATACACGCTGCGCGGCGCAGGAAGGATCCGATCAAGCTGACGCTGTGGCTGGTCAGACGGCCGCCTTGCTCGTCAATGGCACGGTCAGCGGGGACTATCAGCTGGAGGGTGATCGGGCACGCTTTACGGTCGGTGAGAGCACCGGCTCCGCCACCCTCAGTCTCGGCGGGGTGAAGAAGTCGCTGCCGATATCAGATGTCGCCAATGTGCTCGCACCCGACGGCGAGGCGACACTTGGCCTGTGCCGACAATGCGCTGATCGTCACCCTTCAGGACGTGCGCCTCGAGCTTGGCAAGGTCTGACCCGATCCCGTCGCCTCTCCTCCAGGATCGTGCGCCCATCCTCGGTATAAGCCATCTCATCTGCGCCGAGCGCTACCGCTAGGGTTAGCCGGCGGAAGGCCAGCGGAGTCACCAGCTCGCTCGCGGTTGGCAGGTCAACCAGCGGCGACAGCCTTGATCTCGGTGGGCTGTAGCGACCAGTCAGGCAAGATCGTTTTCGGCCACCATGCCTCCGTCGAAGATCATCTCGATGGCATCGTCCCAGCCGAGGTACGGCGGCATCCAATCGACTACCAGGAGGCGGCCGACATCAAGATCAATTCCGAGCTCCTCGCGTACCTCACGCGCGGCTCCCAGTCGCGGTGGCTCCGAGCGGTTCGACGATGCCGCCAGGAAGTTCCCAGTCCTTCTTGAACTGCGTCTCGCACAGCAGCACGCGATCGCGTACGTCCCGCATGAGTACGTGCGCGATCAGGCGTTTCTTCGGTAGCGCCGAATTCATCACGCTGGAGAAGCCGTGACTTCCGCCGACTCGATCGGATGCGAGTCTGGCGAACAGACAAAGGTCTTGCGTACGAACCATCCGGCAGCTTCCACCACCTGGCGACGTACGCCTTCCAGGCGGAAGCCCGCACGCAGCACCGCACGTCGAGCAACCAGATCATCGGCCGGCAGCCGAGACCTCGATGCGGCGCGAGGCCACCGCCGTCCACAGCATGCTCGTCCGCAGCGGCTCGAATCGCTCGTTCCAGGACTCAGGGCTTACCGATCCACGCCAGCCGAGCGTCGCTCGTCCGCCCTCGGAGACGTCCGACGGTCAGCTCGAGATCGCTCACTTGTCGAGCCTGGATCCAGTCCAACTGAAGCCCGGCGCGCTGTCTGGTCACCGGGAGATCTGAGAACCGGAGTCGGCTCACTCCGGAGGTTCGCAGCGGGTGACTGCTCCGGAGGCGGACTCGCTGGTGAATCGGGCGAATCCGGACGGTCTGACGATTCCGTCGACTCGGATGCCGGTTCTGGCGCAGCAGAGGTCGTGCTGGCGACCGCCGCAGTGGACGCAGTGGTGGCCGCCGCACGATCAGCCTGGCCCTCGTCACCAGCCGCGGCAGCCGCTGATTCGGCAGGCTTGGCACGCCGAGGCTGCGCAGGTCCTGTGACCGCGTCGTCAGTCTAGTTGCGTTCGGCGAGGCCGCCCTCGCCGCTGCGATCACGCCGCGAGTGGCCCTCTCCGGCTCGATCTCCTGCTCCTCATCGAGCTCGGGCTCGAGCCGCAACCACACCGCAGCAAGCGGGGGATGGTGACGGACGCGGATGCCGCATAGCCGTGCGACGGCACTGGATGAGCGACGACCTGTCCGAGGTTGCCGATCAAGCCGGTGCCGTCGTACACCTCGGCGTCGGTGTTCAAGATCTCCTTCCAGACGCCCTCCCGAGGCAGCCCGATCTGGTGGTCTGGGCGTGGCTCGGAGGAGAAGTTCGATGATGCAGGCGATCATCTGACCGTCGCCGTCGTAGCGGAGCCAGGAGAAGATGTTTCCGCCGCGATCGTCGGCGTCGATCCAGGAGAAACCTGATGGGTCCAGTGTCTCGCTTCCACAGCGCAGGGTGCTCCTTGTAGATGGCGTTGAGATCCTTGATCAGCCGCTGCACGCCGCGGTGGCCCCATTCCGGCACTCTGCCACCAGTCGATGCTGCGACTTTCGGAGAACTCCCGGCGCTGGCCGAACTCGGTGCCCATGAACAGCAGCTTCTTGCCCGGATGCGCCCACATGAAGGCGTAGAAGGCACGCAGCGTGCCAAACTTCCGCCATTCGTCCTGAGGCGCCCGCTCGAACATCGAGCCCTTGCCGTGCACGACCTCGTCATGGCTGATCGGCAGGATGAAGTTCTCCGAGTACGCGTACGCCATGGCGAAGGTCATCTCGTGGTGGTGGAACTGCCGGTAGACCGGCTCGCGGCCCATGTAGCGCAGCGAGTCGTTCATCCAGCCCATGTTCCACTTTGAATCCGAAGCCGAGGCCGCCGTAGTCGATGCCCTGCGTGACGCCCGGCCACGAGGTCGATTCCTCGGCGACCATGATGCTGCCGGGCTCGCGGCCGTAAGCGTGGGCATTGGTCGCGCTGGAGCAGCTCGACCGCCTCCAGGTTCTCGTTGCCACCGTACTTGTTCGGGCACCCACTGACCCGCCTCGCGCGAGTAGTCCAGATAGAGCATCGAGGCGACGCCGTCGACCCGGAGCCCGTCGATGTGGAACTCCTCCAGCCAGTAGTAGGCATTCGAGATCAGGAAGCTCTTGCACCTCGTTGCGGCCGAAGTTGAAGATGTAGGAGCCCCAGTCCGGGTGCCAGCCCAGCCTCGGGTCCTCGTGCTCGTACAGCGCGGTTCCGTCGAAGCGCTGCAGCGCCCACGGGTCGGTCGCGAAGTGCCCAGGCACCCAGTCCACGATCACGCCGATCCCGGCCTGGTGCAGCTTGTCGACGAGGTGCCGGAACTCGTCCGGCGACCCGAACTTCGACATCGGTGCGTAGTAGCCGGTGACGTGGTAGCCCCAGGAGCCTTCGAACGGATGCTGGGCAACCGGCATGAATTCCACATGCGTGTAGCCCCTGCCAGCTGACGTACTCGACCAGTTCGTTGGCCAGCTCGAGGTAGGTGAGCCCTGTACGCCAGTGAGCCAATGTGCACCTCGTAGATGGTCATCGGCTCCGCGTGCATGCTTCTTTGGCCGCGGTACCACATCCAGTCGTCGTCACCCCAGGCGTACTGGCTCTCATACACGATCGAGGCGGTGTGCGGCGCAGCCTCAGCGAACCGCGCCATCGGATCGGCCTTTAGCCGCCACACGCCGTCGGCGCCCAGCACCTCGAACTTGTAGAGGCTCCCGGTGCTAGCTCCCTCGACGAACAGCGCCCAGACGCCGGAGCCGGGCACCAGCTGCATGTAGTGCCCCTCGCCGTTCCAGTAGTTGAAGTCGCCGACGAGCCGCACGGCCTGCGCGTTGGGCGCCCAGACCGAGAATCGCGTGCCGACAGATCGGCCCACGTTCGGAGTCCTGGACGGTCGTCTCGTGGGCGCCCAGCGGCGCCAGCACTCGGTGTCGTGCTCCTTCGTGGAAACCAGTGAGGTCCCAGCCAGTCAGACCGCCGCTCGAATCGTAGCGACATGAGTGCTACTCCTGTTCTCTGGTCTGGCTC